>SDBU01004882.1_pt1 | contig 16241 bp, 13 predicted proteins | sample 2277071 | NCBI WGS metagenome assembly SDBU01 (sample SAMN10397929, study PRJNA504765) | marine sediment metagenome | isolation source: marine sediment core GS08_GC12, 126 cmbsf | place: Arctic Ocean: Gakkel Ridge, Loki's castle | collected 2008
CTTCAGTTGACCCACCTATCTCGATCACACCTATGACGATCGTCAAGTTCCGCGCCATTGTCCCTGCTGCCGAGTGTTAATATGTCTGTAGACTTAACAGTGTGTAAGTTATATGGAACACAACAACGAATTTGGAATAAAACGAATAGCCGGACGGAGAAAAATTCGTTTGTTTCTCAATTCGCTGTAGTGTCACTTGAAAGGAGGTGCAAGCGGAACTCAAAACCCACAGGTTTCTAAAACAGTCAGTGTGAATAGCTCAGGAGGAGGTGTAGTTCATGATTAGGAGAAAAATGTTGATGGTGCTCATAGCTGGCCTGCTGATCCTTACAGCCTGCGCAGGTGAAGAGGCAGCAGAGACCCCGACCGTTGCACCCGTGGCAATCGAGACGCCGACGGCCAGACCTTCTGAAGGCGAGACCCCGGTGAGCGATACGCCCACCCCAGAGAAGCCCACCCCCAGCCGGATGATCACGCTCGAATTCTGGTACGCCCTCGGTGGGAGCTCCGGAGAGGCGGTCGAGGCTCTGGTGGAACAGTTTAACGCTGCTCATCCCAGCATCCAGGTCAACGCCACCTACCAGGGCACCTACGGCCAGGTCATGGGCAAGGTGTGGAACGCCATTTTCGCTGAGCAAACCATGCCCCACGTGGTCCACCTGGGCGGAGCGCCTTTGCTGGGGGCAACCGACTCCATTATCCCCATCACCGATTTTACCGACGGCCCCAACGGCATTGACCGTTCGCAGATCCACGATGCTTTCTGGGAGTACAACAGCGCAGGGGGGCAGCTCTGGAGTATGCCCTTCAACAACAGCGTCCCCGTGCTCTACTACAACCGGGACCTCTTCGTTGCCGCCGGGCTCGACCCCGACAAGCCGCCCACCACTTGGGACGAGGTCATCGAGTACGGCCAGAAGCTGACCTAGGACACCGATGGTAACAACCAGATAGACTAGTGGGGCTTCAACACTCACTCGAACACCCACTGGTACCTGAGCACAATGTTCCTGGAGAATGGCGTCCAGATCATCAACGACGAACAGACCGAAGTGCTGTACAACAGCCCTGAGGCGGTGAAGATGCTGCAACTGTGGGGCGACATGGTCAACAAGTACCAGATCATGCCCCCCGGCCAACACAAGGAGGCCAAGGGCGACTTTCTGGCTGGCAAGTCAGGGATGATGCTGAGTTCCAGCGCTGGCATCCCCAGCTTTGCTGAGGAAGTCGCTTTCGAACTCGGTGTGGCCATGATCCCCACTATCGCAGGGCGCGACCCGGTTGCCCTGGTGGGCGGTGGCAGTCTGGTCATCTTTAAGAACGACGATCAGGCCATCCTCGACGCCGCCTGGGAGTTCGTCAAGTTCATGACCAGTCCGGAAGGCTCGCTCTACCTCTCCACTCATACCGGCTACGTGCCCATCTACAAAGACGCCCTGGATTGGCCGGAGATGCAAGCCTATCTGGAAGAGCATGCCCTACAGCAGGCGCCCGCCGAAGGACTTGAGTACTCCTACGCCATCCCGGTTTTCTCGGCTCTGGGCACCAGCGACGGCGCATTGCGGAGAGCAGCGGAATCTGTGGAGCTGCAGGCCGCCACCCCGCAGGAGGCGCTGGACGAGGCCAAGAAAGTTGTAGATAAGAATATCGCCGAGCAACACTAAACAAACTACCCACCTGCTCCCGCTGGACCCTGGTCCAGCGGCCTCAGCGGCTAGGGTCCGCTGTGAGCATAAGGTGAGCAAATACAAACAACAAAAGGAGGAAGAAAAACGTACAAGAATCTGATCATCTCAACCCTGTTGATTGTAGCTCTGGTGCTGGTGGCGTGTGCGCCCAAAGCCACACCCACCCCGACACCAGCGCCACCAACGCCAACGCCGGTGCCACCGACAGCGACGCCGGTACCGCCCACCCCGACGCCGGTACCACCAACGCCAACGCCGGTGCCACCGACGCCAACCCCCGAGCCCCCAACGCCCACTCCCCTGCCTGCCGCCGGCCCTCTCCCCGCCCCCACCGGTGACGTGATCCTCAAGGTAACAGGCGACCTCACCCAGCCTAACGTGGGCAACGAGTGCCAGTTCGACGCTGCTCTGTTCGACTACTACGCCGTCGAGCAGACCCTCGACGACCCCTGGATGGGCGACGGCCTGGAGTACCACGGGCTCACCCTAAACAAGGTGTGGGAGCTGTGCGGCGCTTCGGACGATGCGGAAGCCATGATCATGGTCGCCGGAGACGGCATGACCGTCGAGGTGGCTGCCGCAGACTTGATGGAGTGGCCCATCATGCTGACCTACCAGGTGGGCGGCCAGGACATCATCAAAGACCTGGGCGGTCCCGTCAATCTGGTCTTCCCCGCCGAAGCAGCGGACACCTACCCCAAGGAGATGTGGATGTGGTGGGTGGCCGAAGTGCAGATCGGCGCGGCGGCTGAGGCCCAGGCCCTCCCCGCCCCCACTGGCGACGTGATCCTCAAGGTCACCGGCGACCTCACTCTGCCCAACGTGGGCGCTGAGTGCCACTTCGACGCCGACCTCTTCGACCAGCACGCCATCACGCAAGAACTCGACGACCCCTGGATGGGCGACGGCCTGGACTACCGTGGCCTGACCCTGAACAAGGTCTGGACACTGTGCGGTGGCTCGGACGATGCCGACGTCATGATCATGGTGGCCGAGGATGGCATGACAGTCGAGATCGCTGCCGCAGACCTGATGGAGTGGCCCATCATGTTGACCTACCAGGTGGACGGCCAGGACATCATCAAAGACCTGGGTGGTCCCGTCAAGCTGGTCTTCCCCGCCGAAGCGGCGGACACCTACCCCAAAGAGATGTGGATGTGGTGGGTGGCCGAAGTGCAGATCAAGTGAGCTGCAAAGATTGATGAAGTACCCTCCCCGTAGGCTCCTCGCCTTGGGGAGGGTACTTTTCAAGAATGACGATGCAAAACACAGCCTGGGTTGACCTCTCCAGCGGCGCCATTCGCCTTCAGCCTGCCGATGCCGATCTAAATACTCGGTTCGTGGGCGGGCGAGGGGTGGGCGCAGCGTTGCTGTCCCGCCACCTGGCCGACCCGTCCAATCCCCTGTCGCCCGAAAACCCGCTCATCTTTACCACCGGCCCGCTGACCGGCACGCCCTGGCCGGCCGGCGCTCGTTATCACGTCACCTTCCACTCCCCGCTCACGGGCATCTATGGCTACGCCAACGCTGGCGGCTTCTTTGGCCCGGCCCTGCGCCGCGCCGGGTACGACGCGCTCGTTATCACCGGCCGCGCTGACCGCCCCGTCTATCTGGAGGTGACGCCGGAGGGCGTCGCCATCCGGCCCGCCGATCACCTGTGGGGACTGGGCACCGAGGCCACTCACGACGCCCTGGCGACCGGCAAGGCTCGCGTGGCCTGCATCGGCCCGGCGGGGGAGTGCGGCGTCCGCTTCGCTGCCATCATCAACGACGGAGGCCGGGCGGCGGCCCGCTGCGGCGGCGGTGCGGTGATGGGCAGCAAAAACCTCAAGGCCGTCGTCGTGTGCGGCCGTCGTCCCTTGAACCTGCCTCCCGCTTTTCGCGACCAAGCCCGCCGCGCTTTCGCACAAGTGCGCGATCATCCGTCCGTGGCCGGCCTGCGCGAGTGGGGCACCGTCCACCTGGTGGCCATCAAAAACCGCGTTGGCGACCTACCGGCCCACAACCACCAACTGGGGCAGGTGCCCTGGGCGGACCGGGTAGACGCCCACGCCATCGCCCGTTACACACGCAAGACCAAGGGTTGCTTCGCCTGCCCCATCCGCTGCGGCCGCGTCACCCGCGTCGAAAACGGCCCCTATGCCGGCGACCTGGAAGGCCCCGAATACGAGACCCTCAACGCCCTGGGGCCGATGTGCGGGATAGACGACCCTGAGGTCATCATCCACGCCAACCGGCTGTGCGACGACCTGGGGCTGGATACCATCTCCACCGGCACAACCATCGCCTTTGCTCTGAAGTGTCACCAGCGCGGCCTGCTTGATGACCCCGACATGCAGTTGGCGTGGGGCAACGCCGAGGCCGTCCTGAGCCTCATCGAGCGCATCGCCCACCGGCGTGGGTTAGGCAACCTGCTGGCCGATGGCACTCGTCGCGCCGCGCAGATCATCGGCGGGGACGCGCCGCGCTATGCCATGCACGTCAAGGGGATGGAACTCCCCCGCCAGGAGCCACGCATCGCCAAGGGATTCGGCCTGGGCCACGCCACCTCCAACCGGGGGGCCGACCACCTCTACGCCCTGCCGACGATAGACCTGGCGGGAGCCTGGGACGTTGCCCAACGTCTCTTTCCCTCGGAGATCATCCCCGCCCTGATGGACACGGACAATGAGACCTACAAGCCCGACCTGGTGGTCTTTAGTGAGCACTACTGCGCCCTCTCCGACGCGCTGGGCGTCTGCAAGTTCACCACCGCCGAGACCTACGCCCTCTTCCCGGACGACCTGGCGACGGGGCTGAGCGCGCTGTGGGAGCGGGAGGTCAGCGGCGAGGAGCTGTTGACGGCAGGTGAGCGCATCGTCAACCTGGAGCGGCTGTACAACGTGCGTCTGGGGCTCTCGCGGGCCGACGACCAGTTGCCATCCCGCTTCACTTCGGAGCCGCTGGAGGTGCGCTCCTTCGAACACGGCGAGGCGACGGGGGAGCCAGTGCACATCGGCCGCCTGCGCGATTTCGAGGCCATGTTGAGCCGCTACTACCGTCTGCGGGGCTGGGACGACAAGGGCGTCCCCACTCCGGAGACGCTGCGGAGATTGGAGTTAGACGAATGGACATAGTGATCCGCAACGGCACGCTGATCACCCCCGGCAGCATCTTCTCTGCTGACGTGGGCATCGCCGGAGAGCGCATCGCCGCCCTGGGCGAGAGATTACATGGCGTGGTCGAACTCGACGCCACGGGCTGCTATGTGCTGCCCGGCGGGATAGACCCCCACGTCCACCTGCAGATGCCGGTGGGGAACTACACCAGCAGCGACGATTTCACCAGCGGCACCGTCGCGGCGGCGCTGGGCGGCACGACCACGGTGATTGACTTCGTCGAGCCGGAGCCAGAAGAGCCGCTGCTGGACGCGCTGGAAAACCGCCGCGCCGAGGCCGATGGCCGCGTGGCGGTGGACTATGGTCTGCATACGACCATCCCCACCTGGCACGCCGCCCACCCGGAGTCGCTGAATGCGCTGCCGAAGGTCGTGGCAGCAGGTGTGCCCAGTTTCAAACTATACCTGGCCTACGAGGGCTTTCTCCTCGACGACACCCAGCTCTACACAGTGCTGAGGGCGGTGGCGGCGGTCGGCGGCCTGCCTGTTATCCATTGTGAAAACGGCCCCTTATGCGAAACGCTGCGTGCCCAGGCGGTGGCCCAGGGCAACACCGCTCCCATCTACCATCCGCTGACCCGTCCGCCCCGGCAAGAGGCGGAGGCGGTGAGCCGTGCCATTGACGTCGCCGCGCTGGCCGGGAGCCCCCTCTACATCGTGCACGTTTCCTGCGCCGAAGCTGCCGACCGCATCGCAGCCGCTCGTGCGCGAGGGGAGCCGGTCTACGGCGAGACCTGCCCGCAATACCTGTCGCTGACAGCAGATGCCCTCGACGGGCCGCACGGAGAACGCTTCGTTTGCGCGCCGCCGCTGCGAAGCGAGGCTGACCAATCGGCGCTGTGGCACGCGCTGGCCTGGGGCGACCTGGACGTGCTGGCCACCGACCATTGCCCCTTCACCGCCGATGAAAAAGCCGGTCATGCCGACTTCACGACCATCCCCGGTGGGCTCCCTTCCATCGAGGCGCGTCTGAGCCTGGCCTACCACTTCGGCCAGCGCCACTGGCAGACGCTGGGGCGCTGGGTCGAGGTCTGTTGCGCCAACCCGGCCCGCATCTTCGGCCTGCGCCGCAAGGGGCAAATCGCGCCCGGCTTCGACGCCGACCTGGTGATCTTCAACCCAGCCCGCTGGGTGACCATCCAGGCTGGGAGGACACTCCACGAGCAGGTAGACTGGTCGCCCTACGAAGGGATGACTGTCCAGGGGTGGCCCCGCGACGTGCTCAGCCGGGGACGGGTCATCGTGCGCGATGGGGAGTTCGTGGGCCAGGTGGGATGGGGACGCTTCGTATTTCGGGAACGGTAATCGTTTACCATGACCAAAGTGCAATCCGAGGAAATGTTCCCCTGGGAACTCGCTCAGGCTATAGCCGAAGCGCCAATTTGTTACCTACCCCTCGGTGTCCTTGAATGGCACGGCGAGCACAATGCGGTGGGCCTCGACGCCATCAAGGCTCATGCCATCTGCGTACAAGCAGCACAACAATCCGGGGGTGTCGTTGTACCGCCGTTGTATTGGGCCACTGACTATCGCGAGGACCTGGAGGGCGGCTCATACCTCACCGGGGGCATCGAAAAAGGTGAGCGCTACCACGTCCCCGGCAACATGTTCTGGCTACGCCCTGAGACGTACCACAACTTGCTACTCGATATTTACGAGGCTATGCGGCGACGCGGGTTCCGAGTCATCGTAGTGGTCAGCGGCCACTGGTCTGAGCAGTACAACCTGGCGGCGATCCGGGCCAGTGGAGAGCAGTTCCTCGCACAGCACTCGGACATGAAATGGATATTACTGACCGATCAAGAAATGGTCCCCGACCTACACTACCCGCGCGAGCACGCTGCTGGCGGTGAAACCTCGCTCTTGATGGCCATTCGACCAGATCTGGTTGACTTGAGTAAGACGCTGGGGACAGACCGTACTCTCAGGCCGTACTACGCCAAGCAGCCGGAACACCTGCGGCGCCGTCAGGGGACCAGTCACAAGTACATCGGTGTCTTCACGGCTGTCGAGGACGAGTCGAACGATCCCGAACTGACTGCCAGCGTGGAGAGAGGGCAATTACTGCTGAGGGTTATCTCGGTGCGCGTAGCGGAACGCGCCAGGGCGCTACTGGCCGAAACAGCGAGCGAAGCAGGCCAACCAGTCCGGATTGGCAGTTAGCCTGCCGTCGGCTCAATAGTGGAGGCAAACGTGCACCTGGAAATCACCGCTGAAAAATGCACCGGATGTCGCATCTGCGAGAACTTTTGCTCCTTCCACCACGAGGGGGCCATCTGGCCGCAGCGGGCGCGCATCACTGTCGTTGCTCAAAGCGACGATGGCCCTTTTATCCCCATCGTCTGTCGCCAATGCGAGGACGCGCCTTGCGCCGCCGCCTGCCCGGTGGAGGCGATCACCCTCAATGAGCGCACCGGAGCCTGGATCGTGGACGTGGAGGAGTGCATCGGCTGCGGCGACTGCGTGGAAGCTTGCTCTTTTGGCGGAATTGTTTTTGCCGAGGAAGTGGGCCTGCCCCTCAAGTGTGATTTGTGCGGCGGGGAACCGGAGTGCGCGGCGATGTGTCCAAGTGGGGCGATTGCGCTGCAACATAAACCATGAACCTCCCCTCACGTTTGACGTTTGACGTTTCACGATGACCCGGAGCAAACGAATGTTCCCCTACAAGGGTTACACCGGCAAATGGCTGCACGTAAACCTGAGCACAGGCAAGATCGAGCCACGCAAGTACGACGCGGCATTGGCCGAAGGATACCTGGGAGGCAACGGTTTCGGAACCCGCTTGCTGTGGGAGCAGGTCGGGCCGGAGGTGGCCCCTTTGGCCCCTGAAAGCCTGCTCATCTTTGCCACCGGCCCCCTGTGCGGCACGCTGGTGCCCAACACCGGTCGGATGGAGGTCATCGCCAAATCGCCCCTCACCGGCATCTACGGCGACGCCAACGCCGGCGGCTTCTTCGGCCCTGAACTCAAGTTCGCCGGTTGGGATGCCGTCGTCGTCACCGGACAGGCCCCGCATCCGGTCTGCCTGGCCATCGCCGACGAGCGGGTGGAGCTGCGCGACGCCCGTGACCTGTGGGGGCTCACCACCTCCCAGACCGAAACAGCCATCCGCCAGGCCTGGGGCGATCCCCAGGTCAAAACGGCAACTATTGGGCCGGCTGGTGAGCATCTGGTACGCTTTGCCGCCATCCAGCTTACTCCCCAGCGATCCGCCGCCCGCTGCGGGCTGGGCGCGGTGATGGGCAGCAAAAATCTCAAGGCCGTCGCCGTGCGCGGCCGCGGTCCCGTGCGCGTGGCCGATCCGGCCCGCTTCCACGACCTGGCAGTTGACTTCCACCGCCGCCTCCGTGTCAATCCCCTCTTCCCCGCCGTCTCCGCCCACGGCACTCCCGGCATCGTGGCCCTGATGGACACGCTGGGCCGCTTTCCCACCAAAAACTTTCAGATGGGCAGCTTCCCCGAGGTGGACAAAATCAGCGCCGAGGCACTGGAAGCGCGGGCCTTCGTGCGCCACCTGGCCTGCTTCGGCTGTCCAGTCGGATGCGACAAACTTTACCACCTCCCCGACGGTCCTCACTTCGGCCTGGCCTTGCACAGCGTCGAGTACGAGACGATGAGCGCGCTGGGCTCTGGCATCTGGAACGCTGACCTGGACAGCATCCTGGCTGCCAACCAGTTGTGCGACGAGCTGGGCATGGACACCATTTCGGCAGGACGGGCCATCAGTTTCGCCATGGAATTGTGGGAAGAGGAGATCCTCAATCTGGACGATACCGGCGGGCTGGCGCTGTGCTGGGGCGACATGGATGTGGTTTTCCAGTTGCTGGGGATGATCGCCCGACGGGAGGGCTTCGGCGGCCTGCTGGCCGAAGGCACGCGCCACGCAGCCCAGGCCATCGGGCGAGGCGCGGAACAGTACGCCATGCACGTCAAAGGGCTGGAGATCGCCGCACAGGACGGCCGCGCCCAGAGATCCATGGGCCTGGCGCACGCCACCTCCAGCCGAGGGGCCGACCACCTCAAAGCCTTCCCCACCATTGACGAGACCGGTTGTCCAGATGAAGGCCGCCGCCGCTACGGGGAGCAGTACCTGCCGGAGCTCGTGGATCCGCTGGCGACGAAGCACAAGCCGATGCTGGTCAAGGACGGTGAGGACTTCGGCGCGGTGGTGGACTCAGTGGGGGTGTGCAAGTCGGGCGGCACCTTCGTCATGGCCGAACTCTACTGGCCCGACATCGCCGCTGCGCTGGAGGCAGCCACCGGCATGGAGATGCCCGTCGAGCGGCTGAAGCGCATCGGCGAGCGCATCTACAACCTGCAGCGCTGCTACAACGTCTGGCACGGCATCGGCCGCGCCGACGACCGCCTCCCCCGCCGCTTCGCCGAGGAGCCCTCACCCTCCGGCAACGCCCGGGGGCAGGTCACTGACCTGGGGCCGATGCTGGACGAATACTACCGTCTGCGGGGCTGGGACTTGGCCACCGGTTGGCCCACCGCGGAGAAGCTGCGCGAACTGGGATTAGAGGAGGCGGCCGAACGGCTGAACCTGCTATGATCACCGTGACCGTGCGCTACCACAACTTGCTGCGCCGGATGACTGGCGTTGCCGAGGAAACGATCACGCTGCCTGCAAGTACCTCATTGCGCGAGGCACTGGAGCACCTGGCGCAGCGCCACGGGCCCGCACTGCGGGAGATGCTCTTCGAGCCCGAGGGGGGCATCTCGTTGCACCTGGCTGTCTTTCGCAACCGGCAACTGGTGCGCCCCGACCAGCACGACACCCCTCTGACTGATGGAGAGGAACTGATGCTGTTCCCCGCCATCGCTGGCGGATAGGCAGCCAGGTCATGGCAAAGGAGATACCGATGTCCATCACGTTAGTTCTGGGACAAATGCTCTGGACTGACACGACGCAGCCGCCCCAACCGGGCTGGGGAGTGGCGATTGAGGGCAACCGCGTAATCGTCACCGGCTCCCACACCGATCTGCGTGCCCGCTTCCCCACCGCCACCCTCGTCGAAGCCACCGACTGTGTCATCACGCCCGCCTTTGTCAATGCGCACCATCACATGTACGGCGTGCTCGCCCACGGCATCCTCCTGGAGGAGGCCCCGGCCGGCTTCTGGCCCTTTCTGGAGGAGTTCTGGTGGCCTCACGTCGAGGACCAGTTGACCCACGATCGCATCGCTGCTGCGGTTGACTGGGCCTGCCTGGAGATGGTGCACTCTGGCATCACCACTTTTTACGACTGCCTGGAGGCTCCCTATGCCCTCCCCGGTGCGCTAGAGGTAGAGGCTGAGGTGGTGCGTCGCTGGGGGCTGCGGGGGGTGCTGTCCTTCGAGGCCACCAAACGGGTGAGCGCGGAAAATGGCGAGGCGGGCCTGCGCGAGAACGCTGCTTTCATCGTCGCCTGCCAGGCGCGAGGTGGCCTGGTCTCCGGGCTGATGTGCTTCCACACCACCTTCACCTGCTCCGCCGACTTCATCCGCCGCGCCTTCGCCCTGGCCGCCGAACGCGACGCCAAAGTCCACCTGCACCTCTCCGAGGGGACCTACGAGCCGGAGTATTGCTTGACCCATTTTGGCGTGCGTCCGGTAGTCTACTACGACCGCCTGGGCGTCCTGGGCCCTCACGTGCTGGCCTCCCAGTGCGTGCAGGTTAACGCTGAGGAAATCGAGGTGCTGGCCCGGCGCGGCGTCCACGTCTCGCACCAACCCCTTTCCAACTGCGAGGTGGGCGGCGGCTTCGCCCCAGTGCCAGAGATGCTGGCCGCCGGGATCAACGTCGCCCTGGGCACCGATGGCTACGTCAACAACTTCTTCGAGGTGATGCGCGCCACCGCGCTGATGCCCAAGGCCCGGCTTCTCGACCCCGGCGTGATGCCCGCCAACGTCGTGTGGACGATGGCCACGCAGAACGGAGCGCGGGCGCTGGGCTTCAACAATCTGGGCACGCTGGCTCCCGGTCACCCGGCCGACCTGCTGCTCATCGCCGCCGACCTGCCCACACCTCTGGCTTCCCATAATTTAGCGGATCAACTACTCCTCTGGCGCAACCCCCAGCATCTGCGCGGCGTGATGTGCGCCGGACGCTGGCTGCTGCGCGCTGGGGAGATCGTTGGTGTGGACGAGGAAGAAGTGCGGGCGCGGATCTGTGAGGCGGCGGCGCGTCTCTGGCAGAAGTAGTTCCAGGTTTCAAAGTTACAGGTTCCAGGTTTGCTGACCGCCTGAAACTTGAAACCTGAAACCGCGAGAGGATGTTGTGTCCGACCTGACCGTTACCCTGTGTGGCATCGAACTGAAGAATCCCCTCATCACTGGCCTCCGGCCCCCTGTCCTGGAGCGCTGCGGGCATCCGCGCGGCCTTCGCCGCCGGAGCAGCAGCAGTGGTCACCAAGACCATCCGCCCCCAGGCCACCGTCAGCCCGGCGCCCCACATCGCCGCGCTGAAACGAGGTAGCCTGCTCAACACCGAGGGCTGGTCCGACTTGCCAGCGAAGCAGTGGATCAAACGGGAACTACCTGCCCTGGCCGACCGGAACGGCATACTCATCGCCAGCCTGGGCCATACTCCCGCCGAGGTGGTGCAACTGGCCAAGCCGCTGGCGGAGGCGGGAGTTGACATGCTGGAGCTCGTCTCCTACAGAGCAAAAGATGCCGCCCCAATGGTGAAGGCGGCAAAGCGAGCGGTCTCTGTGCCCGTACTGGTCAAAGGCTGTGCCAACTGGCCCGAGCTCCTGGAAGTGGTGGAAGCCTGCCTGCGGGCCGGGGCTGATGGCATCACGGCCATTGATTCCATCGGCCCGGCGCTGCGGGTGGACGTGGAGACGGGGCGGCCGCTGCTGGGTTCCTTTGCCTGGCTGTCTGGCGCGGCGATCCGGCCCATTGCCCTGCGGATCGTGGCCGAGATCTGTTTGCGCCCTTCGTCGGGCTCAGGACTCGGTCATAATGTACCAGTGGTGGGCACAGGTGGAGTGGGTCGGGCCGAGGACGTGGTGGAGATGGTGATGGCCGGCGCGGCGGCGGTGGGTGTCCACACTGCGCCGCTGCTGCAAGGGCTGGGCTGGTTTGGCAAGACACTGGCCCGGCTGGAAGGCTGGCTGGACGAGCACGGCCACGCCTGCCTGGCTGACCTGCGCGGCATGACCCTGCCCCACCTGCAAGAGCCAGCCCCCCACCCTTCGACAAGCCCTTCGGCAGGCTCAGGACAGGGCTCAGGACATCGCACCCCACTGACCTTCGCCTTTGACGTGGAGTCATGCACCCAATGTGACCGCTGCGTCACCGTCTGCGCTTACAGGGCGCGTGATATGTCGGCTGACGGTCAGATGTCGCTGGATGAGGCGGCGTGCCGTTCGTGCGGTCTGTGCGCCTCGGCCTGTCCGACGGGCGCGCTGCGGGTCGCACTGCACTAGAGCTTGCTGTTTCTCTGCCAACGAGCCAATCGTTCCCTAATGATCTTTTCATGGCCTTGATCACTGGGCTGGTAGTAGCGGCGGCCCGCGAGCTCATCGGGCAGATATTGCTGGGGAACGTGGTGCCCGGCGTAATCATGGGGATACTTGTAGCCCGCGCCGTGGCCCAGGGCCTTGCCGTCCCGGCTGGCGTCCTTGAGGTGATTCGGCACCTCAACCTTGCCCTCCCGTTCCACATCTCCCAGGGCTTTGAAGTAGGCTCCTGTCGAATTGCTCTTGGGAGCAGTAGCCAGGTAGATGGCTGCCTGGGCCAGGTTGTACTGGGCCTCGGGCAGGCCCACCCACTCCAGGGCGTTGGCGGCCGAGGTGGCGACGACCAGGGCCTGGGGGTCGGCGTTGCCCACGTCCTCAGAGGCGAAGATGATCATCCGTCGAGCGATGAACCGGGCATCCTCACCAGCATAGATCATCTTGGCCAGCCAGTACAACGTGGCGTCGGGGTCGCTTCCTCGCAGACTCTTGATGAACGCGGAGATGGTGTTATAGTGAGCTTCCCGATCGTAGACCAGAGCCCGCCGCTGGATGGAGTCCTCGGCCACGGCCAGGTCAATGTGGATCACCCCCTCGTCGTCGGGTTCTGTGGTCTCGACAGCCAGTTCCAGGGCGTTAAGAGCGATGCGAGCGTCTCCCCCGGCCACCCTCACCAGGTGGGCCATCGCCTCGTCGTCAACCTCGACCTTCAGCTTCCCATACCCCCGCTCCTCATCGGCCAGGGCCTGACGCAGGATGATGGCCAGCTCCTCCTCGTTCAGAGGTTTGAGCTGGAAGACCCGCGAGCGGGAGACCAGGGGAGGGATGACCTCGAAGTAGGGGTTCTCAGTGGTTGCACCGATGAAGATTATGGCGCCAACCTCGACGTGAGGCAAAAGGGCGTCCTGTTGGGCCTTGTTGAAACGGTGGATCTCGTCAACCAGGAGGATGGTCCGCCGACCGTAGAAGTTTCGCCTTTCCTTCGCCTCGGCGACGATCCTGCGGATGTCGGCCACGCCGGCCATCACAGCGCTGAGGGTCTCGAAATGGGATTTGGTGGTGTTGGCGACGATCATGGCCAGAGTGGTCTTGCCCGTTCCCGGCGGCCCCCAGAGGATGAGCGACGATAGTTGGTCGCCCTCAATAGATCGCCTCAGCAGCCTTCCCGGCCCTACGATCTCCCCCTGGCCCACAAATTCCTCCAGGCTGCGCGGGCGCATGCGGGCTGCCAGAGGTGCTTCTTTGATGATTTGGTCTAGACGACTGTGCTCGAAAAGGTCCATCGTGCGATTCCCCCCAGAAGCATTGCTGGTTGCGGGTGCTGGCTTTATTATAGCACGAAGGGTGCTCTCTGTCTATTTTGCTTCCGCTGCCCTTTTGTGATAGAATACCAAAACCAGTTAGTATCAGTGGGTCCAAAATCGCTCTGAGGGGATTGCGTGCAACGCGGGAAGCCCTCCTCCACGGTTGCCTCCCGCTTGGGGCCTGGATCTGGCGATCCAGGCCGAGCAGAATGAGTAGTTGGAAGAACACATGCCTGATTTAGTTGCCATCCCCATGATCGTGCTTTTAGCAGGTACCCTGCTACTTCTGCTCTTGAACAGGGCTGCGGGGCCTCGGAATCGAGGTCCTCTGACTCTGTTGACAATCGGCGTCGCCTTCCTGGTCTTGCTTCCTCTCGCCAGGGACTTGCCAGCCAGCAGCGCTATCTCCCACTGGCGGCCCTTCTTCGGGAACGATCTGGCTTACCATGTTGACGGGCTAGCCTTCCTCTTCGCTGCCCTGATGGGACTGGTGGGACTGGCTACTATCACTCCGGGGTTAGGTCACTCCGAATATCCAGGAGGATCATCCTATGCAGCCCTATTGGCCCTCCTGGCCGCTGGCTTCAGTTTCGTCCTCTCGGCCAACTTGATCACCCTGTGCGCAAGTTGGGTCATCTTTGATCTAACTTTTCTCTGGGCCCTGGCCGCCAGCGACCTCGGTGAATCAAGGGCGACTTCCCCCCCAAGGTTGGGGGGGACCGAGGGGGGGCGGCCGATGATGAAGATAATCCCCCGCGTCCTGAACCTCAGTGGCCTGGCTTGCCTGAGCCTGCTGGCGGCAGCCTTGCTCTTGGGTGACGATAGCCTTTCTCTCAGGTCAAGTTACATCTCCGCACCTGTTTTCGGCCTCATTTTGCTGGCCGCCCTGATGCGGGTGGGGCTCTACCCCCTTCAACTCTGGATGCCCATCGGTGTCGAGGCCAGCCTGCCTGCCAGGTCCCTACTCCACCTTGTCCCCGCCAGCGCCGGCCTGTATCTGCTGGTCCGCCTCTCGGCCTGGGCCGGTGGAGGATTACCCTACGGGCAGGTACTGACCATCGCCGGCAGCCTGGCGTTTTTCATCGGCGCTCTGCTGGCCTGGGCCGAGACGGACCTCAGCAAGGCCTTATCCTTTATAATAATCAGCCAGGTAGGCTACGCCGTCGCATCCCTGGCCATTGCCAAATCGCTTACGCTGATCGTATTGCCGAGCCTAAACCTGATCCTCTGCCTGGACCTCCTCTTTTTGAGCCAGAATAGGTCTGAACTGGGGAGTCTGTGGGCCAGAGCTGCATCAGGCCTGGCTATGGCTTCCCTGGCTGGAGTGCCTCTGACCCTGGGCTTTGTTGGTCGCTGGCATCTTTACCATTTCCTGCTGACAGACGACAACCTGGCTTTTCTGGCTTTGAACTTATTGGCAGAGACCTTCCTCTTCGCGGCCTTGCTCAGGCTGTGGGCAGTTGTTTCTATCCGTGTCTTCCCCTCGGAGTTTGCTTACCAAAAGTCGTCCGTGGTAGGTGCAGCGTTGCTGGCTGCGCCTGTCCTCATGTTGGGGCTGCACCCGTCCGTGCTGAGAACCTTGATGGAGGCGGCCTCCTTCCCTACCCTGGCGGATTTGCTTCGCTCGACGAGCGTGATCCAATGGGTGGCTCTCTTTTTGCCTCTCTTGGGCGGTTACTTGCTTCACCGTCATCGTCGGAGGATCTTCGATCCAGTTGAGCCCTTTTGGTTGAAGCTGACGACAGCCCTTCGCCTGGAATGGCTTTATGGCCTCCTGGGGCAGATTGTCGCCGGAGTAGCGAGCGCTTTGCGGATAGTGGGGAGGGTGAGCGAGGGCGGGGGATACTTGGGTTGGATTGTTGTCATGGGGCTTTTAGCGTTCTTGTTCCTTCGGGGCGGATAGATGGAGAATCTATGCCTACTTTACCGGATGTCTTAGCCAAACTCTCGTTTCTTACGACCACACCGGCTATCGTCGGTTTGATCGTCACCGCCAGCCTCATCGTGATCATCAGCGATTGGCGCTTTTCGCTGGCAGCGCTGTTGGGGCAATACGTCCTGGTGGGCCTGTTGCTGACCCGGCTTATCCAACCCCAGGTGGCCGTGATCAAGGTGCTGATCGGCGCTCTGGTATGTGTCGTCCTCTACCTGACGGCTCGCCTGGTCAGCGAAAGCAGCAGCGAGGCGCCGCCATCGGAGCGGGAGGATGCTGAGGATGGCCGCTCGCGCCGCCCCGCTTCTCCAACATCCAACCTCCAACTTCCAACATCCAAAACCAGGGGAGAGACCTCACTGCCGGATTTTGCCTTCCGCCTTTTGGCCGCCCTCTTCGTAGGAGTGGCTGTCTACAGCCTGTCAAAACGCTACCCTCTGCCCGAGGTGCCGTCGGACATCGGCTTGGCCTGCTACTGGCTGGCCTCGCTGGGCCTGCTGGTGCTGATGCTGACCGAGGAGCCGCTGAAAGCCGGCATGGGACTCCTCACCCTCGTCACCGGCTTCGAACTGTTCTACTCCGCGCTGGAGCGCAGCTTGAGCGTGGTCGGCTTCCTGGGGATAGCTAACTTCCTCATCGCTTTAGCCATTGCCTATCTCGCGGCCTCGAGAGCTGAATTGACACCGGAGGAGAGGCAGAGATGATAGCTGGCCCT
>SDBU01004883.1_pt1 | contig 16239 bp, 14 predicted proteins | sample 2277071 | NCBI WGS metagenome assembly SDBU01 (sample SAMN10397929, study PRJNA504765) | marine sediment metagenome | isolation source: marine sediment core GS08_GC12, 126 cmbsf | place: Arctic Ocean: Gakkel Ridge, Loki's castle | collected 2008
GGGTAGTAGACGCCGAGCTAGTAGACAATTACCCTGGATTCCCGGAAGGCATTAGCGGATATGACCTGACCCAGTTGATGCACCAGCAGGCACAAAAATACGAACTGGAAACGTTGCTGGCGGAAGTTACCGGGATTGGGCTCAGCGAGAAGGAAAAGGTGGTGAAGACCACTGAGGGTGAATTTGTCGCTAAAGCAGTGATTATCGCCGGCGGTTCCGAAGGAATTAAGCTAAACGTACCGGGAGAAAAGGAATTTACCGGCAAAGGGGTGTCCTACTGCGCTACCTGTGACGGCTTTTTCTTCAGGGAGCAGCCGGTAGCCGTCGTCGGTGGTGGCAACGCTGCGATTAGCGAAGCTATCCAGCTTACCAGGTTTGCCTCCAAGGTCAGCGTAATTCACCGCCGCCAGGAGCTACGTGCCACCCGCATCCTTCAGGAGAGGGCCTCCGCTGAACCAAAGATTGAGTTCCTGTGGAATAAAGTAGTCGAAGGGGTTGAGGGTGAAGATGTCATGAAGAGGCTGAGGCTCCGCGATGTGGCAACCGGGGAAAAGTCTAGCCTGGAGGTAAACGGGGTCTTTGTCTCCGTCGGGTTAAAGCCCAATACTGATTACCTTAAGGGGATATTACCTTTAGATGCGGCTGGCTATATCATCACCAACGAGAAGATGGAGACTGAGGTACCCGGTATTCTGGCGGCTGGTGATATACGCAGCAACTCCATCCGGCAGGTGATTGCCGCCGCTGGAGATGGTGCCACCGCGGCCATCTACGCGGAAAGGTTCATCACCCAGCTTGGTGAATAATTTCCTGGTTGAGCTTTTACTTCACCCCCGCCCGTAAAGTATAATTAGAATGATAAAGAGGCCAGAATTATGAAGGTAGTTTTTCTGCAGGACGTGTCCAATGTAGCCAGGGCAGGTGAGACGAAAGAGGTGGCCGATGGTTACGGCAGGAATTTTCTTCTCCCTAAAAAGTTAGCCGTGCTATCTGACGCAAATGCCATTAGAGCCCTGGAAAGACAGCACCAAACAGACTCCCAGATTGAGGGCGAACAGACGGAACTCGCCCGCCAAATAGAGGGTAAGGAGATTACCCTGAAAGCTCGCACTGGAGCCCAAGAGAAACTTTTTGGCTCGATTACCGCGGCTGACATCGCAGAGGAGCTGCAGAGTACCACCGGGATAACTATTGATAAAAGGAAAATAGAGCTGGAGGAGCCCATCCGCCACCTTGGTAGCTATGAGGTAGAGGTCAAACTGGCCAGGGACATAACCGCCAAGATAACGGTCATCGTTGCCGAGAAGGAGAAAGCTCAGAGTGGTGAGTGAAAAACTGCCCACGCATGATATTGACGCAGAGGAAGCAGTAATCGGTTCGCTACTGATAGACGGCAGCGTCATCTACAAGGTAACATCCCTGCTTCAGCCAGCAGACTTTTACAGCGAACGAAACTCGCTGGTATACGAGGCGTGCGTATCGCTTTACGAGCGTAGCGAGGCGATAAACCAGATAACGGTGGCCCAAGAACTGGCCCGACGGGAGAAGCTGGATATCTGCGGCGGTGCCGCCTACCTCAGTCACCTGATAGCAATCTGCCCCACTTCCCTTGATATTGAAGACTACGCCCAGATTGTTTATCGCCTCTCCGTGATGCGCCGTCTCATCAACGCCGCCGACCGGATTGCCAGCATTGGCTATAAAGCAGACCCTGATATTGATGCCAGCTTAGATACGGCTGAGGACACTCTCTATCGGCTAAGGCACGGCCAGGCCCCACGAGACCTGGTCCACATCCGGCGAGTGCTAGAGCAGTACTTCGAATCTGCCGCACCGACAGAGGAAGGTCCGCGTGAGCCGATGCCCTACATTCTTTCCGGTTTTGCCGGCCTGGATGAACTCCTGGGAGGATTTCACCGTTCCAACCTCGTTATCATCGCCGGCCGACCCAGCCATGGGAAAACCAGCCTCGCCCTCAACATCACCCGCAACGCCGCCGTGGAATATGGAGCTTGCGTGGCGTTCTTCAGCTTAGAGATGTCACGAGCCGAGATGGCCCTGCGTTTTCAGTCCAGTGAAGCCGAGGTCAACTCAAGACGGATTCGTTTTGACCTGGTCAATGAAGAGGAGGAGAGAAAGATTATGGCCGCCACCGGCCGTCTGTCGGAAGCGCCAATCTATATTGATGACTCTCCGCAACTCAGGGTAGTGGAAATGCGCAGCAAAGCCCGTCGGCTTTACTACGAGCGCGGCCTCGACCTCATTATCGTCGACTACCTGCAACTGATGCAGAGTGATAGCAAATCAGAAAGTCGGGTTCTGGAGCTGGGATATATCTGCCGTTCCCTCAAAACGCTGGCCCGCGAGCTCAATGTACCGGTAATCGCCGTGTCCCAGCTCAGCCGGGCGATAGAGTGGCGGGCATCACATAAGCCGCAGCTTTCCGACCTGCGGGAAAGCGGCAACATCGAGCAGGACGCCGATGTGGTCATTTTCATCTCACGGGAGGAACTCTACACTACTACTGAAGAGGAATGGAGAATCCTGCACCCGGATGAGAGTTACCCACCGCCAGCGGAGATAACCATTGCCAAGCACCGTAACGGACCTACCGGCGAAATACAGTTGCGTTTCAAACGTAACCTGGCCAAATTCGAGAATATTAGCCGAGAAGAGCCGAGTCTATTATGAAGCAGTTTGGTGGGTTCCCAGCCAAGATGCAGTTCACCTATATACCCAACCTTTTCTTCAGTACCCTGCTGCCCCAAATCAGTGATATCACCGAGTTAAAAACGATTCTCCACATTTTCGAGCTACTTTACCGCAAACGAGGCTCTCCCCGGTTCGCCACTTACCACGAGCTACTGGGGGACAAGAGCTTAATGTCCAGCCTACGCCAGACGACAAAACCGCCTGAAGAGGCACTACGCCAAGCCCTGGAGATGGCTACCCAGCGAGGGGTCATTCTACACCTGGCACTGGACCGAGATGGGGCGACCGAGGACGTCTATCTGCTCAATACCGAGTCGCAAAGACAGGTAATGGCCAGGATTCAAAACGGTGAAATCAAATTAAGCGGGCTGAAAGCTGGTAGAGAGGCCGCTGTTGAGACTGAAGAACCACCCGATATTTTCACCCTCTACGAGCAGAATATCGGCATGCTTACCCCGCGTATCGCCGAAGAACTGGTCGAGGCGGAAAAGTTATACCCGCCAACCTGGATTAAAGACGCCATTGACGAAGCAGCTTTCCTCAACAAGCGAAATTGGCGCTATATCAGCCGGATTCTGGAGCACTGGGCAACAGAAGGTAGAGGTAATGGAACATATCGGAAACATCCTGAGCAGAAAGAAGACCCAGATAAATACATTAAGGGAAAATACGGGCACATGGTCCGGCGCTGAAGAGCCAGAAGAAGACTCGCTTTCCCATTGCCCAGTTTGCGGGGGTGCCGGATTCGTTCATCCCCTGCTATCCTCAGGGAAGCCGGACTATAGCCGGGTGATTGCCTGCCGCTGTGTCCACGAGAAATTAGCCAGAGACCGGCAAAGCGGCCTAGCGCAATATGGCAGTCAGGGCGTGCTGGCCCGTTTTACTTTTGACAACCTGAACCCGCAGGGTAAAAGCTCAAACCCGACCAGCCAGCAGCAGTTCAACCGTGCTTACGAGGCAGCCAAGGCATTTACCGCTGAACCAAAGGGGTGGCTAATCCTGACTGGTCCCAGCGGCTGTGGCAAGACCCACCTGGCCGCCGCTATCGCCAGCGAACGTCTCGACCAGGGTCACCCGGCCTTCTTTATCACCACTCCTGACCTGCTGGACCACCTGCGCTCCACCTTTAACCCTGCAAGTCAGGTATCCTATGACCAGCTCTCCGAACGCGTAAAAAACACCCCGCTGCTTATTCTGGATGACTTTAGTGGGCAATCAACCACCCCCTGGGCAGAGGAAAAGCTCTACCAGGTTATCAACCACCGCTACAGCAGTGAACTGCCCACGGTGATTGTTACTAGCACCCCAATCGAAAATCTGGAAGAGAGAATACACACCCGGCTCACTGACCCCAAACTATGCCAGATATGCGTGGTTGAAGAACCACAACCGGCATCGCTGGAATACAGCTGGGGTCCAGAGTTCGAGCTCCAGAAAACAATGACGTTTGACAACTTTGACTGGAGGCGGGTAAACCTGCCGCCAGAGCAACGCGAGAATCTGAAGGAAGCCTACCGCCTGGCTCTTGACTTCGCCAACTCACCCGAAGGCTGGCTGGTATTCCTCGGTGTTACCGGCTGCGGGAAAACCCACTTAGCCGCGGCTATCGTCAATTATTGCTATCAGACCGGTCAACCAGCCCGATTCGTGGTGGTACCGGAGTTCCTGGACCACCTGCGCTCTACCTTCAGCCCGGAGAGCAAGGTATCTTATGACCGCGTTTTTGAGGGAGTAAAGGCAGCCCCTCTCCTGGTTCTGGATGACTTTGGTGAACAGTCAACCACGCCCTGGGCACGGGAAAAGCTCTACCAGGTTATCAACTACCGCTACAATGCCCGTTTGACCACGGTGATCACTACTCGCTACTCGTTACAGGAAATTCTGGACGAAATTGAAAGTTCCATCAGTTCCCGACTGGTCGACCCCAAAATTAGCATCCCGTTTAATATCATGGCCCCCGACTACCGGGGTGATTTACGGCCCAGTCAGGGCACTGGCCGGACATACCGGCGCGGCAAGAAAGGACGCCGGGACTATGAAGCGTAACCGCGCCAACCCGGAACGGAAATGCTGCCATAGCGCAACAGCCTGAATCGAATAAACGCCTTGGAGGTTAATTATGTCAATTCAAGAACGGTTGGCGGAGATAGTGGGCCCAGAATACGTAGCCAATACCCCAGAAGTAATCGAGGCTTACTCCAGAGACTATAGCCTGACCCCACCAGGGCTGTTTACCTGTGTGGTACGACCGAAAACAGCGGAAGAGGTGCAGCGGGTCGTTCAGTTAGCCAACGAGCTTAAGTTCCCGCTGACTCCCTGTAGCTCCGGAGTTCACTTCTACGGGAATGCCGTCCCCAAGATGGGCGGCGTGGTGCTTGACCTGCAGCGGATGAACGCCATCAAAGAGCTGGACGAGGCAAGCAAAGTCGCTCACCTGGAGGTCGGCGTAACCTGGGAGCAATTTCAGGCGGAACTGGAAGCCAAGGGCTACCGGAGTATTACTCCCCTGCTACCTCATGCGTCGAGGTCGGTAGTTAGTGACTGGCTGGAGAGGGAGCAGCCGACAATCCACGTTACCGAATACGCCGAGCCGATGATGTCAATGCAGGTTATCTGGGGTAACGGCGAGGAGTTCGTCACCGGTTCGGCATCGATAAATCACTTCCGGGAACCGGGATGCCTGGCGGACGGGGTCAACCCGATGGGGCCGGGACCGATAAGCTTCTGGCGCTTACTCCAGGGCGCCCAGGGAACCATGGGAGTGGTAACCTGGTGCATCGTCAAGTTCGAGGAAATACCTACTCTTACCAAGACCCTCTTTATGCCGGTAGGCAAAGTAGAAGACGCTATTGAACCGATATACACCATACTGAGACGGAGAATAGGCTACGAGTGCCTGCTGCTGAACAACATCAACCTGGCTACTATCCTGACTGAGAAATGGCCGGCACAGTTCGAGGAGCTGAGGGCCACCCTTCCCCGGTGGACAATCATCCTGGTACTCGGTGCCTTGAAACGCCGCCCCGAGGAAAAGATAGCCTACGAGGAAGAGGCACTAAACGAGATACAGGTAACCCAGTTCCCCGCTCTCAAGATATTAACTACCCTTACCGGACTGAGTGCGGCAGAGAAGAAAATACCGGAGATGCTGCGCAAACCCTGGCCCAGAGACAAGACCTACTGGAAGCATGCCTACAAGGGCGGCTGCCAGGACCTAATTTTTATGACCACCCTGGACCAGGTACCTCGCTTCGTGCCGAGAGTAATGGAAGTTGCCGGAAAGCACCAGTATCCGGCAAATGACGTTGGCTGTTATGTCCAGCCAGTAGAGAACGGAAGGGCCTGCCAGCTTCAGTTCAACTTCTATTATGACCCCAGTGATAAGGCGGAGGCAGATAAGATTCGGGACCTCTATACGGAGGCGGCACAGAGGGTGCTGGGCCTCGGCGCTTACTTCAACCGCCCCTACGGACCGGTGGCAGACATGGTCTACCGCCAAAACGGCGACTACACCGCCTTACTGAAGAGACTGAAGAAAATATTTGACCCTAACCATACATTAAACCCGGGCAACCTTTGCTTCTAGACCACCCGGAACAAGAGATAACGCACGACAGGAGGTTGAAATGGCTGACAAAGCCGAGAAGCTTAAACTGGGGTTAGAGCTAGAGGATTATGAGTTAGACGCCAGGGACTGCATCGGATGTGCCGGGTGCAAGTGGGTGGACTTCATCTATATGCCCGGGTGGGACTTTAGCTGGAGATGCCCCTCGTGGCAAAAGTACCGGTACGATGCTTACGGCGCCTGCGGACGGCTGAAGATAACCTATGATTTGCTGGGAGGGGGACTGGACTATTCCTCGCCAACCCTTCCCGAGGTAATCTATGCCTGCACCCTGTGCGGTGCCTGCGATGTAGGCTGCAAGCGCAACCTTGACCTGGAGCCACTGCTAACGCTGGAGTCGCTGCGGGCAAGAGCGGTTAAAGAAGGAATCGGTCCCATGCCCCAGCACCAGGAGATGACTGATAGCATCATGACCAGCAAAAACCGCTACGGCCGGCCCCAGGCAGAGCGCCGGAACTGGCTGCCTAAAGACGTCAAGCTTGCCGAGAAGGCCGACCTGCTCTATTTCGCCGGCTGCCGGGCCTCGTTCGTCAATACCGAAATCAGCCAGGCGGCCGCCAGGATACTCCAGGCAGCCAAGGTTGACTTCATGGTAATGAAAGACGAGCCGTGCTGTGGCAACTTTCTCTACACCACCGGGCAGCTGGACAAGGCCCGGGGGATAGCGGAGGAGAACCTGCGGCGGGTGAAGGAGACCGGGGCCAAGACCGTGGTCTTCAGCTGTGCCGAGGGCTACAAGACCTTCAAGGTGGACTACCCCAAGCTACTGGACATATCGACCAGTGACCTTCCCTTCGAGGTGTTACACCTGGTCGAGTGCATTGACGGCTGGGTAAAGGACGGCCGGCTCAAGCTTGATAATAAAGTCAGTATGAAGCTAACCTACCACGATTCGTGTAACCTGGGACGCCTCAGTGAACCGTGGGTGCACTGGGAAGGCGAACGCGGTGATTGGGCGGTCTATGACCCGCCACGACAGCTCAGGCGAGGCACCTATGGCATCTACGACCAGCCCCGGGAGATACTGAACGCTCTCCCCGGAATTGAGCTGGTAGAGATGCCGCGCCATCACGAGAACGCCTGGTGCTGTGGCAACGCCGCCGGCGTAAAACAGGCCTTCCCAGACTTCTCCACCTACAGTGCTGATGAAAGAATACGGGAGGCCAGCACCACTGGCGCCGAGGCCATTGTCTCGGCCTGCCCCGGCTGCAAAGACAACTTTACCCAGAGCATTAAGGCCAAGGGTAATGGGATTAAGGCTTACGATATCCTGGAATTGGTGGCCAAAGCCGTCACCAGGTAAGACAAAGGAGGTTTGACATGGTTGAAGCCAAGGTAAAGGAAGTTCTGCCTCAGGAAGTATATCAAGAGTTGCAGGCTATTATTGGTCCGGAGTACATAACCCAGGACCCGGTAATCTGCCAGGCTTACACCGGCCGGGGCTATGCCCGGGAGCAAATGGCGTTTCTGGGATACTCTACCCGGCCGGCCTGCGTAGTCCTGCCCGAGACCACCGAAGAGGTGGCGAAGATAGTCCGGGTATGCAACCGTTACCGGGTGCCCTATACCCCGGCCAGCACCATGTGGGTAATACAGGCTCAGCCACGCTTCCGCGATGATGTTGTCCTCATTGACCTGAAGCGGATCAACACCTTGGAAATCGATGAGAAGAATATGATTGCTGTCCTGGGCTCGGCGGTCATCTACGGCCAGCTCCTGGAAGAGGCCATGAGGAAGGACATGTATACCATCGCCCCCGGAGGAGGCTCCCAGGTATCAGTGGTGGCCAATCACCTGAACTGTGGTATCTGTCCCCTCTGTTACCGCATTCCCCTGAGCGACCGCCGGATAAGCGCCGCGGAATGGGTCAGCCCGGAAGGAGAGGTGGTGAGGATGGGTTCCCGGGTTAATGATGAAAATAGCTGGTTCTGGGGTGACGGGCTTGGTCCCAGTACCCTGGGTATACTAAGAGGGCAGTTCGGGTGGAATGGTGGTCTGGGTATTGTAACCAAGATGTCAGTCAAGCTCTATCCCTTCCAGCCGGAGCGGATGGAACCGGAAGGCCGGTCACCGGAAACCCATTCCAAATTGCCCCCGAGAATGAAGTTCTATAACTTCAGCATGCCCAGCGGAGAGGCACTGCAGAAGGCCATGGACGAGATATCCAAGGCGCAAATAACGGCCAACGCGCAGAAAGTGCCAGTTTCCTGGAGGCAGCTTGCCAAGTCCCGGGACAGGAACGATTTCTGGGAGGCGTGGTCAAAGACCACCGAAGAAGACATCGCCAAGACCCATATTCTCCGCGTTTTCATCGTCGGCTATACCTCCCAGAAGCAGCTGGAGTACGAAGAGCGAGTGCTGATGGACATCATCGTGGGTGAACTCGGCGGTGAGCTGCGCCGTACCCGGCAGACAGACCAGTCCCTGTTGAAAATGTCTGACGCCGCCGGTATGTGGATGATGACCGGGGGATACATGTCAAACACCGCTGGTGTGGATAGCCAGAGACTTTGTGCCCAGACAGGCAAGGAACTGGGCCAGAAAATGCTGGAGTACTCCCCACCGCTAATGCCACAGTACAATGACCCTGGCTGGTACCAGGCCACCGAGTTTGGACACCAGTGTTACCTGGAGGTACCTGCCTACATGGACCCGGACAAGATAGACCCCAAGTCCCCCAAATACAGTAAAGAGGAAGCCACCAGGGTTTATCAGTGGTATATGTCCGCCGTACCCCAGATTGAGGTGAAGAACGGTTTCTACAGCATCTTCGATGGTCAGCACATACCCATCGGGCTGAAGGGTCCGGCCTGGCACAATTACCCGCTCTGGGTAGAGCGGTTCAAGGCCGAGTTTGACCCGCAGTTTGTCAGCAACCCACCCCAGCCCTGGGACGTTGATGAGATACAAAAGCGGCACCCCGAGTTCGTCACCAAGGAAGCCAAAGAGGCCATAGCCAAGATAGCCAAACGCTGAACTGACCAGGAACTAAAGGGCGAGAGGGCAGGATTCCGAGCCCTCTTGCCCCTGGTCAAGCTCGCAGCTACAACTGGCAGAAAGGGAGCTCCGAAACCAACGCTTGAATAACCGAAGGCTTTTGCGTAAAATAGAAAAGCGGTTGCCTGGAGAGAAGCTTCAGAGATGATAAACCTGCCTGTCCTGGTACTGAACCAGACCTACGAGCCACTCAACGTATGTCGCGTCCGCCGAGCATTAGTCTTGCTCCAAGGAGGCAAGGCTGAGATGTTAGAGAATGGCTCAGGATTCGTCCATTCGGCCAGTAGCATTTTCCCGGTGCCGTCAGTAATCAAATTGGCTTATCTGATTAAACGTCCCCGACCGCAGAGAAAGCTAACCCGCTTTGAGATTTTTAACCGCGACCAGTTTACCTGTCAGTATTGCGGCAAACAAACCCGGCAACTTACCATAGACCATGTTATTCCACGCTACAAGGGGGGCAAACACACCTGGGAAAATGTAGTAAGCGCCTGCGTATCCTGTAATCGTCATAAGGCGGGTAGCACCCCCGGCGAGGCCAGAATGAAATTACTTCGTTCTCCGTACCCGCCACGGGATGGCCGTATCTTTTATCTCCCCCATCCCACTTCGCCAATCCGTGGTGAATGGCAAAAGTACCTTCCCCAATGAAAACCAAACGGCTATCTATCCGGCTCCGCCCCTTTTCTCCCCCCTCTTCTCTCCTTTTGTCCCCGCCCTACGAGAAGGCGTCTTTTCACCAGCAGTAATCTCACCAAGCGGCAATTCCACCACTGCCTTACTCTCCAGCTCCACCAGCACCGTTTCCTTCACCGGGTTAGCCCCGACTACGCTACCGGGCCCCGTCGGTGTGGACACTCGCTGGCCCACCTTAGGCAATTTCTCCTTCATGCTACGGTACTGCTCATTTTCGTAGCCCAGGCAACAGAGCAACCGGCCACAAATACCTGATATCTTCATCGGGTTCAGGGGCAGGCCCTGGTCCTTAGCCATTCTGATGGAAACGGGGGCAAATTCACTTAAGAAACTGGCGCAGCACAGAGGACGACCACACCGGCCAAAGCCACCGATTAGCTTAGTTTCATCTCTCGGTCCCACCTGCCGCAGCTCTATCTTTACCTTGAAATGACTGGATAACTCCCGAACCAGCTCGCGGAAATCAACTCTCCCTTCAGCACTGAAGAAAAATGTAAGACGGCTGCCCTCAAGATTATACTCAGTGGATATTAGTTTCATCGGTAGATTCAATTTATCAATTGACTTACCGCACTCGATTAAAGCCTCCTCTTCCTTGACCGCCAGTTCCTCAGCACGCTTAATGTCCTCGGTTTCCGCCTTGCGCACTACTGGTTTGAGTGGTCCGGTCACCTCGGTAGCTAGTACCTGCTTGGGGGCAATGACCACCTGCCCCAGTTCCAGACCACGAACCGTCTCCACGATTACACTTTCATTTACCTCAAGGTCAATTCCTGACGGATCAAAGTAATATACCCTGCCCGCCCTCTTAAAACGAACACCAACAATTTCAGTCATACTTCCTCTCCGGTATACTGAGCATTAGCACTTCCAGCACCAGCCGCGGGTTAGCATTCTGCTTGAGTTGCTCCTTGGCCGCCTGAATCTGAGCAAGAAAAGCCCTTATCTCAGCCAAACCGTAGCCCCGGCTCATCTCCTCCAGGACAGCTTCCAGGTCAATATTAGTAATCCCCTCACTGCAGTTTACCTTGACCAACATCAAGTCACGCCACCAGTCAAGCCACAAATCCAGTACCGCCTGAACCGAATCCCGGCTTTTATTAAACTGCGCTACCAGCTGAGCAACGTAAGCAAATCGCTCTTCGTAATCGGCGTTAATAACATCAACCAGCCGGTCTAACTTCTCAGTACGCTGCCGAAGTAGATTATCATCAGCAACCACCGATAAAGCCCAGCCCAGACAGCCACGGGAAAGCCGGGCCAAACTTTTGGCCTTCGGCGGCTCAATACCCCACTGACGACAAAGGGCATCCTCTACCTTGTCCGTCGGCAACGGGGCCAGCTCCAGGCGCTGGCAGCGCGAAACCACCGTGGCCGGCAGGAGCCTATCATCTACCGTCAGCAAGACAAAGGTCACCCTACCCACCGGCTCTTCCAGGGTCTTCAGCAGGCAGTTCGCCGCTTCAAGGGATAACTGCTCGGCACCGTCAATAATAAATACCTTATGTTTGCCCTCAAAGGGTGGTAGGTTGGCGACGTGCTGCATCTCTCTAATCCGGTCAATGCCTATCTCTACCCGGGGCTTGCCCCCATCCGAATTCCCATTCTGGGTCAGGCCGATAATCTGGACATCGGCATGTTTGGCTGAACCTATTTTCTGGCAGGAAAGGCACTCACCACAGGGGCGCTCATCGGACCCGCAGTTCAGTGCCTGAGCCAGGTTTAGCGCCATGGTCATCTTGCCCACATGAGGGGGGCCGACAAAGAGGTAAGCATGGGCTAACGCTTCCTTCTCCAGGCTGCGCTGGAGCAGAGACACTGCCTTCGTTTGCCCCAATACCTGCCACATCCTAAATCTCCTGTCTTGCCATTTCTAGACCAAATCGCACCGGGTCAGGTCATCAAAAGTCTCGCGGCGCCGAACGAGGCGTGGTTTCCCCTCCTTAACCAGTACAATGGCCGGCTTAAGTGAAGCGTTATAGTTGCTGGCCATAGGCAGACAATAGGCACCACAGTCGGGTACGGCGATTATGTCACCGGCTGAAACCGGGGGTAAAACGATGTCCTTAACCAGTATATCTCCCGACTCACAAAATCGGCCGGCGATAGTAACCTTATCCGTATTCTTTTCCTGCATTTTATTCGCCACCACTGCCTCATACCGCGACCCGTAAAGGGCAGGGCGGATATTATCCGCCATACCGCCGTCCACTGAGACATAGCACCGGACACCCGGTATGTCCTTGACCACCCCAGCCGTATACAGCGCTACCCCGGCCTGCCCCACGATTGCCCTTCCCGGCTCAATGATAAGGCGAGGTGGTGGCAACTCAAGCTCCTGACATTTGCCAGTCAACTTGCTCACTATCGCCTCAGCGTAGGTTGAGACGGACGGAACCGGGGAATCCACGGTATATTGCACGGCAAACCCGCCGCCAATATCTAACTCCCTTAGTTCAAAGCCATGCTTCCGCTTCATTTCCGCGGCAAAGTTCAGGGCAAACTCGATTGCTTCCAGATACGGCGCTACCTCATGGATAAGAGAGCCCAGGTGAAAGTGAAGCCCTACCAAATTCACTTCCGGCATTGACATCGCCAGCGCTACCGCCTCTTCGCCGCCGGATATGGGGAAGCCGAACTTGCTATCAATGATACCGGTAGCCACATACTGGTGAGTGTGCGGGTCGATACCGGGAGTCAGCCGCAGCAGTATATCGGGGGTTAAGCCACGCTCTTTAGCGATTCCCCCCAGCAGACTAAGCTCGTAAAGGTTGTCCACCACGATGCGCCCGACCGGCCACTCCAGGGCCTGCCTGAGTTCATCGGCTGACTTGTTATTTCCATGGAAATAGACCCTGTCTGAGGGGAAACCAACTGATTGAGCGATTGCCATCTCCCCCCCAGAGACCACGTCCAGCCCCAACCCTTCCTCCGCCAGAATGAGGGCCAGGGCCCGGTTGAGGAAGGCTTTACCAGCATAGACGACATCCGTATCGGCATAGCGCTGACCGAACTCGGTGAAGAACTCACGGCACTTGCGGCGCAGGGTAAGCTCATCAAAGACATAAAGCGGCGTGCCAAACTCGGCCACCAGGTCTACCGTATCACAGCCACCAATTATGAGATGACCTTCACGGCCCACCTCAGCGGTTAAGGGAAACAAAGAAAGTCTATCTGTCATCAGCCAAACCGGTCTCCTCCCACCTGGATAAAACGAGTGAATTTCCTCTTCAGCCAGGATTGCCCGTCCTGAGCTGGTTCATTTTCCTCAGCTCCAGCAGTATCTCCTTGAGCAGCGAAAGCTCGAGTCGGCGGAAATCTACCGTACTTTGCAGCTTGGCCCACTTTCTTGGATTGTCCGCTGGAATGTACTCCTCCAGCAAATCGATAATATCCTTCTCCATATCAGGTTCCCTTCTTACCAGTACCCTCAGCCGTCGGCGCTAATAGATGAAAACCAGCCCGACTGCGCTGGCACAGGGCACGAGCGCCGGGTTTACGCTGCGGTAGATAGGACATATCTCCCAGCCAACCTTAGCTACCAGACCATAAACATCGATGCCTACTGCTTCCATTGAGGGCCGGGCCTTAAACGGAAACCGGCACCGCCCACTATCCAGCGCAGCACATACCGTACCGTCGCATAACGAGTAACGGCAGTTGCCCAGGCCAAAGCCCATGGCGAAGTAATAACCATCAGCAAAGGCCATCGTCTCAATCCTGACAATAACCTCGTTGAATTCTATCTCCTTTTTCAGCCCGTGAGATGTATGCCGGGCAAAATCGGCAAAATCTGCCACGGGAACGATATCCTTCTTGAGCAGCACTGCCCAGTGGAAGCGGCCGAACGCTTTACGGACAGAATCGAGCTCCGGAGCATAGGGCGGACAGGTGGCGCTTTGCCCGTAGTTCATGCACCGGCCAGCCACGCACTTCAGTCTCACTCGCTCGTCCACTTCTACCCACCCGGCAGGTATTACCATTGCCTCGGAAGCACCCAGCTCTATCGCCCGCTGCCGATAATTTTCCAGGTCTTTTTTCAGGGTCTCTTCATCAACCCGGGCAGGGATTAACCGCGTCGTGCCACTTTTTGTTTCCAGTACTCCGCTCCCATACAGCTAATAGAAATCTAACTGTGGTATCGAAAGACTCTTTACTCTCTGAGTCTAATGTTATCAGTGCTCCGCAGTGAAGTCAATTTGGGGATTCACTATCTACCTCACCCCCTTAGTCCCCCTCTCCTTCAAAGGAGAGGGGGATTTTGTAGGAACCGTTACCTGATGGGTGTTTAAGAGGGGCTTGAGCCCCTCTTTTAAAATCTTCCCCTTCCCCTTTTCCTTAATTATTAAGGGGAAGGGGGATAGGGTTTACAAGTAATCCCCCAAATTGACACTGAACCGGTGACACCCTAGAATACGGATTAAGACGGACTAAGAGGGGGCGGAATATTGTATCAGAAGACTACCCTGGATAACGGGCTGCGTATTGTTACTACCACCATGCCTCACACCCGCTCGGTATCTACCTGCATCTTTATCGGCGTCGGCTCCCGGTACGAGGCTGATGACCGGGCCGGTGTTTCACATTTTATCGAGCATCTCCTCTTCAGAGGCACCCCAAAGAGACCTACCGCCAGAGACATCTCCGAAGCGATAGAAGGGGCAGGCGGAATCCTCAACGCCGCCACGGGCAAGGAGCTGACCCTGTACTGGTACAAGATGGCTCAACCGCACTTCACTCATGGCCTGGACGTACTGGCCGATATGCTGCTCCATGCCAAACTTGACCCTGAAGACATTGAAAAGGAACGCCAGATTATCACTGACGAGATTAACATGAGCCTGGACTTTCCGCCGCAACGGGCTGAGATGCTTATTGATGAGCTCCTGTGGCCGGACCATCCACTGGGACGTGATGTCGCCGGCAGTAAGGAATCAGTGGCTGCCATTAGCCGGGACACCATACTTGACTACCTTCAAGGGCAATATCAACCGGATAATACGGTAGTTGCCGTCGCTGGTAATATTGAGCACCAGCAGGCGGTGGCCACGGTGAGTCAAGCCCTGGGTAACTGGACCAACCATCAGCCACGCTCCGGATTTCTACCCAGTCAAGAACAACCACCCCGGCGGCTGAGTATTGAGACACGTGACATCGAACAGGTTCACCTTTGCCTGGCAATGCCCGGGGTATCATTCGTTCACCCCAAGCGCTTTACCCTTGACGTGCTCAATGTCATCCTGGGGCAGGGGATGAGCAGTCGGTTATTTACTGAAATTCGCGATAAATTAGGGCTTGCCTACAGCGTTAATAGCCATGCCGAACACTACCTGGACACCGGCTCAATTACTGTCTCCGCCGGGGTAGACCCCAAAAACCTGGAAACAGCCATCAGGGCTATCCTGGAGCAACTGGCCGGGATGAAAGAACAGGTATCCGAATCTGAACTGACCAAGGCGAAGGAGTTCACCACCGGACACCTGCTGCTAAGCATGGAGGATAGTCGCAGCGTTGCCGGCTGGATGGGAGGGCAGGAGGTTCTCACCGGACGCATCCTCAGTGTTGACCAGGTAATAGCTACGGTCAACGCGGTTACCCCTGAAGAGCTTAAAGCACTGGCCCGAGAGTTAATCGTAAACCAGCAGTACCGCCTGGCGGCAGTTGGTCCTGTTACCGACTCCGAGGCCCTGGAAGAACTACTCAAGCCGTGAGATAGATAACTAACTTAAGCTAACAGTTTCTGGCAAGGGCACAAAAATAGCCGCAGCCCAAAAAAGAGCTGCGGCTATTAACCTCCCCACGAAGGCTAATGATTAATACATGCCCTCCATGCCACCACCACCACCCGGCATTGGCGGCATCTTCTCCTTCTCGGGGATATCGGTAATCAATGCCTGGGCAATCAATACCATGCCGGCGATACTGGCGGCATTCTCCAGAGCTGACCTTACCACCTTGGCGGGGTCAGTAATGCCTTTCTTGGCCATATCACCATAGTCACCAAGCACCGCATCATAACCCACTCCCTTCGCGCTCTTCTTAACCTGGTCCACCACTACCGAACCGTCCTGACCGGCGTTGGTGGCAATCCAGCGAATTGGCTCCTCTACCGCTTTCCTGATAATATTAAGCCCGGTAGCTTCATCGCCACTGACCTCTACCTTATCCAGAACCTTGAGGGAATTGATCAGGGCCACACCACCGCCGGG
>SDBU01004884.1_pt1 | contig 16235 bp, 27 predicted proteins | sample 2277071 | NCBI WGS metagenome assembly SDBU01 (sample SAMN10397929, study PRJNA504765) | marine sediment metagenome | isolation source: marine sediment core GS08_GC12, 126 cmbsf | place: Arctic Ocean: Gakkel Ridge, Loki's castle | collected 2008
TTGACAATCTCTCCTGCCATTGCAAAATAAAATCTTCAAAAGTAAACCCTTTCTTAGGGTCATTATTTATCTTAATCAAAGATATACTCGGAAACTCCTCAAAAGAGGCTAAACTATCTTCCTTTTCATACCAAGCAGGAACAGTCTTGGGTATCTTCTTCCCTTCTAAATCAGCAAGTGTTATGCCTCTTAGGGTATCCGAGTAATTCCTGTTCAAATCCCTCATATTGTAAATGTCGGGTTTTTCATTAGACAGGAGAGGGACATCATTGAGGACATCGCCCAACTGGTTACTAGCGCCGAATAATTGTTTCTCTATTATGATTGGTCCTTCAGCAGGGAATAGAGCCAACGCCCTTTTGACAACCCCTACCTTTACTCTGTCTATCTCATCTATTTTCTCACGCTTTTCTTGCGCAGACATTGTTTTTGAGTTAAATATCAAGTCCTGTTTTTTCCTTAATTCCGCTAAATCCCTAGCAACCCTCCGTAAATATCTAGCCGAAGCTGAATAACCACCACCTGTAGCGAAGTCATTAAAGAATAATAACTCAGGATGTTTTTCTTTTAGATCATTAAACTTTATTATATCACCAGTTTTAAGAAACTCTTTAAGAGCCTTCTCATTAGACTGAAACTCTTCGAGTAATTCATAGAAATCGTTGACGCTCTTATTCTGAGAACCAAACGGGTTACGCACAATAAATGCCTTTAGGACGGGAATATCTGCCAGTGTCGGTGATGGTTCAGTCATACTGGAACTTATTCCCGTCCCTTCCAAAACCAAGTCCAGTATATTAACAGCATATCTACCAAGTCCACCTGTCCATTCCTGTATTAAATTATCTATCTTAGCAGGAGACACGTTTATTAGTTCACCAACCTTCTTGGAGAAAGAAGTTGTATACCTAGTGTATTGTAGTGATGGCGGTAAGTTCTGCCTGCTTCTAGGAACTATCTCTCGCCCCTTAAAGAAGTTGAAATTAGTTAAATTCTCAATTATCGGCAAGAGGGCTTGGGGAATAAAGCCAGGACTCCCAGCCTCCACAGCACTCACTAAAGTACCTTTTAGCAACTGAGGGTCTCTTTTATCTAGGAATTCCAAGAAACGCTCAGGAGCAGAGCCAAATAAAATCCCAAGTTCAAACGGCTTGGGGATTCTAAATATATGATCTTCGGTCATTACAATCCAGAATAAATCCTTTTGCCACTGAGGTATTTCATCCCACCTGGGATCATCCCTATTCACCAAATACAATAAAATAGAGGGAAGAGTTATCCCCACAAAAACCTTCAGGGCTGTCCTGGTTGGATGATCTCTGAAAGAAGTAATCATTTTATCCCAACCACGTATATTGGCATTAAAGAATGGGATATACCTGTTTAGGGCATGAGCCGTTGTTCCCGCTTTGGCAAAATCTAAACTTACTTCTCTCGCAGATATTCCTGCCTCCATGGGTGTAGCCCCCCTAGCAATCCCCTTCTTGAACTCACCCAACCTTGTTGCCCTCTCGCTAAACTCACTGAGTAGTCTTAATACCTCAATAGGGTTTTTAACAAAATCTGTAAACTTCTTACCTTCGGTGATTTCCTTAAATGATTTTTGAAGGTACTCTCTATCCAGGGAAACCATCATAGCGTGTTCAGCCCCTGAAGTTCTGAAAAGTTGGTAGTCAGCATCCTTTTTTACGGCGCTAGCTAACCCCTTCAGGAAGTCTACACCAGGTAAGAACAAATAATTTGAAAAGGAAAAGGCAGTCATTTGATCACGCACTGGATTTCTCACACTAAAGTCGGGACTTAATATAGCACCTGCTCTCAACCATTTAGCGGGGGCGCTAAGAATTTTACCCATCAGACCTAAGTCTTCTCTGGTCATATTCAATAGGGCATCCCTCAAGTCTGTGTCTACCTTGTAAAACTGCTTCTTCCCATTCATGATAACCGTAACTTCATCACCTGGAACAAAAAATGAAGGTCGGAATATATCAACTACTTGTTCCATCTCCGCATCTGTCATCCCCTCAATTTCCACGCCGAGTTCTTTAGCAGATGTTTGGGCTACCCTGGTAATAGGTGTCGGTACTCGCTCAAATAATTCAGCTATCTCAGGATTTGTGTCCGCAAGATTAGCCATCATTACCCCCACATTATTCCTGTCAGCAGCACTTATCATAACGTAGGTATTCTTAACTATGCTTTCTAGTGGATTGATTATTTCCCTTTCAGAACCCTTAATCCTTTTAACAGGGTTCGCTATGTCCGCCATCTTTCGGCCCATAAACCCACGTGATTGAAGATCGTTAAAGACACGATAAAAAGGAACGTAGTCAGCATTCTTACGCAATTTCCCAATGAGTTCGTTACTTATTAACCCCATCTCATTGGCATAAACAAGTAGAGAGTCTTGATATTTATTTAACCTAGTAGCTAAACTTGTAAAATTTCTATGCTTAGATTCCAATTCTGTAATTGCAAGAGTGGCATCGTTGATGTTTACACCTGTCGTTATATCACGTGCATCTAGCTCAACTACTCTACGTGAAACCATGTAAGTGGAAAAATCTTGCCAGTCAGCGGTTTCCCTTACTTCTCTTAAAATATTTTCAAGGGATTCGCCAGTGTAGTTGGGAACAGCTTTACCCTTGACCGTCTTCCAAAACCTTTTCCCGAATGTACCTTGCTCCAAAAAGGTGTTAACCTTTCCAGTTATCCCCTTGAGTAAACGGGCTTCTATGTAAGGATTTTCCTCAACCGATAACTCAGTCCCACCCTTAATAGCAATATCTACCGTTTTCTTTAGGGCATAGAGGTCATCTACCATCTGAACCTGAAAGGTATGGTATCCCCTTCTTAACTTCTGTACGATATTTGGTTCTGCTGGCTCTATCTGTATTCTAGCAAAAACTCGATCTGTGGCGGTTTCTCCCTCAACAAACTCCACGCTTTCTCTTGTAAATGTCTGGACATCGGCTTCTAAAATCCTCCCAATAAAAGACTCCTCAGCCACTAATCTCTCGGATTGAGGTAAGGCTTGAATATCATCCCATTCATTCTGTTCTTCAGGGGTTAATTTATGACATCTAGCCACAGAATATAGTCCTCCCATCTTTGTCTGTCATAACTTCAAATGCTCCAACCTGTCGTTGACTTCCTTCAAAGACTTCAACCTGTGCTGGAGGAGTAACGGGTGCTTCTACTGTAGGTTGGGGAGTGACTGCTTCAAAAGGAACTATAGGAGCAGGCTTCTCACCTACTGCCTGTCTTTGGGCTTCCGAAACAGAAGAAATAGCAATAGCACGATTAGGTGGAAACACCTCGTCCCATTTTGCTGATAATTCATCCTTACTTAACTTTATAAGACTTGCATAGGTTTCATCCGTAAACGTTGCTATCCTTGCTGCCAACCCTGTCTTTGTGGTTATACTATCGTTTATATGACTAACAACTACAGGGGGAAAGGTTTTTGTAACCCCCTCAGTAACAGGGGCAATAGCCCTAACTTCATCCTCAAGGGCTTCTATCTTGATTAGGGCTTGTCTCAGAGGTTCTCCTGTTAAAGTCTTGGCTTGGTCAACTAACCTTCTCATTTCCTGAACTTGTGGATTAGTGGGTTGCACTGCCTCAGCTTGAGTGACTATCCTTTCAGCATCAGTTATCAGAGCTTCGGTTAGAGGTGCTCCCACTACTACTGGGGGAGTTACTAATGCATCTCTCACTTGCTGGGGAGACATTTTATTTATTTCTTCTTGGGTAAGCCCTGTAGCCTTTAAGCGAGATGCTACATCTAAACCTCTATATTTCTCTCTGAGTATCTCTGTCTGTCCTTTAACATCCAAGGGAAACCCTACATCTTTGGATAATTTGCGGTATTTAGCTAGTTCTACTTTTATGTATTCTGCTTCAGTTAGAGGTGCTTTTGCTGCCTCAGTAACAACTGCTTCTACTGTAGGTTGGGGTAACTTTCCCATACTACGTAGTAAAGAAGCACCTTGTTGGCTTATGGGTTCCTCAAAAGTAAATGTACCGAAATCAATTTCCAATTGTTTAAGTAGTTTTGTTGCTAACCCCAACCGTTTATCAGAACTTGCCACTGTTAATATTTTAGGAACGCCATTTTCCAGTTTGAATTGTACAGCAGATGATACAGTAGAGAATGGTTCGCCATTTTCTTGAACTCCGTGAACAAGATAACGAATAGTTCCGTCTTCCTTCTGCCATTTATTAAGAACGAAATTATTGACCCTACCTTCAAATGCTCCCTTTGGTGTAACAAACGTATGGAAATCTTCTACCGTGCCTAGTGATTTTTCCTTGCCATAAATAAACTCAGTCGATGGGGTATTCGGTTCACGAAGTATTAGGTCAGCAGCCCCCTTAAATTCTTCTTGTTCACTTATTCTAGGTACTACCTCTGCCCCTGTAGTGGGTGTTACAGCCTGTTCAGGGGGTACAGGTCTAGTAGCGATAGCTTGTTCTACTGCCTGAGCGTTATTGACTCTGAACTGTGCCTCGGCTGTAGTGAGTTCTGTACCTCTGGCTATCTTGGTAGCTACACCTTCTACTGACAGAACTTCCTCAGTCACCGCTCTTGGTGCTACTGCTGTTGGAGGTACATCTGGTGCATCGGGTCTGAACTCCGCTAGGAACTTCCGCTCAAGGTCTTCAACGACATCCCTTGTAGCTGCCTCAGCAGCAGCCTTTGTCCCTTTCCTCTCCGCAAGCCTTCTTTGCCAACTCTCAGTGGCTTTCTGTACTAATGCTTGCCTATCTCTAACTATTAGCCTACCCATCAAACTCTGGGCATTACTAGTTGGAGTAACTAAACGTCCCTGTCGAGCTATCCATTTATCCAACCCCGTACGCAAAGCCCTATCAAATGTTTTGCTAGCAGTTTGTTTACCAATATCTGTGACTATTGTCGCAGTAGCCCTACTCCAAGGGATGGCAGCAAGGATGGATGTACCGATTGCTACAACCTGTTCTTCTGTGGTCATATCTTGAAATGGCTTCTGATCAAAGACAAGTAAAGCTGCCAAGTTAGTAATTAACCTGAAGTCTTCCACCATCTGCGGGTCAAACCCACCACCAGTAAGCTCACGGTAGATTGGTCTTTGAATATTCTCAAACAGCCATGCCTTTAATCCCTCTTCAACACGACCTCGCTCATCCTGTTTGCGGGGGTCAAGAATATAATCAGGTATCTTGAAGAACTCCTCAGCTTCCCTAGCCCTGAAGAAATCTATTAAGAAATCAGGGTAAACCGGGGTTGGATATATCTCATCAATCTCTGCATTGGTTAATCCTGCTCTCCTCAAGAAAGATATGTTCTCTTCTATTCTGTCCTCTTCAACAAATTGAGTAGGGTCTTCCTCGATTACCTGACCTATTAATTCATCCGTTTCCTCTACAGAGGCATCAGGGGCTTCATCCTGGACAATATCAATAACATTTTGAACAAGTGATGGCGGAGGTGTGGGTCCTATAGGCGTAGTAGGCTCAAAGACATCCTCACTCCTTACAGGGAATGTGGGTTCAAAGGGTGGTGGTTCTACCAGACCGAGTCGCCTTCGCTCTCTTTCTATGAATGACTGGGCACGAGGGCTTGGCGTTACTTCTGGCTCTACAGCAACAGGTGGCTCTTCAGCTGGAGGAGGAGGAGGCGCCGCCCTTTCTCTTTCCAGTGCTGATAGATGGAATGAGATAGTATGGACAGTCTGCCCTAGCCTGCGCTCCTCTTTCCGCCTTCTTCGAGCTTCTATAACACCCTGACCCCTTGTACCTACAGTCCTTAACGTCATTTCTTCTTTTTCTTCTTCTTTTCTTTTGGTGTATGTCCTGGCATTATCTCCTCCTTATTTAATCCGTTTTATACTCAATTGGAATCCCGAATAGCTTATCACCTTGACTGAAATCCACTATGATTTTATCAGCTTCCTGCCCTCCTTCATGTACTGTATCAAGTTTATTGGAGATTTCTGCCGTGTCTAGCTTCAATCTAGGCATTAAACCTTCGGCAGAAACTTCCCAACTAGCACGTGCATGTATGATAACACCCATTATCTCCTCCTTATTTTCCCCAGTCCCCAATTACCAATGAAATCCTCTATTTCATCTTGTATTATATCCTTGATATGCCGTAGATTATAGTATACTCTTTCAAACCAATTGAAGGGTATCGTCTTAATAGTCAACTCTTTATATTTCCCAATAATAAACACATCTCCAGGTTTAACCAACTCAAAGATATTCGCTATTCTCTTATACCAAACAAAATGACAACCATCGTCAGTCACTCGTGTATCCCATATCTTAATGGCATTATTTTTGAAGAGGCGCTTAATTTCAGTCTTGGAATAACCCATTTCATTGATAGCAGAGATAACATCAAGCTTATGAAACCCCTCCCATGTGAAATGTCTATGCACCTCCATTACCTTCGCCTTCTTGTTTTCTCCATGTCCCTATATTCAGCAGCCTCTATAGCCTCCGATACGAGGTCAACATCATGCTGATAACAACTATAGCATAAGTCATTATAGGTCATCTTGGTATTCCGTTTACACTTAGAGCACTTCACTCTATCTCCTCCTTCTTAGAACAGCGCTTCTCAGCCGTGCACCCAAAGTAGCCTGTGTGGGTTTGAGTGTAAGTTTCTTGGTGAGTCTCTCATTAAGGTCTTTTACTGCGCTTTTATTTGCCATTATCCCTCCACTGTATCACCAGCAGTTCTTACTAAATCAGATGCTTGTTCGTTAGAACTCCTAAGTCCTTCGCTTACCCCTTGAGGTACTGGTTGTGCACCCTGTTGAGGTAAGTTACCTGCCTGCAATTGCTCTATCTCTATATTCAACTCCAGTTCCAATAATTGCAACTCAACAGCAGCCTTCTCATCACCCTGGTCTTGCAACTCAGCCAAAGCTGATAGTGCCTCATACTTCTGAAGAGTAGGACTAGCCTGAATAGCCCTTTGTCTTTTCAATTCCCGAAAGTCCTGTTCGGGGTCATCCCTTCTCATTGTATCGGTAAGGATGGTAAGTTCGGGTAGTATATTCTCCAGTTCCTTTGACATCCTTATTCTGGCAAACTCAGTATCAGGGTCTTTATTTGTATACCTGAAGTCAATATCATACTCGCCTTCCAGGTCTGAAACATTGAATGTTTTCTTGTGTCCGGGAGTTCCCAACTCTATAGAGGATATACCAAGACTCTGTATCTGCCTTATAAACATCTCTGCGCCCTGTTGCTTCAAAAGACCCCTAGCTCCCAACCTCGGCAGGAATACCTGTCCCTGTCCCTTCTCAATCTGTAGTAAGGCTATTGCCGATAAGTCCCCAGGTAAGTCACCCAGAGTAATCCTTGATAGAGTACCAGCCTCCATCTGTTTGTTTATTTCCTGTAATGCTAAAATCATGGAGTTCCTTGCATCTCCAAAAGGTACTAGTGAAATAGCATTAGGGAAATCTACACCTGTATTGTTACCCATAGAATTAGCTTCAAGGTATTCAGCAGCCTCTTCCCCTGGCTTAACCACTTGTTGTGTAGCGCCCTTAATAGCTTTCAGGTTCAATGTCTGTAATATGGATAACGCCGAGTTATACTGGTTGATTAATTTTCTAACCAGAAAGAATATAGACTCCATTTGAAATTCCAAGGAGTCCTTATCAGCCAGCATTGAACCGATGGGTACTCCCTGAAACACAACGGGTACAAACCCAAAGGGGTTAGGTTGACTGAAAACTTGGTCATCACCAACGTAGATCATATTCTCTTCGGGAGTCCATATATCAATAACTGTAGCGGTTCTTTCTGCTATTGTATACCCAATAGACCTTGCCCATGCTTCCCCTTCAATCGCACCCTTGCTCTTCTCTGTCTCATAAGCAGCCCACGCCAAGTCATTAGGGGCAGGTTCATGTGTCATGAAGCGTGTATCCCATGTAGTTATATCAGTATCTGTAAAGGCTTCATTACCGTCCTTGGCTGGCATTTCCTGTGTCAGTATCCTGAGTGCTGATGCACCCCTGATTACATTCTGCTGGTCTACATATGACTCTATTAACGGATCACCCCTTCTCCTCCGCCTGTGATTAGCCTGAGCATAGTATCTCTTAATAATGTCTTCCACATTCGCAGTATCGAAGTTGGCGTCATCACTTTCAACTACTACCTTTTCATCAGCCTTGTTCAAGGATGCCTCTACAAATGCCTTGAATACGTGCATGTTATTCATTGTGACTGACAAAACATCATCAATGCGCCTGTCATTTAAGTCCTTCAGCACATAATTAAATGACGTGACTAACTCATTATCAGTATCCCTTCTATCATTGAGGGCTGATAATTCCTTCTTCTTTTCCTTGTGAAGCTCTAAGAAATCTACCATACGCTACTCCTTATCAGAGTGGGTAATTATCACTCCTTCCATCATCTTCTTTCTCCGTACTACAAGCCCAAAGATAGACACCAAGGCAAAACATGGTGAATAATCCCCCTGCCCCTACTATTAATATTAGTACAATCATTTCTTCATCATACTATCGGGTTGGGATATTTCCGTGGGTCTATCGGGATGTTCCATTCCCATAATTTAATCACCCACTGCCATGACTTACCCCATGTGAAGGGGTAGAGGCAGAGAAGACCCACTGTTCCCACAAAGTAAGCGACTATCAGGAATATCAGGAAGGTAAAACTTAACGCCAACAACAAAATGGTTTTCATATCTCCTCCACTAAAGGTATCGTGGCTGCATAACCTTTTCCCACCATATCTTGTTGTGCTCTTACATACGCACAGTGATTACTCGGTGGGATAGTATTCTCTCCAGCAGGGTCTTGGGGTAATTCCTTATCTACCTTAATGACTACCCCTAGTCCATCATATAGTACCATCAAGGAGCTGGAAAGAGAACTAGCAATATCCTTATCGATGCCTGACGCCTTTAGGCAAGCACGGATATGATGCTCTGCTTCCACTCGTATCTCTTCTTGTTTAGTCATCTATCATCCTTTAATAACCTATTCTTCTCAAGGAACTCTATGATCCTCTTGGTCTGAATACAGTATCTACAAGGTTTACCTTTCGCAAGCGGGGACTCGCCCTCAATGGCATCATGTATCCCTTGCCAGAGTTTGCCCCACTCCATAGTCCCTCCTTACTAGAAAGCCCTAAACCCTCCTGTCACATACAGCGCAATAATCAGCATCACGAATACCGATGCCATAACTATAACTGCTGCTGCATACCACTCACGTTCGCTCATCAATCCAGTGCTCTCCATCCCACGTTTTATTCCACTTCTCCTTCATCACAAAGGCTAACCATAGCTGTTCCCACGATTTGAATTGCTCAGTGTTTCGTGAACGAGTGATTGGAGCCTCCATTACAAAGTCGCGAAGTGAAGTAAAAGTGACCCACGGTTCATCGTCTGGATATTGTACCACCATCTCCTGTAACTGGTCTTGTCGGGGTAGCCAGATGTAGTCACTCTTATCAAAATAGGCAGTTAACTCTCTATTATGGTGCACCTCAACTATGCCACGATTATGCTTGAAGCGTAACGTAAAGTCACCATTACTAGGTATCCACCTTGATTGTATCTCCTCACAATCCGACATCTTGATATATGTCTCTGATGTATCCATTATAACCTCATACTATGCTTGCTTCTACTACCAGCCAGGGCTTTCCTGTAACTGGCTACCGCATATCTCCTGGCATCCATGCCGTGACTCCAGTAATGAGTTGTCCTGTCTGTTAGTTCGCCCGTAACCCTGTCTCTGATGAAGCTGAAGTTCTTCTGCTCTTTAATGCACTTCAATGAGTCCTTGGTCCAATACTGATAAAACTGGTTAACTCTCTGTATCCCAAACTCAACACTACCTTTCCCTTTGACTGTCTCCCCCATATTGAAACCGAGCAGGCTTAATTCTGCAGCGTTCTTTTCACCCCCTGCATTAGGATCAGCAAAGATAAGGTCTCTCTGAACACCTGCTTTTACCATCTCTCTTGCTATCACGTCATTCGTTAACCCTGAATAGTCGTAGAACATCTCCTGTGAATATAACTCGTCACTTAATATGACGTTCTTAACCAACACCGTAGGATCACTCGAATAACCGAAGTCTAACCCGTAAAACACAGCACCATCAGGTAATACGTCTACCTGCTGGAAATGAGGATATACCAACCCCTCTATCTTTCCGAGTAAGCCTAGTTCATAAACATTATGGTAATTTTCACTCTTCCTGCCTAAATCCTCAATGTCATCTCTCTTCCCCTTCGGAATAACATGAAGTGCATCAAGGTATGTCGAATGGTCATAAGCCCACTTCGGATCATCTTTGTAATATGTGTGCGCCCAGAACTCAGACCTGGGGTTCCAGTCCAGTATTACAAAGATGTTGGTCCTGCTGATCAACTCCATGGCTATATTCCAAGAGATAGCATCAGCTTCATTGATGAAAAGAATCTCTCTCCTCATCCCAACCGACTTTTCATTATCAGCACTCAGGAATGTGAACTCACCCTTCCATGACGGATGCCTGTATACGTGGTCTGTCTGATTGTAGCAATGGTTATTCTCAGGTATTTCATCCAGTATATTAAAGAATTCCTGGATGCAACCACCCTTCAGATGCGGTATGGACTCCGATATAACATTAATTCGTATCTTAACCGATGCGTTATTGGCTATCATAATCAACGCCTGCAACGCTGAGTACGTCTTACTGCTGTACGTACCACCTTCTAATAGGATACCCTTCTTACCAGCATCCCACGCCTGTAGAATGGCCTCATACACCTTCGTAGCCGTGATCGTTAACGGCTTAGTCTCTGTTACCATTGTCCTCTATGAATACAATCCAACCCTGTCTCCCATGCCACTCTTCATAATGTAATACAGGGTCATTAACCTCTTGCCATATACCTTCTTGCTTCAACCCCTCAAGCATAGCGTCGGCACCGGCTTCTATTAGTAACCACTCTATTTTAGCCTGGCATATCTTCTCACATCTACCGTCTATAGTAGGCTTGCAAGTATCACATGGATGCGGGTATTGATCATCCCATCCTTCAGGTCTCATCTTAACCCCTCTTCTCCCGTAATGCAGCAATCAAAGCCAGTATAGCCACAACCACCAGTAAGAGTACTGTTAGCTCAGCCATCAATTAAACGACACCTCAACGACGTAACAGGTGGCTAGTTCCTCATCACGCCACACATAACCGCACGCAGCATAGTGCCTCCACCATAACCAGCCATCCTCAAACCAGTAGTCATTACCCTTGTGCATTAGCTACCTCAAGAAGAGTATAGTCTGCACCGGTGGTATCTCTGGTTGCCTCGTTAGGCACTGGAAGTTTCGTACCTATAAACCACCTTAGATGATCCCATGAACAGAATTGACGTGGTGGCTTATCTACCTCATCCAGTAACAGGAACTCAGTAGGAACACCACATATACAACACCGTATTTCTTTAGACATCACTTCACCTCAAAAGCTAATCCAAACATTAACACGCCAAACATGAAATAAACTAACTTGAACAACCGTACCAGCTCATAGCTAATACCATTGGCATCTGTAAAGACTAATCCCACTAACAGTATACCCAGAAACAGCCTAACCCAGTTTACTCTCATTCACTTCACCTCTTCTAGTAGTGATTGCAGAATATCACAATGAGTAGTGCCGTGTGGCATTGCTTGTATTACTTGAGCCACCTTCTTTAACTGGGCTATGGCTATGGCTTCACTTCTACTGGAACCAAGAACTAATCCTTCGAGGATAACCCTCCGCTCTTTATCACTTAGTAACATCATTCCTCTGTATGCTGCCGGGTTACTGCATCACAGGTCCTACAGAAACCATCCTTGTACACCTTAACATTGGGCTTTCTATACACCCACTTGCCCAATGCACCACAAGCCTCACATACCCAGTAATACCTCTTGACCAATCTTGTTCTACCCAACCTGTCTATCAGTTGAACTACCATTATTTACTCCCTCATTGTATAATGATGTTAATAACGTACTTTACCGACTCGTAAATAAACATGAAATAAAAGTAACCCACTAGAAGAATGACACACACCGTGACAAATACCCACAACTCCTTGTCCATTTAACACCCCCTCATTGGGCTACCTCTTCCCAAATAGTCCCACCATCCGCCATATCATAGGAAGCACTTTCCATTCTCAGACACCTACGGCACTGACGGACTGTACCAAGCCGTATCAAAGCATTACTTAGCAACCAATCATGGAAACCTAACAAGCACTTTATATATTTCATCTGCACCCCCTAGTAGGTGCGGTAGGACTTGAACCTACAACCTTTGGCATATAAGACCACTGCTCCGCCATTGAGCTACACACCTATATCTTGTGGTTGCCCTCTTTGTCCACTCGTGACGTGTCTGTATCTTGTGGTGACTTGCCACGTTCCATCTCTTTCAGTATATCAACGCCCTTAAAACGGAGGTACATCCAAACTACCCACCTTTCACCAAGCGACGTACCAACTGCTAAACCAAAGACAAAGCAAACAATGCCCAACAGGATACCACTACTCACCATCACTCACTCGTGGGGTGTCTGTATGTTGTGGTTGAGGCATGTCGTCCGTGATGGGTTCGTAAGCTGGAGGCAGTAATGCTGAGTCAACCTTGTATATTCCATCAAACATCCTACGCATCTCCTCAAAGTCAGCCATTACATAATATACCAATGCCTGAGGGTAGCTCTCTTCACTTAATGTCTTCATTGACCATCTCCTACTTGTGGTTTAATAAGATCATCAGGCGTAGAATACTTACCTGTATTATCACCCTCCAGTAGCCGCTTGTCTATGTTCTCGGTCAGCTCCTTTGCCTTCTCGCTGCCAACTATGATGTTGATGGTCCTGTTAGTGATCTGAATACCAGTGTTGTCACCTGCCGCCCTACCCTCAGTCCTGTCCATATACATATCAATAGCCTTCAACTCCCCTTCTTTAGCCATCTGGGTGAGTTTGGCGGCTATCTCCTTGTTATCCTTATCTGGATTATTCTTGAGATAGGTTGTTACAGCGTTCTTTTTCCGGCCTGCTGGATTGCCTGATTCGCCAGGTTTAAAGGGGCCATTACCAGGCAAGTATTGACCTTTACTATTCCTTTGTTCTCTGTCCTGTTCAACTACCATAGAGCCGTTCCTATCTGAATACAGACATCATACCAAACAAAGAATATAACTCCGTAGATAATACCTTTAATCATAGCTCCTTTATGAGCTAACTCCCTCCCCTGATAGCCATGTTCAGCCCATCTGACTGACTTACCCTGGTAACCTACTTAATGATAGGCATAAACGGGTGAGTTTGTCAAATACACCGGCATTTATTGTCGATGATCCATTGTTTACACACCGGGCATCTGATAGCTTGAGAGGATTTAACAGGACCGTTCTTGATAGAATCCTTGATAGAATAATACTGATTTATCCAGTTCGTAGACAGGTTCTTCTTTTTAAACATAGCTTCCCACCAGCTTGTATAATCACTTACCGCTTTGATGCTATCGCTCTTATAAGCTTATTATAACACACACCCGTACCCATTTGTCAACTACGTAAGTAAAATATACGTATATATACTTAGACGAAAATACGTATTTATACGACTATACATACGTTTAACAGGTGTGTTATATTGAGTGTAGATTAAACGAAATGGAGGTAAAGGAAATGGAGACAATCAAATTACACAAGCTGGAAGGAATAGCCCGGAAGTCAGGGATAGATGGGAATGATTGTAGCTGGATAGAGTTTGAGGTTGACCACTTCGCAGAACAAACACCGGGTACTTGTACTATATGTGGGGAAAAGATTGAAAGCGGTTGGCTATGCCTTGATGGTGGTGAGGAAGTTTGTAGCGAGCACATACGCTACGCCCATGATAGCAATGGTAAGCTATCTCTATAGTAAGTGTAGTTAATGAAACAAATGGAGGCAAGGGAAATGAAAACTTTTTATAGACAGGACAACATCGGGATGGCAAAATACACTGTTAGTTACCACGATGGGGTTAAAACACATAGAGATAGGAGTCCGTTTTTTGATATTGCTATCTTCAGGAACAAAAAGAAACTGCACGAATTTATTAACAGACTAATTTCAGACGGCTATGCTCTAGCCCGGTAGTAAATAAAAGGGGGTAATACAATGGGAATGGTTGAATATACAAAGTGGTGCATTAAGTACCCTTGGCACGTCACTAAAGATATGCCGGTGCCCGAAGATTGCGGGTGTGAATATTGCCAGGAGGAAAGAACCAAACAGGAGGTAAGGAAAATTGGATAACATAATGTATTGGGAAGGAACAGGGAAATACCAAAAGGAATATGACAGACTTCAAAAGTTAATTCCCGTAGAAGGGGAAGTACCCAACCACGAACAAAATCGTGCTCTTGAAACTTTGCGTAAAGCTGCAAACTGTTACTATGACTTATTTAATAATGGGTTATGTAACAGGGCAACAGAATTTCGTAGTGTCTTTGGTTTTGCGGGAACTTGGATTGTTAAACAAGGCTTCCCTTACATGCCCCGTTAGAAACCAGAATGGATACTATTATACTCAATGCTTTAAAGGAACAGGGAATAAAAGCCTAGCTTTAAGTCTTGACCAGTAACGGCAAGCTGGGGAATAAATATCATGGAGGATAACATGGGATTAGATACAACTCACGATTGCTGGCATGGAGCATACTCAGCCTTCACTAGATGGCGGAATGAACTGGCAAGGGTAGCAGGTTACTCCTTTCACATGGAAGAGGGTGCATTTACAGTTCCGTCAGTGGATTGGGGTCACCTGCAAGAAAATATCCAGGGGGATTGGGACAAGACGCCAGACGACCCCTTGCTAGTATTGATTGCCCATTCTGATTGTGACGGCCATATCAAACCCAAGCAAGCCAAAGCATTAGCAATTAGACTCAGAGAGTTATTGCCTTTACTACCTGATGGCGATGGTGGTGGTCATATTGGGGATTGGAAAGCGACGACCCAGCAATTCATCAATGGCCTTGACAATGCTGTGAAGCAAAGGCGATATGTGAGATTTCACTAACCCAACAATAAGGAGGAGCCTATGAAAGAAATCGATGTTAGAAAACTAAGGGAAAAGAGAGGTCAGACTGTGGACCAGTTCGCAGTAGAGCTGGGATTTGCACCCTTCACAGTGCGTAGGTGGGAAAAGGGTACTCATCAGCCAAGCCCAATAGCAAGGAAGCTATTAGAAGAGATTAGTAAATAACCAGGAGGTAAAGAGGGATGCCTAAAATACAATACGAAGTCAAGAAATTCAATACTAAGACAACTGAGACTATCACTCAAGCGGAGGCTATCGTTCAGGAGTATCGGGCGCAGGGCTTTAGCCTCACACTGAGGCAGATATACTACCAGTTCGTTGCCAGAGGATTGATAAGCAACACGGAGCGAGACTATAAGCGCATCGGTAATATAGTCAGCGATGCACGGAGGGCTGGTCTAATAGACTGGAACAGCATAGAGGACAGGACTCGGTTTATCAGGAGCTTGAGTAATTGGGACAAGCCCCAAGATGTCTTAGAGTCGGCAAAGCACAGCTATCACCGTGACCTGTGGGCTGACCAAGACAAGAGGATAGAGGTCTGGATTGAGAAGGATGCTCTGGTCGGTGTCATTGAACCTATCTGCCAAGAGAACGATGTGTCGTTCTTCTCCTGTCGTGGTTATGTCTCGGACTCCGAAATGTGGCGTGCTGCTATGCGAATGGCGAACTTCACCCAAGATGTTATTGTCCTGCATCTGGGAGACCACGACCCAAGCGGTATTGATATGACCAGAGACATTGAGGAGAGGCTACGGCTATTCTCCCGTGGTAGCGCCATTGAGGTCAGGCGCATCGCTCTCACAATGGAGCAGATAGAGGAGCAGTCACCGCCACCGAACCCTGCTAAAATGACCGACTCCCGATATGCGGGCTATGTCGCTGAGTACGGCGATGAGTCGTGGGAACTGGACGCTCTTGAACCCCAGTATCTATCTGACCTCATCCGAGGTCAGATACTTGAGGAAAGAGATGAGGATAAATGGGATGATGCGATACACCATCAAGAAGAGGATCGTGTCCAAATACAGGACATTATTGACAGGGGTGAGTAGTTATTTGGAGATGCATAACCCCCCTTCTTGGTGGAGTATATAT
>SDBU01004885.1_pt1 | contig 16234 bp, 14 predicted proteins | sample 2277071 | NCBI WGS metagenome assembly SDBU01 (sample SAMN10397929, study PRJNA504765) | marine sediment metagenome | isolation source: marine sediment core GS08_GC12, 126 cmbsf | place: Arctic Ocean: Gakkel Ridge, Loki's castle | collected 2008
CGGCAATACTGGGCACCGGGGCCATCACCGATAGGGCGGTGGTGAAGCAAGGAGAGATTGTGATAAGACCCATAATGACCTACAGTTTTACCTACGACCACAGGGTCATCGACGGTGCCGTAGCGGCCAAATTCATGTTGCAGGTAACGGAACTGCTGGAGAATCCAAGCCTTCTTGCGCTATGATTAACAGGATTGCCTGCTGCCCAGAGGAAAAACTATGGTGACCTTCCTTCTGGCATGTGTGGCTGAAGAAAGGAGTGTGCAATGGAACAAAGAGGCCTGGTTATTATTGGCGGTGGGCCGGCCGGCTATGTGGCAGCAATAAGAGCCAGACAGCTGGGGGACAAGGTAACACTGATTGAGAAAGACACCCTGGGAGGAATCTGCCTTAACTGCGGCTGTATTCCCACCCGGGCAATGGTCAGGGGAGTGGAATTCATTGACCTGCCGAAAAAAGCTAAGGACTATGGGGTGAACCTTGGCGAGGCTGAGATAGACTTCCCCAAGATGGTGGCTCGGAAGGATACTATTGTTAAAACTGTTGTCGGCGGTCTGAGCATGTTAGTAGAGGCAAATGGGGTTGAAGTGCTCAAAGGGAGAGGTAAACTCATTTCAGCTTCAGAAGTAGAGGTGTCACTGGAGGATGGAACTACTAGCCACAGGGCAGCACCGAGGATAATTATAGCCACCGGCGCCAGCCCGAAAAGACCGTCCGTACCCGGTGCGGATAGGATAATTACTACAGAGCAGGCCCTGGAACTGAGTGAGATTCCCCGCTCTATGCTGATAGTGGGAGGGGGGGCTATAGGCTTTGCCTTTGCCACCATATTCTCCAAGCTAGGCACCAGCGTTACTGTCACTGAAGAGTCGGCGCAGATACTCCCCGGGGTTGATGGCGAAATCGTCTCCATGCTGGAAAAAGAGCTTAGGAGAGCAAAGATTCAACTCTATACCGAGGCTAGTATCCAGGAAATAGGAGCCGGTGAGGGAGACGAGAGTAATATTGCGCTGAGCGTCAAGGGGGAAGAAACAACCCTGAACGCTCAGTATATACTGGCGGCAGAGGAGAGAGAGCCCAATGTTGAAGGGCTCGGCCTGGACAGGGTCGGGGTCACTGTGAGTCAGGGGCGTATTGAGGTGAACAACCATATGGAGACAGGTGTGGATGGCATCCTTGCCGCTGGAGATATTACCGGGGAGCCCATGCTGGCCCACGTGGCCTTTGCTGAAGGCAAGGTGGCTGCTGAAAACGCCTTGGGGAAGAAGTCTGAAATTGATTACACGGCGGTGCCGCGCTGCATAAACACCATCCCGGAGATAGCCAGCGTGGGACTTACCGAGGATGAAGCGCTTGCCCAAGGACACCAGCTACGGATAGGCCGATTTCCCTTCGCCGCCAACGGGATGGCCACGATCCTCGGAGAGAGGACAGGTGCCATAAAGGTCGTCACCGAGGTAGAATACGGGCAGATTCTGGGAGTGCACATCATTGGTCCCCATGCCACCGACCTGATACCAGAAGCAACCCTGGCAATGAAGCTGGATGCAACTTCACAGGAGATAAGCTCCTCCATCCATGCCCATCCCACCCTTTCTGAAGCACTTATGGAATCAGCTCTGGATGTCACCGGGGATACTTTGCATTTCATGTCTCAAAATAGATAACATTAAAAGTGGGGGTAATAACGATGAAGAAAACTAGACTGGTTGTGGAGCTGGGCATGGGGGTAGACCTTCACGGTGTAGACTACACCAAGGCGGCAAGAAGGGCGGTAGAGGATGCCATTCACCGTGGCTCGTTGCTATATCTTGCCGACGTTGTTAAAGAGGGCATTCGCCCCAAGATGTATGTAGACGTCACCATAGCCTCACCCAAACCCGATGCGGTGGATGGTAAAGCGGTACTTCAAGCTCTTCCCTTTGGTGAGAAGTCAATCAAGGTAGTCTCTGGTGGTATGGAGGTAGAGTGCGCCGAGCCGGACAACATAATCATATCCAATGCTGCGGTGCTGGTAACCGTAGAATCTTAGAGAATTAAACTAGTTATTCCTACTCTACTGCCCCACAAGTTCCATGCCTCTGTCAAAGGCTTTCATATTAATTTCAAAGACTTTGGGAAAGCGCTCTTGTAATACCGGTTCCATAGATTTTCTGTCCAGCGGCAGGATACCGGAGCCAACGAGAGCACCAACGAGGACAACATTAGCCATGATGGCGTTGCCCAGTTCCTGTGCTTCTTCAGTGGCATTTACCACCCAAGTTTTAGCTGACAGCTCCTTGATGTCTCCCATGAGTGTGTCCAAGGCTGGATAGCCTTCCTTTTTACTGGCGATATCTATGGAGCGCATCGGTCTGGGATTGACGATGGTGACCACATCCGGGTTGCCATATTGTGCCAGCATGCGCATTGCCTCTACTGGCTCCATACCGAGGACGATATCAGCACGCCCTTGAGGCATAATTGGACTGTATTGGCGTTCTTTTGAGACCCTTATATAGTTTATGACAGGGCCACCCCTTTGCGTTGGCAGATAGGTCTGCCCAAAGCTCACCACATAACCTTCCCTCACCAGCGCGTTGCAGATGAGCATGGACGTCACTACATTGCCCTGCCCAGCGACGCCAATTATGATTATGTTGAGCGGGTCCTTTATCAATGATTTCACCGTCCCAGTACCTCCTCTAATTCCTTCTTCTCTGCCAGTAATGACTCCCTTATGATTGCCCCCTGCGGACATATATCGGTACACACCCCACATCCAGCACAGACAACCTCGTCTATCTCAGACTTGCCAGTCTCATCATTCCATCTCAGCCCAGGACAGAGAAACACCCGCGTGCATAACCGGTCACAACCACAACTTTCACCCAAACACTTGTCTGGGTCAACGTACATCTTATATGGAGGTCCCTCTCGTCTGGCCCTTATCAGCTCACACTCACGCCGCATCACCACCACCCTGGGACCGTTGCCCTCGTCACGCATCATATCCAGCAGTGTCGCCGTGGTATTCTCCAGGTTAAAGGGGTCACAAATCTCAACCCGAACCCCCATTGAACGACAGATATCTTCAAGGGGTACCGTCTGTCCTTGTTCTCTCATAGCGGTCATTCCGGTACCGGGGTGAGGTTGAAAGCCAGTCATGGCAGTAGCACTGTTATCGAAGATGACAACGGTCAGATTGGAACGATTCCAAACGCCGTTTAGCAGTGGCGGGATACCGCTGTGGTAGAAGGTAGAGTCGCCCATGCAAGCGAGCACCGGTTGGTCAAGACCGAACTGCTCCAGCTTGGCTAGCCCATCAGCCACTCCGATGCTGCTTCCCATGCAGTATCCGGTTTTGGCTACAGAAAAGCCAGAAGGGCCTCCCCCAATAGCCAAGCAACCAACACCCCCAGTAGCAACACCATCACGTTCGTCCAGCCTGAGAGCATTCTTGATTGCCCAATAACTGGCACGATGAGGACAGCCAGCGCAAAAAACACCACTCCGCATGATAACATCGCTCTTTGAGGCTTCCTCTACTTTCTTACCATACTCGGCATCCCGAGGCTGATAGTCAACACCCATTATCTTGGTTATCGCTTGAATAACCGCATCTGGGTTCTGCTCCCCATAAGCATCTATGTGACCAGAACGTTTACCATAGAAGACAGGCCGTAGACTAGTGGGTGGCAAATTAGCAGCCAGTTCCATCACGCTCCGCTCCACAAAGGGATCGATGTCCTCCACAAACAGGACTTGGGAGGATTTATTCAGGTGCTCCTCGACAAGCTTCTCCGGTAAGGGCCACAGGGTACCTAGCTTCAAGATACCCACCCTGTCCTCCAATTGCAGTAGCTCCACCGCTTCCTGTGAGTAAAGCCAGCAAACACCACACGTAATAATCAGCAACTCTGGCTTATCCGGACCGACATATCGGTTGAACGGCGACGACTCAAACTTTTCCCTCGCCTTGTCCAGCTTCTGGTGCAAGAGCGCATGCGGATCGGCTACCCTTAGTGGCCTATTAAGATCAAAATGTGCCTTCTGTTCTCTCTTAGATAGCTCGCCCAGCTTCACATTACCTCTGCTATGGGCAATTTTGTTTACCGCCCTTAGCATGCACAAGGTATCTAGCTCCTCGGAAAGATCAAAGAGCCATTTGGTCATATCCTTGGCTTCCTGGATGTCACCCGGCTCCAACAACGGAATATCCAGCCACTTAGCCACCGGCCTCGTGTCCTGTTCATTAGGGCTGACTCTCGCGCCCGGGTCATCACAGTTCACCAGAACCAACCCTCCACCACCACGTAAACTCCTCGCAGCCAGAATGGCGACAAGGTCCATAGCCACACTTGTTCCGTTTGGCTTCATAGAAGCTAGAGCGCGAATACCACCCAGAGAAGCACCAACAGCTACCATCAGGGCTATTATCTCATTTACCGACCACTCCGCATGAATGCCTCTCCGTTTGGCGACCCCAGCTATGGCAGGCAAAATCTCCGATGATGGCGTCCCTGGATAGGAAGCTGCAAAGCCTATGCCTGCCTCCAGAGCACCACGGGCAATGGCTTCGTTACCCATTAGCAATACCGTTTTGCCCGGCGCATCTACATCAATGTCTGGCATCTGAAATTACCTCCTTAAAATATGCTATCCATTCTTATGATAAGAGCTTGTCAGCCAAGCTCGGTGATAAACCAAGATAGAGCAGGTCTTTTTTATCGCCGGTCTTTTTGACGATTTCACCCAGGGAGCGTTTCTTTTTAATCAGTGCTGCTTCTTTGAGGTGAGCCAGGTTCTCAGGAGGTAGGTTGTCAGTCTCAAGTTCCCCCTTTGCCTTCGCCATCTCCATAAGCTCAGCACCAGTATCGGTACGGATAATGACCGTATTCCAACCTTCAATGCCCTCTACGGAGCCAACCGATACATCGGCAAACTCAGATGTCATATCAAGGCAGTAGGCACAGGTTGGCAGGGTGAATTCTCTAACCTGTTCCAGCGGCAATGAGACTTTACCGGATGGTGTATAGGCATCGAACCTGTTGGCTGGAGGAGGTGGAATATCAAATTTGGTCACTAGTGGCAGGTTAAGGCTTGTTTTTAAGAAGCGATGGAAATTATCCTGAGCTAATGCCCAGGTACAGAACAGCCCGATGACCAGCTTTATATTGTCAGTGCTGGAGCGATGTTGCGGTTGCTCTATTTTCATCTTAGTGGCGGCGATACCCTGACAGGGGACAGTTACCATTGCCAGTTTATCTTTATTATCTTCGGGTAGCTTATTATAGGTCTCCAATACTGGGCAGGCCATATAACTGGAGCCAGCGCATTGAAGTACCTCTGCCACATTTTGAGCTAAAAAGCTACTAGGAGTCTTATCATCGGTTGTCCTTGTCAACACTACGCTGTCAACAAGTCCCTCTGCCATTGCCAATGACAGGAGTGTGGTTACTGTTCCCCCATATTGCGCCTTCTCCTTAATGCCTGCATCCGTTGACCTCGCCACCAACACTTCCTTAGTGGTGCCCAGTTCATCCTCACTATATGGTACTCCAAAGACTTGCTGGCTAATGGCATTCATATCTGTGTAGGTTCGGGGGCAGTATTGATAACACTGACCATCCTCCAGGGTGCAATTATCCAGACACACTATCCTGCCTTTATAGGATACTAGGTAAGGACAACTGCCAGCACAGGCACCACAGAGACAGCACAAATCTTTTTCGATGACGTCACTGAATAGTTCCTTACAACTTTTTACCTTACTAACCATATACTACTCCTTTAAGATACTCACTTACCTGCTGTTTCTATGAAACCGCTGTGGCTATTTTAAATCTCTACGCACTGGCTGTCAAACAATCAACAAGTCCAAAACCAACGCTTAGAGGTCGTATTCTATACCTGATTCCTCGGCTAGTGCTTTAAGGTCCTCAACAACCTTGGGGTCAAGTGGAATGCCATTGGCCTGACAGTCTTTGGCAATACCATCTTCGTATCCACCGGGGATGGTGACCTTGTTCACCCCTGGTAGTGTCGGCAGAGCTTCAAGCACATCCATGGCGTCATCCATGGACTTCTTGAACTTGTCCACGGACAGGAAACTGGCAATGTTAAGCGCACCGAAGAAATGGTCCGAGTAGTTGCCCCGTACCTCTGGTGACGTTTGTGCCAGAGTGCTGATGGTCGACCCGGAGAGTATCCCGGAGAGGATGTCCACAACCAAACCGAGACCGAAGCCTTTATAGGCTCCGTGAGATGGTGTTCCGCCCAGGGGTAGAAGCCCGCCGTCACCCCGTACCCTCTTGGTGACATCGGTTACTGGCTTGCCTTCACCATCTATCAGCCAGCCCTCGGGGATGGGTTCTCCTGTTCTGCGTACTATTTCCAGTTTACCGCCGGCAACAACCGATGTTGCCATATCAAGGACAAAGGGGGATTTCTTGCCTGCCGGTACGGCGACAGCGAGGGGATTGGTACTGAGGGCAGGCCTGCTACTGCCGGGGGCGACTACACTAGGCACGTTGTTTGTCATTGAGAATCCAATCATGTCATGTCCCAGGGCCATCATGGCGTAGTAAGCGGCAGCGCCGAAGTGGGTGCTGTTGCGCACGGCAACAAAACCAGCGCCGGTGTTCTCAGCGCGTTTGATGGCTTCATTCATAGCGTAGTAGCCAACAATAAAACCAAGGCCGTTATCGCCATCCATAGTGGCAACAGAGATGCCCTGGTTGACAATTTTTGGTTTTGGGGTAAGCTTAATAAGCCCACGTTTTATTCGCCGTGCATAGAACGAATTAAGGTGGACAACACCATGTGATTCAACGCCCCTGAGGTCACAAGCCACGAGCATTTTGGCAGTTATCATGGCATCGTCCTTTGGCACACCCACCTTTTCAAGTGCCTTCGCTGAAAAATCGGTTAGTTTTCTGGCATCAACTCTAGGCCTTTCTTCAGACACGGTCGTTCCTCCTGTTCTTAGTGCATTGTCGCCATAAGTCACGATATTGCTAAAGGCAAACCAAGGCACCCTTGATGAGTGCCTCAGGCACAACACCAAGGGTGCTGTTTTATTGACAATGATGACAGAATTGAATTGTGATTCTTACTTCGTTGCGGGGCTTCGGTCTAACTCCTCAACTGCCCACGACAGGTCTAACCCGAATTTCCCATGTCAAACAGGGGCTCAGCAAGAGGCCTGACGTTGTGGTGATAAGTAATAGACGTTCGTCCTTCAGCTACCAGGTACTCTCAAGACAGCGCCCGCACTGGCCGAGGTCACCAGAGCGGAATATATCTGGAGATAGCCTGTTACTTCTTTCTTCAAGGCACCAGGAGACCAGTGGGCAAGACGGCTTTCTATCTCTTGGCGGGACAATTTCACATCTAACTTCCGGGCGGGAATGTCTATCTCGATAATATCTCCCTCTTCCACGACGGCGATTGGTCCTCCCTCTATGGCTTCTGGTGCTATGTGCCCAATAGCAGCCCCTGTGGTTCCACCGGAAAATCTGCCATCGGTTATCAATGCTACCTCTCCGTCCAGTCCCGCGGTTACCACTGCTCTAGTCGCTGTGAGCATCTCCCTGAACCCAGGGCCACCCTTAGGCCCTTCGTATCTAATTACTATCACATCGCCGCTTCTGATTTGGCCATCAAGTATTGCCCTGACGGCATCTTCTTCAATATTGAATACTCTGGCGGGACCGCTGTGCTGGAACATCTCTGGCTTTACCGCTGACTGCTTGACGACGGCACCATCAGGGGCCAGGTTACCCCGAAGAATGGCCAGCCCTCCTTCGGGGGAGTAGGGTTCATTAATGCTTCTGATTACCTCCGGCTGTGTGCTCTGGGCTCCCTGTATAATTTCTCCTATGGTGCGGCCGCTAAGGGTAGATGCATCCAGGTGGAGCAGGTTTTTCTTGGCCAGTTCCGCCATTACTGCCTGTAGCCCCCCTGCTTCATAAAGGTCCTGTATGTGGTAGGGCCCCCCGGGACTGAAATTACATAGTCGTGGTGTGCGGCGGCCTATTTCGTCAAACAAATCCAAGTCGATGTCTACCCTGGCCTCATTGGCTAGAGCCATGAGATGGATAGTGATGTTGGAGGAAGCTCCGAGAGTCATGCCTACCGTTATGGCATTCTCGAAGGCCTTTGGAGTAAGGACCTGACCTGGGGTTATGCCCTCTCTCAGGAGTTCCATAATCCTGACACCGGTTTGCCGGGCCAGTTGTCTCCTCCTACCGTAGGGAGCCGGAATACAACTGTTCCACGGTAGAGCGAGGCCAAGCACTTCGGCCATGGCGGCCATACTGTTGGCCGTGGCCATGGCGGGACAGGCACCACAGCCTAAGAGATGACCTGACATCGACTCGTCAGGTGCTGGCCTTGGGGACACCATCGGCCCTCCATTAATAATGATGGCGGGAATGTCCAGGCGGGCGGCGGCCATCATCATGCCCGGCGTGATTTTATCGCAACCGGTGACCAATACCATGGCGTCCAGATTGTGAGCCAGCATCATGTCCTCAACTGAAGCAGCTATCAGTTCGCGACTGGCCAGTGAGTAGCGCATTCCCGAATGCCCCATGGCAAGACCATCGCAGACAGCAATGGTGGGAAATTCAAAGGCAGTGCCTCCGGCAGATACGATTCCATCCCGGACCGCCGAGGCAATGTCATTGAGATGTATGTGTCCCGGCACAAGCTCATTATGTGAGTTTACAATGGCAACTCCTGGCCTGGCGATTTCCTCTCGTGTTCTTCCTAGAGCCATGAGGAGAGCCTCAGCAAATTGAGGCTGGAAGGACCCTTTGATACCCGCAGGCATTTCATCGATGAGTTTCATTCGTTTACCCCCTTCTATAATTGGGGCCGTTTAGTTTTCAAAGGCCCCTTTTTTAGTTCCGGATTTTGTGGCTTTCAAGTTGGAAAGTACTGCACTGTGGCGTCAGGGACTACGGCTACCCTCGCTTCGCTGGGATAAGCAGCTCTTAGCAGTTCAACTACGTCATCCCATCTCTTGGCCCAGACAATGGCTTCTGGTGGCCCTATCCAGTCAGCCCCGGCTTTGTTAATGTAAGGTATAAATTGGGATTTCCCATTTCAATCCGCAACGAGGTATCCTGACCCTCATCACTCTTGTCATCAACAATATATCTATGGCATCCTGCTGTCAATACGTCTTCTCACAACCTTGCTAAACACAAAGGCAAGCTGTAACGAATGCTAGCCGTATTTATTAAGATTGCAAAAACACATTCTTGTTTCCGATCTAAATTCCCATCCCAAACTTGATTCATCTACAATAGATCCAGACTTCCGAAAAGAAAAAAATGATGAAGCCAAGTGATAGCAATCTCAACCTGAGATTCTTACCTGTGGCACTGGGCTGGCGGGGTAGATAAAACACAAAGGCGCACCGCTACCCAGTCACCGGAGACTGGGCAGCGATGCCAAGATTTTAGTCATATTTCTAAGTTCATCACTTTCTCTTATGAACCATAGCTATATGCTTCTGCCAGCATTTCTCGTGCGAGTAAACAGCGCATCTAGCACAGTAGTAGATATAGGATAGCTTGGTAATTATACTGGTTTAACTTCCTTCATTACACTAAGTAGAACATCAAGTGCTGAATCTAATTCGTCTTCAGTTATCACAAACGGGGGGGACACTACTACCCGGTTACCAAGTTGTGCAAAAACACCCCTTTCTTGAAGTTGACTGGATGCTCTTTCGCTAGTTTCCTTCATAGCCTCTGGGTTAAATTTACTCCCGGTAGTTTTATTGAGGGCTACCTCAAAGGATTGGAATAAACCCTTACCCATAACATCATCTACGCAGGGGAGTGGCAAAAATTCCTTGACTAAGCGCTCATGGAGGTGTTCACCCAGCTTAGCCGACCTCTCTACCAACTTCTCCTTGGCATAAATCTTTAACGTAGCTCTTGCAGTAGCGATACACGTAGGATTCGAACCTTGCGTCAAGACACCTGAAAAAACCTTACCCTCAAGGTCCTTATAGACCCTGTCACTGACACCTACTGCCCCAAAGGGTAAATAGCCGCCGTTAATTCCTTTAGACATGGTCATTATATCGGGCACAACATTCCAGTGTTCAACAGCCCAGAACTTGCCGGTTCGGCAAAAGCCAGTCTTGACCTCATCGTCAATTAACAGTATGTTGTGGTCACTTAATATCTTGCTCACTATTGGCCAATACTCATCTGGCGGCCAGATAACGTCCTGACCCTGTATCGCCGCAGCAATAAGAGCAACTATGGTGTTCCCTCCCCTCTCCTCCTGCTCAATAACACTCTCAACGAACCTGGCGCAGGCAATATTACAAGAGGGATATTTAAGACCGAAGGGGCAGTGATAGCAATGCCAATCAGGTAGACGAACTATGCCAGGGTACTGGTGCCCAAAGCAAGACATGCCCATATTGGTGAGACTCCTGGTGAGAGCAGAGCTACCATGGTAAGCGCGGGCTAAGCAGAGAAGTTTATATCTATCCGCTTGACCATGAGCTTCCCAATACATTCTAGCTACCTGTATTGCTACCTCAACAGCTTCCGTGCCAGAATTGGTCAAATAGACATGATTAATATCGCCAGGAAGGACTTCAGCCAGTTCCGCAGCATATTCAATCGCCGGTATATTGCTCGTACGCCCGGTTATTATTACATGAGGAGTTTTAGTTTTTTGCATCTCCTCACAGGCAGCATCGATTATCTCCTCTCGGCCGTAACCTAAGCTAGCGCACTGTCCAACACCAGCAGTCAAATCAGTATACTGCTTACCATCTGTATCCCATAGCTGAGAGCCTTTACCTCTCTCAAAAATTACGCTAGGTTCTTTTCCTACTACTCCCATTGGGTGGAAGAAATGTACCCCATCTTTTTTAAAAAGTTCTTGTGTCCGTGTAGTAACCATTTGTTAACCTCCTTTTATTAGCATAGATATTATCTACTATACCGACACAGAAGTAAAATTAGCACTTCGTCGATAACTACCATTTCAAACTCAAGGATTGGAGCCTTTATCATTGGTCACTTTATTAAGAAGTTTACGGTGGAAAATTGTTATAGAGGATGTCATAGAGTAGAATATATGCCTGCACAGCCAAGAGTCGGTAGAGAGCTAACCTACGATAATATCATCCAGGGGGCGCTTGAGCACGTGGCGTACTCTTTCGTCATCCCACCACTGCTGGGTATTGCCATCCTCACCGACAGTTTCAATTACCATCTTTTCCTTTGGTTTACCCAGAGCCAGTACCAGAAGTATCTCAAAATGTGATGGTACCTACAGCGCTTTTCTGAGCCCATTCCTATCTACGTTACCTACCATGCAACCGCCAAAACCTCTCTCGACCGCACCTAAATGAATAGTTTGAGCGGTTATTCCATAGTCACATGCCAAAATCAATTTTATCCTGATGTCTTCAAGGATAATGATATAGGCAGATGGTCTCTCCCCTTCAACTGGGTCGTTATCTATGCGAATGTTTGGATAAATTAGAGCATTTTTTTGAGGGTCATTGGAAATTATGTATTTCAGAGCCTGCCGGTTACCTGCGGACCCACATAATCTCGCGAGGTCAACAAGCTCTCTCAATGCCTCACGTCCGATAAGGCCGTCTTGATGAAATCGTCGATAGCTCCGGTTCTTTAGTACTAGATCCTTTAACATTTATACCTCTATAGTTCCGTGCTGCAAATTTCTTGATTCATTCTAACTTACCAGACATACGCAGAAGTAGCAAAGCCATAGCTCACAGTACCGATTAGAGTCAGGCGAATCAATTCTTAGAGACCTTAGCCCCTGAGTGCCTCAGGGTTGACGCAGTTTGGCGGAACTTCGTCACGTAATCCAGCAAGAAGGTTCTCAGCAGCCATAAGAGCCATTTTCCCCCGGGTGGCGAAGCTGGCACTGGCAATGTGAGGAGTAACAATGACATTATCTAATGTGAGTAATGGGTCATCAGGGGATATTGGTTCCACTTCAGTAACATCTATCGCGGCGGCGAAAATCTGACCGGACTTAAGCGCTTCATAGAGCGCCTTCTGGTCGACCACAGGGCCACGGGAGGTGTTGATAAAGACGACGGTTGGCTTCATCATAGTAAACTCGGCTGCGCCAATCAGGTGGCGGGTTTGTGGAGTCAGCGGTATGTGGACACTGATGAAATCAGCACTTGAAAGAAGTTCCCCCAGTTCGGAGACGTATTCCACACCGAGCTGTCTTTCCTTTTTTCTGCTCAGTCTTCGTACGTCATAATAGAGCACCCTCATGTTGAAGCCTTTGGCTCGTTTAGTTATCTCGGCACCGATGCGACCCAGGCCAACAATGCCCAGAGTGGCATGATGGATGTCCTGACCTAACAATATCATGGGACTCCACGTCTTCCACAGCCCCTTTCTGGTGTGGTTATCAGCCTCAACCACCCGCCTGGAAGCGGCCATCAGCAGGGCAAAGGCAAGGTCAGCGGTTGTCTCAGTGAGTACCCCTGGTGTATTCCCGACAACAATGCCACGCCTAGTCGCTTCAGGAATATCAATATTATCGTATCCCACCGCCAGGTTACTTATCACCTTCAGTTTGGGCGCTGCCTCCATAAGAGGAGCATCAATCCTATCAGTAAGCAGCGGCAGCAGACCTTCAACGTCTTGAACTTTTTCCCGAAGCACCTCGTATGATGGGGGCAATTCCTGGGGCCATACCTCCATCTCAGTGACCTGGGCAATCATATCCAGCGCCTCCTGAGCTATAAGGCGCGCAATAAAGACCCTTGGTTTTGCCATCTCTTTCCTCAAGGTTGTTATTTACCGACTTTTCTGAAAATCAAGCTATACTGAAGTGAGCAGTTCCTGCATACCTTTTCCCTGCTGCCGGCACCACTGGAAAATAATTCCTGTATCCCAGCCGATGCAGAAGTGACGAACCCCCATCTCAATGAATGGCTTTGCCTGCTCAAAGCTACCTATCTCCACTCTGGGAGCTACACCTTTTTTCAGCGCCATTACTATCATATCTTGATGTGCCTTTTGCACTTCCGGGTCGCGTGCCTGCCCCGGCTTGCCAACGCTTATCGAGTAGTCGGCAGGACCGAACTGGACCATATCCACGCCCTTGACAGACAGTATCTCTTCCAGATTCTCCATGGCACCTTTTTTCTCAATCATGATGGCAATGACGACCTCGTTCATCCCCTTGGTCCATGCTTCCGCAGTGCTCCCGACTCCGTAACCAGTACTTCTCCGCATACCGTAACCATGGACACCCCCAGCCTCAGGCGTTTCCGACCTGACGAAACGGACACACTCTCTAACATCTTCCGCAGAACGGCAGTCAGTAAAGAGCACGTTCTGAATACCGGAATCAATTGCCCTGGCGGCAATAAATCCCCTTGTCTGCTCCTCCACCTTCATCATTGCGGACATATTGGGGAAGAGCTCAATAGCCCGACCAAAGTTATCCATTATCTCCAGACTAAAAGAAGAATATTCGCCGACGTATTCAACGTAATCAAAGGCACCGGAATAGCCGATTACTTCCACAACCCCCGGCCAAGTGGATAAAACATGGGTACCCAAGGTTGGTTTTCCTTCATTTAAGAGTTCTCTGAGCTTATTATTCTTCATTTTTTTCTTCCTTATACTAAATTTACTTTGGGCTTAACCGTCTTGTTTACTACATTTTTGGGCCACCGCCCGCTGAGAACCCTGGCTGCCTCCTGCAGCACAATTATCCTCGGCCGTTCAAAAGCGGCATCAGAATAAGAGGCGGAGTGGGGAGTGACCACAACATTGTCCATCTTAAACAGGGGATTCTCTGCATCAGCAGGCTCCTTTTCGAAGACATCCAGCCCGGCGCCAGCAATCCATCTCTCCTGCAGAGCCTTAATAAGGGCTACCTCATCGACTACTGGACCTCGAGCCGTATTGATAAGATAGGCGCTTGGCTTCATCTGTTTTAATTCCTTCTCTCCAATCAGGTGCCAGGTCTCCTTGTTCAGCGGGGTATGAACAGAGATAAAATCCGACTCCTTAAGTAACTCAGGCAGGCTAACCAGGGTTATGCCAGACTCCCTGGTCAGGGATTTATCGACATAAGGGTCGTAGCCTAATACCCTTAAACTAAAACATTGAGCCTTCCTGCCCGTCACCCGGCCAATGCCTCCACAACCTACCACTCCTAGAGTTTGTCCGTGAATTGACACCATCGGTGCTTGAGCTTGTTTACACTCACCCCAGCGGCCCTGCTTGGTGAGGTTATTCAGAAAAACCAGCTTTTTAGCACAGGCAAGCAGCAGAGCAATGGCATGATTGGAGACCTCTTCGGCGCACCACTCAGGGGCAGGGATATTGACCACGATGATGCCGTTATCAGTGGCTGCGTTAACATCAACCCCATCAAAGCCAACGCTGCCGCAGATGATTGCCTTACATTTTGGTAATGCTTCCATAACCCGGCGTGTTATCTGAGCTCCCGCCATTAGGATAACATCCGCATCCTTAGCTGCTTCAATTATCTCGTCCTCGGTGACACAATCAGCTCCCACTAGCTCAACGTTCACCTTGGCCAGTTCCTCAGTCTCTTCTACCGTAGGGACACGGCTACCCACTCTGCCCACCCGGACTACCTTAAGCTGCTTTTCTACCATCCTTATCCTCCTTTCCAGTTTACCCTTATCGCCCATTGTAGAGTGATGAAAAAGGGCTGTCAATTACTATTTCTCCAGTTTAATCAGGATTAACCTTAGAGCGCGCTCGGCAGCATCAGTAATCAATCTTTCCGCATTAGCCATAGATTTCTTCAGGCTAATAGGGCCGGGAGCAATGCTGAGGACTGCGTCTATGCCATGCCGGTATAGCTCTTGATAATCACCGGCTACCTCGCCGGCGATAGCTACCACCGGAATGCGGAATTCCTTTGCTTTAGCGGCAACACCGGCTACTGTTTTACCGAACAGCGTTTGCGCGTCTATTCTGCCCTCACCGGTGAAAACGAGAGACGCCTCTTTGAGATAGTCGGCAAGTCCCACCGCCTCGCTGACAACTTCTATCCCCGATATTAGCTTAGCCCCCAGGAAGGCTACCAGCCCGGCCCCCAGTCCTCCGGCAGCCCCTGCCCCGGGCATGTTGATAACGTCAATGCCTAAGTCCCTCTTGATTACCTCAGCATAATTGGTCAGGGCTTCATCTAACTGCTGGCACATCTCCCCGGTAGCCCCCTTTTGCGGGCCATAGACCCTCGAGGCACCCTGCTTACCGCAGAGTGGGTTGGTGACATCGCATGCCGTAATGACCTGGCACTCGGCGAGGCGGCGGTCCAGCCCGGAGATGTCTATCCGGCTTAACTTAGCTAGTGCTGCCCCACCCCAGGGAAGTTCTTCACCCTTCTCATTCAGCAATCTTGCCCCAAGAGCCTGCGCCACACCGGCACCGCCGTCGTTAGTGGCGCTGCCGCCAATGCCGACAACAATCCTGCGACAGCCAGCATCAAGAGCAACCCGGATTAGTTCTCCCGTGCCGTATGTGGTGGCAACCAATGGATTTAGCTTCTTTGGTGGCACCAGGGTAATCCCCGATGCTGCTACCATCTCCACCACAGCACCAGCCCGGTCGCCCAGAATCCCCCATTTGGCAGTGACTTTTTCTCCCAGAGGTCCCGTTACCTCTGTGGTCATAATTTGCCCGTGGGTACTGTAGACTAAAGCATCTACCGTCCCTTCCCCACCATCAGCGATGGGCAAGATGATAGTCTCGGCATCAGCCAAAACACGCTTAATCCCTCTAGCCATGGCCTGAGCTACTTCTTGCGCACTAAGGCTTCCCTTGAAGCTCTGCGGGGCAATTACTATCTTCATTTCATCTACTGTACTATGTTTAGAAACCCAAAAACAACTCGCACAGCCAGCTCTGTAAAGAGTCAGCACTATTCATTCCCTCCGCCTGATGTAGGCCAACTAAGCATCAATAAGCTCCCCGTTCCAAACGACTGACAGGCTGTGATATAATTCAGAAGACGTGAGAAGGAGGGCTTTATCATGCCTAAGGTGAGAGTTAATGACATCGAGCTGTATTATGAGGCGCATGGGCAGGGCTACCCGGTGGTTTTCCTGCATGGTTTTGTGGGCACGGTTAACATGTGGCAGCCCCAGGTGCCAGTACTTTCCCGGGAGCATCAATTCATTATCTATGACGCCCGGGGCCACGGTCAATCAGAAAGTCCGTCTTCC
>SDBU01004886.1_pt1 | contig 16233 bp, 14 predicted proteins | sample 2277071 | NCBI WGS metagenome assembly SDBU01 (sample SAMN10397929, study PRJNA504765) | marine sediment metagenome | isolation source: marine sediment core GS08_GC12, 126 cmbsf | place: Arctic Ocean: Gakkel Ridge, Loki's castle | collected 2008
CATCCTCCACTTCGAGCAGCAGCACATCCTCGCCTGCGAGCCAGCATCGCCGTTCGGCTCCGTCGGGCGCGTCGCGCGAGAACTCGCGGGCGATTACCTCGCGGAGGGCCTCCGTCGTCTGGCCGGTGTCAGACCGGCGTTCTGTGTCGGTCATCTTCAGGTCTCCGGGCGCGGTGTTCGGCGCCGCAGTCAGTGCACGTCCAGTCCGTTCACGGTCAGTATCAGGTGCTCCAGCGTGGCGAGTATCTCGCCCATGTATTCTTCAACCGCCCGAACGCTTCCCGGCAGCGCGTATATGAGAGTCTGGCCGGCCACGCCGGCCACGCTGCGGCTCAGCAGCGCGCGGGGATTGCGGGCGCCGAACTTGGCGCGTATTGCCTCCATGATCCCGGGGATGGTCTTGTCGCAGACCGCCATCACCGTCTCTGGAGTGATGTCCCTCGGCCCCGCTCCTGTGCCGCCCGTTGTGAATACGACTTCAACGCCGGAGCTGCGCGCGTCCTCCAATGCCGCCCGAAGCTTGTCCGCGTCGTCCGGCAACACGAGGGTCTCTATCTGTGTGTGCCAGCGCGTGCCGTGCAGGAACTCCTCCAGGAGTTCCTGCACTCGCGGGCCGCTGCGGTCTGCGTAGTCCCCCCGCGATGCTCGGTCGCTGAGCGTGACGATCCGGAACCGCATCGTGCGCGGCAGGTACTCCACCGGGTCGCCCGGCCGCGCGGTCCCACCTTGCAGGACGCGGCAGAAGATCCCTTCCGTCGGCATAACGCAGGCGCCGACTTCCCGGAAGATGGCGCAAGTGTCGCCGTGGCACTCCTTGCCGATCTGCGTGACCTCCAGCTCGACCGGGCCGATGCGGAACCGATCCATTATGGCTGCGGCCGTCAGGTCCAGCCCGCGCAGTGTGATGTTCTCCGCGAACTCACCGGGGGAGATGGCTCGCCCCGTTCGCTCGACGAAACGGTCCACGCTTTCCTGACTCAGCAAGCTGACCTGGCGGTGCCACGGCCCGGCGTGCGCGTCGCCGACGATGCCGTTTTCGTCCAGGACGACCTGCTCGACGGGGCTTTTCGGTGTGCCCTTTTCCGTCGAGATGTTGACCGAGATTATGTCACTCGTTACCGTCATCGCCCTTTACCTTTTCCAGGAGGAGGATGTCGCCCATTCGCATGTCATTGTCCACGGCCTTGCACATGTCGTAGACGGTCAGCAGCGCAACGCTGACGGCCGTGAGGGCTTCCATTTCGACGCCAGTTCTGCCGGTGCACCTGACCTCGGCGGTTGCAGTCACGCCGTCTTCGACCAGATGAAGCTCTACGCTGATATGGTCGAGCGTCAGCGGGTGGCACAGGGGGATGAGTTCGGCCGTTCGCTTGGCGGCCTGCACCCCGGCGATCTGGGCCACGCTCAAGACGTCGCCTTTCTTCATCTGGTTCTCTGCAATGAGCTTCGCCGTGCGCGGCGCCATCTTGATCGTTCCTCGCGCCTTTGCCCGGCGGCGCTGGAGGGGCTTCGAGCCCACGTCCACCATTCTGGCGCGGCCGGCATCGTCTACGTGCGACAGGTCTTCCATGACGGCTATCCTCCCACGGTGCGGATCCAGTTGCGGACGCACGGCCCGCCGGCCTCCGGCTTCTCCAGCACCGCGCGTCGAATTGCCGCTTCGGCGCCCATAGGGTGGACGCTGAAGCCAAGGTCCGAGAACAGGCACGGCCTCACCAGCCCGTCGCTGGAGAGCCGCAGCCGATTGCAGCGGGGGCAGTCGCCGCCCGTCCCGCCCTCTACTACCGAGAAGCTCCCCGTGGCGGGATCCATCATGTGAATGAAACGCACCTCCAGGCCGTTCTCTCGCGCGTACTGCGCCACCTCGATTGCGTCCGGTTCCGACGATGACTTTTCCACGACGCAGTTCAGCTTGACGGGCAGGAGCCCGGCCCGGCGCGCTGCCTCAATGCCGTTGAGGACGCGATGGAAGTCCCCGCCGCGCGTTATCTCGGCGTAGCGATCCGGCCGCACAGTATCGAGGCTCACGTTGATCCGATGCAGGCCCGCTGCGGCGAGGCCTTCGGCGTGATCGGCCAGCAGAATGCCGTTGGTGCTCATCGCCAGGTCGCGGATGCCCTCGATGTCCGCCAGCATCCGCACAAGCTCCACAACGCCGCGCCGCACCAACGGCTCGCCCCCTGTCAACCGCACTTTGGTCACGCCGAGTCTGACGGCGGTCTGCACCACCTCGGCGATTTCTTCGAACGTCAGAATATTCTCTTGCGGCAGCAACGGCACGCCCTCTTTGGGCATGCAGTACGAGCAGCGCAGGTTGCATCGGTCGGTCACCGATACCCGCAGGTAATTGAGGGTGCGGCCGTAACGATCCCTCATTGCCATCCCCTCCGGCACAGCATCACGAGGACCTCGTCGCCGGCGTGCAGCAGGCCGACGCCGACGGGAACTATGAAGAAACCGTCCGCCTCCGTCAGCGCCTCCAGGTGAGCCGAGCCGTGGTACTCGATCGGCTCCACGCCGCCGTCTGTCAGCCGACAGGGCACGTATTCAACGCGCTCCGTCTTGCGGCGCTTGAACTCGCAGGCCATTCGGGCGGGCCATTCGCGCACTGGCGCCGAAGCCCCCATCATGCGTGCCGCCGCGCGCAGCACGAACAGGTGGAACATCAGGTAGACCGAAACCGGATTCCCCGGAAGGCCGAAGACCGTGCCGCCCGCCCCGGATGCGTACGTCATCGGTTTGCCCGGTTTGACGGCGACGCGCGTGAAGCGCACCTTCAGGCCGACCTCGGAGAGCGCGCTTGTGACGAAGTCGAACTCGCCGACCGAGACCCCTCCGGACAGAACCACCATCTCGGCCGCTTCGAGCCCGGCCCGGAGCGCCGCGACTATGGCGTCCATGTCGTCCGGCACGGATTCCTCGGTCACCACCTGAAGGCCGAACTGCGCGGCCAGGCCTGCCAGCAGTGGCCCGTTGGCGTTCATGATCCGGCCTGGTTGCAGAAGTGCGGGCGAATCCACGATCTCGTCCCCGGTCGAGATGACGGCCACGCGCACGCGCTGCGCGACCTCCACCTCCACGATGGCGCACGCGATCAGGTTAGCAATGTCGAGGGCGCTCAGGACCGCGCCGGCGCGCAGGACGACGTCTCCGCGCCGAACGTCCTCGCCTTTCCAGCAGATGTTGGCTGCGGGGCTGTGCTCGTGCACGATGACCGTATCGCCGCGCTCCTCCGTGTGTTCGATAATGATGACCCGGCCGGCTCCCTCGGGCACGGGCGTGCCCGTCATCACCTTCACGACAGTGCCGGGGACGAGGCGCTCAGTCCCCATGCGTCCTGCCGGCACCGTTTCCAGCAGACGGTAGCGGTCGCACTTGTCGCCATCCAGGACGGCATACCCGTCCATGGCCGACTTGTTGAAAGGAGGCAGGTCGAGCCGTGATGCCTGATCGGTCAGCAGCGCGCGCCCGAGCGCCGCCCGCACGGGGACCTTCTCGCCCTTGAGCCGCACCTGGGCAGACGTTTCGTCAACAATGCGTAATGCGTCCTCAAGCGGCATCATCCTGGCGTTGCTATTCATCTTGCTCTCCGTCGACGTAGTGCGCGAAGCGGGCGTCCGCATATCTCTCCACCTCTTCAGTGATGCGTCTGAACAGATCCACCAACCGGCGCCCGTCGGCGGAAAGGTCCGTTCTCCCTCCTCCGGCGCCGCCGCGGTGGGGAAGGATCAGTTGTCTGCCCAGACGCTTCTCGGCCCCTTTTATCTCTTTCCACGCGTGGCGGTACGACGTATTCGCCAGGCGCGCCGCCTCGCGCAACGTGCCGTGGCGGTCTACTCCTTCCAGGAGCCGTGCCAGGCCGGGACCGAAGACATGTTCGCCGCCGGACACGAACCATACCTTGCTTTGCACGGCGAGATCGCCGCCGAACAGGTAGCGCTTCTGCTCCGAGAACGCCCCGCAGACGGCGTCGCGGAGGCGGGGATCGTCCAGCTTCCCGCGCAGGGCCTTCCGCCACTGGCGCACTGTAGCAGAGGGCTCTATCGTGACGTCGGACCTGGACCGCAGTTCTTCCGCGTCGCTGCGGGCACCGGTCCGTGGGGGCGCGCCGCCCACGAAAACGATCACATCCCCCCGCCCCTGCCTCGCCAGCGCGTTCGATTCCACCACGACGTGTTCGTGCTTGCCCGTGCAGCGCTGGAGGAACCGTGACAGCGACTTCTCGTCCCTGAAGTAGTTGGGCGGCTTTCCGCTGGTGGGCTTTCCGTGTCCCTGTTTCGCATAGACGCAACTCGGCAGGATGGCACACAACTTCTGAGTGAGATGGGTCTTGCCCACGCCTCGCCCTACGCCGCAGATCACCCACGTCGTCGTCATTTGAAACACCCCAGGCTGCAAGCCTTGATCTTGACGTTCACGAAGTCCAGCAGCTTTCCCAGCTCCGCAGGCGGCATGTGCAGTTTCTGCGCCATGGCCAGGGCGGTCGGGCAGGCTATCCACCCGCCGGCCTGCAGCGTCTTCAGGTCGCTCTCCTGGCGTTCGGCGGTACGGACCACGACCACCGCGGCATCCGTGGTGGCGGCAACGTCGAGCGTGACGGCTCGGCTTTGGATAAAGGCCCTGACTTCTTCCAGCATCTCTTCCGGAACGCCCAGCTCGGCTTTCATGTCGTTTGCTCCGTTTGCGTCTGCCAGCGCGAAAGATCCTCCGGCGTGTTGATGTTGAAGAAGGGGGCCGGGTCGTCGAAATGGACCGGCAATGCGTCGAGGGCCTCCCAGAGCTCCCGAACGCTCAAGCGCCCTGCGTCGAGGGCACCGGATACGGCGGGCGCAGCACCGTTATGCACAACTGTGCATAACGGTTGCCAAAAAAAACCCTCCGTCACGGCCACCGCCACCCGCGCCGGGTTGTCCACGAAGGCTTGAACGAGCTTCGAGATCACCGCTGCCGTCATACCCGGCAGGTCGCAGGGCAGGAACAGGACGGCGCGGGACTGGCGCGCACGGTCCGCCAGCGCGGCCTCGATGCCCGCCAGCGGGCCCTTTCCGGGCCTCAGGTCCGGGATGACCCTCAGTCCCGCGCTCGCGTAGGGCTGCGGGTCGTTTGCGACGATGACCACGTCGTCAATGCCGCCGGCGCGGAGTTCGGCGATCTCTCTGGCCATAATGGTGGTCCCGTTCCGGAGAGGGAGGGGGCCCTTCGGCACGCCGCCGTATCGGACTGCCCCACCCCCGGCGAGGACAGCGCCCGAGACGACCGTCGCTTTGGAATGTTGCCGCGCCCTCATCCGTACCTTTCGACCATCTCCCTCGAGACCGCCTTTATGCCGATGCCGGTCGGGCAAAAGCCGCACCGCCCACAGGGGACATCGGAGCGCATCCCGAAACCACGATCATACTTGCGCGGTGGCCAGAGCGCAACCGAAAGCATCCCGGGCGGGAAGCGTAGTGGGCTGCTGGTGGTGCTAATTGATGTACTATTGAACATTTGCCGAAAGCCCTGAAAGGGCGGCAGGATATAGCCACGGGCGCCAGCCCGTGGTGCAAAGAAGCACCAACCATCTTAGCCCCCGCAGGGGGCGATAGAACTGGAGGGCTGGGCGGGCCGGCCTGCCGCCCCCTGCGGGGGCTCACCTCAATGGGAGACTGAAGTCCACGGGCTCACGCCCGTGGCTATCTTTGTGCCGCCCCTGCGGGGCTTGCCACAGCTTCAGGCGGGCCTCCTACGCCGAGGCTTCGGAGCCCACGGGGCGCCTGAGCTACAAGGCAGTCTGGAGCGCTCAGGTATTGACTATTTCGGAAGCTCTTTGTTTTCCAACGGGCTGCCAAAGCGTTCAGACAAAGGGACCTCAGCCCGCGGTGCCTTCACTTGACTGCCCCTTCCAATCTCTCTATCCGTATGGCACACACTTTGGTCTCGGGGATCTTGGCGACGGGGTCCAGGGCAGCGCTGGTGACCACATTTGTCGGGCTTTCGGCGAAATGAAAGGTCATACAAACCGTGCCGGGCGGAGAAACATCTGTTACCTTTGCGTCAGCCGTTATCGCACCCCGCCGAGACACTACCCGCACTGTCTCCCCATCGGCGATCCCCAGGGCAGTCGCATCCTTGGGGTTGATCTCCACAAGTTCACGGTCCCTCAACACATTGAGACCGGGCACCTTTCGCGTCATCGTGGCTGTATGGAAATGGTAAAGGCTGCGCTCAGTTGTGAGAATCAATGGGTACTGATCATCAGGTAGTTCTGCCGATGGCTTGTACTCGAGTGGGAAAAGCTTAGCCCTGCCGCTTGCCGTCGCAAACCGCTCGGCATGAAGGATTGGCGTCCCGGGGTGGCTCTCCCCGGCCGGGCACGGCCACTGCAGTCCTCCCTTTTCCAGTCGCTCATAGGATATGCCCGCATAGCTGGGCGTGAGAGAAGCGATTTCATCCATAATCTCCCCGGGATGGGAGAAGTCGAAACCCTTGGCGTCCAGTTTCTTAGCGATCTGGCATGTTATCCACCAATCAGGTTTTGCATCACCAATGGGGCCTATTGCCTTGTATACCCGCTGAACACGCCGCTCTGTGTTCGTGAACGTGCCGTCCTTCTCCGCAAAGGTTGCAGCCGGCAAGACGACGTCGGCTAACTTTGCGGTCTCTGTAAGAAATATATCTTGGACGACAAAGAACTCCAACCTCTTGATGGCTTCCTCGACATGTGAGGCATTCGCCTCGCTCAATACTGGATTTTCGCCGACCAGATAGAGAGTTTTGATTGTTCCAGCGTATATGGCGTCAAATATTTCAACATGTGTCAGTCCAGGTGACTCATTCAGGGAGCAACCCCAGGCGGATTCGAATTTGCTCTTTACTGCCGGATCTCCCACTTTCTGATAACCTGGATATACCCCGGGCAAAGCCCCCGTATCACAGGCGCCCTGGACATTATTCTGCCCCCGCAGCGGGTTGACGCCTGTTGACGGCTTGCCGATGTTGCCTGTGATAAGGGCCATATTGCTGGTCGCCAGCACGTTATCGGTGCCATGCGTATGCTGAGTGATGCCCATGGCGTAGAGAATAGTAGCGGGCTTGCAGGTCGCATAGATCCTGGCTGCTTCAATTATGCTCTTTCGCTCGACACCGGTGATCTGCTCTACACGATCCAGGTCAAAACTCGAAAGCGACGCTTTGAAAGCTTCGAAACCCTCGGTGCGCTCCTCGATGAAGGGGGAGTCAGATAGCCCTTCATCAACTATGACGCGCATCATGCCCATAAGCAGAGCCACGTCGGTGCCAGGTCGGTGCTGCAGGAAGACATCGGCGAAACGACACAGATCGATTCTTCTGGGATTGGCTACGATGAGCTTTGCGCCGTTTCGCTGAGCCTGCCTTATCTGGAGCGCGATTATGGGGTGGGCGGCTGTGGTATTGGTGCCTATGGCGAAGATGCAGGAAGCACTGCCGATCTCGTTGATAGAGTTTGTCATGGCACCGCTGCCAAGGCTCTGAGCCAGGCCTGCAACACTGGGCGCATGGCAAAGCCGCGCGCAGTGGTCGATATTGTTCGTGCCCATTACGGCTCTGGTGAATTTCTGGATGATGTAGTTTTCTTCATTCGTGCATTTTGCGGACGAAATAGCTGCGAATTCATCGCCTCGATATTTGCTCAAGTTGCTGCCAATACAATCCAACGCCTCTTCCCAGGTCACCTCGACGAATTCCCCATCCCGCTTGATCAGCGGGGAGGTCAGACGCTCCGGGTGGTTGATGAAGTCATAGCCATATCGACCTTTAACACAGAGGACGCCCTTGTTGACAGGATTGTCAACGTCACCTCGGACGCTCACAATTTTCTCACCGCGAACGCCCAAATAGATGCCGCATCCACATCCGCAATAAGGACATGTGGTACTCACTTCTCGTGCAGGGCGCTGGGATTCCCTGGGTGTCAATGCTCCCGAAGGACACCTGACAACACATTCGCCACAGGATTCGCATATCGATTCTGCAATTGGCTTATCGCCGAAGGTGCTGATCGTAGTCAGGGAACCACGGAAGGCAAAATCAATAGCCTGGGCTCCCTGTACCTCTTCACAGGTTCTTACACAGATACCACAAAGAATGCATTTGTTTGGATCGCGGATGAAAAACGGATTTGACGAATCAATAGGAGATTCCTCAGTTGGCCGCCTCAAGCGTGCCAGCCGTTCTTCTTCAATTCCGATATAGTTGGCAACTTCCTGCAATTCGCACTGGGTGTTGCTCGCACAGGCAAGGCAATCTGCATGGTGATTTACGATAAGCAATTCTGCGGCGATCCTGCGGACCTTATTGATCTCGGGGCTATCAGTCCTGACAACCAGCCCTTCCTCTACTGGGGCCTTGCATGAGATTGTCAATCCCCTTCCATCGATCTCGACCATACATAATCTGCATACACCCGCAGGTGTCAGGTCGGGATGATGGCAGAGATGCGGGATGTAAATACTGTTTGCCAGCGCTGCTTCCAACACGGTCATGCCTTCATCCGCCGTGAGCGCCAGGCCGTCGATTGTCAGTGTGACTTCATGCATTACCGGCATCTACCTCTTCCTCGAACGCGGGCGTTTCTTGCGTTTCAGGAGTTCTTCGTACTCGTCACGGAAATAGCGAATGGTGGTAAGCACAGGGTTAGGAGCGGTCTGTCCGAAACCGCAGAGTGATCCGATCTTGACCGATTCGCCCAATTCGCCGAGCAGCTCGATGTCGCCGGGCCGCCCCTTTCCCTTGGTTATGTCTTCCAGGATCGCCAACATCTGCTTTGTGCCCAACCGGCAGGGCACACATTTGCCACAAGACTCCTTTTGGGCGAAGTCGAGAAAATAGCGGGCGACATCGACCATGGACGTGTCCTCGTCCATTACTACCATGCCGCCCGAGCCCATGATCGAACCGGCCGCGGTGAGTGAATCGTAGTCTACTGGAGTATCAAGAAGTGATTGTGGGAGACAACCACCCGAGGGCCCGCCTGTTTGAACTGCCTTGAATTTCTTGTTGTCGGGTATTCCCCCGCCTATCTCATACACTATCTGTTTCAGAGTAGTGCCGAGCGGCACCTCTATAAGCCCGGCCCGACTTATCTTGCCGGCTAAGGCAAAAGTCTTTGTGCCTTTGCTCTTGGAGGTGCCATATTCGGCGAACCAATCAGCACTTTCGCGGAAGATCAGTGCTACCGAGGCCAGAGTTTCCACATTATTGATTACGGTAGGTTTCCCCCGGAGTCCCGATGTGGCAGGGAACGGGGGGCGCTGACTTGGCATTCCTCTCTCGCCCATCATTGAAGCCAGTAATGCTGTCTCTTCGCCACAAACAAAGGCACCGGCACCTTCCCTTATCTGTATTCGCATATTGAAAGGTGAATCCAGGATGTTATCGCCCATCAGTCCATATTCGGTGAGTTGCCCTAGAGCCTGTCTCAGCCTCTCCAATGCGAGTGGATATTCAGCACGGCAATAGACGAAACCCTCTCGTGCGCCAATTGTATAGCCGGCAATCAGCATTCCCTCCAGTACGGAATGGGGGTCGCCTTCGAGAAGTGAGCGGTTCATAAAGGCGCCGGGGTCGCCCTCATCGGCATTGCATATGATGTATTTCTCTTCACCGTCTGCGTCTATACAGAACTGCCATTTTCGCCAGGTTGGAAAGCCAGCGCCTCCTCGACCTCTTAGCCCCGACCTCTTGAGTTCATCAATTATGTGCGCAGGCGTCATCGTGAGCGCCTTCGTGAAACCGCCATAGCCCCCATTGGCTATGTAGTGGTTGATGTTCGCAGGATCGATGGCCCCGCAATTTCGCAGGATTCTCCTGACCTGAAGCTTGAGCATGGGTGTCTCAAAGAAATTGGGAATCCCATCAACAGTCCCATCCCCAATAGTACCCAGCGCATAGCCCGGCAGGGGATCATCATCAACAAGATAACCTTGGACGAGTTCTAGAACTCTCTCAGGTGTGACACTGTGATAGCAGATACCTGGCCGGCCGGGCTTAATGATAGTGGCAAGGGGCTCGGCATAGCATAAACCAATACAGCCCACTTCAATGATATTGCAGCGGATAGCGAGACGTCGTAATTCCGTCTGAAAGGCTAGCAGCACCTCTAACGCACCGGCAGCACGTCCGCACGTGGCAGTGCCCACGAGAATCAGGGGTTTGCCACTTCGCTGTAGTGCTTCCCATTCTTCTGTTGCCGAGCGGAGCATGTCCGGGTAGGTCATCATGACGTTTCATCACCTCTTGCGAAAAGCGCCGCGACTTTTTCGGGCGTCAATTTAGCCGCCACTTGTCCGTTTACGACGATACAGGGCGACAAGCCACAGCAGCCAATACAGGCCACGGTTTCGAGTGAGTATTCCAGGTCCGCAGTGGCTTCTCCTTCCTTGATACCCAGTTGCTTCTCGACTTCTTCCAATATCAGCGGTGCGCCCCTGACGTGGCACGCAGTCCCCCGGCATACCATTACGTGTGTTCGGCCTATTGGCGTAAACCGGAATTGAGCGTAGAAAGTTGCTACTGCATACACCTGACTTTCGGGGACGCGGATGAAGTGGGCTATGTCAAGCATAGTCTGTTGGGGGAGATAGCCGAACTCTTCCTGGACCTGCTGCAGAATCGGAATCAGCTCGTCTCTCTTGGCCTTGTGGGATAACAAGATCGGGGTTAGACGCTCTTCCATGATTAGGACCTTTCCTGCTGCGGCCGATGTTTACGCTCTGCCTTCCAAGCGCAACGCCATCAGCCGTCGTCAATGCCGCCATCGCTTCCGGCGCTACGGGCCGACAGCCCAGCCATGATACTGCTTAGGGCCCTTTTGGACAAGCACTGGGGTTTTCGAGGGCAGCTCAGAAGGAGGGTTCGGTATTCGACTTACTTGCACTCGGGGCCTCCTGCCGGTAACTTGCTCTTTTCTCTGGCGGGAAGGAGCTGCGGATGAGATTTGGGGGACCGGTTTTCCAGGATTGTCTCGATCCCGACGCCTGGGTGAGGGCGCTCAAGCAATGCGGCTACAGCGCCTGCTTCTGCCCCGTGCAGGAAACGCGTGACGAGGCGTCTGCTGATGCATACAGGCGGGCTGCTGAGGCCGCTGACGTGGTGATCGCCGAGGTGGGCGCGTGGAGCAATCCCATCAGCCCGGACGAAGAGACCCGGCAGGCGGCGCTCGAGCTCTGCCGCGAACGGCTGGCGCTGGCCGACAGGATGGGGGCCCGGTGCTGCGTCAACATCGCCGGCTCGCGCGCCCCGGAGTGGGACGGGCCGCACCCCGACAATGTGAGCGCGGAGACGTTCGACCTGATCGTTGAATCGGTCCGCAGCATCATTGATGCGGTGCGGCCGACGCGCACCTTCTACACGCTGGAGACCATGCCATGGATCTATCCGGATTCGGCGGATAGTTACCTGGACTTGATCGAGGCGATAGACCGCAAGCAATTCGCCGCGCACCTCGACCCGGTCAACCTTGTGTGCAGTCCGCGCCTCTACTACGGCAGCGGTGCGCTGATCCGGGAGTGCTTCGAGAAGCTGGGGCCCCACATCAGGAGTTGTCATGCGAAGGACATTGCTCTCAGCGCGCAACTGACCGTCCACCTGGACGAAGTGCGCCCCGGGCTGGGCGGGCTGGACTACGGGGAGTTGCTGAGACAATTGGCCCGACTGGATCCCGACACGCCCCTCATGCTGGAACATCTGCCCGATGCGGACGAATTTGCTCTGGCCGCGGCGCACGTCCGGTCCGTCGCGGACCAGGTGGGGGTGAGCATCCGCTGAGGTCGGAGCGGCGACAATGTAGCGCAGCCGCCCTCGGCTGCGGCGAATGGGAATGGCCGGAACTCAGCCCTGTGCCGGAACTCAGGCGGGGGCGCCTGAGCTACAGGCGTTACCGGTGGTGCTCGATCGTCGCCATCAGGGCTTCCAGGTTCTCGGCTGGCGTGCCTGGCAGCAGGTAGTTCGATACCCCGACGATGATGCCGTTGCTGCGCTTCGCCTCCTCGAGGCACGACATCGTCTGGGCGATCACGTCGTCCCGACTGCCTCTGTGGAGGGTCCTCGAACTGATGTTTCCGATCAGGGTAAGGTGCGGATAGCGCTGGCGCAGGCGCGCCAGGTCCATGCCGGCGAGGCCGTCTATCTCGTAGTATCCGTCCACGCCGGTGCTGCCGAAGGCGTCGTCGGCGACCGGCCAGAGGTTGCCGTCGCTGGCGAAAAGAAAGCGGATGCCGTGCTTGTGGCAGGCGTCCGACATCTGCTTGAGGCGCGGCGCCATCAGTTCGCGGAAGGTTGCGGGCGAGTAGAAGGGGCCGTCGTTGGACGCCATGTCGCTGCCTCCGAAGAGGTATTCCACGCCGACGGCGGCCAGCAGCTCGACGCTTCGGGCCAGGCGCTCCACCTGCACGTCCAGGTGCCTTGCGACCAGGTCCGGGCGCAGCGCTGTCGCTTCCAGCCAGACCGCCGGATAGGGGATTCCGAGGCCCCCTCCGCCCACGCGAACGACGTGTTCCTTCCCGTACGTCTGGAGCAACTGGCGGGTTGAGTCGAACGTCTCCGGTGTAGGTCTGAATGCGTCCAGGGATTTTTCGCTGCCGGCGACCACCTCTTCAAGCGATTCAAGGTCCAGCTCGCGTTTCTGGGGATGTCCGTCCACAAGCTGATACATTTCCGTCTCAGGATCGGCCCTGTAGACTCGCCACTCGCCGTCGGGATCGCCGTAGAGGAACGTGTGTTCGTCTATTTTCCGGCTGGGCCGGACAGACATGCGCCAGTATTCCATGCGGACCAGGTCGTGCCCGAGCGCCATCGCCAGGTCAAAGGCGTCCTGACGCGACCGTTGCACGAACTCCTTGTGCGCTTCTTCTCCCTGCCAGAGCGCACATGCCTCCCGCCACTGCTGAATGCCTCCGCCGACGTAGGCTTCCCGCCCGAGTACCATCGAGGCCACCTGCGACGAGAAGCCGATGTGGTGGATTGGCACTCTGTCCGTCGGCTCTTTGCTGAATGCGGCGCGGATGCGTTCCTTGGGCAGCATGTTGCGTTCCCTCGAGGAGTTGCTTGCGGCTGACTCGGGCTGGCACCTGGATACTGTATCGGTCGAACGGAAGCCCGTGTCAAGCGAAATTGCTTTCCCCGGCCCGATGCGGTGCGCTACAATACCAGGCGGCCACGCGTGCGATCGGGGCTTGTCGGACGCTACCTGGACGTTCCAGGGGGGGATGGGCATGGTAGGCGATCAGGTCGAACGGCAGAGGTACGGCCGGTGCCGCGTCGAGAAAGAGATCGGTCGGGGGGCCAGTTCCACGGTGTATCTTGCCTGGCACGAAGGCCTTAAGATCCCGGTCGCCGTGAAGGTGACGGGCAAAGCGAGCGCGGGAAGGGACAAGGAGTTCACTGAGCGATTCATGCGTGAAGCCCACATCGTCGCTCAGCTCAATCACAGCAACATCGTCCGCGTGTACGACTGCGGTGAGACGCAAGACTCGTATTACATGGTTTTCGGCTACATCGAGGGGGAGAGCTGCAAGCAGGTGCTTGACAGAGAAGGGCCGTTCGACTGGCGGAGCGCCACGCGCATCGTGCAGCAGGTGGCCGACGGCTTGAACTACGCCACCAGAAAGGGCGTCATCCACCGCGACCTGAAGCCTGAGAACATAATGATCGATCTGGAGGGCAATGCGCGGATTACGGACATGGGGTTGGCCAAACAGGTAGAGGTACAGCAGCCCTCGGCTACGGCGGACGGGCATGTGCTCGGCACGCCCTACTACATGAGCCCCGAGCAGGTCAGGCAGCCCGGCAAGGTGGACTTTCGTGCCGACGTTTATTCCCTCGGTGCTACGCTTTACCACATGGTCACCGGCCGGGTTCCGTTCGACGGGGACACGGCGTTCGAGATAATGCAGAAGCATATCGGCGAGCCCCTGACCCCGCCGCAGGAGCTCAACCCCGACCTGCCTGAAGCGCTTTGCCGCGTCATTGCGCGCGCCATGGCCAAAGAGCCCGGGGAGCGTTACGGGAGCTACGACGACATGATGCGGGAGCTGGACGCCCTGCTGCTGGGGGAGACGGCAGCGGTGCAGGCACCCGTGGCACCCGTTACAGAGGAGGCCGAGGTCGCTGTCGCTCCCGGAGAGGAAGCGGTCGTCGCGGAGGCAGCCCGGGAAGAACCGGTCCCCGCGCTCCTGCCGGTCAGCCCGGAAGAGCTGCCCGTAACTGCGCAGAACGTTTCGGCGAAGGCGTTGGGTCTTCTGGCTCTGTCGGCCTACGTGCTGTTCATTGCGTGCCTTCATCATTTTCTGCTTGGCTGGGCGGGTCTTGGCGTGGCGCTGGCCGCCGTCGTTGCTGTGGTCGGCCTGTCGCTGGTCTGGGGGGTTTTCGCCCTGCGTGGTGGCAGCCGTGGCGCCGAGCATGGGACGCGCGAAGCGGCGCAGGAGCAGCTAGCCAATGCGGCGGCCGCGGTTTGCCAGCGCCTGAACCTGCCGCCGGTGCGGCTGCGTGTGACCGACGGCGAGCAAGAGGGGTGCTATGCCTACAGCTTCTTTTCGCGCAAGGCTGTCCTTCACGTCTCGGGAGGCTGGCTGAAGAAGGCAGCCTTGAGCAAAGAGGAGACGCAGGCGTTCTTATGCCAGAGTCTGGCTGGCGTCTACAGCGGGGACTCGGACCTGCGGACGCTTCTGGCCGTGCCGGTTGGCGTGCTTGCGCTGGCCAGGCGGCTGGCGGAGCGGCTGCTGCGCGGTGCCGGTCTGGCGGGCTCGCGTTGGTTGGCCCAGGCCGTTGCTTTGATCGGCGTGCTGGCGGCATGCGCCGTTGTCGTGCTTCTATTCTCCCTTGCCACGTTGGCGGGACTTACGGGCCTTGTGTTTCTTGCCGCGCTCGCGCTGCTCAGTGGTTTCGAACGGTCCAGCCGGTACGCGGGCGATGCTGTGGCGGCGAAGGTGCTGGGCAGCGAGGATGTCGTGAAATCCATGATCGTCGCCTCAGGCCTGGTCAGCCGGAGCGCATACGGCCTGCTCCGGGACGGCGTTGGGCCGGACGAAGCCGAGAAGTGGTCTGGGGAGACGCCGCCCGACGACGTGCGCGCGCGGCTCGTTGAGAGCATTGCAGGTCATTACACTCAGATGGAGCACGCGCCCGGCACGCTGGAGGTGGCGCGCAAGCTCTTCTGCACCTTGCCGTTTGCGGCCGATCGGCTCAACCGGCTGGCCGGCCTCCCCCGCCGTGCCTTTCCGATCGCCAGGTTTGCCGGGCTCGCCGGGAGCGCTTACGCCGGCCTTCTGGGCGCGGGGCCAAGAGGCGCAATGAACGTGGCCGACCTTGCGGGCGCCAGATTACATGCCGGCCTCGGAGCGATCGCCGGCGTGCTGGCTTTTGCCGCCTTCGTGCTGCCTGCCATGCCGGGCAGCGGGCAGTATTCGTTTTTCCTTCTATGGGTGGCTGTGTTGGCGGCGGCTCTTGGTTGTTTCATCGCCCTGCAGGTCGGCAGGCAGAGCCCGTCGGCGGGCAGGCTGGGCTGGGCCGTCGCGACGGTGTCCACGTTCCTGGCGTGCACGGCCACCTTGGGTCTCTGCTTTGTGGGCGCGGAGAGCCTTTCGGTTCTTGCCTTTCAACTCCCGGTGGTCTTTGCGTTGGCCCTGTTCGTTGCCGCCCTCGCTGCCGCCGTGCTGGTGCGGCTGACCCCCCGAGTGCAGGGCTCCGCCGGCCGTTCTGACAGTGACGGGGGGTAGGCTCGGCTCACCCCTCAATACGGTCGGCCTGGTTGCGGGTTGTCTGCAAGAGGACGTGGAGCAGCACATGAAGGAAAGAGAGCATCTTGGACGGGTCGTCCGGGCAGAGGGCGACAGGGCGGTCGTCGAGGTCCAGGTGAGCGGGCCGTGCGGCCTTGCTTTTCGCTGTGCGCGCTGCGCTTCGCTGCGCCGCAAGCCGCTCACGATTCAGGTCGACCGGGACGGTCTGGAGGAGGGCCAGACCGTGCGCGTCGCCATGCCCGGCTATCTGGGTTACCTGAGCATCTTTGTGGTGTTCGGGCTGCCGATGCTGCTGTTCGCCGCCGGCATCCTGGTCGGCGGTCTCCTGGAGGGGGGAACGGGAGCCCGGGGCATCTTGAGCGCCGCAGGCGGGGTCTTCGGGTTCCTGCTGGGCATCCTGGTGGCGGTAGTGGTCGACCGCAGGCTGGTCGGGTCCCGTAGTTTCAGGGTTTCGCGTGTCGAAGAACACGAAGCTTAGGCG
>SDBU01004887.1_pt1 | contig 16231 bp, 26 predicted proteins | sample 2277071 | NCBI WGS metagenome assembly SDBU01 (sample SAMN10397929, study PRJNA504765) | marine sediment metagenome | isolation source: marine sediment core GS08_GC12, 126 cmbsf | place: Arctic Ocean: Gakkel Ridge, Loki's castle | collected 2008
TAAATGTGTTATGCTTTATGTGATGCAAAGGCACTCCAACGGAGTAAACTGTTTCGCATCCGTTCTTTCAAAACTTGAATATTAGGTTGCTTACAGGAACCGTTGTAAGCGTGAAATATCCAACGTACTTAATCCAGAAGGCGAGTTTGGCGCTTCTGGATGGGCTGCTGTCAACCAGCCAGACGCGGTAAGTGTTGAAGCCAAAGCACCCAAGCAACTATTGCTTGCGATGAACTGCGGCAGAGCTTAACTGCAAGCTCCCTCATTTATGCGGGGGTAGTTGACCTATGAGCCTCCTGGCGACCTCGCGCCATCCGCCGCCCCTGTATTGAAACCAGAGAACGTCACCCTTTCCGCCCTTGAAATCTATTCCGCCCAACAGCTGCAGCCTGGGAGAATTGAGCCACACCACGCCATCTGACAGGACACTCAGCGCCCTAACGGCTCCCTCCTCCGCCTCGCCAAGGGCGTCCAGGGGATCGGTCTGCCCTACCTCCGCCGTGTTCACTATTTCTATCTCGTAGGACCCACCAGGACGGAGGCCTATATTCAGCCCGCTGCCAGTCAGTACCATCAGAGCGATGATTATTACGCTCCTGTATTTCCGTAAGAATTCAAAGCGTCCAGGATCAACGATCAACATTTTTCCGCCTCCGCTAATATCATTTCACGTTTCGGAAACGCTCTATCCAGAGTCCGCCCACGTTCACAAACTCGAAGACGCTGTATTGATTTCCCGCTACAGGGATCGCCCCCTGCAAGATTATCAGGGCGCCGTTATGGGCAATGGTGGTGTTATTATCCCCAAACATTACCTCGATCTGCTGCTCGCTTACGCCGCCATCGAAGTCCGTTATAGTCGTTGGCGCTGTGTTTGCCGTCACAAACTTAGGCCCGCCAGCGACCGAAGGCGTCGCGTCTCCATCCGTAAAGGCGCTTCTCGCGAAGACCAGGGGCGCCGCAAGTATGACGGGGCTCGCTATGGTGATGGATCCGCCGGGAGCTTTTGACCTAATATAGTCAATATTCAGAATGTCAGCGATTAGCTCCCTTATGGAGATGGTAACACTACCTGCGGCCCAACTCCCCGATAGCCCTTGTGAGCCATCCCGCAGAACGGCAAGGGTGCGAAGGTTGGCGATAACGGTGTCAACATACCTCTTCGTGGCCGCCTGGGCGTCCACGACAGGCTCCTGCGAGAGCGCAAGCGGCCCCGTCATCGTATCCCCCGATTTGTTTACAAATTCTTCCTGGAGTAGATTATCACCCATGTTCGGCTCCAATCATCGTATGGCTACCACGGTATACTGCACCGGCAAGCCCGGCGTTCCCTCTTTAATCTTTATCCCCGCCGCGTTAAGCGCTACGTATGATCCCTCTCGCAGTATTCTGGATGGCAGCTCCTCCCCGTCGGATTGCAGCAGCGCAACCCGCGCCCATACAGCTATGGGCATGATCATGGTCACGATGGGACGGAAAGGAAATACAATCTCATCGTACTCATCAGACGCCCGCCCGCGATACACCCTGTAATCGTATCCAGGGTGATCTAACAGGAACATCCACGGCATTCCGCCGCCCATGATTGACGTTTCCCACAAAATCTCTGACATGGCGCCATCGCCTCAGTAGTAAACGCGCACCCAGATCCTGGCGGGAGGGGCGCCTACGTCACTCTTATACCTATACGCCCGGCAAGCGAGCGGAACGGGCGTGGTATCCAGGAACAGGGAAATAAACAAATCATCGCCAAACTCCTCGCCATCGAAAGAAAAGCCGAAAAGGGCGTCGTTGTCCCTGATGGTGATCTCGACATACAGGCACTGCGTCGGCAACTGCACTATTACCCAGTCACCCTGCGTGCTTGTTTCTAATACACTGTATCCGTACGCGGGCCTCATGGATCACCCCGAATTGTCCACGGCCTAGAAGTAAGCCACCACCTGGAGCGTGGCGGGACGCGCCGGCGTCGCGTTCTTATACCTATACGCCCGACAGCTCATTGGAATGGGCGTGGTTAACAGGAAGGCGGGCTGCGTCATATCATCGCCAAAGCTCACGCCGTCATACGAGTAGCCCAAAACGGCGTCATTGATACTGGCGTCCACATTCAGAAAGATGCATTGCCTGCCCAGCTCAACCACCGTCCAGTCGTCTTCAGCCGTGGTCTCCAATACGTTATAATCGTAAGCGGCTCTCATCGATCATCCCCACAGCATCCAGTATTTTGCATCTGTAAGCGCCTTCCCTTCATCATCCCGCCGGCGTAATTCACAGTCAGCCTGCCCACGTAATGATGGATGCGCCAGGCGTCGCCCACGTCAGTTACCAAGAACGAGCCCAGCAAGGTAGGCGAATAATACAGCGCCCAGGCGCCAGCGTCATGCAGCTTCTGAGTCCCAGCTGGGAAAATACCCTGAAATCCCTGGCTCTTTGGCACTCGGAAAGGAACGCTCATCAGTAGCCCTCCGTAAGCGGGAAAACGCTGTCATATCCAGGATAATACCAGCGAAGCAGGTCGCGAAACCTCTCTATCCTGCTGGTCACCCGGTCCACGTAGGACTGATTAGCATATCCGCTTCCCGACCGCCTCACCGTCCCTGAATTATACGCCGCTATGGCGTCTACCAGGTCTCCATACCGGTCATATTGGTATTTGAGATACTTCACGCCATAGCTGATATTATCGCTGGGCTTGAGCAGGCCGTCCCGACTGCCGCCATAGCCCAGCCATTTGGCCGTGGTCCAGCGGATCTGCATCAGGCCATAGGAGTAATCCTCCACGTTCGCTTCCCACCTGGTCCTGGTAGCGTCTCCGCCGGACTCGGCGCTTATAATGGCGGCGATAATTGCGGCCTCGATTCCGCTTTTAACGCCCTGGCTCATTATAAGCGACCGGTGGGCCAGAACGGCAGCGTCGCTGGAAAGCATCACCGGCGGCAGCCCTGTCTGGCGCCCAGGCGGAGGCTTCGTCCATTGCGATGGCTCCCCGCGTCTGGCCAGCCAGAGGATTGCCAGCAATCCGCCACCCGCCACTGCCATTCCCTGCCATGCTTTCATTGATTTATCCCTGCTGAATAAGAAGCGCCAGCGGATCGTGCAGCTGCGTTATTCTTGCAGATACCGTCCCTGCGGCGCAGACGGCCCATATATCCTTGCCCTTGGCCAGATTGAACGGTACGCTTGCCTGCGGAACTAAGACCTCCCCGTTGGTGATTAGAACGTCCCGCCCTCCCAGCCAGATTGGCTGCGCCGGGTCGTCATTCGTCACCACAATCCGCATCAAGTCGGCGCTATTATTCACCGCCAGCCGTGTGGATCTAGTCGCTACGGCTACCTCCGTAGTCAGCGCCGGTGACGATGGGAGAGCGGCCGCCAGCAGCCTGAGCATTAGCCTCTGGCCTTCCAGAAGCTCCGCTATCAGAGCGGGCATCTGGCCGATCATCTTCATATCCATGACGTCTCCTCGCCTTAGTCAAGGTAGCCATGTAGCACCATGTATGGCGTGGCGGCCACGGCTCCCAGATTTTCAAATTCAGCCGTCATGCTGCTCTGTTTGTTGAATCTCCAGGGAACGGACAGCTTGAACATATCCTTGTCGTTCGTCCCATGACTACCAGTTACGGCGGACATCAGCCAGCGGATGGGGCCGAAAAACATAGATCCGCCCACGTCCTGAAGGCGTACCTTGAAACGCTGCCCCGCCGCAGGGACACCTACCTCCTCCGACGAAAATCCCAGATCAGTCCAGACGAAGTCTCGCGGCCCCACGGTATAGGTCACCGTGGCGGTTGCGCCGGCGGCCACCTGCGCCAATGGCTCCAGGTGGATAAAGTACGGCACTTGCGCCCGCACGCCGTCCTCCGGCTGGTACGGCTCGATTCTGTTCCTGCCCATGGATAGTCCCTCCTCTCGGTAAGATCCTCGCATCCAGGATCGGATGAGGCTATCTTATAGGCTTCTGAATGAATGCCCGGAGCACGAAGTAAAGCATTACCGTGGCGTCCAGGGTGACTGCGTTTTCAAAGATAACCCGCCCCTGGAACGTTAGCTCATTAACGATGTCAATGGTCAGCTCCATCTTGCCCATTGCCGCCGGCGACGGTACGCCGTTGTTAATCTCCGCCACTTCTCTGGGAGCGGCCAGGCCGCCCATGCTCACCAGCCCTGTGAGTCCGTATGGGGAGGGCCAGGCCCAGAGCGGCCCTTCCTTCTCAAGCTTCTGGTTGCCAGTGGTGAAATCCGCCCACGCATTGCCGTAGATCCGCTGTGCGTCGTCGTGCCCTGTCCCGATGGCGGTCATGATGTGCATCCCGTATATGATCCCCCTCCATCCGCTGGGCATCTGAGACGGGGCGATCATGTTGGTCTGCAGCTTTGTCTTTGGAACGCCTGCGATTTGCAGGTTTCTGAAGAAATTGATCGTCTGACCGGCAGCGATAACCACCGGCAACTGCTCCGCGTCATAGAGGATCTGCTCCGTCCAGTCCGTCATGCGCTGCCATCCAACCCCGGGGATAAAGATCGTCCCTGGCTCCGCGCCAGGGTATGCCTGTGGATCGGCGGCGCCAGGCAGTTGCCCTATCATTCCTCTTGCCAGCATTGCGGTGAGTCCGAATATTGAATCCATGTCTAAATTTCTCCTTTCGCTTTTTTCTACGTTACAGCGTGTTGCCCTTCTATGCGCCGACTATGCGCCAGCGAGCGCGCCCGCTATGACGCCCGGATAGAGAAGACGCTCAGGGACTCCCGGCCCCGCCTGCACCATTCCAAGCCCCGGCGCGGAGGCGTAGTCCAAAAGAGCCGGCTGCGCCTGGTAGAATGGCTCCACGTCAACGAGTCCCATCCGCCCCAGGCCAGCTACCGACGGGGCAAACGGGCCTACCTTCATCAGGTCGCCAAACAGCCTCAGCGCGGCAAACACCACCGGTCCAACGGCCAGTGTGGCGGCCAGGCGAGGTTTCTTAAGAAACTTCCCAACGATGATCCCCAGGGCGATCCCCGTGGCGGCCTGAGCGAGGTTTCGCTCCCAGCCTTCCAGGTCCATTCCGCCAGCTATCAGGTCGAATAGCTTGTCACTTATCAGCACTCCCGCCGCGGCGATCCCGCCGGTTATTACCACGTCTTTCACGTCCATAAGCGACGCCTTGAGGCTGCTGGACTGCCCCAGCCCGCTCAGGCCCCCGCCGCCGGAAAACGTTTTGCATTTTCTGATATAGCCGCCCGTGGCGGGGCTGTATACGTTCTTAAACGCCACGCATTTTCCCTTTCCCATGTCCGATCCTCCTGTTTTTTTTCGCGGCCGCCTGGAAGAGGTCCGGCCGCATGCTATCGGGTCTGGTGAATGAAGCAATAAAAGCTCCTCGCCCATGTTTGCGAATACCTCCTCGCTGCGCCAGGACTGTTTAGCGCGCTTTCTTATTGCTCTTGATCTTCACGACGCCATTCATAAGCCGACAGATTTCCAATATCCGACCGCCCTTGATCTTTACTTTCCTGCAAGTGCCCCTCTTCATCTCCGGCTTTTTTCTTTTCCTGGCCTTTTTCCGTTTCGCCATGTCAAAACCTCCTAAGACTTAAATTTTGATATTGCCCAGATTCCACCCAGCGCTATGGTGATGATCATGCCATACGTCATCATCTTCGATAACTCGTGCAGAACACCAGCCTGAGCGCCACTACAGACCTGCGCGGCCTCACCTTCCGGCATCCCCGCCTCGATCCGGCGCTCCAGGCACTCCACGTACGATTTATACTCCGACGTCTTCCTCTGCTGCCTGAATGCCCATGCGCCCAGAGCCGCAAGAGCCGCCCCGCCAGCTATAATGGGAATTATAAAGCCTAAACGGCCTGGCGCTCCGCCGAGTCCAGCGGCGCGCTCCATAGCGGCCTGCTCACCCATTAGCCGCGCCCAGCGCGGATATAAAGCTGAAAATGAAAGCTCACGCGGGCTGCGATGGTAGATCCGCCGCAGGGAAAAGCGTGCGGATTCCAGATCCCTCCTGCTGCCCTGTATCATTGCGGCTATATTGGCGCTATCCATAGCTGTTGCCCCCTACTGGCGTCCTAGCTGGAAATTACCCATCATCACGTGGGCATTTGCGAGGGCCCGGCTAACAACACGATCCCACCTGGAGAGATAGCAATTTCGCGAGCACGTGGAAGCCTGTCCATAGTAGTGTAATGATTTAGTGACCGCTTGTTTTACCGCCTCGTCTTTTTTCAAATACGTTAATGCAAGTCTCATAATATTTTTCCAATGATAATGCCCACAACTACGAGCACGTACCACTTGACGCCGCCCTGGTCAGTATCCACAGGCGGCGGATCTATTCCAGGCGCTCCCAGAATGGCATTGCATTGCTGCTCCGTTAGGCGTTTCCTGCATTCCTGATAAACCCATGCACGTGGATCCACTTCTCCCTCCTTACGTGGCTATCATCACAACCGCCGCGCCAATAATCAGCAACTTCATGGCGTCCTTTGAGCCGGCGTCCTGCTGTGGAGCCGGAGCCGGAGTGGTAAATGGAGGCGCCGGAGGCTCCCAGACCGGCGGCTGCGTAATTGCAGGCGGCGGCTGCCAGGGCGGCGTTATAGCCGGCGGAGGCGGCGGCGTCATGGGCGGAGGCGCTATGACCAGCGGGCGCTCCGATTCGGGAGCGTAGCCGCGCCCGCGAAGGACTGCCTCAACCTCGACAGAGGATACCGTTACCACTGAAGAAAACATTTCTCCACCTACTTTCGCATGGCTGTCATAAGCAGGACGGCGCCGCCAGCGACAGCAGCCGGCAAGACCCACGAGGGCATCCCCATCATGCCTGCGCCGGCGAATGCGTCCCTTGTTCCCGCCTCGATCTCGCGTGCCCTATCGGGCGCCAACTGCTTAAGCTGGACCATCAGCGCCTCTAGATCCGCCTTCGTGGCTGGCATGGGAACGTTTGCCCGGGCGATAGCCGCCTTGATATCCCGCGCCTGCAAAAACACGCCCAGGTTGTTTATGACATCACCCACCGACTGAAGAATCAGCGGGCCGTAGGTCACGTACCACGGCTCCGACGGCGCAGGCGGCCCCAGCGGCTCATCGGCGCCCAGGCGTCCCAGCCCATAGAGCCGGCCCCTGGAAATGAAGTAATTCGCGTAGGTCAGCGTATTCTTCACAATCGTGTTCCAGCCTGAAAGGTAGCATATGGAGCCGGAGCACCTGAGAGCATGACCGTAGAACGCCAGCATCTTATCAGCCGCCGCGTCTATCGCCTGCGCTTTCGTTACGCTGGGAACCGTGGTAGCCGGGGGCGGAGCGGTAGTGGCCGACGGCGGAACGTAGGTCGAGGGAAGAGTTTCCTGTCTGTATCCCCGGGAGTTTAGCTCGCCACCTACGTCAAAGTATTGGATGTCCTCCGGGGATCCCAGGCGGCCAAGCCCATAGATCCTGTCCGCCCTGCGATAGAGATTTGCGTACTGGACACCCAGGTTGACAATCGTGCTAAAATTACTGACACCGCACCCGCCAGACTTTGAGCACCTTAGCGCCAGATTATAAAATCTCAGCGCCTTATCAGCGCCGGCTACTATAGCCTGCCTTTTGCTGATGGTTACCGCGGGCGCCGTGGTAGCTGGGGGCGGAGCGGTAGTAGCTGGGGGCGGAATGGATGTGGCTGGGGGCGGAGTGGATGTGAAGCCCCTGCTTACAAGCTCACGCACCACGTCGCTGGTGGTGGCCGCCGACGTGGCGCCTAGAGCGGCCAAAGCTGGATAACTCATAATTTCCTCCTTCGTCTATTCAACACCGTAGTCAGTTTTAAGCGTTACGCCTTCCGTTACTTCCCATCCTGGGCCTTCTGGCCGGCTGGCGTCAAGAGGCCGCCATTCCGTTGCACCTTCCGGCGGGATTCCAGCCAGGATGTATATATGCTGGTACGCGCCGCCATTGAGACCTACAACCCGGAGTATGACCGGGTACCCTACGGATTGCAGAAGACTGCCCAGTAATATTGTCAGATCGTCACAGTCGCCAATCTTCAGCTCCAGCGTTCTGGATGGCCGCTGAAAAAGCTCTACCTCGCTTATATCGTGCGTGTACCTTACATTTTCCCTCACGTAATAATAGAGAGCGTCCACCTCGCCGGTGTAGTCCTTCTCGGATACCGCCCACCCACCATCGCTATTTCGCTGGGAAAGAACCTTCGCGGCGATCTGGCGTATGCGCGGATCGCGCTTGCCTTCGCCTATCTCCTGGATCAGCCAGGCCATCAGGTCGTCTATATCATCCGACTCCACCGCCAGCATCCTCATCTGGCTCTGTGGCTTGATGCTGCGGGCTATCTGGCTCACCCTCGATTGTGACAGCCGCCCCAGTCTCATCCTGCTCATCCTGCCCATCCTCGCTGATTGTCCCAATATTGGCGTTATCTGTATCATCCAATCCACCTGTTGCAAGCCCACCTCCCGCAAGCTCAAAGAAAGAGGCCTTGATCTCCGCCTGGAGCCCAGTGTCAGCGGCCAGCTCCGGGATGGCTCCAAAGAAGCTGGACAGCGCGGCGTTTAGCCCGTCGAAGTTTCCCGCTTGCCACATTTTCCCCAGATCGGCAACCAGCGGATGCGGATCGCCCGGCATGGAATCCAGCGAGATGGATACCAGGTTAATTATGCCATTGCGAATATTCTCCGCCGTCTGCCCTTGCGCCACCATCTGCCGGAAAGGCGCTACGCTCAGCTTGTAGAACCACTCGTGTCCAGGATTTTTCTCATCCCCCAGCACGTCAGATAGAGTCGGACGCGGGTCAGCGCCGGCAAGCTCCGCCCCTTGCGGCTGGAGAGTCTCACCAGCCTGGGGAGGATTGGGAGTGGATTGGGGAGCCTGGGGAGATGTCTGGCCTGGCGGAGCCAGTGGCTGCGGAGGAGCCTGCGGCGGCTGCTGTCCTGGTCCAGCCTGCACGCCAGATCTGGCGGCCATGAATTGGCCCAGAAGAGGAACGATACCAGCCAGCATATTCATCAGGCCGTCCTGCTCGATATTCGGCTGTAGCGATTTCCCCATCTCCAGGCCCTGCAGGAACATCTGCATGTCGCCGCCGCCGCTATCCCTCTGCCCGCCCAGCGCGTACTCCAGGAGCTTGGCCTGTAGATCTACGTCATTATCGCCTTTTGTCTCCTTGAGCAGCTTAACGGCCTCAGAGAGGGCCGAAAGACCTTGACCTTGCGTACCGGCTAACATTGTCTGCACCAGGCCGAACAGGCTTTGCACGGTTCCATTGTTTCCAGATCCGCCGGAGAGGCTGCTATGGGGACCGTCGGGAACCTGTGCCCTGGCTTTCCGCGCCTTTTTCTGATCGCCCACGGCAAACTCAAATATTCCATGCACACTCTTCTTAGCGTCGCATACGTCAACCTCATAGAAACCATCTTGAAGCTCCACGAGAAGACAATCAAGGGGAAAATCCTTAAACCCCAAAGCCTCCTCGACTGACATGGAGAACTTAGAAGATCGCCGCGTCCGACCTTCGGGCTTATCGTACACAGCGACCGTGGCCTGCTTGCCGACAAGTTTAGTAAGCACCGCCTTAAAAGCCCCCAGATCGTCCGTCCTGGCATATGGTGACACGGGAGCTGCTCCATTGTTGATTCTTCTCGACTTAAACATAAAATCCCCTCCTGCCTGCCTTTTTCGCTCTAAAGTCCCGGATAAGAAGCGAGAGTGTTGCTCTCTCACTATCAGGATAGGCGGCCTGAAAAACGTCGTACATATCGAACCTCCACCCGGTCGTAAACGGGCGGTGTCTCAGACCAGTCAGAGCGCCGGATTTGACACGTCTCCAAAACGTGGACCTCGACAAGCCAAATACCTCCGCCGCCAGACTTGGAGAGAGGCACGGCCTACCCTCTCCCCCATTGCCCCTTCCACGCAACATACTGCACCCGCCCATCTATCTAGGTTGTCCTGTAATGTCCTACAATGTCCTATGCTGTCCCATGCTGTCCATTTGATTCAACCTGAATATATGTGAATTCACGTGAATTCTAGTTGAAAAAGTTGAATATACCATCACCTTACCACAGATATAGGAATCCGTCAAGGACATTCTCACGCTTTACGTATTCGCCCACCCATATTTGCCCTGTATGGCGCTACCGCTCTCCGCTCCCTGGATAATGCCGACCCTTCTCTATGGGGATATATCAAGTGTTCATGCGGCTATATGTGGGAAAAGGGGAGGATCGCCAAATACGCAGGCCGCCCGTAGCTTAACCGCCGCCATTTGAGCGCAGCCTGGTGGAAGACAGACGCACTGAGCGGGATATTATGGCGCCCTGGATCGTCAGCCTGGGACTCCGCCCGCTCTGAATCCCACAGAGGAGCCATAGACGAAGGTCAGGGCGCGGACATTGGCAATAGCCATGCAATGCTAGTTAATACAGCGCATTATACGATATACGCTAAAGTAGATTCTATATACGAGGACAATTAGCGGTCACCACGAGGGCGGCCTTGTCAAGCGCCGCTTATCGTGATATAATAACAGGAAGGAGGTAATAATCATGATTGACGATGACAGTTGGATGTCCATAAGTGACGCCGCAGAGGCCGAGGGCGTGGTAGAAAGAACCATCCGCAGGCGCATTGAGAGAGGGGAATATCCTGCCAAAACCGTTGCTGGTAAACGGTACGTGCGCCTGGTTGACAGCGTGGACAGTGACGTGTCCCAGGTGTCCAGGCCGGTGTCACAGGACGTGGTGATGGAAAAACTGGAGGCGGACAAGGAGTGGCTTCAGAAGCGGGTGGAGGATCTGGAGGGGCAGCTTAAGCGGAAGGATGAGCAGATGGAGGAGGCCAGGAGCAGGTCAGATACCATAATCCTGCAACTGAGCCAGACGCAGACGCTACTGGAGGATAAGCGCCAGTCGTTCTGGAGGCGGTGGATGCGCCGCAGGACTGAGGAGGGGTGAGAGAGCGTGGAGCTAACGAAATATAAGCGATTTCACAAATTGCTGGCAGCAATAGAGGATTACGAGTCTGACGCCGTTCCCCACAGCGACGACCTGGACGACTTGATGGAGGTCATCCTTGAGGAACTGGCGGGACTGGTGAACGACGCGGAGACTGTGGGATATTACACTGGGGCCTCTCTTGAAGAACTGGAGAAAAGCCATCCTGGAATTGTTCTGGAGGCCGAAGAGGGGGGTTGACGTGGAAGAGAGTATGCAGCGCCTGGGCGGCTAGCCCTCTTGCGTTGGCTGGTCGGCTATATCGAAGTCTGTCTCCTGGACGCCTTCTGGCGGCACCCTACTTCTTATCTTTTCCGCCAAATCCCTGATACCGCTTCGCGTCCTAAACCACGATCTTGCGGCCACCACAAGGAACGCCAATCCGACCATAGACCCTACAACCACTAGCGCCGCAAATATGAAGTAAACTCTGTCTGAGATAGAGCCAGAGACAGTCAGGAGACTGGCAAGGAAGGAAGCCGCTACACTCAACAGAAATATGGCTAGGCTGAGATACACAGAATCGTATTGCGGTCTCTCAAGATCCTTAAGCTCGCTGTCAAGGATCCCATAGATGTTGAGGAAATCAGGCCATCCCATTATTATCTTCGTTGGGATTGCTGGTAATTGCTGCTGCTGATCCTTTCTATTCTCCACGCTCAACCCCTTATCACATTGGCCACCGCCCTGATTCTGCCTGGATAGCCTCCAGTGTCCACCACCACGTGCCAATGGCCCTGACGAGGGACACCTAGAATAACAGGCGACTTTCCTGCCTGTCCCCCATAGTATCTATGTCGCTGCCCCTGGCGATACTTATTGAAATTGAGACTGTCCATCAGCCTCACGTTCGCTCGGCTGTCAAGGGTGATCTGGACGGCGTCGCCTGGCCCTGCCTCGAATTCCCAATGAAGATATTCCACGATCCAACACCTCTATTCCCCGCCAGCGTCCTGCCATCTCTCAAACCGGCCATCTAAACTTCCATCTAATTATAGCGAGTTAGCCTGCCTTCGTCAAGGCCGCCGCCACACCCCATTGACCAGGCGCCGCCAATCCTGATCTTCTCTCCTCACCTGGTAATCGTCATGTAAACAGACACCGATTTGGATGTGAGCCATGAGAACTTGTTGTCCACTACGAAGTGATATTTGCCTGTATCGGGAACTGTATAGGTCAGTCTAAAGCCCAGAGTCCTCTCACGCGAGGCGGCGGCTATGGGGTGGAAATTATCCCCGTTCGCGAACGCCTCGAACTGTCCTGAAGTGTCACGGATTCTGCTTCACGGCTAGAAAATCCCTACCTGGTGACAGTCATATAGACGGAAACGTCTTTAGACGTTAGCCACGAGAATGTGTTATCCAAAACGAAGTGATATTTGCCTGCCTCAGGAATCGTATAGGACACCTTAAAGCCCAGGGTTCTCTGACGCGATGCCGCCCATATAGGATGAAACGTGTCCCCATTCTCGAACGCCTCGTATTCCCTCGGCGCCAAAAGCCAGACGTTGACTTCGCTATCTGTCCCTATCTCTTCACGCAGCGTGTCCCCTTTCTCTAACGACAACTCCCAGGCTTTGTATTGGCCAGGGGAAATCCGGAAGGATTCGTCAAACATCACCGTCACAACTGGAGTTCGCTCATTGGACACAGGGTCTGACTCGAAGACCGGGTCTGACTCAAATACAGGCTGTTGCTCTGTCTTGAATGACCAGAGCGGGCCTGGCGACTTGTTTCCGTCGGCGTCATAGGCCACTATGTGCCACGTATAGGTCGTATCATAAGCAAGCGGGGCGGTAAACTCATACCAGTCAGAGATACGATCGTTGTCCCGTATTTTCTCGTCCACGTAAATGCTATACGTCACCAGCCCGCCTTCCGGATCTCCGCACTCCCAGCTTAGCGTGGGCATGATCGATACAACGCTGCCCAACTCAGGGCCTAACAGATGGGGCGTTGTTGGCGGCTCGTTCTCCTCGCCGCAGCCTATGATAAGAATTAGGGTAACTCCACACAAAAGCAACATGCGCCTCTGACACATAAAGCAGCCCTCCATCTTAGATTTTTATAGCGATTATTACCACAAACTTCGATCTAATTATAGAGAGTTTTCACGCCGAAGTCAAGGCCGCCGCCGAATTTCTGACAAAGGGCGTCGTTTTTGTGAAGAAAGTTCTTGACTTCGTTTTTGGACTGTGATAGACTAGGCTCGTTCCTGAAGTTCCGCACTTGGCGGCTCACCGTCGCACTGGCCCATACAAGGAATCGATTACATGGGGAACTCAAAGAAAGTATCCCGACCATTAAGAACTAGCGATATAGCACGCGAGCTGAACATGACAGATCGCGGTGTGAGGAAGTGGATTACTGTCGGCGTAGGCGGAAAAAGGCTCAGAGCCAGACGCGCAGGATCTACAGGGAAATGGTTTGTGGACAGAGCAGACCTCAACGCATTTCTTACTACCAGTGAAAGTAGAAGCCGTGACGACTAATAACCTGGAGCCGTAGCTGAGAGCGCCAAGAGAACGCGGTAAATTTGAAGTTGAACAGGAGGGGTCAGAAAAAGAGATAGCGGATCGCAGCCACGATCCGCTAAATGAGAATAGAAATTTTCTATTTTGTAAAGAAGACGATCCGCAGCACGGACTATTAGCATTACCTGTGCATGGCCGTCCAAGGCTTATCCATCACACAAAGGGTAGCTTCACAAGGATAACAACCTTTTTTGTGTGAAAATATCGCCTTTTACGTTTAGGAGTATACCACATGCCATTTTAGCTGTCAAGCAAATATTATCATCAGCGATGAACGCGCCGAGGAGAACAGAAAGTGCGGCGCACTACAAGAGGGCGCTGGTATGACGGAATCCCCGATCAGGAAAATAAGATCATCTTTCAGCTTAACTCAGGTCAAATTCGCAAAGCAGGCGGGCGTATCTCAAGGGTACGTGTCGGCGCTAGAGAGCGGAGACACCCAGATCGTCGAGACGCTGTACAGATTCCTTGACGCCGTAGGCATAGACATGCCTTCTCTGGAAAAGAGACACGAGGAATTTGTCGAGCTCAGACGTAGAGAGATCAAAGAGCGGCTCGGCCTGGAGAAGTATCGCTAAACCGAGATCGACGAGGGGAGAGAGGAGCGTCAATGTCAGACAGTCGAATTTCTGGGCCGTTTGTGCCAATACCCTCGGAGGTGATAGAGCGCCTGAAGCCACATCCAGGATCTTTCATGAAGGCATATGTACTAATAATCAACGAGTTCTATATCGAGCATGACTTCCACGCGGACGGTATCTGGGTGGTGGGCAAGACAGGGGGAAGCAAAACCAATGCAATAGACAAGATAGGAGTAGGTAGAAACTGGTTCCACACAAAATTTTGGCCGCTGATGGAGGAGCTTGGGCTAATACGGCTTGGGACGGATGGGAACATTGAGATTCCCATGATGTACAAAAAGAACCAGGCGTATATGCCCGCTGCGGAAATAAGAGAGGAGTTTGCCGTTCTGAGGACTAGACTGAGTGAAATTGAAAAGCTACCACGCAACGACCACGATCCAAACGCGAGAAATGGTGGCGATAGGGAGGATTCCAACGCAAAATCAAAGAAGAGGGATCCAATGGATCCCAAAAAGGGATCCATTGGATCCCAAAAAGGGATCCAATGGATCCCTAAAAACGGCGACTCAGTCCTTATTAATGGTTTAAAAAAAGATAAAGAATCTCTCTCTCATATGCATATGGTAGATCTATTCTATACCGATATAGGGCAGAAGAAGATTTCTGGTGAGAAGAGAGAGAGAGCTTTGGTCATTCTTCAGGACTTAGGAAAGGATGGATTCAGTGCAGAGGATATCGAGTTCGGCGTTAAGTGGATACTCCAGAACGCGAAGGAGGAGCTATATGATTTTTCGATTCTGAAGCATACGATAGGGCAAGCTCTGGCGGACAGGGATAAAGTAACCGCCCAGGAGCGGGAGCGGGAAGAGCAGGAAAGGCGGAGGAGGGAAAAGGACGAGCGGAAAGAGCGGGAAGCTGAGGAGCTGCGCGAAGTAGAGGAATACAGGAGCAAATTGAGCGAGTCGGAGAAAGAGGAGCTGAATAACGAGGCGCTCCTGGAATTAAGAGGCGATCCAGAAGTGCGGAATGATTTCATTACCGAAACCATTATTAAAATTTGGGAGAATAGAATCATCAGACGGCGGCTGGAAGAGATGGAGGATTGATTTTGTGAGTAGGCTGTAAATTTCAGTGGCCCCGGCAAACCATCGCGACATACATCGCGATTCTCCTGGCAGAGAGTTTTTCCGAGGCCGCCTGCATTATACACCTACCAACAGTGGAGCGCAATAATAAACAGCGTTCCGACATCTATCAAATATCCAAAAAAAATATCAGGAGATGAAGAAATGAGCTTGCTTTACGGTTTTTTCATGGGCTGTTTCATAGCCATCACAGGCTCCTGGAAGGACACTCTCTTCGAGAAATTTGAGATCCTGAAGTTCTTCCGCAGCCCTATAATCACGGAGATCTGGTATCTGGTACTGGTATGGCGCTACAGGGGAATGCCCACGGTTCTGATACTGCTGGCCTCCGCGGCGCTGGAGCGCGTGTCAGTGGAGGGCTATAAGGCCATCAGGCGTCAGCCGCCGGGAAAGTTCCAGAGGAGAGGGAAGGATCGGGGCTGGCTCCTGGAGAGATTGGGGAGGCGGAGAGGATGAAATCGATTACAGAGATTAAAGCGGACCTGGAGAGAGAAAACGAGGAAAGGCTATCGAGGATCTCCCTGGCCGAGAAAAGGGAGATCATGGACTTGCTCTTTGGTGGCATGACCATTGAGAAAATATGCGGCAAGGTGAATCTGGATCTGGACGTGGTCTGCGGCGTGATAACGAAGGCCGGATCTGATAGAGCGGCGTACAGGATCGTTGGATGCTCCTGGTGTGGAAAGGCATTTGACAGCGTGACCAGGGAATATGTGGAGAAGCCGGAGCGGATTCTCAGTCATGGAATCTGCGATAAGTGCTCTGCCGGAATCCTGGCTGGTAGCTGGTGACCAATTTTCGGAGGAGGTTCTACAATGGCTGAAGAAAAAGAGATAATGGCGGAAGAGGAAACAATATCGGGAGACGCTGTGGGCGGGTCTCCGGAAAAGCTGGTGGCTGATTGCGTGCGCGTCATAGAGGCGACTTGCTACTTAGCTTCTGTGCTTAGACAAGGCGGTGTGAAGTCCGACGTCCTGGCCGGCGTG
>SDBU01004889.1_pt1 | contig 16230 bp, 13 predicted proteins | sample 2277071 | NCBI WGS metagenome assembly SDBU01 (sample SAMN10397929, study PRJNA504765) | marine sediment metagenome | isolation source: marine sediment core GS08_GC12, 126 cmbsf | place: Arctic Ocean: Gakkel Ridge, Loki's castle | collected 2008
TTGATCACGCCGATCGCGATGGAGAAGGAGTTGCGTTTTGCCATTCGTGAGGGTGGCCGCACCGTCGGCGCCGGCGTTATCGCTGAAATATTCGAGTAGATCCCAAAACTGTAGATACTGACGGGTTAGAAGATGCCACGAGACAGGATAGTACTGGCCTGCGGCGAATGTAAACGACGCAACTACGACACCAGAAAGAACAAACGAGAGCACCCGGAGCGGGTCGAGTACCGCAAGTACTGCCGCTTCTGCAATAAGCATACTTTGCACAAGGAAACCAGATAGGGGTATCAGCAGGACAGGCCAGTAGCTCCAATCGGTAGAGCGCCGGTCTCCAAAACCGGATGCTGGGGGTTCGAATCCCTCCTGGCCTGCCAGATACACCGGAAAGTACGTTCGTGGAGAAGATCAAGAAATTTCTCAAGGAAGTGAACGCCGAACTGAGGAAGGTGACCTGGCCGACCAAGGACGAGTTGATTGGTTCGACTATCGTTACGGTCGTCGTCTCGTTGGTGGTGGCCATTTTCATCGGCATTGTTGATCGTATACTCACCGGGGTGGTACGAGTTATATTCGGTGGTGGCGGTGGAGGTTGAACAGCAAATGGCGTTAAGTTGGTATGTAGTGCATACATATTCCGGTCATGAGCAAAAGGCGCGACGTTACCTGGAGTCGGCCATTGAGAATGCCGGGATGGAAGAGAAGTTCAATGACATCCTGGTGCCGACCGAGGAAGTTACCGAGATGAAACAGGGTCGGCGATCAACCAGCACCAAGAAGTTCCTGCCCAGCTATATCCTGGTGCAAATGGAGTTGACCAAGGAGACCCAGGAGTTGGTTATCTCGACTCCCGGCATCACGAATTTCGTGGGTGCCGGCGGCAAGCCCAAGGCGCTCAAGGATGTGGAAGTGGAGCGCATCGTGGGCCAGATTAACCGCAGCCGCACCGAAGAACCAACCGACTTTCCTTTTCAAGCCGGTGATTCCGTTAAGGTCAACGATGGTCCTTTCGCCGATTTCTCCGGCACCGTCAGTGAAGTCAACATGGAGCGGCGCCGGGTTAAGGTGATGGTGTCCATTTTTGGTCGTCCGACGCCGGTCCAACTCGATTTTCTTCAGGTTGAACTATTGAAAAAGTAGCGCGAGACGCTGCTGGATTGGAGTATAGCAAGACGTGGCCAAGAAAGTTATTGCTGAGATCAAGCTGCAGATACCTGCCGGAAAGGCCAATCCGGCCCCGCCGGTAGGGCCGGCCCTAGGACAACGCGGTGTCAATATCATGGAGTTCTGCAAGGCATTTAATGCCCGGACCCAGGACGGCAAAGGTATCCTGACACCGGTTATTATTACTGTCTTTGCCGACAAATCATTCAGTTTTATTACCAAGACCCCCCCGGCCTCGACGTTGCTGAAGTTGGCGGCCAAGATAGACAAGGGGTCGGGTGTTCCCAATAAAGACAAGGTGGGGATAGTCTCCAAACGACAGGTTGAGGAAATTGCCCAGTCCAAAATGAAGGACCTCAACGCCGCCTCCGTGGAGGCGGCCATGAAGATAATCGAGGGCACTGCCCGTTCGATGGGTATTGAAGTACAATAAACACCATAAAGTTCGCCGGTACCTGAGGCAGATGCTGTCTTTCAGGGAGAATGAGGATTTATGAAGCATTCCAGAAAACACAAAGAGTACCGTGAGGGTATCGATCGGCAGAAGAAGTATCTGCTGCCTGACGCCATCGAAGTGCTCAAGAACAAGCACTACGTCAAGTTTGACGAGTCGGTGGAAGTTGCCATCCGGCTGGGAGTGAATCCCAAGCACGCCGACCAGATGGTTCGTGGGACGGTATCACTTCCCCATGGTACCGGTAAAACGGTCCGAGTGCTGGCCTTCGCCCAGGGCGACAAGGTTGCCGAAGCCGAAAAAGCCGGGGCAGACTTCATTGGCGGCGAGGAACTGGCGGAGAAAATCAAGGGTGGTTGGACCGATTTTGATGTCGCCGTAGCCACGCCGGACATGATGCGGGTGGTCGGCAAGTTAGGTAAGATACTGGGACCCCGTGGTTTAATGCCAAACCCCAAGACCGGTACGGTCGCCCCTGACATCAGTCGCGCAATCAAGGAACTTAAGGGCGGTCGCATCGAATTCCGGGTTGACAAACAGGCCAATATTGCCGGTGCCGTCGGGAAACTCTCATTTGAGGCGCAACAGATTGAGGAAAACGTGACATCCTTCATCAACGCTATTGTGCGCGCCAAACCGGCTGCCGCCAAGGGTGCCTATATGTTGGGAGTTTCGATCTGTTCCTCAATGAGCCCCGGCTTGAAGCTGGACCATCTGGAACTGCTGGCCGCGCTTAAGAAATAGTAATTTAAGGAGTTCACAAATAATGCCGAACCCACAGAAATTCGATACCGTTGCCGAGCTCAAGGGTCTTTTTGACGACTCGGACTCCTTTTTTATTACTGACTACCAGGGTCTTGATGTAGCCGACCTTAACGTTTTGCGCAGGCACCTGCGCGAGAACCAGGTGATTTTCCGTGTGGCCAAGAATACATTGCTGAAACTCGCGGCCCGTCAAGCCGGTGTACCGGATGCTGTCGATGAGCACCTGAATGGTCCCACGGCGGTGGTTTTCACCAGCGGCGAGGCATCGGTGGCGGCCAGGATTCTGCATGATTCCTTCAAGGATAAACAGCTACCTCGAACCAAGATGTTTGTGGTCGAGGGCAAAGTTTTTGACGGCGAGGATATCAAGCGTCTGGCTGAGTTGCCGTCTCGGGACATACTGCTGTCGCAATTAGTTGCTGCGGTGGAAGCGCCCCTGAGCCACCTGGTAGCAACTTTGGAAGGGTTCTATCGGGAGTTGATTGGTTCGATAGATGCCCTGGCGGATAAAAGAAAAAGCGAAGGTTAGTTTTACCACACCAGACGGCTGTCCGGCCGACCACCGTTGCGCAACGTCAACGGCATGGCGATGACGGCCTGGTGTTGATTGTGAAAAAAAAGCAAAACAATAAATGAGTGAGGAACCCAAAGTGACTAACCCTGCTATTGACGAAATTGTCGACAAAATAACCGAACTGACAGCAATGGATCTGGCTGATCTTTCCAAGGCGATCCAGGACAAGTTCGGCGTGACCGCCGCGGCACCAATGGCGGCCATGCCCGGCATGATGCCCGGGGCTGCCCCGGCGGCCGAGGTCGAGGAGCAGATCGAGTTTGACGTGGTCCTGATCGCTATTGGGGACAAGAAGATCCAGGTGATCAAGGCGGTACGTGAGTTGACGTCTTTAGGCCTCAAGGAAGCCAAGGATCTGGTCGAGAGTGCCCCGACCAAAGTTAAAGAGGCCGTGTCCAAAGATGAGGCTGAGAAAGCCAAGACCAAACTCGAGGAATCCGGAGCCCAGGTAGACATCAAGTAGATGGCGGCACTATGTTTCTGCCGCCGTCTGTCGAGGTAAATCCAATTGGAGCCGGAATGCCTTTCGGTACGGATGAGGCCGCGTCAGCAGTCGGGTATCGGCTGCCATCTGTGACGGAAAGGTATTCTGCTTGTTGAAAGTGACTGTGAATTTGAGCCGCCAGGCAAAACAGCGTGAATACGGGTATCTGAAAATGGACCGGACAGCCTTGATGGAAAAGACCATCATCAACCACCTGGTTGAAACGAAGCTGTATGAGCTTTTCAGCAGCAGTCGCATCAAAGGCACTATTCACCTGTCGCTGGGGCAGGAGGCTCTCGACGTGGGGGTTATCTCGGCCTGCGGCGATCGAGTGGTGTACGGCAATCACCGTAGTCATGGCCAGTACCTGGCCGCTACGGGTGACGTCAGCGGATTGTTTCGCGAAATCATTCGCGGAATCGGCGGCAGTCAGCACCTGTATTATCCCGGGAAATTTATGAGCAACGGGGTGTTGGGCAACATAGTCCCGCTGTCGGTGGGCCACGCCCTGGCTCTCAAGAAAAGAAACATCAAGCGCCGCGTGATCTGCTTTATCGGCGACGGTGCTTTCGGCGAGGGTGTCATCTACGAATCGATGCAGCAGGCGGCCTGGTTTGCCCTCCCCATCACGTTTGTGGTTGTAGATAATCGTTACGGGATGTCGGCGACACAGGGCTTCTCCAACGCCCCCAGGGACGTCGCCGCTCTGTTTCGTCTGCCCCGGTTAGGCGTTACTTCGACCGAGTCAATCGACGTGTTCAAAGTCTTTGAGAAGGCGGCCGCCCACTTTGAACAGATAGGGGATGAACCGAGCATGATACATGCCGATGTCAAACGCTTATGCGGCCACAGCGCCAACGACACTCAGATGTATCGTCCCCGGGAAGAAAAAAATCAGGAGTACCGGGACGCTTATTGCCCGGTCAAGTTCCTGGAAAAATCGGCACTGCCGGACTTTTCCGAGGTGTACCGAAAAGTGGAACAAGAGATCGAGAAAGCGGCCAATGAGTACCTTTAGATCAGAGATCAATCGGGTACTGAAGGACCGGATGAGCGCCGACCCGGACGTGGTGGTACTCGGGCAGAGTATTCGTGATCCGTATGGAGGGGCTTTCAAAGTCACTCGCGGACTGACCCGGCACTTCGACGACCGGATCATCGATCTGCCGATATCAGAAGCGTCCTCCATCGGTCTGGCCGTGGGTATGTCGCTGGAAGGTTACCTGCCGGTAGTCGAGATAATGTTTTCGGATTTCCTGACCCTCTGCGTGGATCAGGTTTTTAACGGTATCGTCAAGTTCAACGACATGTATGACCTGAAAGCCCGGGTTATCATAAGGGCGGCCACCGGTGCCGGCCGTGCCTACGGATCGACGCACTCGCAGAACCTGGAAGCGTTTTTCCTGGCTATTCCCCATGTTGCCATTTTTACTCCGGGTCTGTATACTTCGTTCGATCAAATGTATACGGAGGCTTTTGAGCACGAGGGTGCTTCCCTGATCGTGGAGGAGAAGCTGCTTTATGACCAGGAAATGCGTGCCACCGAGAAAAACGACTTTACCGACAGCGTGCTGGACGTCGCGACTTATGGCTGCTTTGCCCATATCGTCCGTGACCTGGCCGACAAGTACCCTATCAACCCGGTGCTGTTCGACCGGATCAAGCCACTGCCGGAGTTTAACGCCGGCAACAAGACCTGCCTGGTAGTGGAACCGTCTTACTGTGACCAGACCTTTGCTTCCTGGTTTGCCTGGAAAGCCGGTCGCAAGTATGAACAACTGCATTTTCTGGGTGCCGAGCAGCCGACCTTGCCCTGCAACCCGGATGACGAACGCCGGTGCATTGTGAATGCCGAGCGTATTGAGCAGGAGATCAAGCGAGTATTGAAGGCCCGGCATGCTTGAGAAACTGGTCATAATCGGTGCCGGCCGCGGGGCCGACCTGGTGGTCAGGTATTTCCGGGATGGTGCCGACCGTCGGCCAGGTGAAGGTGACGAGGCTTATGACATCAAGGAGATCGTCGCTATTCTCGATGACAATCCGGAATGCCAGGGACGCATGGGTATCCCTTGCCGTGGAACGGTTGAGACGCTGGCCACTGATTTTGACAGCCGGGAGTTCGCCGTTTGTATTTCTATCTCCACTTATATGGATGCTCGACGTAGAATATACGAGTGGTGTAAGGAGAGAGGATATACGATAGTCAATGTGCTGAGATCCAATGTCAGCCGGTGTCAGTCGGTGGGCGACAGCAATCTGATTTTTCCCGACGTACACTTCGGCTTGTATTCGGAAATCGGTAATAACAATATTATCTCGGCCGGCAGTATCGTTACCCACCATAACCGGATCGGTTCCCACAACCTGTTGGGACCGGGCTGCATGCTCTCCGGGTCGGTGACCATCGGTGATGACTGCATTGTCGGTTCGGGTGTGGTTATAGAAAGAAGAGTGGTGATCGGCTCCAACGTCAAGATAGCCTCAGGCAGTGTTATTACCGGGGATATCCCGGATAACTCGTATGTTCGGGCCGTTGTCAAGCCGAACTGTCTGCAGGTGCATCAGGGAGACCGGCGAGTGTCACCAGTTAGAACGAAACAAACATAGGTACGGTACCGCCACCATGAAGAGAAGCTCGGCACCGTTGAGTGCTATTAGTCTTAAATCATATAGCCGGAATCCGGCCGGACGACAAGGGAAACAGGTGTCCCGGATTCCAGGCAGTGACAACAGTAAGCGCTGGTGTAACTTCCGCGAGGGTTTTACTCGACACGGAAGTCACCGCGATCATCCGTTTTGCAGGAGGGTTCTATCTTGACCCGCGTAGAAATGGTTGAGCGACTGAGCTACGGAAAGCTGTCCGATGCCACGCAGATGCCCAACTTGCTGGATGTACAGCTGGAATCATACTACAACTTCCTCCAGCCCCATATCCCGCCAATAAAGCGTGAACGCAAAGGATTGCATCGGATCTTTCAGGATATCTTTCCGGTATCCGACATCCATCAGAATTACTCCCTGGAGTATGTAAGTTATCACCTTGGTCCCGCCCGGTACTCCATTGACGAGTGCCGCGCCCGCAACATGTCATACGCGGCTCCTCTGAAGGTAACTATGCGCTTGATCAAGCGCCAGGGCGATGATATCAAGAAGGATATCAAGAAGGATGTCAAGAAGGATGTCAAGAAGGATATCAAGAAGGATATCAAAAAGGAAATCAAAGACATCATCGAGCAGGACGTCTACATGGGCGAATTGCCCATCGTCACCGAGTGGGGTACCTTCGTCATCAACGGAGCGGAGCGGGTGATTGTCAGCCAACTGCACCGCAGCCCCGGAGTTTTCTTTGATGAAAACCTGCATCCTAACGGCAAGAGACTTTTCTCGGCACGCATCATTCCCTACCGTGGGAGCTGGGTCGAATTCAATATGGACATTAATGATATCATGTATGTCTACATCGATTCGCGCCGCAAAATGCCGGTGACCATGCTGATTCGGGCGCTGGGATATTCCTCGGACGAGGAGATTATCGATCTGTTCTACTCGGTATCCAAACTGAATCTGAAAGGTAAGGCGGCTCGTCCGGAGGAGGCGTATCTGGCCCAGACGATTGTTGACCCTGAAACCGGCGAAGTCGTTTATGCCGTGGGGGAACTGATAACCGATACGGTTGCCGACAAACTGCTGGAACTGGGACACAAATCAGTCAGAATCGTCGAGAAAGAAGCCAATCAGCGCGAAGTCTGGGTTATCCTGAACACTTTCAAGAAGGACACCACCAAGTCACGCGAAGAGGCCCTGGTAAAGATATACTCCATGGTGCGTCCGGGTGAACCGCCCACGATTGAGATGGCGGAAAATCTGTTTCAGAAGTTTTTCTTCGACAGCAAGCGTTATGACCTGGGTGAAGTGGGACGGTACATGATAAACGAGCGTATGCGTTTGGATATCCCGCTGGACAGTACTACTCTGGATGCCAAAGACTTTATCTCCATCATCGACTACCTGATCGGGCTGTGTAACGACAAGGGGTTTACCGACGATATCGACCACCTGGGCAATCGTCGCGCTCGCACCGTGGGCGAACTGTTGTCCAACCTCTTTTCGGTCGGGCTCTCGCGGGTGGCGCGAACGATTCGTGAACGATTATCACTGAAGGATCAGCAGAACGTCACTCCGCAATTGCTGATTAATGCCCGGACAGTATCCACCGTGGTGGAAACTTTTTTCGGATCATCGCAACTCTCTCAGTTCATGGATCAAACCAACCCGCTCTCGGAACTGACTCACAAGCGCCGGCTGTCGGCGCTGGGGCCGGGTGGATTGACTAGGGAAAGGGCCGGTTTTGAGGTGCGCGACGTGCACCATACTCATTACGGCCGGATGTGCCCCATCGAAACGCCGGAAGGTCCCAATATCGGCCTGATTACATCTCTGGCTACATTTGCGCGCATCAACAAGTACGGCTTTCTGGAGACTCCTTACCGTAAAGTGAACAAGGGCAAAGTTACCGACGAGATCGTCTACCTTTCGGCCGACCAGGAAGACAGGCATTTCGTGGCCCAGAGTAATGAACCGATGGACAAAAACGGCAAGTTCGTCAACGAATTCATAGTAGCCCGTCGGCGTTCGGAATACCCCCTGATCAAGGCCAGCGAAGTGGGATACATGGATGTGTCACCGCGCCAGATCGTCTCCGTGGCGGCGTCTCTTATTCCCTTTCTGGAGCATGATGACGCCAACCGTGCTCTGATGGGGTCGAATATGCAGCGCCAGGCGGTGCCGCTGCTGAGAACACAGGCGCCGCTGGTCGGTACCGGCATGGAAGCCAAGGTAGCTCATGACGCCGGGGCCGTTATCTGTGCCAACACCTCCGGTCGGGTCACCTATGTTGACAGCGACCGGGTCGTCATCAAGCCCGACATCAAAGCGTCCCCGGGGAAGCTCAACTATGTCGAAGACGACGAGTACCAGCTTCCCAAACACCGCCGATCCAACCAGGATACCTGCATCAGTTTCAAACCGGTGGTGTCCGTTGGGGAACAGGTCAGCCAGGGTGACATCATAGCCGATGGTCCCTCGGTCGACCGGGGTGAATTATCGCTCGGTTATAACGTTTTGGTAGCCTTTATGCCCTGGCGGGGATACAACTTTGAGGACGCCATTATTCTTTCGGAGCGTCTGATACAGAAAGACATTTTTACCTCCATTCATATTGAGGAATTTGAGTTGCAGGTGCGCGACACCAAAAGGGGCTCCGAGGAAATCACCCGTGAGATTCCCAATGTCTCCGAGGAAGCCCTGCTGAATCTCGATGAAAACGGCATCGTCCGCGTTGGAGCCGATGTTGAAGCCGGCGATATACTGGTGGGAAAGATCACCCCCAAGGGCGAAACTGAGCTGTCGCCGGAAGAGCGTCTGCTGCGTGCTATTTTCGGTGAAAAGGCCGGCGACGTGCGCGATGCCAGTCTGAAAGCTCCCCCCGGAATGAAGGGTGTGGTGATTAAAACACAGGTGTTTTCCCGCAAGGAACGCACTGAGGAAGGCAAGAAACTGGAGAAAGTCCAGATTGCCGAAATCAAGAGAACCTATCAGGCTAAAATCAACGCCATCGTTACCCAGCGCAACCGACAACTGGGAGAACTGCTGGACGGCAAGACCTCTCAGACGATCCGATCGGTGATCGACAACTCGGTTGTTATCCGTGCCGGCCACAAGTTCAATATGGGATTCTTTAATGATTTCGACGTCGACGGCGTGGTGGCGCCCGACGGGTTCTGCACAAACGACGTCGTCAGCAAGCATGTCGGCAGTGTTATTGACCAGGCGACGACCTTGATCGATTACAAGAAGCAGCAACAAGAAATCGAAGTCGACAAGATTGTGCGCGGCGCCGAGTTGTCGCCCGGTGTCAAGCAATTGGTCAAGGTGACCATAGCCATTCGACGCAAAATCTCCGTTGGTGACAAAATGGCCGGACGACACGGCAACAAAGGCGTGGTCTCCCGGAGAGTGCCGGTGGAGGATATGCCCCATTTGGCCGACGGTACGCCGGTTGACATCATTCTCAATCCGCTGGGCGTGCCCTCTCGAATGAACGTCGGTCAGATACTGGAAACTCATCTGGGCTGGGCCGCCCATGAACTGGGTCAGCACATTGCCACACCGGTGTTCGAGGGAGCCACGTTGGAAGAGATCAAGGCTAAGCTCAAAGAAGCCGGTTTGCCCGAAGGAGGCAAAATCACACTCTACGACGGTCTCACCGGTGAACCTTTTGACAACCCGGTGACGGTCGGTTATATATACATGCTGAAGCTGTCACACCTGGTCGATGATAAGATTCACGCTCGGTCGATCGGTCCCTATTCACTGGTAACTCAGCAGCCATTGGGCGGAAAAGCTCAATTTGGTGGACAGCGATTCGGGGAGATGGAGGTCTGGGCACTGGAGGCCTACGGAGCTGCATACACCTTGCAGGAGATGCTGACCGTCAAATCCGATGACGTGACCGGTCGCAGCAAAGTGTACGAGGCGATCGTCAAAGGTGAGAACCCACCCGAGCCGGGTTATCCGGAAGCTTTCAATGTCCTGATAAAGGAATTGCGGGCACTTGGCTTGGATATCAAGCTGCTGGAGAAGTAGTCGTGAGGCAAGAGAACACAATGCTGTCGGCCCTGGGCCACAGAGGTTGGAGATAAAGGAGCAGACTTATGATCGGTGCCACGGGTCAGAGCACTTCACGTCAGAGGAATATCCCGGAGTTTACGGCGATACAGATTCAGATCGCTTCACCCGATGTGATTTTATCGTGGTCCTACGGTGAAGTGACCAAACCGGAGACAATCAATTACCGATCCTTCAAACCGGAACGGGACGGCCTGTTTTGCGAGCGGATATTCGGACCCGTCAAGGACTGGGAGTGCAATTGCGGCAAATATAAACGCATTCGCTTTCGGGGAATTGTTTGTGACCGCTGCGGTGTTGAGGTTACCCAATCCAATGTCCGTCGCGAACGTATGGGACACATTGAACTGGCGGTACCGGTGTCACATATCTGGTATTTCAAATCGCTGCCGTCACGCATCGGGCACCTGCTGGACTTGACTATTCGTGAGTTGGAGAAGATCCTCTACTACGAAACCTACTTGATGATTGAGCCCGGCAACTCCTCCTACCAGGCGGGTGACGTTCTTACGGAAGAAGAGCACGTGGAACTGGAAGAGGCCGGTAAAACTTTCGACGCCCGTATGGGAGCCGATGCCGTCAGGGAATTGCTGCGACAGATCGATATCGATGAAACAGCGGTCACATTGCGGGCTCAGGCCAAGGTGGAGACGTCAGTTCAGCGCAAGAAAGATGTTCTCAAGCGATTGCGCATAATCGAATCGTTCCGCCAGTCCCAGAACCGCCCGGAGTGGATGGTCATGAACATACTCCCGGTTATCCCCCCCGACCTGCGCCCGCTGGTGCCTCTCGAAGGTGGTCGCTTTGCCACCTCCGACCTCAATGATCTCTACCGCCGGGTAATCAATCGCAACAATCGACTGAAGAAGCTGATTAATATTCAAGCGCCGGAGGTCATCCTGCGCAATGAGAAACGGATGCTGCAGGAAGCTGTGGATGCCCTGCTGGACAATGGTCGCCGGACCCATTCCGTGCGCGGCGATTCCAGACGCCCCCTGAAATCACTGTCTGATCTTCTCAAGGGGAAACAGGGTCGTTTCCGCCAGAATCTGCTGGGCAAACGTGTTGACTACTCGGGCCGTTCAGTGATTGTTGTCGGGCCGGAACTGAAACTCCACCAGTGTGGCTTACCCAAGAATATGGCCATGGAGTTGTTCAAGCCCTTCATTATTATGAAGCTTGAAGAAAAAGGATATGTGCAGACGGTCAAATCGGCCAAGAAACTGGTCGAAAGGGAGCGACCCGAAGTCTGGGATATTCTTGAAGAAATCATACAGGATCACCCGGTATTGCTCAATCGGGCACCGACTCTGCACCGTCTGGGCATTCAGGCTTTCTACCCGGTACTGGTGGAAGGCAAGGCCATCAAACTGCATCCGCTGGCCTGTGCCGCATTTAACGCCGACTTCGACGGCGACCAGATGGCGGTACATGTGCCGCTGTCTTTCGAAGCCCAGCTTGAGGCCAAGGTACTGATGCTGTCCACCAACAACATCCTGCTGCCGTCCTCCGGGCGACCGGTAGCGGTACCATCGCAGGATATCGTTCTGGGTTGTTATTATCTGACCAAGACTCGCGACGGAACCAAGGGCGCCGGTATGAAATTCTGCTCGACTGGGGAAGCCGTGTTTGCCCACGACGCCGGGTACGTCGCTCTTCATGCCCCCGTCACCGTCAGGATTGACAACCAGAACGTGTCGACCACTGTCGGCCGGGTGATATTCAACAGCATTTTGCCCGCCGGCCTCGGGTTTTTCAACGACGTCGCCACTCGGAGCAAGCTGGAAGAGTTGGTCGCACTCACCTTCATGCGGTTGGGCCAGAACGAAACCGTCGAGCTTGTCGACCGCCTCAAGTATTACGGTTTTGAGTACGCCACTGTCGCCGGTGTCACGGTGTCGATCGATGATCTGGTAGTACCTCGCGAGAAGGACAAGTTGATCAGCAAAGCAATCACGGAAGTGAACAAGATCCAGAAACGATATGAGCGCGGCGTCATTACCAACGGTGAACGTTACAATCAGGTTATTGATACGTGGACCCGTACCACCAACGAGATATCCTCCGTGATGTTTGACAACCTGGCCGCTCAAGACCAGGGCTTTAACCCGGTCTATATGATGGCCAGTTCCGGGGCTCGTGGTTCCAAGGAACAGATCCGTCAGTTGGCCGGGATGCGCGGCCTGATGGCCAAACCCCAGAAAAAAATTACCGGCGGTGTGGGTGAAATCATTGAAAACCCCATCACGGCCAACTTCCGTGAAGGATTGTCGGTACAGGAATACTTCATCTCCACCCACGGCGCACGTAAGGGGTTGGCGGATACGGCGTTAAAGACTGCCGACGCCGGTTATCTGACTCGTCGACTGGTTGACGTAGCCCAGGACGTCATTATTCGAGAGTTGGACTGCGGGACCATCATGGGTTTGGAAGTATCTGCTATTAAGGAAGGTGAAGAGGTTATTGAGTCTCTGCGCGATCGTATTCTTGGTCGGGTGGTAGTCGACGACGTTTTTGATCCCCTGACGGATGAGATCATCGTTAAAAGCGGCCAGGAAATCCGTGAGGAAGAATCCAGTCGCATTGAGGAGTCCGGCATTGATATGGTGCGGATTCGCTCGGTGCTGACATGTGAATCGAAGTACGGCGTATGTGACAACTGTTACGGTCGAAATCTGGCTACTATGAAAATGGTCGATATCGGTGAAGCCGTAGGAGTTATTGCGGCTGAGTCGATCGGTGAGCCCGGCACCCAGCTCACGCTGCGGACTTTCCATATCGGCGGCACCGCGGCCCGTATCGCTGAGCAATCCCAGGTGGAGGCCAAGTACAACGGTAAAGCCCATTTGCTCGAGATCAATTCGATAGAACGTGAGGATGGCGCCCATATCGTCATCAGTCGGGAGGGTGTCGGTGAAGTCCATATTGCTGATGAAAAAGGACGCATTCGGGCACGACTGAAAGTTCCCTATGGCGCCCACCTGATGGTCACCGACGGTCAGAAAGTAAGTCGCGGTGATGTCATCTTCGAATGGGACCCCTATACCGGAACGATTTTGAGCGAAAAGGATGGGAAAGCAATCTACCGGGATATCATTAAGGATGTGTCCGTGCGGGAGGCTCATGACGAGCAGACCGGCCTGATCCAGTCGATCATCATTGATACCAAGGATAAAAGCCTTTTCCCGACCGTCCTTATTAAGGATCGTCGGGACAAGACCGTGGCCAGCTACCGTATCCCCACCGATGCTCAGCTTCAGGTGACCGACGGTCAGGCAATAAAGGCCGGTGACGTTCTGGTAAAAATGCCTCGTGTTATCGCCAAATCACGTGACATCACCGGTGGTTTACCCAGAGTAGCCGAACTCTTCGAAGCCCGCCGGCCCCGTGACCCGGCCGTCGTTTCTGAGATTGACGGTACCGTCGAATTCGGTAAGATTGTCCGTGGCCAGCAACAGGTTCTGGTTCACGGCGAGCACGACGAAAACAGGGATTACCTGGTTCCTCACGGCAAACACATGATGGTCCATGCCGGTGATCGGGTTCGGGCCGGTGATCGGTTGTGTGAGGGCGCCAAGGATCCTCACGACATTCTTGACATCCTGGGCGTGTATGAGGTTCAAGCCTACCTGGTCAATGAAATCCAGGAGGTCTACCGTCTGCAGGGAGTCAAGATCAATGATAAGCATATTGAGGTAATCGTCCGACAAATGCTGCAGAAGGTACAGATTGAGCATGTCGGCGACACCAACTTCCTCGAGGGTGAAAAGGTTGACAAAATCAGGTTCGCCGATGAAAACTCCCGAGTGGTTGCGGAAGGCGGCGAGGCGGCAACATCCCGCCCGTTGCTGCTGGGCATTACTCGCGCCTCGCTTTCCACCGACAGTTTCATTTCGGCGGCCTCGTTTCAGGAAACCACCAAAGTGCTTACCGAGGCTGCTGTTTCCGGCAAGATTGACTACCTTCTGGGACTGAAAGAGAACGTTATTATTGGCCATCTGATTCCGGCCGGTACCGGCATAGATTACTACAAAGATCTGCATGTCAAACCGGAAGAATCGGATGGAGAGACCACCAAAGAATCGGCCTCAACGGGGGTGACGGCCGCCACGTCGAAACCGACCAGTATTGCGGATATTTTTAATGAAAAAGCTTGACTATTATGAAGCTTGTTGTAATTTTAAGATTCTGTGCAAAAAAATTAAGGATGGAATACAGGAGAGATTTTGCCGACTATTAACCAATTGATTCGCAAGGGAAGAAAGCGGATCATTGAAAAAACCAATACCCCGGCCCTGGACTCGTGCCCGCAGAAACGGGGTGTCTGTACCCGGGTCTATACATCGACTCCCAAGAAGCCGAATTCGGCTCTGCGCAAGGTGGCTCGGGTGAGGTTGACCAACAAGATTGAGGTCACTGCCTATATTCCGGGAGAAGGACACAACTTGCAGGAGCACTCGATTGTTCTCATCCGAGGCGGACGAGTCAAGGATCTGCCCGGTGTTCGCTACCACATTATTCGTGGGACTATGGACACTTCGGGAGTTAGTGACCGGAAACGGAGTCGGTCAAAATATGGGACTAAAAGGCCCAAACAATAAGTGAGATTTCAAACCTATGCCCAGACGATTAAGAGCTGTTAAACGCCCGGTAAAGCCGGACTTCAAATTTGGTGACAAACTGGTGTCCCAGTTCGTTTCCTACACCATTAAAAACGGCAAGCGCTCCACGGCCGAGCGCTGCCTGTATGACGCCCTTGACCTTCTTGAGAAGAAAACCGGCCAGGACGGGCTGGAGATGTTTCGCAAGGCGATCAATAACGTTAAACCGGTGTTGGAAGTCCGCTCACGTCGCGTCGGCGGCGCCACCTATCAGGTGCCCGTTGAAGTTCGCCCGGAACGGCGCACGGCACTGGCAATCAGGTGGATCAGGACTTATACCAAGTCTCGCAGCGGCAAATCTATGGCTGAGAAGCTGTCGGCGGAATTGCAGGCAGCCGCGAATAACGATGGTGCGTCGATAAAAAAGAAGGAGGATACACACAAGATGGCGGAGGCCAACAAGGCTTTCGCGCACTTCAAGTGGTAGCCGCTATCCATTGAGAAAGCTGCCATAACGGCGTCAGTAGCCATTTTTCAGGAAAGCTTGCCAGGAAGGTCGGCAGGCGTAAAACCGGCAACGGTGACTGACCTGCCCACCACTGATGGAGGTAGATGGGTGAATGTGCACCCGGTGACGTTTAGAGTCAAAAGACTTGTGTGGATTATCCAGGTATGGGATTATGTCTCGAGAATTGGAGTTACAGAAAGTGCGCAATATTGGTATAATGGCGCACATCGACGCCGGGAAAACGACCACCACCGAGCGAATGCTCTTCTATACGGGCAAAACTCACCGTATCGGGGAGGTCGACGATGGTGCCGCGACCATGGACTGGATGGAACTGGAGAAAGAGCGCGGTATCACCATTACCTCAGCCGCCACTACCTGCTACTGGCGTAATCATACCATCAACATTATAGATACCCCCGGACATGTCGATTTTACCGTCGAAGTGGAGCGGTCACTCCGCGTCCTTGATGGTGCCATAGCACTCTTCTGTGCCGTCGGCGGTGTGGAGCCGCAGTCGGAAACGGTCTGGCGTCAGGCTGATAAATACGGAGTACCGCGGGTGGCCTACATCAACAAGATGGACCGCACCGGAGCCGATTTCGCTCAGACATTGCAGAGTATGAATGACCGCTTTGCCAGCCCCTGCGTGGCCATTACCATACCCGCCGGAGAGGGAGAACTGTTCAGCGGTATTATCGATCTGCTGACGATGAAGTTCCGTGTCTTTAACGAGGATTCTCAGGGAACTACCTACGACGATCTGGATGTACCCCAGGATATGCTGAGTACGGCCAACGAATACCGGGAACAATTGCTGGAAGCGGTAGCCGAACACGATGACCACCTGCTGGAGGAGTTCCTTCATGACCAGCCCCTGGACCCGAAGGAGGTCCTCCGGGCGGTGCGCAAGGCCACCGTCGAGTCAAGCCTGGTGCCGGTGCTGTGCGGCTCTTCCTTCAAGAACAAGGGCGTCCAGAAACTGTTGGATGC
>SDBU01004890.1_pt1 | contig 16228 bp, 20 predicted proteins | sample 2277071 | NCBI WGS metagenome assembly SDBU01 (sample SAMN10397929, study PRJNA504765) | marine sediment metagenome | isolation source: marine sediment core GS08_GC12, 126 cmbsf | place: Arctic Ocean: Gakkel Ridge, Loki's castle | collected 2008
CCATCCATGACGTCTGTGCATCCCTTGTCCTTTAGAATGAAATGCACGATGCCATCTTCTCCGAAGTCCAGTTGTATCCTTCTTACCAATCCGTCAAGCTCTTTCTTGAACTTCTCATCGCTTTCCGCCTTCTCATTGAACTTGTTGATGAGTGTTGTGACCTCTTTTTCTATATCGCTGTCCATGATAACACCTCTCTCCTTCTCTAAAATGAATCAAGGGAAGATAATTGCGCTTCCTGTATTATCTTTTTTGCGGTCTTCCAAGAGTGCCTTGTATGGGGAGGCAACTCTCCCTTCTCCCTGTACCACTCCACCATGAATCTCCTCGTAACAGGGTCTGAAGGATAGCCGCTTCCGATATCCCTTCCGATCTGTCTCTGGATGGCCTTGACAAGCGCATCGCGCTCCACCTTCGCGATTATGGAGGCTGCTGCCACTTCCGGATATATGTCGTCTGCCTTGTGCCTGGAAACGATCTCCACATTCTGATCCAGCAGCTTGAGGATGTCCACCGCAAATCTCTCCTCGTCCGTGTCGACCGAGTCCACATAAGCCACGGCTGGCTGCAGCGCGCTCACTATTTGCGCATAGATATTCACTTCCAGCACATTGAGAGTGATTCTCCTTCTCAACTCATCTATTTCACGTGCAGAAACGACGCGCACCTCACATTCAGCCCTTTTCTTGATCTCCCCGTACAGGCGCTCGCGCCTCTGGGGCGTGCACTTCTTCGAGTCGCGGACATCCAGGTCCATTAAAACTTTCTTATCCTCAACCTTCACGCCAGCAACCACAAGCGGCCCGATGACAGGTCCCCTGCCAGCCTCGTCAATTCCACATATACCGGACAGCATGTTCCTCCCTCTTTCTCGCCTCTAGCTGAATATGAGAACGAATGCTATTATAGTCCCCATCATTGCCTCGCCTATTATGAGGCCGGCAGCCATCATGTATGTTTCAAGTAATTTGAATGTCTTTTGCCGTTCTGTCCAGTTCTCTGCCTTTGCCATGGGCTCGAGCTTGTTCTTCTCCCACCATGTGCGCAATGACCCTCCTGCCAGAATCGGCATTGTCAGGTGCAGCGGAAGGTACATGCCCAGGCCGAAGGCCGTGCCCATCCCGGTCGTAAGCTCGGCAAGAACCCCTACCAGCAGCCCGATAACGAGCAGGTCATACTGGGTATGCCCGCCGACCATCATCTGCGTGAACACTGCAAAGGCATTTGCCTGCGGAGCCTCCATTGACAGTTTCCCCTCGGCAAGCCCCATTGCCAGGACGGAGGCCGCCAGACCGGCGGCAACGACACCGAATATGAGGCCAGTGATCTCGCCCTTGATCAGGTGATATGGCCGCGTGCCGCAGTATATCCCGATCTTGAAATCAGCGGAGATGTCGGATGCTAATGAAACAGCGGTTCCGAATACAGTGGAGCCAAGCAGACCTAGCACGGCCACTGTTGTTGTGTCGGCACCCAGTGTTTTGAATATACCCACAAGCACAAGCAATACAATGAATGACGTGCCCGAGACTGGCGTTGTCCGCACCTCTCCGGCTATCTTCACTGCAATCGCGCTCAGGAAGAAACACACGAAGATGAGTGTAATCGCAAATATTATCGCAAAGAGCGGGTTGACGCCGCCGCTCATCAGGATGATGGATATCCCTATCAGCGTTATCACGGCCATTGCTCCTATGTGCTGGGTCGGCCACTCGTACCACCCCTTGCCCTCGACGAATGCCGGCTTGGAATCTTCACCGTCTTCGCCACCTCCGCGCAGGGACATGACATCGGACATTGCCGTCTTGAATACAGGAGCCATTTTGACGAGGGCAGTGATCCCTCCACCCAATATCGCGCCGATGGCTATGATCCTGGCGACCCTTCCGTATGCCATTATCGCGGGTGTGAGGCCTTTGGCAGGGTTCCAGTACGACAGAATGCTGTAATATACGCCATCCCCCACGCTGTACACAGGGAGGTTGTATGACACAGCCAGCGGTATTATCACAAACCAGGAAAAGAGTGTGCCCGAGGTTAGCAGCATCGCGGTCTTGAAACGCATGAACCACCCTATCGCGAACTGCATGGGCAGCAGCCCGAAGCCGATGTGCGTCCTTGTAATATTGTCTGTTGCATAGGGCTGGATAAAGGCTCCTCTGTCGTAGAATGCGCTCCCCTTGAATCCCATGTCCATGACCGAGGCCTTCGCGGGACCCAGTGCCTGGCTGTAATGCTTCTCGTAATATGCGTAGTCCCCTGTCATCGCTTTCAATGGATAATCCCTGAGAAAGGTGAAAACGGCAGCGAAGACCCCCCATTTGGCCACTAGGCGAATGGACTTTCTCGCCCTCTCCTCCGCACCCGAGGAAATGTCGTTTGCAATGTCCATTAATTTTATGGAGGACTCGAATCCTGGGTACGGCAGAGGGTCTGCAACTATCCAAATCCTCCGGAATATAATGAAGTACAGCACTCCCAGCAGCCCTGAGAACAGTGAGGCTGAAATTGCGATTCCAACCAAGGGGAAGGATTCAAGAAAGGCAGGGCTTATCGTCCTGGCACCCCCTACCATTATGTAGTTGTCGGAATAGGCAAGCAGATATATCGCAGGGAATGAAAATACGAAACCGGCAGCAGTCCCAAACGCCCCGCTGCACGCACCAGCCGATATGTTGATCTCTGTGGGGCTCCATTTCAGTGCCAGCCCGATCAGATATGCGAGGTACCACCCCCCGCTGATAATGATTCCGATCTTCAGCCCCACGTATTGATTGACAACAGCGAAGAATATTCCCAGAATTATGCCTATGCCGACCTTCTTCCAGTGGAAGCTCGAGCGATCGAAACCCTCTCCCCTGTTCTTTTCCTCGAAGTACTGCTCCATCGTACCTGTGTTCATGTTTGCCCAGGTATCATCGTCAAAATAGGTGAGGGTGCCCTCCTCCATTGCCTTTATGCCCGAGGAAGTCAACGGCATTCTATAATTAGATTTCTTGACTGGCATGGGGGTTCAATCCTTCTATTGCGGGAAATCGGGTCTTTATACTTAAGTTTAATGCATTAGGGCTTCTGTGGGTGTATTATCACCTTGATGGAATTCCTTGCCTTGGCCACGAGCTGGAATCCCTTCTGTGTCTCCCCGAGCCCGAACCTGTGGGTAACCATGTCCTTTACTTTCACCCTTCCGGAGGATATGAGCTCGAGGGATTCCAAATGGTCGGATGGGCTTGCTGCATAGGAGGTCGTTATTGTTCTGTCGGCTCTCCAGAGGAATTCATTGACCGGAAGCGGCAGGTCAACATCCTTGATTGTGGGGGCAAAGAACAGGACAGTTCCCCCAAGTTCCACGGATTCCATGGCCTGCTTGAACGCCGGTATCGAGGTGGTTGCAACTATCACCTTGTCAGCCAGCCTTCCATCGTTGTAAACCTTGAAAAGACTGGCAATGTCTTTTGTTGCCTCTATTGTCAGGTTTGAACCGAATTTCCTCGCAGCCTTCAGCCTGTATTTGGTAACATCAGTGGCTGCTATCAATGAAGCACCCATTGCCTTGGCAAGCTTTACATGCAGCAGTCCTGCAATCCCGCAGCCAAGCACGAGCACCGAATCCCCATCCTTCACACCAGCCCTGCGCTGCCCTCTCAGCACGCAGGCCAGCGGCTCCGTGAATGTCGCCTCCTCGAAGGAGACATTATCGGGTAGGGGGTACACACCGTGGTTCACGTTGATGGCTGGAAGCCGCACATACTCAGAGAAGCCGCCAGGGTCGAAGTTCGTGCTGCGAATGGTCTCGCATACTGTGTGGTCCCCTCTGCAGCAGAAATGACATTCATTGCATGGCACGTGGTGTGATGCGCACACCCTGTCACCTACCTCGTACTCGGTGACATCCTTTCCAACCTTGACAACCGCCGCGCCTATCTCGTGTCCCAGCACAAGCGGTGCCTTGTGAATCCTGTACCACTCCATGACATCGCTGCCGCATATGCCGCTGGCATGCACCTTGAGCAGTATTTCATCATCTGAAATCTGTGGTTTTGCCATCTCTTCGAGGCGGATGTCCTTGTTGTTGTAGTACATCGCCACTCTCAAGTACTCACCCGTCCCTGCTCTGGTACCATCTGCATCTGTCGTGCCATTCGCATCTCCCGCAAATCCTCTTCAAATCCTTTTTATGCCTGAATGTGGCATTCACAACCTCGAACCCCTCTCCTATCTTCATCCTGGTGCCAGGTTTGATTTTCAATCTCTTGAGGACCTTTTTGTCGGCCTTCCTGTTGCATATATCGTTCTTCTTTCTTGGGCAGGGCGCGCAGATGTCATCGCATCTGTCAACAATCTCCACGATCGTATCAGGCTCGGAACGCAACGTACTTACTATTGCACTCATGTTGTCAATGAATTCCTGGTTGTAGCCATGCCCCTGAAAGCCCTGCATACACAACAGGTGATGTCCTCGGATACGCATCTCAATCAGAGCCCTGTCTAATACTGTTGAACACCTCAAGCGCCTCTTGAGGATTGACACCGTCATGAACTATGGCTCGGACAGCCTGTATCATTGCCACCGGATTCTCCGATTGAAATATGTTCCGTCCCATGTCAACACCCACAGCACCTGCCTGTATCGCATCGTAGGCCATCTTGAGTGCGTCGGGCTCCGGAATCTTCTTCCCGCCTGCAATCACGATGGGCACTGGACAGCTATCCACCACCTTCTCGAAGCCATCCACGTAGTATGTCTTCACGATATGCGCGCCCAGCTCTGCAGCGATCCTGCTGGCAAGGGCCATGTACCTCGCGTCGCGTGTCATCTCCTTCCCGACTGCCGTGACTGCCAGGACCGGTATGCCGTACTCCTCTCCCATGTCAACGATCTCGGAGAATCCGAGCAGCGTGTCTCTTTCGAACTCGGCCCCCACCCTGATGGAGAATGCCAGGCCAGAAACATTCAGCCTGATGGAGTCCTCAATCGAGTTTGTAATGCCCTCGTGGAGAAGCTCCGGCCCCAGAATGCTTGTCCCCCCAGACACCCTGAGCACAATCGGCAGGTCAATCTCCGGCGGTATGCAGTTGCGCAGCACTCCGCGTGTGAGCATCAGGCAGTCCGCATACTCTGCCAGCGGCTCGATCGTCTTCCAGGGATGCTCCAACCCTGTAGTCGGACCAAGGAAGTACCCGTGGTCAACTGCAAGCATGACGGCGTGTCCGGTCTTTGGTCTGATAATCCTAGATAATCGGTTTTTCATGCCCCAATCCATAATAATTCCTCCAACCTTTTTGTTAGTAAAGGCTTGGAAATATATAATCATATTCCTTGCAGGATTCTTTTTGCCTTTTTTATGGAGCCAGAAGCTTTTACTGTCTCAATCTTGACTTCCACATCTTTTACTCTGGTGACGCTGTTCAGATCCTTGACGGTATGAACCTGTTTCTTATGCGGACAGCGCACGACGCCTCCTTTCTCCTCAAGAATTATGAGGTACGGCTTTGACGGATACTTGTTGAAGGTGTAGATCAGCTCCCCTCTCGTTATTTTGCGGTTTGCCGTAATCGTGAAGGTGATGTACCTCTTCCTGCCTACCTTGTCCTTGACTGTCATCTTCTCAGGGCTGGATTGTTTATTGTGTAAATAGCGGTTTCGGTTAAGGTTATAAGGCACATCTTCTCTAACCCGATTATGCAATCTTCCATCACTCTTCCAAATAAGCAATATTTTTCTTATAATTAAAGAATGATTTGAATCCATCTAATAATCCACTGAACCCAACAATTAACGGAACTTCGTCTGTATGAACCAACAATGCTCTAATTTTGAGTTCGTTTGTATAATTGCCATCACTATCAATAATAACAGTTGTTACCTCACCAATGTCGGATGATATCGCACATTCGGGTTTATTTGAGATGCCGAAAATATGATGTTCACCTAACTTTTTGTATTTTATTTCCTTCCATATACTTAGTGGAATTACAGTTGTGTGAGCACCAGTATCTACGATGGCCTCATATACCTCTGACCAATCATCTTCCTGTTTGAACTGAATATAACATTTTAAGCGTATAATATCATGTTTTCCAATCACTTTTTCCAAATCTTTGTTTTTAAAGGTGTCAAAGAAGAGGTTAACACGCATAGATATGCTCCCCGCACTCTACATATATTACTGGGACGTTTCTAATGTTAGTCTTTTTTCTAGCAACGGCTTTCACCTTACCTAGATCTTTTCCAGAGGAAACTATTTTTTTATTGACTATGGCTACCCACTTATCTTTGTATTTGTCCAATAATTCAGTATGGTGACACCTACCCCACTTCAAATCGTCCCAGTACCTTTTAGGCAATCGGGGTGCTTTTTTCATTTTTAACCACCGTATCTTAATTGTTTCTATGATTTAATAAATGTTTGGATTAATACTGACTCACATGTTTCCCGCCTAAAAACTTAATCTTTCTCCTTGGAGTACCCCCTTGGAGGTAGTCTATTATACGAACGCACAGAAAAATCTATACGGAAAAGAACTATCCTATTCAAGTGTGCGAGACAGCACGAGAATAGGTGTGAAGATGCATTCCCAATGCACCCTGGAGTTCGAGTACGAGTCAGAGGAGCAGGCCATAGCCATTGCGAAAGCCGTGGAGGCAGACAACGAGGGCTTCGTGGACATGCGGATCGAGGGCTGCAAACTCGTTTCCAATATCGAGGCAGATACCATAGCCAGTTTGTTGCATACGATAGATGATTTCTTGGTCTGCGTAAGCACTGCAGAGTGCGTTTTGAGTAATAGCGCCAAAATCAACGTTTCATGAGGTGTAATCCCTCCACCCCTCCCCAAGCACCCACCCCCTGGGATTTTTCCCAATGGAAAAATCACTAATCTATAGACATTATCGAGGAAAGCGAACTATTATATCTTTTTTCAGTGTTTACTGCTCGGGTGGCAGAATGACTGACGACGGATTCCACAAGGTATGGAAGATTGACCAGAAGATTAGAAAAGCCGCAGCGATAGCTGTCAAGGACGTGCTTGCAGTCAAAAAGAACGAGGAAGTCCTTATAATCACAAATCCGGATAAGGATGTTGCCATAATATCAAATGCCCTGTACGATGCAACCGTGGATGCCGGCGCATGCGTCACGCTCATCTACCAGCCCACGAAGACACAGCTAGATTTTGCAGAGCCCTCCGTAATCAAGGCACTTGAATCAAGGCCGGACATTGCATTGTCGATATCAAAGGAGAAGCTTGGCAAGGACAAGCTCCGAATGGAGAAGCCCATGGGCAAGAAGAAGTACACCCATATATTCAATTATTTGATGGAAACAAAGAATATGCGCTCGTTCTGGTCACCCGGCATCACCCTCGAGATGTTCGGAAAGACAGTGCCAATCAATTACCAGCAGCTCCGAAAACGGGCAGCCGCCCTTCAGAAGCTCTTTGACAAGGCCGATGAAGTTTACGTGACCGGCCCTGCCGGTACTGACATCACGATGGGCCTGGCAAAGAGAAAGGGCATGCTCGATGACGGGGATTTCAGAAAGCCTGGCACAGGCGGGAACATCCCCTGCGGCGAAGTTTTTGCGTCCCCGGAGCTGAATGCCTCGAATGGGAAGATAGTATTCGATGGCAGCATATCATCCGACCAAGGCGAGATAATCATCGAGACCCCGATTACTGCAGCAGTAAAGGACGGCTTCGTCACCAAGATAAGCGGGGGCATAGAAGCAAAAAAGCTGCGCGAGACGATAAGCAGGGCGGAAAAAACGAGCAGAAAGTTTGGAAAGGAGGGAAAGATTCCGAAGGCTGATGTGGACACCTATGTCAAGAACACGAAAAACCTTGGTGAGCTGGGCATCGGGCTGAATGAGAAGGCACAGATTATCGGGAACATGCTGGAGGATGAGAAGGTCTACGGCACATGCCACATAGCGATAGGCTCGAATTACGACAATGATGCAAAGTCATTGATACATCTCGACGGTCTCATCAAAAGTCCCACCATCATTCTAAAGATTAGGGGCAAAGATAATGCCATTATGAAGAAGGGCAAGATACTAATCTAGAGATTAGAGGGTGTGCTCGAACTCTTCCTGCAGGTCGATGATTACCTGCTCCAGCACTTCCTCGAATGATGGACTTCTGTAGTCTCTTACCCCGCCTAGGTCGCTCTGGACTTTTGCAATGAAAATTTCCGAATCCTTAAGGAATTCCACCCTGCACAGTGACTCTTGCATCATAAGTCTCCAACAATTTTGTCCCGCAATCGAGGATTGTGTATTTAATATTTACTGATATCACCCGAAACTGAACAGGTCGCCATTGCCTGGCTTGTCGTCTGGCTCTTCCTCATCTGTATAGTGCTCTAGGGTATCGCCCGTTTCAATGAATTCCTTGATATCGGATACCGCTCTCTCCACGGCAGCAGAGCCCTCGTCCTCTTCCAACAAGAAGGCAATCTCCGGATTATCGAGTTTCAATTTTATTGACAAATGCGTTCTGAAGTCGGAGTCATGCCTGTAAATGTGAGAAAAGTACGGCAGAATATCCTGTGTTGTTGCCTGCCTTGACAAATGGCAGTGCCTTCCAATCTTCTGGGCAACAACCTTGTGCATTCCCCTGCTCTTCTTTGTGGCGCTCATCTCCCTCAGCCAGGACGGGAAGCTGTACCTCACGAATCCGGGATACTTGTGCCTCTTTGCAAGGGCGACGCCGGCACTCATCATGTCAGTGGCATAGGACCAGAGCCCCCATGTCTGATTCTTCCTTGCCCTACCAAGGTATATGTCTGCCCTGGAAACCGCATCGAACCCTCTAACCAGGTCATCCAACTCCTTGTACTCGAGGGGAATATTCTCCTCTATCCAGAGCAGCAGGAACTCCGGTGTTTCATCAAGCCTTACGGCTGCATTTCTCGCTTTTGTGAATGTGGAGGTTTTAAGAATAATACGCACGGTATCGAATATCGTATCCCTGATATCCCTGTACCCAAGGATGCCAAGGTTTTCCGTAACAATCTCGGTTCTGCCTATGCCAACGTTCTGCAGGTCCCTCACAGCCGAGCGCATGTCTCCCCCGGAATGCTCTGCAATCCTTTGTAGGATGTCGGGATGCGCAGTGATGCCCTCGTTCTTGCAAATCCTTCCGAGCGCTTTTGCAATCTTGAGTTTGTTCACATGATCGTACTTGACTGTAAGGCAGTCCCACTTGAGTGACGCGCCAGTCCCTTTTATCAGACCGTAGTAGTCGTTAACTATGATTACTATTGGTTGTGACGTCAGCCGCACAGCCTCTGCCAGCGCTTTTTTCCCCCCCTTGTCAGAGGTCTTGCTGTCGCCAGTTCTTTCATAGAAATGGTCTGCCTCATCCACTATTATGAGCTTCCTTCTTCCCTTTGTGGATGACAGGTACTCCCCAGTGTCCGAGAATGTCTCGCTCAGTGCCCCCCTGAGAACGACCTTTTTGATATTATCCTCGTTGCGAATGTCGGATGCATTGACCTCGACCATGCCCCAATCATATTCGTTTGCAAGGGCAAGCGCGGAGGAGGTCTTTCCAACGCCGGGGTCTCCCACCAGAACAATGCCCTTCTTCTTTGGCGGGCCCAACTCCCACTCGTCAGCCCATGCGCGGAGCTGCGCGACAGCCTTGTTGTTGCCAATTACATCGGCAAGCATTCTGGGTCTGTACTTCTCTGTCCAATCCTCCGCCATGGGGAGGAATATGCATTATGCAAGTATAAGCCTAACTATAGTGGAGGACGCAGGCCCGTATTCCTTCTAAATATCAATCCTGCATTAAATCCAAGCCGTGAGCAAAATAAGAATCCAGTAAATTCCAGCCTATTTTGCGAATAGGAGGAGCCTGCTCCTCCGTACGAGCAAAATAAGAACTCAACTCAATTCAACTTATTTTGCGAGCGAGAAGACCTATTTTATATCAATCTTGCATTAGGTCTTCGCCGTGAGCAAAATAAGAATCCAGTATTTTCCAGCTTATTTTGCGAGTAAGAGGATTTAATCTCCCAGCATTAATCCTGCATTAAATCCTCGCCACCCATGAAGAGCTGCTGGACTGTATTGTATATGTCCTCGATGCCTAGGTCGTTCTCTGAAGAGAAGGGGAGCATCTCCTTGTACACGTCTATGTCGCTGAGCGCCTTGAGGAGGCTTAGATTGAGCTCGCCACCAAGGGTCACCTTTGCCTGCATGAAACTGTCGTACAGGTTCTCGAAGTCCATGGACCAGCTTAATATCTGGGCGATTTCCTCCTCAGATACCGTATCGGATTTTGCAAGCAGGTTCTGCGTGGGTATGGCCAGCTTGAAATGGGTCCCTGCAGCCAGCATCATATTCGATACAAAGCCTGCCGGTGTTTTTACAAGCTGCGGGTCGAACAGGAATAGCATCATCGAACGTTCCGGGTCGAGCCGGTTTATTATCACGTTGCTCGCGCTCCGGTATGCAAAGAGCTCGATCTGACCCGGAGTGTCCACAAGCACGTAATCGCAGTCGAAACCCTCCAAAATATCCGCAATCTTTTTTATATTGAGCGCAGCCATGTCAGCTGCAACGATCTGGGCGCCGTTTGGCCCGAGCCCGTATTCCTCCATTACTTCCCGAATCTTTACAAACTCCCGGATGTCAATGTCGGGATTGTATGGGAGCGCCTCCACGCCCGGATCAAGATTTAAGGTGACGACATCTATCCTTATCCGGTCCAGCCAGTTCCTTATTGCCGATGTTGCAGTGCTCTTTCCGCAGCCAGCGGTACCTATCAGGTATATGAATATCTTATCCATTTGCTCACACTTCCATTCGCCTTATCAGTTCGGCCGAGTTCTCACGCAGTTCCTCAAGGGTTCCGTTGTTCTCAACCGAAAAATCCGCAGCAGCTATTGCATCCAGGATGCCCCAGCCAATCTCCCTGCTGTCCCTTCTCTCGAAGTCGGAAAGGATGGCCGGCGCATCATCCCTTGCCCTGCTCCGCAACCTTTTGAATCTCAAGTCTTTATCTGCCTCGATGTTTATGAGCGTAAAGCCCTCTGCCAGTTTATCCCTGTACCTTTCAATCTCATGAAGGCTTCTGATGCCGTCGATCACGCAGGGCCCCTTTATGCGGGGTATGGTTCTTATAGCCCAGATATCCGGGCCATGCCTCTGCCTCTCGAGGTGCGCGAAGTCACCAACCGTGATGCCATCCTTTTCAGCTTCTTGCTTGAAGTACTCCTCCCTCACGATGTCCCCCATCCTAACGATATTGTAACCGAATCCGATCGCCACCCGGACAAACTCCTCCTTTCCCGACCCGGGCATGCCTATAACACCGATGACTGTCATGATTGCACCTAGTAGTAAACCTCGATTCTGAGCTCAAATGGTATGGCAAAGGCAGTTAGCGGCGATACCCACCTGACCTCTGCAGTGAACTCGCCAGGCCACCAGCCTGCTATCTCTTGAAAGTTAGTGATGTATATGGTCTCGGTTTGCTCGGCCCCACCCTCTTTCTGGTCTCCTTCCGTATCTGCCACAGGTTCCGCCCCGGGCGTGTTGTTGCCATCATAGATGTACAGGGTAATGTTGTTCCTGCTCGGGCTGCCAGAGGGATATGTGATTACTGCCGAAAAATTCTTTGCGCCCTGTGTCTGGCTTAGGGTGAATCGGAAGGTCTCCGAGTGATGAGTGGACCCGACAGTGCCAGAGAACTCACCGAAATACCCAACGTGAATGAACACGGTGTCCTTGGACGTCCCAGTGCCGTTGTCCACCGTCAGGCTGATCTTGTAGTCGCCTGGCTCGCTGTACGTGTGCTGCACTGTGAGGCCCTGGGCATCCACGTCGTTCCTTGGGTTGCCGTCGCCGTTGCTGTCGTAATTATAGTCGAAATCCCATTTGTAGGATATGATGTCGCCTGTTGAATTGGAGGCGTCGAAGTGTACGTTTTCCCCAACATTCACGTTCTCCGACAATACAGATATCTTTGCCTCCAGTGCATCCGGAATGGGCGGTTCTTCGTCATCTCTAAAGAAGATGTAGTAGGCCGACAGCGAGGCGATTATGAGGACTGCCACAACCACGACGGCCGTTATCTTGCCTCTCGTCTCGGCCTCTTCCGCGTATTCCTCGGCAACCACTGCCTCGAGAAAGTCGTCATCCATCAGTGAAACAATAATATCCAGAGATTTAAACGTTTTGTTTGCGTTTTTGATTAGTGTTAAATATGCAACCCTATATTATGGTTACATGGCAGTGTACAAGTCATCCCTTGACATATCCACGAGGGGCGAGGTGGATATAATCGACATCACGGAAGATGTGGCCCAGATTATCTCTTCATCGAAAATCAATGACGGCACAGTAACTGTTTTCGTGCCAGGCTCCACAGGCGCTATTACCACGATTGAATACGAGCCAGGGCTGCTCACGGACCTGCCACGGGCGCTTGAGCGATTGCTCCCGAAGGCAATGGAGTACGAGCATCACCTGCGCTGGCACGACGGAAACGGTCATTCCCACGTAAGGGCGGCGCTCATGAGCCCAAGCCTGACTGTGCCAGTTTCGAATGGGGGTCTGGTCCTCGGCACCTGGCAGCAGATCGTATTTGTTGAATTGGATGTCAGGCAGAGAGCGCGAAAGATAATCGTGCACGTGATTGGTGAGTGAGATGTCGCAGATGGATATACATTTCCTGGGCAGCGGGGGAAGCTGGCCAACACCCGAGCGCAACGTTTCGGCAATCGCGCTGAAGATAGGCGGGGAGATACTGCTGCTGGACTGCGGGGAGGGTACGCAGCGCCAGTTCATGAGATCCGACGTTTCTTTCATGCAGGTCAGCAAGGTCTTCATCACCCACTTCCACGGCGATCACTTTCTAGGGCTACCAGGCATGCTCCAGAGCATGACACTCAACAATAGAGAGAATCACTTGGAAATCTACGGTCCTGCAGGCACCACTAAACTGGTAAACGAATTGCTGCATCTGGGATACTTCTCCCCTGCCTTCGAGATCAGGGTCAAGGACCTAGATCCCGGCGAGAAGGCGGACTTCGGCAGATACTCGGTTACGGCATTTGAAGTGAATCACAACGTTCCATCCTATGGATACGTCATAGAGGAGGCAATGCGCCCTGGCAAGTTCAATAAGGCGAGGGCTTTGGAGCTGGGCATTCCCGAAGGCCCTCTTTTCTCAAAGCTGCAGCATGGCGAAACAATCGAGGTGGATGGCAAAAGAATCGAGCCAGGGGAAGTGCTTGGACCTCCGAGGCGGGGACGGAAGGTGGTGTACTCCGGAGATACGCGCCCATGCCAGGACATAGCCACGCATGCGAAGGATGCAGACGTGCTAATACATGACGCCACTCTCGCAACGGAGCTGGAAGAACTGGCCAACGAGCGCGGGCACTCCTCGATAAGGCAGGCATGCAATGCAGCAAAGGATGCGAATGTTAATAAGCTATTTCTAACCCACATAAGCCCAAGGTACACCATCGAGGATGTCCCGGCAGCCGAGGAAGAGGCAAAAAAATACTTCGAGAACGTGGAAGTGGCAGTTGACCTGATGAGCTATGCCGTGGAGCTGGGGGAATAATTGGCTCTGTAGATATATTATCTCACAGATACTAGTTATATATATAATTCCACCAAACTTATAATAACAACTGAGAACCTATTATAATATCGAGGTCTAATTCATGCACAACAGGAATACATTGTCTGTCATCCTCGCCGTTATCACTGTCCTCATATTGACAACGGTTAGTTTCACATCTATCCCTGTAAACAAATCACCTGCCGACATCACCAATGAACCGGAATCCAATCCAGAGGTTGTCCCGAACTTCGTTCATTATTATTCCAATTCCCCACTTCACGAGCACACTCAAAATTCTACCGTTTCAAAATTAGCGCTGCTGGTAGGTATGAGTGACTACCCGGGAGAGGACAATGACCTTCTAGGTCCGCTATGGAATGTAAAATTCTTCAGATCATATCTACTATCCAGAGGGTTTGCAGAGGAAGATATCGAGGTTTTCTATCCCTCCATCACTCGGACGGAGCTAAGAGATGCTATCAGAGACTTGGTAGCCCGCAGCACTGATGATACCGAGATTGTGTTTTATTTCGCGGGACACGGCACGGCTGCGGCCAGGCAATCTGCAATCTGCCTCTACGACGGAAACGTCTATCAAAGCGAGCTGGCATCGATGTTTTCCAGACTAAGGAGCAACAAAACACTCTTTGTTTTCGATTGCTGCATGGCCGGTAATTTTGCAGATTCCCAGCCTCTGTCCCTTATTATGGGTCCCAATAGCATAGTTCTTACAGGCTCACGCGACCATACTCTTTCCTGGGGAACGAATGGTGGCACTGGCCCAGTGTACGGCGTTTTCACATACTACCTTCTCAATGGTATGGGGGGCGCTGCAGACATTCCACCTTTCGGGGACAATGACGGCCAAACAACAGTGGAGGAAGCCTACCGTTACACCCGAGTGATGCTGAAAACCACTTTTCCACACACCCAGTCCCCGGAAATGAACGACAAATATCCAGGCCAGATGGCGCTGTGAGGGGGTAGAGCCTGGTGCCGGGGGAATAATAAAATCATGCACATCCAGATCGGCGGCGATGAGCACGTGCCAGCCTGCATAAGCATTGCCAGGGAATTGCAGCAGTATTTCACAGAGGATGCAATCTGCATGAAGCACGTACTGTATGTAGCAGTTGATTTGATGGCTTATACAGTAGAACTGGAGGATTGATTTTTTTGAGTAAAATTAATTAACTTTGACTCCTATACCTTTGTTAGCAATACGGGGAGTGATTAATATAGCACAGTGCTTCAAATGTGGGAATAAAGGATTCACATTAAAAGTATGGTATTGCGTTCAATGTGGTAAAACCGCCTGTCAAAATTGTCACCGCGGCATCCACACAATCGATCCGACCTTCTATAAAACCTTAAAGAATGAACGATTCAATTTTCTTGTCCAAAAAAGAAATGGAGAAAAATATCAACAATGGCTGAATAATCCCGGTCAATCATCTCTTGATAGGAATATATTTTTCTGTTCGGATTTTTGCAGAAATAGATATCTAATGAATCAAAAAAGCCTTCACATTTGAATATATTCGAGACCAAAAGGAAGTTTATATCCCTGTCACGGTTCCCCAGAACCCCCACCAGTTGCCGAACCCGGCATTCATGCAACAGAGATATATTCTAAAACCCATTCTGCCGCCAGAGCTTCAAGGGACGTTCGATGAGGTGGTACAAAATTCTTCTCAACAACGCTTTCATCTGACTGAAAGAGATGCCAAGCTTGAGATGGCAAAGAACTATGAAGCTGCACGCCGCCTCGAAGATGCCGCAAAAATCTATGAAAGTTTAGGTATGTGGAGTGATGCTGGTCGAGTTCGAAAAAAGGCCACACAAACAACAACAATGTCCGTGGATGTGAATAAGCTTTTAGAACAGGTAAAACAAGGCGGCATCTCCACTACTTACAAATGTCAAAATTGTGGGGCTGCCATACCAATTGATGGGGAAAGCAATTCTCAGGGCCTTCGTTTCTGTAACTTTTGCGGCACGGCAATAGAGGTAAAGGACTTAGCCGAGGTTTTACAAAAAGTGTTGTAGCTATGAATAACATGCACATCCGGATCGGCGGCGAGGAGCACGTGCCAGCCTGCATAAGCATTGCCAGGGAATTGCAGCAGTATTTCACGGAAGTATAGTGGAGGACATAAATCGAAGGAAAAGTAAACAACTATACATCGTTTCTTTTCCTTCTCACTGAGCTAATATAACAATGAGAGGGGGAAATTCCAATTTCCCCCGAATCGAAGGAAAACAGCGTTTTCCTTCTTACTCAGTTCATTTAGCAATGAGAAGTGGAAATCGTAGATTTCCACTGAATCGAAGGAAGTGGGAACTTCCTTCTAACGTAGCAAACTTCCTTCGAAAGGAGGAGACGAAGTTTCCTACGAATCGAAGGAAAAGTAATCAACAATACATAGTCTCTTTTCCTTCTCACTGAACTCATACAACAATGAGAAGTGGAAACCAAAGTTTCCACTGAATCGAAGGAAAAGTAATCGTTATTACACAGTCTCTTTTCCTTCTCACCTACATTCCGCACCCTAAATTTACAAAATTCATTATTTTTTCTATACCCTTTATGGGGCAATCATAATTGCAACAACACGTCCGTAATGTGCATGAC
>SDBU01004891.1_pt1 | contig 16227 bp, 48 predicted proteins | sample 2277071 | NCBI WGS metagenome assembly SDBU01 (sample SAMN10397929, study PRJNA504765) | marine sediment metagenome | isolation source: marine sediment core GS08_GC12, 126 cmbsf | place: Arctic Ocean: Gakkel Ridge, Loki's castle | collected 2008
TAACCATGGCCTCAAACTCATGGTCGTAGAACGCCAGCACTTCCTCCCCGAGACTCAGGGCAAGCCACTTGGTCACAGATTAGGGTCCGTTCTGTGGTCGAATTCCTGGCGTTTTGCTATCAGCACGACTTGATGGAATGCTGCTTCGAACATCAGCTTCTCAGAAAGAGCATCATTGGCCTTCCTGCATATCCTCTCTCTGTTTTTCAGGAGAGAGTTTATGTCAGCCACAGCATTTAGCATAGCACCTGGCTTATGCATTACTTCGCCATAATCCCAAGTCCCACTGCTATAGAAGATTCTTATTCGCTCCTTGATGTCTCGGATCATCTTGCCTTCTTCAGTCAGCATTCCCCACCTCCTCAAGCCTCTTTGTGGCGGCCACATAAGGGCAGCCCCTTGCGTGCTTTTCTATGACATCCCCCTTCTCGTAATCCCAGTCGGTTGACTCTTCACAGAAGTGACACCACTCATCCTGATCGTCGCTAGTCAAACAGCCGACCTTCACTAGATTCCTGATGATCTCTATGTCACTCAAGATCTCCCACCTCCAAGTACTTGAGCGTTACCTCCACTCTCCCGCCAACGGTATCTACCAAGCCATCCTCTCCAAGAAAGGGGCATACAACTAATTCTTGGCCTTTGTATATCTCCGCTTTCCCAACTGTCCCGATAAACTCTACTGGCTCAGGAAGCCTCTTTTTCCACATAGGGCACTCGAAGCCCGGAAGTGGACAGCGTAACTCCCCGCCCTCGGTTCTCTCACAAGCGACACCCATCCCGCAGCGAGATACCTCTTGCCATGCGACCGGATGAAAGACGCAACTCTCACACTTATTCATTCTAATCTCCCACCTCCTTGAGATGCGCTATACACTGCTCTTGGATCGCGTGTTTCTCTCCACCATGTGCTCTCTTGGTATGACAATCCCAGGACATGCAGACCAAATTGGATCTGTGGTGCATCTTCCTGGGATCTCCTATTCGTCCATTGACGTGGTGAACCTGAGAGCCCACTTGCATGGTGATAACGCACAGCCCCTCGTCACGCTCCACCACGTAGTCATACTCCTTCTTTCTCCACTTGGGCCAGCTAGTAGGCCAGGTCATTGCGCTTGAGGTAGTTCATCCCTGACCGAAAGAGATGGCAGGCTCTATTTGCAGCTTTTGTGGGGGGATGCCCTGCCGGGGCACCACAGACAGGAGCGTGATCCCGCGCGCCTTTTACCACGAAATAACCGCAGTCCCCGCACCTCTCCGACATTGGAAACACATTCTTCTTCACCTTCATCTTCGCCGGAGGCCCATGCTTGAAGTACATCCCACAATACTCACACTTCTGTCGGCTGAGCCCGGGAAGATCAGAGGGGGCCCCGCAGTTGTCACAGCGCTGTGATAAGTTGATACGCTCGACCTTCTCGTCCTTGATCCACGTAGTTCCCGGATAGGCCTGGGCCACACAGCTATTCAGGAGAGCTGCTGCGTCTGAGCGATCGCTCTTGAAGTGCTCAATCGCATCAAGGAAACTGCTGTTGGGTTCGTGGAGCGTGAGCTTGCCATCCTCAAACATCTTCTTCATAGCATTGAGTCCATCATCGAGGTGGCCACGCCTTCGCCTTGCAGCCCACTCATTCATCTCATCAGCGATTGCTTCAATTGCGGGATCTCCAATCCAGAAATCATAGAACCTACTCCACCATCCCACCCACCACTCCCTTCCATCTCCACACTGCGGGCACGGCACATAATACTCTGGCCCGGCCGGCTCTCCGCCTTCGTCTCCGCAGTAGTCACATTCTCCAGCCTGAAGGCCTGCCGCAAGGGCCTCAGCCTCTTCAGGAGTCATATCATCAAAGTCAATCTCTTGGATCATGATGTCTAGCTCGCTAAATCTCCCCACTTGCATCCCCCTCCAGCACATCAGTTATAAGCTTGAGAAGCTCGGCGGGGAATATCAGCAGGTCGTGTCTCGCCCGCCACCCCTCATGCATTTCCTCGCTAACTATCAGCTCCAGCGGCTCCTTCCTCTCCTCCAGCTTAGCTATGAACTGCTCCAGCGTAGGATTCTCAACTGGCGGATATACTGCTGCTCTCTTCTTATCTCCACTCATCATTCCTTCTCCCTTGCTAAGTCATCGAACCTCGTATACTCTGGCACGAACACTACCTTTGTCATCCAGTTTGGCTTAGACTCTCTGGCCTTCAGGATCCCAATCTCTGCGATATTCGTCTTTGCGTCGGATGCTTCGTATGCATCTGCACAGTACAATCCCAGAACGACGTCCGCATTCTGCTCCAAGGCGCCGGACTCACGTAGGTCATAGAGCCGCGGCCTCTTGTCATTTCTCTTCTCCACTTCCCGATTGAGCTGTGACAGGGCGACCACGCAGATGTTCTGTCTCAAAGCCAACGACTTGAGATCCTTTGTGAACTCTCCCCACTTCTCGTTCAGATTGTTCCCTTTCATACTGGCTAGTTGGATGTGATCAATCACCACTACTCCAAAGGCCTCTCCGATCCTTGCGATATGTCTTGCTACAAGAGCTGTGACCTGATGGCTGCTTAGACTTCCTTGGTCGCAGATGTATAGGGGCAAGTTTCTGATTCGTGCGAGCGATCGATTGACCCGTACCAACTCTTCCCGCGTGGCTGTTCCGTTCTTGAGCTTCCTTGAATCTACCTTGGCGTAGTTGCACGCCAGCCTCTCGATGAGTGATGTGTCTCCCATCTCCATGGATATGAACAAGCCGGCAGTTCCCTTGGCTGCTGCATGTGCAAGCATCTGCATGGCGAGGCAGCTTTTCCCATGTCCGGGTCGACCGGCTATGATGATAAGTTGCTTGCGGTGGAATCCTCCGAGTTCAGTATCCAAATCTCTGAGCCCCACCGGGATCCCCCACACCTTCCTGCCTTCGTCAACCCACTCCTGCAGCTCCTTTGAGTACCTATCTACTGTATCTTGAGCTGTCTTAGCTTCCGTCCGGCGCCCGGTCCTGATCGCTGCAATCTCCGTCAGTGCTTCCGGGACTATCTCTCCTACGTCTCTGGTTTCGTCGTATGCCATGCCTGCGATATTCCCCGCAGTCTTGATCAGCATTCTCCGTACTGCGTGGGAGTGGACGATCTTTGCGTAGTGTTCTGCGTGGATGGGGGTCGGCACTTCTTGCATCAACGATATTAAGTACGCGTCGCCCCCCAACTTGCTGAGATTCTGCTGGGCGTCGAGAAGATCGCAAAGTATCACGAGATCCGCTGGCTGGTTCGCTCCTGCGAGTTCCACCATCGCCGAGAAGATTATATTGTGCTGTGTCCTGTAGAAGTCCCCTTCTTCGAGGATGTCCGCGACCTCGTGGAACATGTCTGGCGCTATGAGAAGACTTGCGAGTACTGCCTTCTCTGCCTCTACGCTGAACGGAACTTCCTGAGTCATGCTCTAACCCTATCAAACGCCGTATGCGGCGCCACAATGCACCTCCTAGCCCCACGAGGCTTCATCTGGTGGTCCGATATAGGTTTTCACCTTTCGCTCTTCTATGGCCATCCTGGGCGCTCTAGGTCACTCTTAGTCACGAGTCAGAAAATACGCCATGAATGCTAGAAAGGCTATCCACATAACAGTCACCAGAATCCCATCTGTAGCATATGTCAACCACTCCCACATCCTACTCCTCCTCTCCTTCTGTCTCCTGTATGAGACGATCTAGCTCATCTATGTCTTCTTCGCTGTACTCTGATAGGCTATATGGCAAGACCGGCGCATAAGCTTTAACAAACTCAGAGTACGATTTCAGCCGCTTCGCCATCTCCACGCCAATGGTTATCTCAGCCATCTCACTCCTCCTCTCTAAGTCACTCTTAGTCACTTTTTGGACTTCCCATAATGAGACCGTAGATTATCCCGATGGCCACTAAGACAGTGAACGTCAGGCACTGCGTCCCATTCGCGTGTACTATTGCATCCTGCGCTAACCACTCCCACATCCTACTCCTCCTCACCTTCCGTCTCCTTTATGAGACGATCTAGCTCATCTATAATTTCCCAGTAGCAGTTCCATTCCAATAAGCCCTTTAGCACACTCCGATTCGCATACTGGCGTAGCTTCTTCGCCATCTTCACGTCAATGGTTATCTCAGTCATCTGCTACTTCTCCTCTACAAAGGCATGTTCTTTGAGTAAGCGCAGCCTGACGAAGGTGTATAGGATCCCTAGCTGCACTCTCTCTTCCCTGGTGAACTCGTAGTCTACAGGTATGTCGTGTAGTATCTCGCTGACCATCCGAAGCCCCTGCTCAAGCGGTGTCGAACATTCTGACTTGCTCATAACCCCCTCCTTTAGCCGTCTACCCCCCACCCACCTTACGCTCCTTGCTCCGTCATCTCAATAAGCACAGCCTTGGTTTCTTGAATCAACCTCACTAGTTCTGACGGCCCAAAGCACACGGATATGGCTTGGGACTCTCCGGCTACAGTGCCCGTTACTGACATAAAAACAGTGCTCTCTCTAGGGGCGTCAAAGCAGAGGGCTATATCACACTTCTCGTCTTTACATCCACACTTTACTGTCATCTAAGCTCCTTGCTCCTGTAGTGTCCTCCAGGTCCGCTCATAGACGTTCTTCGGCACAGCTTTTCGCCCGTTCACCTCCGGCTCGCCGTTCTTTATCCACTCTCCGATGTCGGACCTTACGTTCTGCAACGACAACCTCTTTGCCTGATCTCTCCACTTCTGAGCCCGCATGTACTGGTAACACCTCATCACCTGATTCGGCGTATACTGTTTATCGAGCAGCCACTTGACAGCAGCAGCCTCCTGTGGGCCATTTGGAATGGGATACCCAAGAGCTTCTTGATACAGACCCATAAGAAGTTGATGATCGCCCTTTCCGTTTCCTCGTTTCTCAGAAATGGCAGCGGCTTTTGCTGTAGTAGTATTCTTAATTGGATCTTCTTCTATTGGATCTTCTTTGTCACCAGTTTCTGGATAGGGGGTCTTAAGTCTTTGTTCACCTTGGCCTTATTGATTCCGCACTCGTGATTCTCAGGCCAGATGTCAGCGATTGTTACATAAACTGTTTGTTGGTTGCGCTCATCGGTAGTTTTGTCAATTACTATTACCCCCGCTTTTTCTAAGCCCTTCCGTGCTTTCAGAACGGTGGTCGGAGAACAGCCTATTGCCTTGCCGATGTTCTTCATGGAGTAGTAACACGATCCTGTGTCCCCGGCCACCTTCTTGTAGAATAGGTAGAGGTGTATCTCTTTAGAGCTAAGCCCCCTTTCCAAAATGATGTTGGGAATTTCGGTGCGGTAGTCATGGGGTGTTGATGCATCTCTGATGAGTACTCCGCTTTTGCGCCGATTGGACACAGACTTACCTACCACATAAGGCTCTACGGTTTCTGACATACAGGTTCCCTTCTTGCCCACCTAATTTATAGAGACAGCAAAAGTCCAAGAAGCTGGAGGCCTGGGGCACAAATGACGAAAACCGGTGGCCCTGGCAAGGGGCCTTGAGAGGCCCCCAACTTCTTGGACTTTTACGCTCGGTTTTCTTCTCATAATGCCCCTTAGCCAACTACACCTTACCATACTTCTTGTAGTTTGTCAAGTCAAGCCTTGGGCCTACCTAAACAGGGGCAGTTCCTTCAGCTTATGCTGCGGCGTCAAGCCGTCTCCTCTTGCCATAGCGAATTCTCTCAGGTATTCCAGCGACAAGTCTAGGCCCACGAACTGCCTGCCGTGCCTCCGGGCCACCATGCCTACGGTTCCGCTGCCGCAGAATGGGTCGAGCACCACGGCCTTAGCCGAGTCATGTCCTGTGCCTTCGCACAAAACGCACACGCTATCCCACTCCACGGCCCCCAATTCAGCATCCTTCTTAGACGGTATCCAATGTATCTTCCCCGTACCCTCGCATACGCCACACGCCACTTCATGCTCGCAGGTGGGACGCCAGCCGAGGGTTCGCTCTGCCATAACAGGTTTATCTCGTTCGCCCTTTTCTCTGCCATTTCTATGAAATGCTCCATGTCCACCAGGCCCCGTATCCCAATTGTCGCCCATCTTCTGGCGCTTGCCGGTATCCACCTTCTCCACCGCTCTCTCATAAGGCGCACCACATTCAGGGCAGCATTTAGGAGAACTCCCTGCCAGTATCATAGGCTCTACCAGGTCAGGGGGGAATGTGGCGAAGTGCGCTCCCTTGAATGGATGGGTGTTCACAGTCCAGACGGTGCGCTTGTTGCGGCCAGAGAAGTCATCGCCGTCCCGTCTTTCCCCGCTATGCTGCTGCTCCTTTGAGCGGCCATCCATTTCCCATGCTCCTTCGCTTGTATAGGGCCGCCGGGGGTCGCCAGTAGTGCTAGGCTCCCGTATCGCATCCGCATCGTAGTAGTAGTCATGCCCACGCCAGAGGTTGCGCCTTGTCCACTCTGCTCGCCAGTTGTCAGGCTCATCTCTCACCTTCTCGCCCGTCTCCTTGTGGGTGTACTCATAGTCAGGCGGCGGCTTGGCTCTCACACCGTCCCGCTCTGGATGAGTCCAGTATTGAGATTCGCCTGACTTGGTGAGCAAAAAGACGTATTCATGAGAACGGGTAGGGCGATCTGTGACGGACTCCGGCATGGGATTCGGTTTATTCCATACGATGTCTGAACGCAGCCACCAGCCGTCCGCTTGTAATGCGAAGGCCACCCGCCAGGGGATGCCACAGAGGTCTTTGGGCTTGAGGCCAGATTCCCGCAGGGTGGACGTGTTGCCCCTATCCAGCGGGTGAACTCCTGCCGCCTTCCGCTCTTGCCCAAGGCTGTTATCGCCACCGCCTGGGTTGAAACAGGTTCCCTTGCCAGAGGCGTAAGAGTCTCCGAGATTTAACCAGGCTACGCCGTCGCTTCTCAGAACTCGCTTCACCTCTCGAAACACTTGTACCATCTTGGCAACATATTCTTCTGGCGTCTTCTCCAATCCTATCTCGCCGTCGCCTATCCCATATGATCTCAAGCCCCAATACGGAGGCGATGTGATACAGCAGTGTACGCTCTCGTCTGCCAGCGGGATTCGGAAGGCGTCAGCTTGTAGAATCACTTGACACCACCGCCTCTTGCCAGCACCAGCTTTGCGATGATCGAAATGCTATGCTCCTCGTCTGGGTACAGCTCCATCTTGCGGAGAAGATAGCCTACCTCGCTGGCTGTGAAGCGCACTCCGTATGTCACCTCAAAATCTCCGCCATACTCCTCTTCATCGAGGACAGCCCGATAGGCAGCTTCAAGATCTGCGGCCGTGTACTTATAGGGTGTCCATTTCTTGGACATATCTTTGGCCATGCTCACCACCTTCTTGAGATCACGGGATGGTAGTTGGTACTTCTCTGTCAGATCAAAGAAGGCTCCCTGTATCTCTGGGGCGAAGGTGACTACACACTGATCGTGAGAGAAGGTCAAGCTGTCACGGCGCTGTGACATCTCAACCCTGGCTGTGACTGACGCTACGTTTCTCAGGTATGCCGGCTTGTACCCGGTAAGAGCCGCGGCTTGAGAGAACTTCTCTCCGTATCGCCACTCGCCATACCTTAGCCAGTCGCCAATGATCCGGGGCATAGCTCTGTGAACCTTGAGCATCCCTACCCCGAAGTCGTCCCACACCTTGAAGGTCGGCCGGCCCTGTATCTTCAGCCCCGTCACCGTCACCTTAAAGGCATCGGGTATTGAGAGAGTAGGAATCTCGCTCTCGATGATTGCGCTACTCATCTGCCTTGTCCAAAACTCTATTCAGACAACTCGATACGTCTTTCATGTTATCCAATATCGCAAAGGCTGTCTTTCTCCACTCCATCCACATCCAAGCACAGAACGCCGTAGTACAAGCTCCCACTATCCCTACTATCACGGGTATCCACAGTGGCACATTAGCTGGCATCTGGCCCCTCCGCAAATCTACTCAGATCCTTGTCGAGATACACTTTACTCTCCCCTCCGTCTTTCTTCAGAAAATTTCTCGGATCATCTTCATCTGATACCGACAGCCAAACCCATTCCCCCGTAGTCTCGCACTTCCCAGCCCAATTGAAGGTTCTTCCGTCCTCGACTATAGGATTGACTATTGGCTCAAAGATGATGAAGTGATTTTCCCCGCAGTGCCCGCAAGGCTCCACCGCCTTTGTCCACTCAGTGTCGCCCCAAGGGTCAGTAATAGCTACGTCCACGCATCTTCTCCTTTCATCTCTCTATCATCCCCATCTCCGCGGCCTCCAACCACAAGGCCGTGAACTCATCAACTCCACCCTCTTCCCAACGACACTTCGCCAAGAACCAGCGCATGGCCTTCATCGCTTTGGTATACGTCTTGGCCTTTGCCACTCGCTTGCCGAGAGGGATGTAGGCGATAGACCACATCCTATTCTCTGGACCTGCGTGAACGCCACAAGGAGCGATTACATCTGCTGTCACCATCTTCTTTTCCTCATCGTCATCCCAGTACACTATCTCGATCTCCATAATCTCGGGAACGACATCAGTGTTTAGATAGCGCAGCACTGCATCTGCAGACCCATGTTTGGCAATGAGCTCCAGTGCATCGTGAAAATCTATCCCAGTCACATCCATTACGCGCCGAACTAGTTTCGCTTCTATCTCACTCATCGTCATCTCCCCAGAAAAAGAAGATTGGCCAAAGAAGAGCGATCATCACATGAGTGATCCACGCCAAAGGCCTTGGCCATATCTTCAGAGCTCCTACTGCATGAACGCTATAGGAGAACTCCCCTCCATACGTGAGATACGCAGCCACGAGCAGCGCCGGGAATACAACCCCACGCGCAAGATCGAACAGGCTATCGTAGCAGATCAATCTTCCTCCTCATTCGCTGCCTCCGTTGCGGGCCAGTCTACGTCATAGAAGCTAATGCCCTTTGATGAATCAAGGTCGGGGTCAATCCAAAACATAGTGTAGCCATCTGGCGCTGTTGTAACTCTCCAGAACCTCCCCTTGCTCCCGTCTCTCAGCACCACAGTATCACCGATCTTCACACTCCACCTCCTCTGCCACGTAATCATCCTTGATATCTGTCTCCCACCAGTTCCAGAACGCACGCTGTACATTCTCGGGAAGTTGCTCGAAGTCCATCTCCATGCCAAGAGGATTGTCTTCCATGTCTGCATAGCTTTCATGGAGTTGGGCTGTCATACACACGCCATTGGGTTGACCGGCATTCTCGCTCATGAATAGCCCAAGGTAGTAATCGTTCGGAGTTCCGAGGTAGTCTTCGTGGATTTTGTATACGGAGATAACCGTGTACCTGTCTGCCGTTCGCCCGCCGTTGTCAAACACAGCCTTGATCACGCTCACCTGCCCACTCTCCTTTGCCATTATATCACACCTCCTCTGGTTTTGCAAGAGCAAGCTGCATCTTCAGGGCTGACACTGACATCTTGTATCTCTTCCCAGTATCTGCTTGCCGAACGATCACAGGAAACTTCCGCTTGCGCCTTGACCAGCCAACAATCTGGCATCTGCCAAGCTCGTGATGCTCGAATGTAGAGCCCACACCGAAGCCAAACCCGGCCTTCTCGGCATAGCGCTTCCAATCTTCCGCCTCCTGCGAAACCACCTTGCCATCTCGGATCACATCTACATCGAGCTGGATTCTACAGTTGGTATCGGTGAAGCTCGCATGACCCACGGTGAACCTCACATCCTCCTGTATCCCAAGAGCATAGAGGTAGTCTTCTACCCTACTCTGGATGTGCGCAATTCTTTCCTTGTCAAAGTGGGATGTCATCTTCAGGCATCTCCTTTGGTAACAGCGCCTTGAGTCTTTGGGTGTCGTTGTGGTCAAGGCGTATCGGATCCACCCTTGCGAAGTAAACGAACGCTCCGTCTCCCTCATCGCTGATGTAAAGCACCTGATCGAGATTGATCGTGTACTTGCCTACCTTTACGAATGTTGGCATTACTCCTCCTCTCCTGTCACAGCGCTGTGACAAACCGCACCGCTATCCTCCTCCATCACATAGAATTCGCCCATAACCTTGTGCATTCCAAACAGCGCGCCAGGGCCATTGCCCTCATCATCTCGGCTAGGAAACAGTATTGATCCATCCTCTAGCTCAAGCACAGTGGTTGGCCTTTCCCAACCCTCGTGCTCCATCTCGTACTGATTCATTCTACGCACACGAGTGATCTTCAAGCCAGCGATTGATCTCTCTTCACTCACCCGCTTCCTCCTCTCCTGGAAATAGCAGATTCTTCGTATCGTACCCATCTACACACCTGTCGTGCAACAGCAGGTCATCATCCGTGTACCCATAGTCATCGCTGGACCACACCGGCTTTTCGCAAAGACAACAGTAGCCTTGTATGGGGAGCTGGTGAGCAGGGAACTTGATTGTATGGGCCACCTTCTCAGTCATCCATTTCCTCCTCCAAAAGATGTATGTGCCACGGCGCGCCATGCTCATCACCTACGAATCTCATCAGCGTAATGTCATAGATCTTGGGATACTCGCGGTCAAGATCTGCATGGCAGAACCACTCCTCCATCTGGCTGTGAGCAGCCCTACGAGCCGCCAAATTATTCTCTCCCGCCACGAGCATGATGCCGTTGTCGTCAAGGTTTACCCGCTCATACTCCACTATCCACATCTTCATTGGCTTGCTCATACTGGCCAGCCCTTCGAGATGTCATAGGCTTTCCCGTCACTCGCTGTGATTTTCCTTGACACAGCCTCGACTTCGATAAGCGGATGGCACTCAGCTCCTTCTTCGCCGAACATCCTTTTTAGGCCAGCCTCTCCAGCCACCTTGGCAGCTTTGTCATCGGAGGCTAGGACGAAGAAGAAGTCATCGTTTCTTGTTGGCAGATCTACTTCATAAAACACCAACCATAGCTTCATTGGCTTACTCATGCCTTCTCCTGTATCTCTGCAATGAGCCATGCAGTAGCAAGGCCCATCCAACATACGGAAACGGCAAGCAGTATAAGCCCGACGTTGGCGCCTACCCTCATCTCTGACGTAGCCACGAACACAAAGAACGACATCCCCAACCAGAAAAACAACGATGCTGCTAGTAACATTCGCTCTCTCCTTTCATGCTGCTACTTTCACAGTCTTATACCCCATACTGATCGCCGCAAGCACGGCCTTCACCCTAGTCCGTGCGCTGTGCATCCGGCCATCATCCCCCTCGATCTTCCAGTATGCGATTCTCAAGAACCCCGTGCTGGACCTTACGAGCTTCGGCCTAACTGTTGCTCTCATTTCTCCTCCTTATGGTGCCCAAGAGCCTCAACCACCTTGTCTAGCCCTTCGCCAACAAGGAACTCCCCCTCTTTGAGCGCGTGCTTCTCCAACACTTGTGCCTCGGTATAGGAAATCATCCCTACCCAGGCATCGACCAACATGGCGCGAGCCACCCGTAACAACTCAATGGCTCGCTCGATGTCCTGCTCTTTACTCATCATGCCCCCTTTACTTGTACTGTTTGAAGGTCAGCGGTTGAATCCTTGCGGGCGTCCTCGTTCCTCTTACTCCACCAGTGAGAAACCACATCGTGCTGTTTGTACCCCACCGTCTTTAGGTGCTTTACCCCTAGCTCGTGGGTTGCGAAGGCTATAATGAGCCCGTCCCCCCTTATGGGTTCCTCATCATAGAACACCACTACTGTAACTTCCATCATTCGCCCTCCTGTTCTCTCATCCACTCCAGGAGCGTCCCCAGAGTTACTGTCTCCCTTGTCTCTACCTCATAGTACCCGTCAAGGATGCGTTTATGGCGAATCTCTATCCTATCTTCCTTATCCAGCTCCCACTTGTCCATCATTCCCCCCTAAATATAGAATGTTCTCCAACGACCACCATACACCCGTTTTCCTCTTGTGGGCACCCCTTCTCATCGTAAACCTGCTTGAAGATGCAGGGGTCACCCTTGCGGATATATAGACCTTCTCCCAACCGCTCTAAATCATCCGGCCATGCCCAGCCCTCCGGCTTGTCCATCATTCTCCCCTTACTACGGGCAGGATTGCCCCTACTTCATCGCCTTAGCTAGAACTTTGGTATCAGCCACTAGCTTGATTTCCAGCTTCGGTAGTTGGTTAAATCTCTGTATAACCTTCTTGAGTGCCGTTGGTTCGATGTAGCCATTGCACTCGTAGCCTGTCTTCTTGTCGTAGCATGTGTAGCCAATCCGCTGTTTCCGCTTCACGTCAACCCCTCCTGAACCTTGAAGCCTCGCTCCATGACATCTTCGATATCTTCCATAGCCCCCCTAATGGAGCCTTGGGCTACGACTAGCCGATGCTTCTGCATCCAATCCTCTTCCTCGTGCCTGTCGATCTGAGCAGATACTATATTCAACGCTTCTGCCAGTAGCTTATATGCCTGTCTCATTTCGCTCATGCTTCCTCCTCCTGCTCCTCTTTCCACTCTTCGACCATCTTGGAGAACTCATGGTAGCAGTACTCGTAGATGTTCAAGCCCAGCGCTTGCATTGGCGAGTTGTCTCCATCGCCCATGCCTGGCTTGTCATGCAGGAACTCTCGATGACTCTGCGCCAACTCTACCTGCTCCCCGTAGTAGATCGGCACTTTGCTATCTGCGCACTCGTGAACCATATCATCCACATCTTCCCCGTCCTTGAGTCGAGGCAGGATGTCATCCTCGAACGTTCCCTTGATGTCCTCGTCTAGCTTGTAGATCGTGTACGGATCGTCACTCACTTTACTGCCTCCTTTATAAGCTGTCGTTCCCCTTGTCATAGCGCTGTGACATCTACGCCCCTTCTCCCACTATGTCCAGCATGGGATTCCAGACAACAACCGACCCCTCATCTGCCCCTTCATCCTCTACTCCAATGCCATAGGACGGGTGCTGTGTCTCTGCCCAATTCTCGGCGTCAATCTCGCTAGAGAATGCTTCTACTTGATCGACAACCCCGCCCCATTCGCACACCACAACCCAGACTCGCGCTGCCTTGCTCATGCTCCCCCCCTCAACCTCCATGCATACCACAGAAACCCATAACCTAACCACAGGATCACAAGCATCACGGCATCTCCTTTCCCAGCCCCTCACGCGCATCTTCCTCCTCGCAGGGGAAGAAATGATTCTTGCAATTCGGGCACACATGCTCTCTACTTCCCTCTTCGCAGTAGTACTTGTACCACAGGCCCTCCATGTGCTTGGCATATCGAGCCCTATCTATCCACCTTCGCCACCCGGTAGCACACACTCCGGCGACACACGTCATCAGGACCAGCAGAACCCCAACTACTAGCTCGAACGTATTCATGGCATCTCCTTTCCCAACCACCGCGTGGCGGGATTGGCACAGATTCCACATAGCCCCCATGTGTCCCACCATTCACCACTGGATTTGTGGGTTGGGATAGTGAATGGGTGATCTATCCATTTGCCACATAGCCCGCAGTGGTAGCCGTAGTACTGAACTCGCTCGGAGCCACCAAGTCGCCACTTGAACCAGCGGTACAATCGCTTCATGGCATATCCTCCTTTGCCTCCTGTACTATTTTGAGGAGCACGCTGTCCGCAGAACCAGTCCACCTCGGCGTCACCAAGAGCCTGTCAATTAGGTGTTCGACGGTCTCTCCCGGGAGGACTTCGTGGACGACCTCAAGGCGGCGCTCCGTCTCTGTGGACCGAAAGATGGCGATTACTTTCATGGCATCTCCTTTCCCAACCACTGAATGGGCTATAGCATTTTCCTCTTGTAGCCCACTATCAATAGGGGGGCGAAAATCAACCCCACTATAAGCCCCCCAGCCTCTCCAAGTTCCACTCCCAGAAATACTGCAAGGGCAATGTATATCACGACTGCTCCGATATACGATGCTGCTGCGAAGGCAAACAGAACAACATACTTCTTCACGGCATATCCTCCGTCAGCCACCGCTCACAGTTGGGGACGGTGATTATGAATTGGTTATAGCCCTGGTGTGGTGAGATGTTGATTGTGGAATAGGCGGGACGGCTCAAAGCAACAGCCAATGCTTCCCTCTCTACCTTGCGTGGAAGGAATACCTGTATCCACTTATCTGGATGAACCATTTTCACCACCCCCGTAAACAGCCCCCCGGTCAGGCCCAGCTTCGAGCCGTCTATGATAACGCCGTCACCTACGCAGAGACTTTCAGCACCTACTTGCATGGCTCCTCCTTTAGGCGCTTGAATACTACGAGTGTTGCTGAGTTGGCCAAGAGTATTTGTATATGTGCGACTTCCCATCCCATATTACCCCACACGTTTAGCCACTCGATGAATGTTTGCCCGTCTTCTGCCTCATGGTGTTGCTTCGTGTACTCCCACTTGTCCATCTCACCCCTCCGTCTATGATAACGCCGTCACCGACTTGTAGCTCAGGCATCATGCTCCTCCTCCACCGGCTCCAGCGTCACCTTGAACTTTCTGTTGTAGAAGGCTTCGCCTATGCGAAGCAAATCTCTTTCGGGGAAAGCAGCAATGCCTGGCGCACATCTTACTCTCTCGAATGTAGTCTCAAACTCCACGGGCTTCCCTTCCCAGAGAGTACAGCCGAAGTCGAGGCTAGGCTTATATCCCCCTTGACTAATCCCCCTGTTACATACTGAGATCTCCCGGTTAGTCTCCTTATCAATGTCTCCTTTGGGCCAACTCCTACAGCTCTCACACGTGTTCATGTCTCCTCCTCTACGTATACGCCTATCAGCCCCCACCCCTCTAGCTGTTCCTGGCTGCACTCCTCGCTTGCCTGTGGTGGGCCAAAGACCTTCCCCTTGGTCCACACCTCCCAATGCTGCTGTGCCTCGGCCTCAGTTTGCCCGAGCATAAGCGTGTGCTGATGCTGGTTCTTTCCATCCCTATAATCCGTTGTGTTCGCCAACCACTTCATCACTTCCTCCTCATCAGATATGCCAGGATCAGAATGTACGCTGCTGCCAGGAATTCCATCTCATCTCGCCTCGTAATCCACATCCATGATTACCGATGTGCCTACGATCTGCACGTGAGTGAAGTTTATCCCGTCATGCCATACCTTGATAAGGTCACAGTCTGGCAGTCCATACCACGTGATCGTGTCGATATCCCAACCCTTTTCCTTCTTGATCTTGTTGACCCGCAACTCTCCTATCAGGCGCTTGAGATAGCTTATATGCACAACTCTCTCCTTGCCTTCCCAATCTTGCGCTGTAGATTATCCTCACTCGTGGCTCTTACCGCGATGCGCTGGCCATTACCTGTAACCGTGGCTTTCCGGTACAGCCTGGTCCTCGTGATCAGGACTTGAATTGCGTTCACGCTCCTCTCCTCTCATGTGACATCCATGAATCCCCCATCCCCACACCGAATCGCGCCCATCCTTGTGAATACAGCGCAACTTGTCTACTTGGGTGCGCATCCAACAGGTTTCTCTGCTGTTGCACTCGTCGCAGTCGTGGCTCATACGATATCCCCCTTGCATAACTCTTGAATCCTGCCTACGAGCTCATGCAGCTCTCCCGTATCGGTGTACTCGGATAGCTCGCATCTCTCCTCGTAATTATCGATCATACGCACGATCGTGGCAGAGGGTTCTCGCATCTCCCCTGGCTGTAGGTCTGCATCGTGTATGTCCGTGCTGCCGCACTCAATACACGTGAGCTTCTCTTCGCCTGGGGCTACCTCTACCCAGAGGAACTCCAACTCGCTCGCCGTGAACTTGCATCCGTTACACGTGGCGAGCATATCTTGACATCGAGAGTCTCTCATCTTGCCCATGCCATTCTCCTCTCATATTCGTGTTACGATCAGACCTTGAGGCACGGCATCTCCCTTGGCTCCATACACTTCTTCGCCAAAGTCGCCCCCATCCTCATACTCCTCAACCCACACCCATTGATACGAGGCGAACAGGTCGTCAACCCACCCGAGCACGTCTCCAACTTCATTGATCTCCTGTGCATCGCTCAGGAGTGTGAATCGCTCCACGTTCTCAGGCTTGAACAGATCGCCTACCGTGACTATCTCGCCCATGCCAATCTCCTCTCTTTCTTGCCCATCCTGCTATGGAATACGAACGGCTTACGAGGCTTGAATGCAGCCCTCACACGACGTAGAGCCGCCTCCTCCGTTGGACGCCTGTAACCTCGGTACTTGGGCTTCATGCTACGCTCCTTCCGGGACTATCGCCCCACTCAGAATACCGCGTATGCGGGCCTCAGCCGCTCGTAGAGCCCTGATTCTGCACGAGCCTACATA
>SDBU01004892.1_pt1 | contig 16224 bp, 9 predicted proteins | sample 2277071 | NCBI WGS metagenome assembly SDBU01 (sample SAMN10397929, study PRJNA504765) | marine sediment metagenome | isolation source: marine sediment core GS08_GC12, 126 cmbsf | place: Arctic Ocean: Gakkel Ridge, Loki's castle | collected 2008
CGCATCATTTCTAAAAAGTGTGAAAAACTCAAAGTGGAGGACTTGGCCGACGGTCTGATCGTCACGGAGACTCCGCTTGCGACAAAGGGTGAGATAACGGACGCCAGCAAGGGGGCTACGGAGACAGACCGCATCGCGTGGGCGTTTGAGCTTGTGCATGGACTCGCCGCGATGCACCATACATTTGGCTTCGTTCACATGGACATCAAGCCTGAGAATGTGCTCATGTTCGACCACGAGGACGTGCACACCGATTGGCCCACGCTCCGCATCCGCGTCCGCACCGTAGATGGGAGCGTCAAGGATGTCGTCGTGCGCGACACCAACCCGCACAACGCAATCCTAGTCGACTTTGGCGTCTCTATGGCGCAGGCGCCCGGACCGTATGTGTTTGGCCCAAATGGGCCGAGGTGGAGTGAGTTCGATCCGGACGTACTTCACACGGCCGGCACGGCACCCCTCCTCGACCCGATTTTCCTCACGTACTATGACACGATCGACCAAGATATGGAACGGTTCTCTGTGGGGCGGCCACTCGCGCGCGGCATCGCCGGTGACGTGTGGGCTCTAGGTCTGACGCTCATCAGCGTGTGGCTACAGGACGTGAATATAGGGAAGAAACCGAAGGGATGGGGTCAACGCCCTTGGAAAACGTGGGAATCGGTGCTCGAGATCGGCGGAAGACTCCCAGGATTGGCCACGTACGAAGACGAAGTGGTGCAAAAGGCGAGCTTTAAGGTTCCACCCCCTCCTGATATCACCGAAGTGGACGAAGAAGACGACTGGTCTCACGTGTCGACGTTTCTGCACGCGCTCGCATTATACCACGCGTTCTACGGGAAATGGCCGGTGTTGCTAGCGGATGTTGACGGCCTACCTGATCCTGGTCCATACTGGAACTACGTCAGTGGAGACAATTTTTCCGGCCTCAAAAGGTCCCTCAAGAAAGGACCCGACCCTTTCGTCGTCATCGCTGGAAGCCTGAATGATGCGGACCCACTCGTGTACGATTTTGTCAAGCGTTGTCTCGCGTGGTCGCCCAGCGAACGTGAGGCGTTCATCATGAATGGTGACGCGCTCGTGCACAACCTGTTCCGGCATAGTACCCACCTCGCGTTCACGGACCCAGCGGACACGCGCGCCGACTTTTTTCTCGATCTCACGACGCGGACCAAGCTGACGTCACCGACTCTCCTGGTACCTCCACCTGGAACACCACCGGTTATTGTGCCGAGACCCAAGCCAACGCCTAAGCGCGTTGAACCCAAGCCCGTTCCTAAACCAACGCCTAAGCGTGTCGAACCCAAGCCTGCACCGAAGCGCGCCGAACCAAGACCAGTTCCCATACCAAGGCCTGGGGTCAGCCCTGAAGTGTGTCAAGCACCTAACGTTGTGAAGATCGACGTGGATGAAAAGTCTCCGTACAAGGTCATCGAAATGCTTGCTGAGAAGGGAGGTACAAACGACTTGTACATTTTCGATTTCGACGGCACACTGGCGGCGCGGCCCTCAGACTTGTTCCCTGAAGATTTTGGCACGCCCGCCAAGATGCGGAGGAAGGTCAGGGATATCGTAATTGATTCGAAGCAGATTCTGAAGAAGTTCAGGGACGACCCCACCCGTGGAGTGATCGACCCCGAGGCGTTTTACGGGCCGTCGAACATCACCGAGCTCTCCAAACTCCCTGGAGGGCGCGTCTACGTCGTGACTTCGCGTACTCCAAAGGGTACAGAGGCCGTGCAAAAGATACTTACAGCCTCTGGCGCCGGCGACATCGAGGTGATTGGCACAGAAGGCACGGGCCTCCTCAAGTCTCAAGTCGTCATGAATCTCCTGAGCGAGAAGAACGCCGACACAGTGCACTTCGTCGACGATTCTCCGTTAGAGCGCGAGGGTATGGAAGTCGGCGTGACGCTCGGTGCACACACGCTTGCTATCTACGATGTAGACCTCGTAAAGTTCATCCGGAGTAAGGGCGAAACGATCCGTCCATGGGCAAAGGCCGAGGCGGACTACTGAAAAGAAAATGAAAGCGCCTATTCTTCTTCGTCCTCATAATCGAGAGGAATCATGATAGCGTCTCCGGCGCGCGACTCGGCCTCCACACGCGCCTCCTCGAGTTCTGCTTCTGCGGCAATTCCTCCCGTGATGTCGCGATGCGCCGTGTAGAACGGCTCGCGCCGCGGTGCAACGTGACTGATGGCCTCGAATGCGCTGGCCGACGTGCACAGCGCCCTGACCCAGCACTCGATGGCGTCGGCGGCGTTCTCGCACAACCATAACTTCTTGTCATACACGACGTGCCAGGCATTGAAAGCGCGCACAAGGACCGGGTACAGTTTCTGTGCCCCGGTCACAGGTGGCGAGCTGCACACAAACCACGACGAGAAGCGGATGTGGTCGGTGAGGAAGGCGTCGTCCAGTAGGTAACCAGCGGATGTAATTAGCACATCGCAGGAGTCGACGTCCGTCTCAGTTTCGCGGTGGATCTCTTCTATGCTCACCCCTTCATCTTCTTCGTCGTCGTCTGCTATTGACGCCGCGGACTCGGCGTCCCTAAAGCGATTTCTGTAAGAATCGTCGTCCCAGATCTTCATGCGGTCCATGAGGGACTCGATTAAATTTTCGTCCTCTATCATCTCGGACATCTGGTCAATGACCTCGGGCCGCATCTTCGCGATGGCGTTGTACGGTGTGGCATCGGCGTGCGGGTCCTTCTCTGCAAAGCGCTCGACCTCGCCCGGGTGGGCGCGGCGCTCGTACACCAGTGAGGAGAAGTCGGCAGCGACAAACTCGCGGACTGCACCGATGTCCGACGCCTTCCGTATCCATTTGTTAAGTGCGGTGTAGGAGGTTGCTCGTGGACTGACTTCCACGACATCTGCGGCTTCCACCAACGAGTTGTGCTCATTGAGTGTTCTGAGAAGCTCAAAGAATAGGCGCTCCGTCTCGACAATGAAGTTTTCGTTGACGCAGTAGCACGTCGCAACCGCGTCACGACCGCCAGTTGCGCCCATGTCGGTGGCATCGGTCACGCGTGTGACGAAGCTCGGGTGGTCGAACGTGCGGCGCGTCGGGAGTGCCACCCAAAAGTAGCGCCCGCATTGTGTGGCAAGAGCGTTGACGTAGTCGCGCACCGTATCTGAAAATCGCAGCGTGTTCCATGCGGTGATTAGAACGTGGATCGCGCGCCACAGGTCCGCAACCGAGTACTGATTCACCGCGCTGGCAGACACGCACAAGTGACGCTTCTTCACAAAGTCTGACTCGTGTACTTGTTTGAGCCTTCGGGAGTGTCGGTGCAGCACGAACTGTATGCGCCCCCACACATGCCACAGCATATAGCGGTGATCGCGCTCCACATTAGCGTCGGGGTCGCCACGTTTTCTTATCCAGTACATGAATACCTTGTCCTGCACGCGGTTCCACACGCGCCACGTAGCAGTGCCACGGGTTATTTCTGGAGCGTCGTCGTCGTCGGCGTCGGCGTCGACACATGTGTTTTCTAGTGTTACGTTTAGCGCATGCAAATACGACGAACGGTGATGTGGCACGTCGGGGATGTCCTCGCCATCGAACCACGTGATGTTAAGCTGTGGCGCATACTTGTATGTCTCTGGGGGAGCTTTGTACTCGTAGTCCATGTCCCTTTGCGTGCGTGTTAGTGTGTAGTTGTTGTTTTTTACATTAGCCTGCGCTCCATCGTGGTATCTTCATTTGTGAGTGTTGTTTTTCTTATTTAAAGAGAAATAGAGGTCCCTCCTCTTTTTCAAAGGATCGGTTTTTTTGTGTTGTCTGATGCCATGGCACACAGTGCAAGTGCCGCTCGGCGTGTGTGTGTGCATTCGTCTTTAAAACTTATATTTTATTTTCAGATAGGGGGTCCTTCTTGATTCCACAAGAAAAAAAAAGGAGCGTGAGAAGATGGACGAAGCATCTTTCCAAGCGATTATGAACGGAGAAGAGGAGGGCATGTACGCCCTCGACAATGTGATGCTCAATGCGCGCGTTGGATCCGTTCCCGCGAGTGGCGGGTCAGGTGGGGGTGGGAAGCCCCCACCCCCACCTGAGCAGTTCGTGAGCACCGCACAGGCATCAGCGACATTGCGTGGTGCCCCTCAACCTCTTGGTGAAGACGATGGATTTGACACGAGCTGTGACGAATTGGAAGCCGAAGAAAGGGCAAGTGTCCCCCACAACGACTACCAAGACGATGAAGACAACATTGACGACTTATTCAGAGACTCTTCTTCGACCTCTGTGCGCCTTGCACCAAGTTCCCGAAAGCGTGCCTACGACGAGCCCTCGGATGGTGGCGGGCCTGATGCAAAGCGTGCTTCGGCCTCTGCGCGCGCCAACCAATCATCACGCGTCATGGATCAGATGCTTAGTAGTGGCGCGGCGGCGCGAGATACGTCCGGTCTAAGTTGTTTTGGCTGCGTGTTCAGCTCGCGCGCAGACGTAAGAGATGTGGACAAGCACATTGACGGAGACAAGATGAACAGTCTGATCCAGATCTTTGACGACAACTATGGACGCATCGACAGCAAGGTTCTCTCCAGGTTGTGCCACTTGTATTACAAGAACGAGATCTACAGGCCGCTGCGTGGCCGTGGTGTCCTTGTCAAGATGTGGAGAACGCGTGAGATTTTCAAGCACTTCACTCAGCACCAACTGGATCCGCGCGTCTTTCTTGTGGAACAGATCAAATCGTACGTGGAATTGTCCGCGGTGATGAGGTCGATGCTCGTACAGGAAACCTCAGGTGGATCGGGCGTCAAGCCGAACCACACGAACGTCGCGTTGCAATTACGTGTCGACCAACACCTGCTCAGGCTACGTGGAATAGACCCAGGGAAACTCAATTTCCACAATCCGGTCTGCACAATCGACTTCGCGGATAAGGGCAAGCTCATGAACCCCATCCGAGACTTCAAGAAACCTTCGTGAAAAAAAAACTTGCCAAGAAAACATAAAGGTAGCATGTGACCTTTGCGCTAGTATTGTTTTGCGCGGTACGAGCGACACACGCCAAAAAAAAAGAAGTGGGTAGAGACGGCTCGTCCTTTTTTTCGCATTGTGCAGTGCGTAAAAAGGCTCCCGTGTGTGGCAGCAAGCAAGCGAGTGGGGTTAAAAAGAAAGAAGAAAAAAAAGTCACAGAGGACACTTTTAATCCCTTTTTTCTTTCTTCCATTTCACGGGATAAAGCACATTCTTTTTCCCACCGCTCACACACAAAGAGATGGCGCAGGCAGGCGCGCCGCCGCCGACGCGCATGCGGAACATGTCTAATGTGGGCTCGCATCCGATGGCTGGGATGAGTCGATCTGGATCACAGCTTGGTAGCAACCTCGCCGGTCCCCCGACTGCGTTGTCAGGGGCGAGCTCGAGGCCAGGATGGTTCAAGAACGTGGGCGGCGGCTCGCCGCGTGAGGGATTCATGGGTACTGTGGGAGTGCCGCCCGTATCGCGCAATGGCCCTCCATCCGCAACCATGATGGATCCGTCCCCGAACCAAGTAACGCCCGACACGATGGGGCTCATGACAAACCACTCTGCGCCGTATGCAAAAATCGCTCGCGCGCTCCGTGCCGACATCATGAATGTCTCGCAAGTCTACCAGATCCTTGCTACACTTCTCGAGTCGCGTGATCCCGTGAGAAAGCGTAAGGGTCGCGAAACACGCAGGTACACGATGCTGAACATGCCTGCGTTGAACTACTTCCTTGGTGTCAGTTCCCTGATGCCGAAGTCGCCCACAGAGATTCAGTCAGCAGAGGAGTTTCTTGAACGCGTCACCACGTCTGGGAACGTTTCCAAGGAAGGAGGGTGGAGCATCGAAGGTGTTGTCCGAACCGAGGAAGGTGCTGAAGACATGTACAAGACAAAGCAAGAAGTCACTGCCGAAAGGCTCTTCAATTGCGTGGTGCGTGGCTACGCCTACACGTTCAACGTTTTTGGACCCAACGCGCACCCGGGCACCGCATTGTACATCATCGTCAAGAAGGTGCATGTCGCCAAAGGGTCGACGTTCAAGGTGAGGCCGTGGGACACAAACCGTGAGGCGGCACTGCCTATTACACCGGGTGACAGGACTCCGGCTCCGTTCCAGTTCACATTCTTTGGAGACTACCGACACGACACGCCTCCGCTGAACAAACTCGAGTACTTGGACGAGTTCGGCTTCCGACACTACGGGAAGGCCATCTTCATCGGAAGGGTGAGCACTCACGCCCCGGTGAATCCTCAGTACCGCAACGCCGGCGAATGCTACAGGGACCTCAGCGTGATCCTGACGATGCCGCAGTTCCACTTCATGATGGACTGGTGAGGAGGGGGTGAAGTGAAAAAAATAAAAACAAGGTACGGAGACACAACGCGAAGATGGGGAACCATTTAAAGGGTTGTTTTAGGGGGAGAATATACAGTGTTCGAAGAAGTAATAAGAAAACAAAAGTGCGTGGTCGCTAAAGGCGGGTCTGTCACAACCACTCTCATACACCAACACACCCAGGTGCACCTGTCGTCCCTTCTTCCTCTATCCCCCCCCTCGAAAAGAAAGGGAAAAAAATGACGGATAAGATCTTTGACCTGACGCAGCAAGGTGGCGTTGGACGTCAGCCCGTCACGAACGCCGGGCGCGTCGGCTACAATTTCCGCTTGGATCAAGATGCCCTCGAGTCACGGAAGCGCAAAGGTGCGGTCGGGAGTCTGTGGCCCACCGCCAGCATGGAGGACAAGGTGTTTTTCGTACTCCCACGTGACATTTGCTTGGCGGAGAAGAAACGGCCGACACGCAAGCAGACGGACGGCATGATGACCGTGTGGTCGGTCCTGAACGGTATCCGCGCCGACTCCCTCCGCCAGCTCATTGAGTCACACACGTTCGCCGGAATCGCTGGTGGCCAGGGCGCCGTGTTCGACACGATTGGCAACAATCCACGCTGGCCAGAGTTCGCGGGCATTGTTGGCGGTCTCTACACGATCATCAACAACGGCCCCGACCGGATCATGAACGGTCAACTCGTGTACTGGGACATCCCTGCATCGGGGGCTGTCTTTGACAAGGAGCTTGGACTCCGCGACCCGAAACGTGTCACAGAGCTCGGCCGCCGCGATTCTTACCGCATCACAGCGACCACGCGCCCGTACAAGCCGTCGTCGCAAGGTGCTACCGCTACTGCTCTCCGCGATGCGATTCGATCTTCGTTCTCGAGTTCCGCGACGTCGGACTACGATACCGCGGGATCGGTTACAGACCAAGCTGCGATGCGTCTGAAGTGGGCCGCGCTGCAAATCTCGGTCAATGCCGTCGAGGCAATGCTTTCCAGTGGACTGGTCAAGTTCGACCCAGAAGCTGTTGGCGACGAGGGTGCGCGCAGAGAGAACGCACGCGCGTGGGGCGCACTGCGCAAGACTACTCGTGAGAACTACATCACAAAGATCGCTTGCGGAATCGGGTGCCGCCGTACGCAAGGCACCGGAAACGACCTCTTTATGATGAAAGATGCCAAGGGCGAAGACATGACGGTCAAGAAGCACATCTGCGACCTCCTCACCTTCGACAGCATGCTCGTTGGCTACACTGATGGGACAACGATCCCGTCAGGAAACAAGGGAGAAGTCGTGCGCAACCAGGAGTCCACCATCAAGGACCTCCTCAGTGGAATCGCGCAGGCCAACCATTACGTCGGGGACCGCATCTTCTGCAAGGCGCTCTCCCCCGCCGCACCGGGCAAAGAGTTCGACGCCATCTTCGGACACTACAGGCAGTAAAGGGACTAGACGTGTGTGTGTCATGTTGTTGGAGTTTAGGTGGGAGAAGAAAAAAAAGAACCACATCAGTTGAGGGGTGGAAAAAATCAGTCCCTCCAAACACACGGTACGGACTTGCCGCCTACATCTGCGTCGCGCCGAGTGTCGATGCGCATGACTACCGCGAATGGCACAAAGATTGGTGTGGAGACGTCGTGCACACCCGTGGTGTGCCGCACCCATTCAGAAGCATAGGGGTCGCTCAGGTCGTTGGCGGCAGCGATGTCATCAGCGCTTGCGTTCACGGTCTCGTACTCGCGCTCGATCAGAGCCTTCCTTAGTGTGTCATGTTCGGCGTGCAAGTCCACTCGTATCGTCCCGCCACGAATCAGGCCAGATCCCTGCCAGTTCTTGGGAACTGGCACGTAGAACCCCATTGCGTTTTCAAGTTGCTCCTCGCGCGTCACGTGGAACACGCGGACACCGTCGTCTTCTTTGGCGTACGGCATGTCCGCGATAGCTTGATTCAACGGCGCGATGGCATACGGCCTCTCGTTTAAGATACGCCATCGTTCCCCCACAGTTCCGCAGTGATCCATACGATGACATCCGCTGGGATCGCTGCGGATGGACTCGGCGTGGATGATACAAGATGAGTCATGAGGCGCAGCGCCGCAACAGCGGAAGTGGCCAGTGTCTTGGTTCAGAGACATCGTGTGTGCGCGACAACCAAGGAATCCAGCATCGCGCGTGCGGTACACTATCCCGCACGTAATGCATTTGGTGGCGTCCTCGGCGGCCATTTTCCGACTGAGGCAGGAGTTGGTGTTTTTACCTTATGTTTTATAAAACTACCCGCACGCGTACTCTTTTTGTCCGCCCCGCACTTTTTTATTTTATATTTTTTCCCCCTAACGTGCCACAAAAAAGTCCGGGTCTTTTTTCCCCTCACTTTCCTTTTTACTCTACTTCGTGACGTGTGCGCACAAAAAAAAACTATGGCGTCGGCGGTTGCGGTTGCGCCTCGTCGCGGGCGAGGTCCGCACGTCTTTGGCATCGACCCGGGCTCCGTGTTCTGTGGGGTGGCCGAGCGGATGAACGGGCGCGTAATCTCTCTGGAGCGTGTGCAGTTCCGCGCGCCGAAAACGGGCGGAAATGATCTAGGCCACGCGCGCCTGATCGGCCAAGTGACGGAGTGGATCCGCAAGAACGCGGGGCGTTTCTCGGACGCGGTGATCTTCATCGAGGACCAGCCTCCCGATGCATACGGACGTGAGGGCCAAGCCGTGCAGTACACGTTCCAAGCGTTTTTTGGCGACCAGTGTGTGCCCGTGAACGCGGCGGCGTGCAAGGCGCGTTATGGCGAGCACTTCCCGCGGCACCCGCGCTACGCAGAGTTCGCTGCACACAGGCGCGCAGAGAACCAGAAGGCGTATGACCGAAAGAACGCCATCGAGTGGGGGCGCAAATATATACCAGAGAATGTGACGGCCGAGTACGAGAAAAAAAATCCGCAGAAGAAGGATGATGCGTACGAGGCGGCCTTGTACGCACTCTACGGTGAGGAATGCATGATCGACGCCGAAGGTTCCTTGCGCAGCGAACCGACGCCCGTACCGCGGCGAAAACGTGGTGAGGTACACCCGCGCGGGAGACCCAAGGCCAAGTCGGCAACACCAAAACCCAAGGCCAAGTCGGCAGCCAAACCCAAGGCCAAGACCGCGGGGCGAAAGCGCACTGCGTCAAAGGCCGTGGTGAGTAGTAGCGACGATGACGACGTTGTCGACCTCACGAATGGGTCGGCGGAAAAGTCTAGGCGCAAGGGTGCGGCGAAGCGTCGGCGTACGTAAGTTTTCCCCACTGTAATTTCCCACAAAAAAATCAAGATTCATCATCAAGTACCTCGCGTGTGCCTCCGACTACATCGGTCTTGACAGATGGTAGAATCGATGCCTTTGCGTCGCCAACTGCCTCAGACAATCTCGCGAGCGACGCGGCTTGGTTGTCACCCCTTGCTGCCAACTGTCCCAAGTAGATGCCAGTCTTTGCCACGTAGGTGTCCATTGTGGTGTTGTACACATTGAGCTTCTCGGCGTAGTCCATGCGCCATTCGTTGATGAGTTCGAGCGCCTCACGCGCGGGATCCATGCTGTGCATCTGAACTGCTAGAGATAAGGACCCGTTGCGAATGGAACGGAGTAGACCCGCGTCTTCTTCACGCATAGTCATGTAGACGCGGTACGCGCTCCAAAGTTCGACACGGTCGATGCGGCAGAATTGCGCGCTTTCTTGGGACTGGTCCTGGGACCCAGGGGCGACGGGGAACATCGGCAAGAGACGCGCGACCACGCTTGCGGTCACATCGCCAAACGGTTTTTGCTCGGTGTACCGTCTTCGGTCTTCCTGATGCGGTTCGTGGGCAGCCTCGGTGGGCATGTCGACGGTGAATGTCTCCGTTCGTGTTGGCGACCGTGTAGTCCTGTTGCGTAGGGAATATTCCGCTGCAGGCAATCCCGACCTCATCCCAGTCGCCGGTTGTACGGAGTGTGGTTCGTCCGTCCGATCGTCGCGTAGCATCTCGTTGGAGACGGGCACGCCCTTCTCTACATCAGGAGATCTGGGACGATCGATGTTTCCGTTGAGAAGACCGAGTGTGAGATCGTCATCGTAGCTTTCGTCGCTGTCGCTGTCGTCGGACACGAGCGTGGGTACGTACGTTCGCACTAATTTGTCGCGGGCCTCGACAAGCGCCTCGGCCAGCACACAAAACTGCACGAACGGGGAGTTGCGCTTCGAGATTATGTACGGGGGCTCTTGCTTATCGGAGCCTGTGAAAAAGAGCGTGTCCGGCGCGAGCTCGCGGACGGTCTGGTCCGCCCTCTCGCTTCCCTCCCACCACCGCTTCCACATTCGAAAGACAACAAGTTACGTTCTGAGTCGCACCGATGGGGGGTGCGGGGAATTTTAAAAAAATAAATAAAACACTCTCGCTCGACAAAAAAAGAAACAATTACTGTTTCCCCCCAGAAAATACGCGAAGGTTAATTTTTTTTACTAGGCGCCCTCCCATCATCGTTTTTTAAGTTGCTCTATTATTTCCGAACAAATGGCGTGTTAGATTGTGTTTCTTTTCACGGATTTTTGCGCTGGTCCTTGCTGCTCGTGTCGCCGTAGCGGGATCCGATACTAAGAGCACCTCCCTTGCGTACCGGAGTCATGAGCAAGCTGTTGCTTGCGCTGGCCTCCGCCCAAAGCGGGGTCCTCCTCCTCTCCTCACACTCCTCCTTGCGTGCTGCGTCTTCCTCGTCATCGCACTCATCTCCACCCGATAAAAGGGCACGGCAGCTAATGACCGCACAAAGCACTAGCAGGGTAACGATGACGATGACGCCGGGCTCCCATGGAGGTAGGTCGGGGGATTCTTCAATTGTGCAAGTTGGCGAGCACCCATCACCAGCTTCAGTATTTCCGTCGTCGCACTCTTCGCCAGGTTGGAGAATCCCGTTCCCGCATATGATGCAAATGCCAACGGAGCCACCGTTCACCACACAGCAAACTGGATCGACGCTGTCATGTTGCGTGGTGTTCGAAAAACAGCAGGGCTCCCTATCGCCCGGCTCGACACACGCAGTTCCATTAGGTCGCTGCACGCCGGGGCAGAAAGCCGAAGTCGCAAGAATACACTGACTTGGAGGCGCTTCGCCGGGCTCGATGCAACATCCAGTCTCGTTCTTGCACGTGGAAGAACATCCGTCACCGCTGTTGATGTTCCCATCGTCGCACTCTTCGTCGAAGTCCACGATGAAATTTCCACACCTTTGCCTTCCAGGACAAGCTTCCTCGCAGGTCGTACGGGCTGTGTACGTTGCGTTCAGGACGCCATCACTACCAGCAGCGGCGCACTCAGCAGCAGCAACGCTGTTGTCGCAATCGGACTGACCGCCTATGTCATCATCGTTGACGCACGAAGATATATTGCCGTCGGGCAAGCAGCTGAAACAGCACGCGTCCTCCAAAATGCAATCTCCGCTGCAACCGTCGCCGGGCACGGTGTTTCCATCGTCGCACTCCTCCTCTCCCCCCGGATCGATGACCCCATTTCCACAGCAGGCGCCAACGGAATTGCCTTGGCCTGCAAGACAACAGACAATGCTGAGATCCGGAAACGTGGTGCCGGCTATGCAACACGGAGCCAAGGCGCAGCTAGTGTTGCTGGCATTGATAGCAGACACGCCTCCGTCAAGAGCCGTACAAACTTCGGGTTTGACCACCTCGTTTTCTTGATAGCACTGGCCGTTCGTGGGGCCATTGCGCAAGTCGCAACACGGAACCGGCTCGATTGTGCAAGTGGATGAGCATCCATCGCCATTAATCAGGTTGCCGTCGTCGCACTCTTCCCCGGGATCCAAGATACCGTCGCCGCACACCGGTATCTTTCCTGTCGTACCGACACCAGTCGTTGTTGTAGTCGTTGTTGTCGTCGTTGTCGTCGTCAGCAGGGGAGGGGACGACTCCTCCGCCGTGTTATCCGCTCCGGTGGTGGTGGCCGCCTCCGCGACACAAGCCGCAAGCACAAAGAACCACCACCTCATTTTCCCCCCCCTTTAAAAGGTCTCGTGAACAACGGTTCATTATGTGGTGTTGCGCTATTATTCCCGCACAATGGCATGTTAGATTGCTCTTGCAATCGTGGTTTTTTAAATTGATGGGCCACCCCACCCTTCACTTTTTCTTGCGATGTCCGTCGGGTTCGCTGTTGTCCTTCTCGGCGCTTGTATCATAGCGGAGTCCGAGGTTGATCGGTCCACCCTTTCTCCCAGTTGTCTGAAGCGATCTACGCCTCTCCCCGAAGTTTGCCTCCGCCCAAAGCGGGGTCCTCCTCCTATCCTCGCACTCCTCTCTTCGCTTTTCGTTTTCCTCGTCGTCGCACTCATCCCCACCCGATACAAGGGCTCGGCAGCTAATGATCGCACAAAGAACCAACAGGGTAACGATGATGATGACACCAGGTTCCCACGGAGGTAGATCAGGAGGTGTTGATGGTTCCTTGGCGCCGTTTGTCTCAGGCTCGGTCGTCTTTGCTTCAATTGTCAGCGAACTAGTTGTGCCAGTCGTCACATCACAGATGCCAATATCCGAGCATGTTGTATCGACACCTTGGAATGTGCCTCCAATCGTCGAAATACACCATGTGCATGGGCAAACAACACACTCTATCGTGTTTGAGCAACATGCTCCACTGCTACCCTCTAGTTCCCCGGGGCAAATATCAGGGATTTCCGCTGTCGTCGGGCTCCCAGTGGTGAGGACTCCTGTTGTTCCAGTAGTTAACTCTCCCGTTGTTCCTGTGGTGAGGACTCCTGTTGTTCCAGTAGTTAACTCTCCCGTTGTTCCTGTGGTGGGGTCTCCCGTTGTTCCAGTAGTTAGATCTCCCGTTGTCCCTGTTGTTAAATCACCCGTCGTACCGGTCGTTAGGTCTCCTGTTGTCCCAGTCGTCGGGTCTCCTGTCGTACTAGTGGTTGTTGTCACATCACAGATGCCAATGTCCGAGCATTTTGTACCAACGCCTTGGAATGTGCCTCCAATCGTCGAAATACACCATGTGCATGCGCAAACAACACACCCTCTCGTGTCTGAGCAACATGCTCCACTGCTACCCCCTATCTCCTCAGGGCAAATGTCAGGGATTTTCGCCGTCGTCGGGCCCCCAGTAGTTAGATCTCCTGTTGTACCAGTGGTGGGATCTCCAGTTGTGCCTGTTGTTGGATCTCCCGTTGTGCCTGTTGTCGGATCTCCAGTTGTACCAGTGGTGGGATCTCCAGTTGTACCAGTGGTTGGATCTCCTGTTGTACCTGTTGTTGGATCTCCCGTCGTGCCAGTGGTGGAATCTCCTGTTGTTCCATTAGTTAGATCTCCGGTCGTACCAGTCGTCACATCACAGATGCCAGTGTCCGAGCATGTTGTACCAACACCTTGGAATGTGCCGCCAATCGTCGAAATACACCATGTGCATGGGCAAACAACACACTCTATCGTGTTTGTGCAACATGCTCCACTGCTACCCTCAAGTTCCCCGGAGCAAACGCCAGGGATTTCCGCTGTCGTCGGGCTCCCAGTAGTTAGATCTCCCGTAGTAGGGTTTTCTGTCGTTCCAGTAGTAAGGCGTCCTGTTGTCCCTGTTGTCGGATCTCCCGTTGTGCCCGTGGTAGGATGTCCTGTTGTACCTGTCGTCGGATCTCCAGTAGTTCCGGTGGTAGGATCTTCCGTTGTTCCTGTCGTCAGATCTCCAGTGGTTGGATCTCCGGTTGTTCCTGTGGTTGGGTGGCCAGTCGTACCTGTTATGGGGTCTCCGGTAGTGGGATCTCCTGTTGTTCCTGTGGTTGGGTAGCCAGTCGTACCTGTTGTGGGATCTCCGGTTGTATCTGTCGTGGGATGTCCTGTTGTCCCAGTTGTCGGATCCCCTGTCGTACCTGTAGTCGGATGTCCCGTCGTCCCAGTTGTTGGATCTCCGGTAGTAGGATCCCCTGTCGTTGGGTTTCCTGTTGTGCCTGTGGTAGGATCTCCTGTTGTTCCTGTTGTAGGGTCGCCCGTCGTTCCTGTCGTCGGGTCGCCCGTCGTGCCGGTGGTTGGATCTCCAGTCGTTCCTGTCGTTGGATCACCAGTGGTAGGATCTCCTGTCGTACCTGTCGTTAGATAACCTGTTGTCCCTGTCGTAGGGTCTCCAGTCGTTCCTGTTGTAGGGTCTCCTGTCGTACCTGTGGTTGGATCACCTGTCGTACCTGTCGTAGGGTCTCCTGTCGTACCTGTGGTTGGATCTCCTGTTGTCCCTGTCGTAGGATCTCCCGTTGTCCCTGTAGTGGGATCCCCCGTTGTACCAGTGGTAGGATCTCCTGTAGTTCCCGTTGTCGGATTTCCCGTTGTACCTGTTGTTAGGTCTCCCGTCGTGCCTGTTGTTGGATCTCCCGTTGTACCCGTGGTAGGGTTCCCTGTTGTTCCTGTAGTTGGATCTCCAGTTGTACCAGTAGTAGGGTCTCCCGTCGTACCAGTGGTAGGATCGCCTGTTGTTCCTGTGGTAGGGTCTCCCGTCGTTCCTGTAGTTTCCGCGGGGGGACAAGTTGAACTGATGATTAATTCCGCGGGGGTTTTGCCGTTGTGGTCCTCCGTATAAACGCTGCGCTCGCCTTCATCCGTTCCGTTCAAAAAAAAACGGAAACGAAACAAAAGAGCAGTTGGGCAGTCCTCGTATCCGCTTAAATAATCCATCATCAAAGAGCTCAAATCGGGCGTAGAGTAATACAGATTCTTGGTGAAGGCAGGAACAGTCCAAACAACTGTCGTGCTCCTCATGTCTCTGTTAATCAAATCGACAGCGCCGCTGCAATCATCAGGATTGAGATCGTCTTCGATTTCGATGACCACTTGAGAAGCATCCGAATCTGTTCCGCCAGCCTGAAACTTGATCTTCGCATCGGTGATTGTCGTGTTGGATTTCAAGTCGCCTGAAACCACAAACCGGTAGGCGGAAGAATGATATATCCCATTATTTCTGACTAATTCATGAGAAGTCAGAGAGCAAAAGGTCGTTCCCGTGTGCTGATACATAAAATCATCCCCTGATGAAGCGACGAAGATCGAGTTGTCTGTCCATGGAGTGTCGCAGATCCCAGAGCATACTTCTCTTCTTCTAAAAGAATCTTCGCCTCCACAAATGAATTCACTTGACGCGTTGCAAAGCGAACAATCAGAGGGCATTTTCACCGAGATCTTGTCGCTTGCTCCTGTGCCTACCGTTCCTCCCAGTCCGTGATTCAAGAGAACAACGATGGTTGAATCGTCTGGATGCTCGGTAAAGCATGATGAATTCATCGAGAGACGTATGGGCTCGGTGATACCTGGGGTAGGGCAGGCTACGTGACCATGGTCACACATACGCGCACAATCAAAAAACCGAAATTGCGAGGCATCAATGCATCCCGGCACGTCGATTACGAGTTTTTTGGGTTTCCTCAGAGTCGTGTTGAACCGAATGATTAATCCGTCTGCTGCCGTGCCAAAGAACGGCTCGATCGACACGAATTCGCCCGAGGCACAAACATCGGAACATTGTAGGGAACCAACTGTCGTCGAGTTCGTCACGTCCAGAAACCAGTGAGAGGTTTCTCCGCACGTGATGTTCGTCGAGAAGACCTCCATCTTCGTCTTATTGGAAGCGAATGAACTTGGTTGTCCCTGACTTGCGGGCCCGGGCAATAGGTAATTCTGCCCCCCTCCAGTAGTGAAGTTTTGCGCGCTCACGGAGTCGGACTGCCACCCCCACCATTGTTGGCACTCTCCCCCTCCCAGTGTCTCGTAGCATCCCGGTTGAGGAACCACAATTGCCGAGCAAAGTGCAATTCCAAAAAAGAGAGGAACCAACGGGCGCATTTTTTCTTACATTCCCACGAGTTTTCCTTTTGGTAAGATGTTTTC
>SDBU01004893.1_pt1 | contig 16223 bp, 10 predicted proteins | sample 2277071 | NCBI WGS metagenome assembly SDBU01 (sample SAMN10397929, study PRJNA504765) | marine sediment metagenome | isolation source: marine sediment core GS08_GC12, 126 cmbsf | place: Arctic Ocean: Gakkel Ridge, Loki's castle | collected 2008
CTGCGGTATCGCTCACAAAATTAAAGATCATCCTGTCCCCCCCTCACTCATTGATTCCATGTGCCAGACCATCATCCACCGAGGGCCCGATGATCAAGGCGTTTTTGTGGAGAACAACATCGGTCTCGGCGCCCGGCGCCTGAGCATTCTCGATGTGGAAGGCGGCCACCAACCACTGGCCAATGAAGATTCATCGGTGTGGGCCGCTCATAACGGAGAAATCTATAACTGTCCGGAACTGAGGAACGAACTCAAAGGGAACGGCCATATCTTCAAGTCTAACACGGACACAGAAATTTTCGTCCACGGCTACGAGGAATGGGGAATGGATTTCGTCCAGAAACTGAGAGGGATGTTCGCCACAGCTGTCTGGGACAAAAAAGAGAATAGGCTCATTTTGATTCGGGATAGGCTGGGTATCAAACCCCTCTACTACACTCTTCTTGAGGACCAGACGCTCGTCTTCGGATCCGAGCTAAAAGCCATTCTCGTCCACCCCAAAGTCAAACGCATTCTAAACCCTCAGGCCCTTGATTTTTTTTTAACACTCGAATACATCCCCACTCCGTTCTCGATCTTCACAGACATCTTCAAGCTGCCGGCAGGACACCTGCTTGTCTACAAGAACGGACACGTCACCATCAAAAAGTACTGGGATCTTGAGCCCTCCACCCTCGATTCACTCCCCTCCCAAAAACCGGATATCGAATCCCTCAAAGAAGAGCTGTACAGCCTTCTCAAAGAATCGGTCAAAATGCGCCTCCTCAGCGATGTCCCCATAGGTGCATTTCTGAGCGGAGGGATTGATTCGTCGGCCATCGTGGGGCTGATGCGAGAGCTCGACACAGAGCCTCTGAAAACTTTTTCCATCGGCTTCGAAGACGAAAGCTACAATGAACTCGGGTTTGCCCGCAGCATTGCCCGTAAGTTCGACACCGATCACCATGAATTAACGCTGCGCCCTCAAGCCCTGGAATTGACGGAACAACTCGTTAACTATCTCGATGAACCTTTCGGAGATTTTTCCATCTTTCCCACTTTCCTTGTGTCTAAAATGGCACGCGAACATGTGACGGTTATCCTGTCGGGGGACGGTGGAGATGAAGTCTTTGGAGGATATGACCACTATTTGGCCCAAAAGATGGCCCGCCTTCCCCTGGTCGCCGCCTCCCAAAAAATATTATCTCCTCTTATCAAAAGATTCCCTCCCTCGTCCAAAAAAAAGGGGGCATGGAACAAGCTCCAGCGTTTTAATCAGGGGTTCTCTTTTCATCCCGCACTGCGGCATTTTCGCTGGATGATGTTTCAAACCGAACAGGACAAACACTCTCTCTATACAGAGGATTTCAAAAAAGAGATAGGCGGCATCCGCTCCCTGCACAAATTAGATCCTTTCTCTCAACTTTTTCCTCGCATAGAGACGTACGACTCCATTAATGGAGAGCTCTATCTCGATTTGAAAACGTATCTGGTCGATGACATTCTCGTCAAAGTCGATCGCATGAGTATGGCCGCATCGCTCGAGACAAGAGTTCCCCTTATCGATCATAAAATCGTTGAGTTTCTCTTTAGGATTCCCGGACAGCTGAAACTGCACGGGCAGGAGACCAAATGGTTGTTTAAAAAAACGATGGAACGTCTGCTGCCACGAGAAAACATCTACAGGCGAAAAGAAGGTTTCAGTATCCCCATAAAGCACTGGTTAAAGACGGACTTGAAAGACCTGATGAGCGATACGCTGCATGAAAAAACGATCAAGGAGGACAACCTCTTCAATTTTAGTCACATTAAAAACATGATGGATCTTCATCTCACCGGGAAAAAAAATTTCAGCCACCAGCTCTGGGCGCTTCTCATCTTTGAGATCTGGAAAAAGAAATACAAAAAATAACCTTTGTCTCCGGAACAATCTTAAATTTCTCTGCTACGGGAAGTCCATATATCCAAACGATTTCTCCGGCCGAGAGAAAGACAGGCCGTTTGTTTCGCTCGCGAACAGGGATTCTCTTAGCCCGCATGATCTCTTTGAGCTTCTTGCGTCCTGGAGATCCCAGAGGTTGATATCTATCCCCCTCTCGACGCGATCTGACCGTAAGAGGGAACCGGAGTTTTCCCAAATCCAGACAGGCGCCATTATTATTATCAAACTTCCAGTCCTCAGGCACTCCAGGCAGCTCCATTCCAGAAAAACTCATGTCCAAATCTTTAATTACCAGTGGATTTTTCCCAGTCCACAATAGCTCATAAGACAATGTCTCGAGATCGGCCCGGGGACAAAAAATCCTATTCTGTTCCCTGCGCAAAAGGCAGTCTTTTGACAGAGAATATTCCTTCCCCTCCGCCAAACCGAGAATAGATTCAATATCTTCAAACGAAATTTTTCGCAAATCGCCTTTGATCTCTGCAATAAATTCTCTCACCGTGCGCCTGGCTAATCCGACTGGCAAAGCGGAGAGCCCTTTCTGATCGAGAAAAATCTGTTCCTCACAGCTCCGTACAACCTTCGGCCGTTCCTTTTCGGTCAGTTTCTTTAGGATAAACTCGTCTTCTTGAAATAGGGAGGACACTTTTCCTAACCTGGAAACTAAGTGAGGATCAAATTCTTTTTGGAGGTAGGGCAAAAGTTCACCTCTGATTTTATTACGCAAAAACCTCTTGTCTAAATTGCTTTCATCGACCTGAAATTCGGCTTTTATGCTGTTGAGATAGTTGTGAATCTCTTCCCTGGATATATCGAGAAGTGGACGGATTATAAGATTGTCGACAACAGGATAGATGCCGGAAAGTCCGGACAGGCCGCTCCCTCTAAAAAGCCGCATAAAAAAAGTCTCTGCCTGATCGTTCATGGTGTGCCCTGTCGCAATTTTGGAAAAACCGTATTTTTTCGCTGTGTCCTTCAGAAAATCATACCGCAGCTTTCGACCCGCTTCTTCAATATTGAGTTTGCGTTCGACCGCATATGAACGAACATCTTCCGAACTCACGTAGAGAGGAATATCTAGCTTTTTTGCAACATTTCGAACAAACAGCTCTTCGTTTTCGGCATTCCGGCGGAGTTTGTGGTTGAAGTGTCCCAGAGCCAACGTTATCGGCCACCCTTCTTGCAGCTCTCTGAGCAGATGCAGCAGCGCTGTCGAATCGATTCCTCCTGAAAAGGCAATGAGGATTTTCTCCTCCCGGGAGAAAAGATGGTGTCTTTTAATGGTTTTTTTAACCTTATCTAGCAGCATCTTTTTGGAAGAGCAAAAAGCTTGAAAGTGGTGGCGGTGGAGGGACTTGAACCCCCGACACTACGGATATGAGCCGTATGCTCTAACCACCTGAGCTACACCGCCGGTGCCAAAGATTTTAGCCGACCCCCTCATGAAAGTCAATTAGCGGACGACAACGCGGGCATTCAGGGATTGAAAAATAACGGTATTGCCCCTGGTATCGGTGGCCACAACACTGTTGATCACAACCTGGCTTTCCCCCTTCCCCTTGGCTTCAAAAACCAGAGTGGCAATTCCTCCGGTGCCCTTGACGCCTTTAGTGATACTCGGACTGGAAAAAGCGATCGTGCAGGTGCCGGAACTATTGTCAATATTCTGGAGAAAAGAAGAATCCAGGCCTTCCTGTCTCACAAATCCCCCGGCCGCGACCTGTTTCAAATTAAGAACGGACGAATCAAAAGATAAATTCAGAGACATGTTATATATTTCTTCCTGACTTCGCATATTGACACTGATACGGAATTCCCGATTCTGAGGAACCTCGAAGTTTCTCGGACTGAGATTGATAACATTGGTCCCGGTCTGCGATGAAACCTGCTGTCTTTCCTGCAGCATCCTGGCTCTTCTCATCTCCTCATCCAGGAGCCCCTGATCAGGCATCCTCACACCTCCGGCTGATGCGGAACTGGGCGTGCTGTACAGGTTGACCCAGATAGGTTCTGTATCCTGTTCGGAGACAATAAAGGGCCGTATGATGTAAGGAGTGATGGTCAGGATAACTTCGGTCTGCTGGATGGTCTGATCCGTACTGGAAAAAAGTCTGCCTATAATCGGCAGGTTCTTGATCCCGGCAATACCACGCATCGTCTTTCTCTCTTCGTCTTTGAGAAGACCGGCCAAAAGACTGGTTTCTCCATCCTTGAGCCGGATGACGTTTTTCACTTCTCTTGTGCCAATGATAGGGATACCGGCATACCCCGCTTCCCCAAGGGATTTTATCTTTATGGCTACTTCCAAGGTCACATCTCCTTCAAGATGGAGCTTCGGTGTGATCTTGATATCGAGGCCTACATTTTTGTAGTCAAAAGACGTCAGAGGCTGCTGCCCAAAGCCGCCTGTGGCGATGGGCTGAAAGGTCGTTAGTGGGATTGGAATTTCATCACCGACAATATAGGTGATTTCCTCGCCGTCCAAACCCCGCAGACGCGGTTGGGCAATGATTTTTGTGTCGGAATCTAACTCCAGAAAATCAAAAAACACCGACGGAAGTGTAACCTGGAAATTATTGGCATTGGAGAAATCCAATCCACCAAGGGACTGCCCTCCTCCCTCCTCTGCATTTTGGTAAGCAATCCCTACAGCGAGTGGATCAATATCAAGACCCAGCTGCCTTAGTTTGGTCCTTGAGGTCTCCATGATCTCCACATCGATGACAACCTCTCCTTTGGGTTTATCCCAAATCCTCAAGATTTTTTCTGCCAGCTCAAGAATGGCCGGAGCATCTCTCACCGTTACGGAATTCAAATTTTTGTCGATCATAATAGTTGGTGCTTTATACTGCGAACGAAGAAGCTGAGAGAGACTCCCCTGGATATCAGCGGCAAGGATATTGGATAGATAGAATGTTTTCACCGCCGTCAACTCATACTGGATTCGTTTTGCCGGCTGATCGGGGATAATCATGATTGTCTGTTCATCGATGATCGTAAAAAAGTTCTTGGTGGCCAGACAGAGGATTCTCACGGCCTGTTCAAACGTCCTGTCAGTCAGATCTATGGAGTAAGTAATATCGCGAAACTGCTCATCAAAGATGATATTGATGCCTGCGGATTTGCCAAGAGCTTGAAATATCGAACGGAGACTGGCCTGCTGCCTGAACCGCAGTTCAATGGATTCAGATCCGACATTTAATTTGACCGGAGGCTCAATATGAATCTCTTCGGGTTTTTCCTTTTTTAGCGGTCCCTCGGACAAAGATTTGGCCTCATCGGCAACTAAACGGCTGTAATTATACGAGAGGGATTTCTCATACTCTTTTAATGCTTCCTCTTTTTGATCCGAGTGGACAAGCCGGCGAGCAGCGTACAGGTGGAAAAGACTGGCCGACACCTTAGCCCTCTGCAGAGCCATACGGTAGACGGAATTTTCCGGATTCTCTTCATAAGCCTTTTCGTAAAATTCAACAGCCTTGTCCCAATTTTTGTTCAATGCGGCCTCTACCCCTGATTTATAGGTACGGCTAAACGTCACACAGCCCCAAAGGGTCATTATTACTATCAGCATTAAACTCATTTTTTTCATGGGATCTCTCCTTCTAAGGGAAACTTCCGGGGCTCTTGGTCTGATCCTATCACCGTGATATCCTCGCGTGTGATCATTGAGATACTCAAACCTTCAGCTATCTCTTCACCGACATCCACAGCCAAAGCTTCCCCTTCGAAAAGAATCAGGGCCGTAATTTTTTGTCCTGATTTGACATATCCGATATACCTTAAGCCGAGCGAACGCGCTGAGAGCCGTTCCGATTCCAGAGTTTCCATATTTTGCTGCTCAGCTTGTCGTCTTTCATTCATATCTTCGTATGCAGCACTCTTCACCCGTCCAGCACTGTTTGGAGTAAAAATATTCCGTTTGGGCGGATCTAATTTTTTCGTATCTACAGCAAGGAGATCTTTTCTTATCAGACTCACGGGAGGCCGTTTTTTTTCCGTTTTTTCCTGGTTCTTGTCCTGAGATGAGATAAAAGCCATAAAAAACAGAAAGAGAACCAGACTGAAGCCAACGGACCTAAAATATCGCATGATACCCTGCCAATTGAATCTTTACCTTTATACCCTGTCCTTGTGGATCGATATCAAGAAAATCAATTCTCTCAATCATCAGAAATTTTTGGAAACTCTCGATCGCATGGATAAAGTTTTTAAGAGACACATATCTTCCAATGACGGTAAACTCGATAAGAGCCTTTCTTATCTTCTCTTTTTCAAAAACAACATAATCAAATTTTTTCCGTGAATGCTGGATTCTCGACGCATCCAGAATGCGCTGGAGATCCATCCGGAGTTTTCCCCACTCTAAATCCCTGTAAAAATACGTCTCCCGCAGTTCCTGTATATCCTGCTGGGCCAGCTCCCATTTTTGGCTTTCCACCGCTTTTTGGATTTTGCTCGCTTCTGCGGTTTGAAAGTCCCTTTGAACTGCAGACAAAAGATCCACAGCACGAGAATGCGATTTTTTCGTTCCCAAAGCAAAAAAGGCATAAAAAATGAAAGCGGCTCCTAAAATCAGGCAGAGCAGTCCAAGAACCCTTCGCTCTTTTTGTGTGACAAGTTTAAATATGTCTTTCATAGATGAATGAAACCTCTGAAATGAGCAGGCCGTTATTGGCTTGTTCCTCGCTGCGGATAAGGACATTCTCGAATCCCAGTTTCAACAGCTGAGTATACAGGTTCAAAAGATCCTCCAGAGTTGGGGATGCGACTCTGATCCTGACCTCCATTCCCAAATCTCCCCTCACTGAAGGGGCCAAAGACACGATATAACAGCGTGCAGGAAGAGCGTTTTCCAAATCGGACAAAAAACCGATCCATGAAAAACTTTTGCGGTAGATCAAGCCATTGATAAAATTAATCTTTGGTAAATTGGCCGCTGATTCATTCTCGATTTGATCGGCAATCTGGATTTCTTCACGCTGAACACGTCCTCTTTTCTGTTCGACTTCATCTATTTTCGCTTGTGTTTCGTCCAATTTATTCTTGAATTTAAAATACAGGTTGGCCGAGACAACTGTCACACTCACGGAAAGGACCACCAGTAAAAAAAGACACAAAAAAAACAACCTTCTGTTCCGGAGAGGATAAGAAGCTAACTCAAGGTTCAGTTTGGATCTTTTATTCATTGGATATGCCCTAAAAGGGGAGACAGAAGTCTTTTTTCATTGGGGGCAAGTTTTCCCGGAAGACAGGAGTCGATACCCTTCACATGAATCGACAATTTTTCGGTTAAATCGGATATAATACCGTCTCCATCCCCTGGCAATCCTGTTCGTACCCAGAGAGTACTTATTTTGGTTTTTTCTTTGTCTTCAATAAAATTAATGGTGTTTTCGATCTCCAAGGCGATGTCATCGTTCTTTTGCTTGAGAGATTTTTCATCAAATGATTCGAATACAAAAGATTTCTGCCTGTAGAGAGATATTTCAGAAAAAGTGATCCCGACAAGGCTGAATGCATCTTCTTCGATGTTCGCCAGCATCACATTCTCCTCCTCATTCCCTATCAAATTGACAAGGCCCATAAAAGGAATTCCTATTGAACGCACTTTGATCTTGAGCTGATCGAAAAAATCTTCATACTCCTTGATGACAGACACGCGTGCCACGGAGGCCAAAACACGGACCTTGTTTTCTGTCGGTATCAAAGAATAAGTAATGCGTGCATCATCAGGCAGAAGAGGCAGCTGCTTTTTGATTCTAAATTGCACGATCTGGTCTCTTTCCTTTAATTGTGTCGGGAGTTTATCGAAAGCCAAAACAAATGCTTTTTGTGACAGCTCGGGAAGGACGAATACCACACGCCTATCTTTCAGAGAAAATGTTTTCAGTTCCTGTTGAAACAGATCGGATAAGTGATCCCTTTTTTTTATATTGTTCTGATAAAAGGATGGTTCGATAAGGCCCTTATCTAATAATATTGTAAAATGAGACTCGATCTTTTTATCCTTGGGAAAAAGCTGCACACCTGTCATGTAATTGGAGGCTATTTGAAAAGCAGAGAGGTGTTTCGGCAAATCCACAAAAAATCCCTCCGCTTTATCTAAAAAAGTCATCCTATTCCTTTTCCTTTATGGTATGTCGAGTGATTCATCCACTTCTCCACAAATGTTACTTTATTTAATTCCTTCAGGCTCGTTATCCCTTTGACCACTTTTTCCACACCGACCTCTCTCAGAAAGACCATCCCTTCACTTTTGGCCTGCCTTTTTACTTCAGAAAGAGGTTTTCTGTCCAAGATCATTTCACGGAGGATGTCTGAGAGTTCAAGAAGCTCAGCGATTGCGGTTCGTCCCTGGTACCCGGTGAAGTTGCACTCTGAACACCCTTGCGCTTCGAAAAAGACATGGTCCTTGTATTTTTTTGGATCGAAGCCGGATTCAATGAGGATGTGATCTGCATAGGTGACTTTTTTCTTGCAGGCAGGGCAGAGGATTCTCACCAGCCGCTGAGCAAGGATGCAGTTCAAAGCAGAAATGAAACTGTATGGATCAACCTGCATGTGAAGAAATCGCCCGATCACATCGAATACATTATTGGCATGGACTGTGGTAAATACGAGGTGCCCTGTGAGCGCAGACTGAATCGCGATCTGAGCGGTCTCCGGATCACGGATTTCACCAACCATGATTTTGTCCGGATCATGCCTGAGGATCGACCTCAATCCCCGGGAAAAAGTCAGTCCTTTTTTTTCATTTACCGGAATCTGTGTGATTCCATCAATCTGGTACTCCACCGGATCTTCGATCGTGATGATTTTATCCTCCGGGGAATTAATTTCCGTCAATGTGGCATAAAGCGTCGTCGTTTTGCCGCTTCCCGTCGGACCGGTCACTAGGAGCATGCCATAAGGTTTGACGATATACCTCTGGTAGCTTTTGAGGAGATCGTCTGTAAAACCCAGTAGATCCAGCCGCAGCTCCGTAATGGCATCGGTGATCATCTCCTTATCGAGGATTCGTATCACAGCGCTCTCCCCATAAACACTCGGCATGATAGAGACACGAAAATCTAAGGTTTTATCCTTGATTTTCAACCTGAACTTCCCATCCTGGGGGACTCGCCTCTCAGTGATATCTAGATCGGACATCACCTTGACTCTTGAAATGATGGGAGCCTGGAACTTCTTATCGATAGGTTCCATGGCTTCGCTCAGCACACCATCGATCCGGAACTTGATGTTCAGGCCGTTCTCTCTGGATTCGATGTGGACATCGCTCGCTCTTTTCTGAACGGCCGTAAAAATGATGGAGTTAACGAGCTTTATGATGGATCCATCCTGATCGGCCAACTTTTCAACGGAAATCACATCATCGTCCTCTCCCCCATTTTTATCAACGACCTGGATGACAAATCCTTCCGTCGCATCCTTGAGGACCTGAAGTGCGGTTTCACTTCGGCGGAGAGCTTCATGGATTGCTCGTTTCGAAGCCACAAGGACCTTGACTTTTCTGCCGAGGAAAGACTCGATGGAGTCGATGGTAGAAAAATCAGAGGGATCGGCAATAGCTATTTCGAGCACATTTTTGTTCTCATCTAAAGGGATAAAATTGGCCCGGTGGAGAAAATCCACAGGAAAAGACTGGACCAATTCTCTGTTGAGGACTTGAGAGGCCAAATCGATATAGGGAATTTTGTATCTCTCTGCGATCTTTTTAGTTTCTTCCTCCTCATTACGGAGAAAATCCCGTCGTTCCTCTTTTATTGTTTTTTTTATCATTGTGTAATTTTTATGATGTTAAATATTGGAAGATAAACCGAGAGGAGCATTATCGTTACGATAAGTCCCATGAAAATAATGATTATGGGCTCTATAAGTGAGACAAACGTATCGATGCGTGACCGGATTCTTTCATCATAGACGTCTGCCACTTCGGCCAACATCCCTTCCAGGTTAGCGGATGTCTCACCGATCCTCATCATATCTAATGCGAGTGGAGTAAAAAACTCGGCTTTTTTCAAGGATTCGCTCAAACTCTCTCCATTTTTGATGAATTCAGGGAGATCCTTCATTTTTTCACTCAGATACTTATTGGGAACCGCCTTTGAGGCCACCCCGATAGAGGAAAGGAGAGAGATTCCTCCCTCCAGAAGCAGACCTAATGTCCGGCAAAAGAGAGAGACGGCAGACTCGATCCAGATGGACCGCCCATACGGGATTTTGAGCTTGAGTCTGTCCAGTAGAACGGCGCTTTTATCCCCTTTTCTCATCTTAAGATAAATGAAGCCAAGCACGAGAATAAGAGCCAGGATAAAGATTACATTATTTTTTGCAAAATTAGAAAATGCCAGGAGTGATTTTGTTATGGTGGGAAGGTCGGCTTCAAAATTTTGATAAAAATCAGAAAAACGGGGAATGATGAAATTGATAAGGATTCCTAGGAGAACAAGTGAAAAAGAAAGCAGGAGTGTCGGATAGGCCATGGCCGAACGAATTTTTGATTTAGCGGCCACAATGACCTTGGCATAATTGTTATAGCGCGTGATGGTTTCAGCCAAATTACCACTCCGTTCTCCAGCCATGAGAGAAGCAATATAAACCTTGGAAAAATGCTGATCGTACGAAGCAAAGGCTTCTGAGAGAGATTTTCCTCCACGGATTTCTTTCTCTATGCTCATCAACAGTTCTTTCAATTGCACATTTTTCACACGGCTGACTATAATTCCTATGCCCTTGAGGATAGGATAACCGGCTTTAATCAAGGCAATAAGCTCTTGGTTAAACATAACGAAATCTTTGTCTTTAATCTTTTTTCCTAACTGGAGTGCAGAGATTTGGGTTTTTTTCCAGTCTTTTTTTATCGAAAGAATGCAGAATCCTTTCGATTCAAAATGCCTGTGACAATCTTGGAGGGATATGGCAAAAAAGGACTGAGATTGAATTTGACCGTCTTCAGTAGCTAATCGACAAAGAAAGTGTGGCATTTCAATTCAACGTCCTTTAAAAAAACTAAAAAATTAACCTAAATAGTAGGGTATCCTCTATTTTTTGTCAATCGAGACAACCTCTCATAAAGAGTATTACCTGATACATTATCAAAATGTTACAGAATTATGAGATTCTTTTGGGGTCAGGCCTGCAAAACTTGAATAACTTTCTTCTAATAAATTAAATGTCGTGAAAGTTATTCAAGTTTTGCAGGCCTGACCCCAAGTTGACAAAAACAGGGGAAAGGGTTATTTTTAGGGAGAATGAAAAGCAAGGTACTTTCTTTTATTTTATGTATTCTATTGATCTCTTCCTTTCTCTCTTATGCCTCAAGATACACTCCATATCACAACGTTTTTTTCTCCACAGACAGCAGCAGAACAGAACTACAGACAGAAAAGGATTATATGAAACGTTTACTCGGAAGAGATACAGATCCTCTCGGATTAAAAGAAAACAAACAGTTGAACCAGCTTCTCGGGCAGCCGCAGATTAAATGGGTGATTCGGTCAGAACAAAGACACATTTTAAACTAACGAGGACATATATTTTTTCCCAAAATGATTCAATTTTTTGGATTACTCGTCCCCATGAGTTGAACTCATGAATAAGAAAACAATCCTGGCTGTTGCGATCTTAGCTCTGTGCCTTGCTCTGGGCGGTTTGAATATCGTAAAAAAGGCAACCTGGAAAGAGCCTTACGATGGCGTTGTCTGGGAGGAAAAACCACGGGGACTGACTGCACTCAAGGTCGAAATGGACAGCCCGGCCTACTTCAGGGGAATTAAAAAAGGGGATATCCTTTTTACGATCAATGCCAATCCCGTAGAGACAAAAGTCGATGTGTCAAAAAACCTTTGGGAAGCCGTGGAATTGGGTCAGGACGTACGCTATGAAATCCTCCGAACTGGAGGTCTCCTGACCTTGACCTCCTTCCATTTAGAGACAAAGGGAACCGATTTTATCTACTTTTTCATGGCGATAATCGGGCTGACTATGCTGATTATCGGCCTAATTGTGTTTTTGAATTCGAAAAGGCCTCTGACTCTTCCCTATGTGTTTTTTCTCCTGATATCTCTTGTCTTTTTTTCTTTCTTTGTCATTTCCCCGACAGGACAATTGGACATATGGGATTCTCTGTTTTACTGGCTGGATAAAGTAGCCTTCCTGCTCTTTCCCCCGCTTCTCTTTCACATCTTCATTTTTTTCCCCAAAAGAAAAAAATTTACTCGAACTGCTCCTTCCCGGATATGGTTTCTCTATCTTCCCGCTTTGGTTCTGTTAACCACAAATATTTTTATTTACCTTCCAAACTTTTTAAAATTGAATGCCCCATTCATCACACGTTTTTATAAATCTCTGGGAAAATTAGACCTCTTTCATTTTGCCCTCTTTTCAATATTTACTTTTGGTGTTGTTTTGACTGAATCTGTCAAAGAAAAGAACATCATTATGAAAAAACAACTGAAGTGGGTGGTTTATGGTCTGGGCTTCGGGATCTTGCCATTCACAGGCATTTACATCATTCCTTTTTTGCTGGGACAGGTTCCATCACGGGTCACAGAGTTCACCGTCATTTTTCAAGCCCTTGTTCCCCTGACGCTGGCCTACTCCGTCTCAAGATATAAGCTTTTAGATTTGGAAGTCATCCTTAAAAAGGCGGCCACGCTCATCGTATCCTATGTCGTCATCGCTTCCCTCTTAATTGTGGTCATTTCACAGACGAAAATTTTTCCCGACTTTACCGAAAATAAAATAAATATCCTGATGCTGATAGTTCTGGCGATTCTGCTGAGTGCGACACTCTTCACGCCGCTTAAAAAACTCATACAATCCCTCATTGACCGATTCATATATAAGAGAAGCTATAAATACAGAAAAACGCTTCTCAATATCAGTCAGGAACTCAGCCGGGAAAGGGATCTTCAAAAATTGTCTCAATCTGTCCTGGAATTGATCGCCAATGCCCTGTCCCTTGAATACATCGCTCTGCTCCTGCCCATCGAGGGTGAAAACAAAAAATTTTTTATCTTCAAATCCCTGGGTGAACTCCCCACTTCGGCAACACTCTTTACTTTTGGAGACAGCCTTTATTCCCTTCTCAAAAAAAAGGAATCCCTCGTCTCCTATTCTTTTACGGAAAAAAAAGAGCCGCAAAAAGACCTCAAAAAAATGCGGACACTCGGTTTTTTTCACATGATGCCTTTGAAAGTTGAAGACAAACTCATTGGATGTCTAGGCATGGGGAAAAAAGAGGATAACACTTATCTCAATTCTGAAGACTGGGAGCTTCTGAGGACCGTATCCTCACCTGTTGCCCTAGCCCTTGAAAATGCCTATCTCTATGACCAATCCCACATCAAGGCTCTGGAATTGGAAAGACTCAAAGACTACAGCGAAAACATTATCGAGAGCCTAACCGTTGGAGTCGCCGTTCTGGACCAGAACGGAAAGGTGAGTGGCTGGAACCGAGTCCTCGAAGAAATCTTCTCCAAGAGAAAGAGAGATGTCGTGGGCAGCCGCCTCATTGACGTAGTCGGCAAGAATAATTTTGCAGCCATTTTCCCCTCAGATACCCAGCAAGATTTTCGCCTGGCCAGTGAGATCTCTTTGGATCTGCCGTCAGGTCAAAGCAGAATTTTTGACATTGTCAAAACCCCACTCCTCGACAACTACAGAAAACCTTACGGCACCATTATCGTTTTTGAGGACATCACAGATAAATTGTCCATGCAGCAGCAGTTATTGACGTCAGAAAAACTGGCTTCCATCGGTCTGCTGTCTGCCGGGGTGGCTCACGAAATCAATACCCCCCTAACAGGAATATCAAGCTACGTGCAGATTTTGCAGAAAAAACTCGCCAAAACCAAGCATTCACAAATGCTGGAAAAAATTGAAGTCCAGACAGAGCGGGTCGGCCGTATAGTGAACAGCCTCCTCAATTTTGCCCGCAATCCATCAGAGACATCCTTCTATCAGGTTGATTTGAAAGAAAGTCTTCAAGGGATTGTCTCTCTCATCGACTACAAGCTTAAAAACATGAACATTCAACTGGAGATGAAACTCTCACCAATCAAACCCATTTGGGCTCAGGGGGAAAGACTCCAACAGGTTTTTATCAATATCATTCTTAACGCCCTCGATGCCATGCCAAACGGCGGCATCCTAAAAATCGACCTTGTCCAAGGCAACAAGTTGACCGTCATACGGATCGGCGACACAGGCACTGGAATTCAACCTCAACACCTTCCTCATATTTTTGATCCTTTTTTCACCACCAAAGGAATCGGCAAAGGAACGGGTTTGGGTCTTTCAATCAGTTATGCCATCATCAAAGAGCATGAGGGAAATATCACAGTAAGAAGCCAAGACGGGGAGGGGACTACGTTTAAAGTGGCCATCCCCACAAATCTCGATAAACATCCCATAGACAAATCTTTAACAACAGAACAGTGAAACCATGGCACAAAAAGGAATTATTCACATCATCGACGATGAACCGATCATTCACGAGGTCCTCGGTGAATTATTAACTACCGAAGGGTACACTTTCGAATTCTCTTCCAATGGTGAGGAGGCCCTTAAAAAGCAGCCGGAATTTGAATTTGATCTCACCCTTCTGGATCTGCTCATGCCGGGGATGGATGGAATCACCGTGCTCAAGGAGTTGAAAAAAATCGATCCGGGTGCTGTCATTATCATCATCACGGCCTATGCCTCGGTTGAATCAGCTATTGAAGCTATGAAGACAGGCGCTTTCGACTATATCCAGAAACCCTTCAAACATGATGAACTCCTTCTCACGATTCAAAGGGCCATCAGTCACAAAAAACTCAGGGAAGAAAACGTCCGTCTGAAGGATGAATTAAAAAAGAAATTTTGTTTCGAAAATATCATCGGAAAAAGCAAAGTCATGCAGGATGTTTTTGAACTCATCAAAGCCTCAGCGCCCACACGGAGCACCATTCTCGTTCAAGGTGAAAGCGGGACCGGAAAAGAACTGGTCGCCCGAGCCCTCCATCAAAACAGCAATCGATCGAATGCCCCATTCATCATTGTCAACTCGGGTTCCCTTCCGCCGGATTTGCTTGAAAGCCTTCTTTTCGGACATGTCAAAGGGGCATTTACGGGAGCCGTCAGCCACAAAAAAGGGCTATTCGAAGCCGCCGACAAAGGAACGCTTTTTCTCGATGAAATTTCCTCCTTGAACATCGAAACCCAGGCAAAACTGCTGCGCGTCATCCAGGACAGAGAGTTCATGCACCTGGGGGGCACCGAGACCATCCGAGTAGACGTAAGGATCGTGGCTGCGACCAACACAGATCTTGAAGAACTCATCGCTCAAAAGATTTTTCGAGAGGACCTCTTCTACCGCCTCAACGTCATCAAAATCGAGCTCCCTCCTCTCAGGAAAAGAAAAGGAGACATACCGCTTCTCGTCAAACATTTCATGCAGGTGTACAGTCAAGAAAACAACAAAAGAATTGACGGCATCTCAGAAGACGTGATGAAAGTGTTAGACAACCACAGCTGGCCGGGGAATATACGAGAACTGGAAAACCTCATTGAAAGAGCCGTGGTTTTGACAAAAACATCAATTTTAAACAGGGAAAGCCTCCCTCCTTTCCTTCTGTCTCTCCAGAATGGAAATCTCAGCTCCGTCTCCCGTGACCATGGAAAAGGAAGCCTAAAAGATGAACTGCAAACCTTTCAGAGAAATACAATCATCGAAGCTCTGCGAAAATCCGAAGGGATTCAGAAGAAGGCCGCGGCCCTTCTTGAGGTTAAACCGACAACACTTAATGAGATGATCAAGCGTTTGAAAATCAGTACTATCGATTATTCAAGCTAGCGGAAAACACCGGGAACCGCCTCATCAGGATTTATAACAATATTCTTTGGCTTTTTCGAGGTTGAAAAACTGAAGTCCTGAATACTTTTCTCGATGAGCAATTTCATTCGTTTTTTTTCTCCCCCCTCTTTCCACTCAACCCAAAGAGGAAAGACAAATAGTTTTTTAGGCTGGACAATTGTGAATTTAAGCCTGTACTGTTCACCGGTTTTTTCTAAAGAATGAGTCACACTGACTTCAGGCAAGAGGTAGGAATTAAACCAATTTTCGAAAAATGATTTTAAATCCCTTCCGGAGCCTTTTTCGAAAATTCGAATAAAATCGCCGGTTTTAGCCCGACTGAATCGTTTCTGAATAAAAAATTCCTTGAGAGCCCTAAAAAAGACATCTTGACCGAGATAATCTTTGAGAAGAAAAAGCACAAGCGTCGTTTTGTCATAAACGATGGATTGAAAAGCT
>SDBU01004895.1_pt1 | contig 16222 bp, 36 predicted proteins | sample 2277071 | NCBI WGS metagenome assembly SDBU01 (sample SAMN10397929, study PRJNA504765) | marine sediment metagenome | isolation source: marine sediment core GS08_GC12, 126 cmbsf | place: Arctic Ocean: Gakkel Ridge, Loki's castle | collected 2008
TGCGGTGGATATTTTGGCAAGGTTATAGTCCTCGTCAGAGGGTATCGTTTTGGCGCAGGCCAAGACTACGGGGAGACCGTTATAATGGATGCCGAAGTGGTCAAAGTTTGGCATCGAAAAGATTATCTCGGCGATGATATTATATTTGTGGCATAGATAATGACTCACGATCCCAAAGAGCATATCACGCATTTCCGCGCCGTGGCCGGGTTGCAGGTGGGCGAAAGCCATTGGATCGAGTTGCCGCTTGACGCTGACCTCAAAAAAGGGGCAGGCCACACCAACCTAGTCATAGCCCTCCTCAACCGCTACAAGCGGTTAGGTAGCGACCAAGACAATCCGCCGAAGATTACGACTCGCCGATATTGGGCAGTCTCACGTAGTGGCGACCTACGGCGGGTATTATGCGTAACACGGACAAAATAACATGGCATCGCCGGGAGCTAACGCGCTTCAATCCCGCGGACAGTCTGGAGCAGGGAGGATTTTACCGCTGCTTGTCTTGAATTCGACCGCTTAACCTAACGGGACACCCCATGAAAATAACCTACAACGTCTACCGGCACATCAGGGGGAAGATAGAAAGCCAAAACGGGAGCCTAGACTTACCAGGGCACACGCCCGACGACTGGCCGAAGGAGTCCGTGCGGGCAGAAATCATGGCGCTCATCAAGAAGAAGCATCCCCGCTGGAGCATCGGCGGCTATGGGATAGACCACAGCTCGCCAGCAACGCCCGCCTAAGCGCCGTCGCTAACCACCTTGCGCCTGTCCTCCAGGATGCGGCGGTCTGTGCGCCGATTGCCATAAGTCTCTACCCCTGGAAGTCCAAAGCGCCTCCTATCAGATATTCGATCCCTGCGCTTGCCTTCCCGCCGCTCTTCTCCGCTTCGCCGTTCCTCCCCGGTGCCGTCGCAGTCGGGGCAGGGGCATAATTCACGGGCTGGCTTATCACTGTTGATAATGACGGTCACCGGACTCCCGCTCCCCCCGCACGTCTGGCAGGTGCCCTTTTTGCGCACCTCCGCAATATGGTTCCGCCCCTCCCAAATGAGCCTGAATTGCATCATCAGCCCCCGATTGCTCCAAACATCTTTATCGGCGAGCAACGCCTCGAATTTCTCCGCCGGGAAGTCAGGGCGTGCTGGTGAGGTTTGGCTTTCCCAGAGGCGCTTGAGATTGCCCAAAACTCTCAGAACAAGCGCAGAATTATCACTTTCAGCAGAATTACGAATCATCCAAAGTTCCCGAAGCAACTTCTCCTCTGGGAACTCCCGCCCCATCAGCGGGGCGGTAAGATCATAGAGGCACTCGGCGCCATGCTGAGCGTCATACTGTTGAAACCCCCTCGCCTGTGCCAGCCTGCTCCTGAATATTTCAATCACTTCCTGCTTGCGGTCAGTCATGGTTGCTCCTTATTTGTATATGCGACCCCACGTTCAAAGGCTTTTCTCAATGCCGTCCTCATGTCCGATGGTAATAAGGGGTGATAAGTCAACGCTACTAGCATATTACCTTCGCCCGTTAAATCTTCAGGCATAGGCTTTTCATTTATTGTTACTTTTTTGATAGAATCAAACTTGGTCATTACAGACGACCAGCCAGCAAAATTTATTGTGCTCGGGCCATGTGACAACAACCACGCAGGGTTTTGTTTCCACATCTCTTCCCACATAATATCTTTAACTTCATTGACATCATCTATTGATAAGCAAGACCTAAAATCTTTACCTTCATCCATTTCTATATCAGTCCTGAACACCACGTGTGTTCTTTGCTCCATCATGGGTTCAACGCGACTGTTGAATCTGTAGAACTCTACTGTATATAGTTTTTTCATGGCTGCTCCTTTAATAATTGTTTCCAATCCATATCCTCCAGTCTTGATATTTCGTTAGGCAAAATATAGCACAATGCCACGAACTCCAGTAAGTCCTCGCCAGGGATGTTAATTATCCCACCTCCTTTAATGTTCATCGGTAGCCTCCTTTTGCCTTCGTTTTGACCAATTTCCAATGAGTACAGATATTGCACCAAGAGGAATCGCCTCATATCCAAAATTCTCCCCCTTGGCAAGGCAAAGAATACCCATGGCTATCAATGCCCACCCAAACACTATGTAGATTTTGGTAAGTTTAATCATTGTCATCGGGAGCCTCCTTAAAATGGGATCGAGTCGTTTTCCCGCACAAAGCCATCCCCGAAGTCATAGTCCTTTGCCTCTGTGGGCGTTTCTACGGGCGTTTCGGGTTTCGGACATACTTCCCCCCCCCTCCCCTTGCCAGTTTCGCCTTTTGCGGGCGCAGCGGGGCGCTCAGGCGTGTTGTGGGGCGAAATATCAGGTGCCAGCCACTCCTGCCGGAGCTGCTCTACGGTCATTTGCGATCTAGTATACCTGTCGCCCTGGGGTTTGTCACGGGACATCGTCTTTTGCCGGAAGACCTCAAGGGCGCTCTCTATGTCGGTTTTTGTAATCTTCAATAGGCCGTGTGTTAATTTGTATTCCAGCAACGCCAGCGAGAACTGCCAGACAATCTTCCCGACGTTGATATTGAGTATTTCCGCCATTTCAACGAATACCGGGTTCCCCCTGGCCGTTCCGCCAGAACACACCGCACAAGTCCCCGTCTTCCTGATGCTCCACTTATCCCCCACAAACACAAAGTCGTAGACATCCCCCTCAGCGCAGTAAAGGCATTGTGGTTCTTCCGGTAGGCAGGTGTCCGGCAATGGCGCACGGTAGAAGTCGCCCCTTGCTTCCCGGAAGCTGTTGGCAAGCCGCTTCAGATCGAAGAGTCGGGGGTTGCGGTTCTGGGACAGGTCGCCGTGATTGTCCACATCAAGGGCATGTTCCAAGACATCCCGCTCCTGGGACATCCCCCACTCTACGCTCGCCGCTATCTCCGCAGCGTCGGGCTTGATCCGGTAGTTGGCCCAATACGCCTTGAACATTTCTTTTACTAAAGGCTCGTTGTGGCGGAGATCGGTCATTGATTATCGGTCTCCATTATCATTCTTCCGATGATTCCTGCGATTTGGGGGACAATGGCGTTTCCGAGTCCTTTAAGTCTGTCCACCCTAGCGGGTATCCCATTATTTCTTCCGATACCGTCGAGGGCATTTTGAACTGAAAATAATGATAGAAAAGTCTCGTGAGGGTCATTCCGTAAATTGCCCCGGTGTTTGAAATCTTGATTAGTTTTCCCGATTTCGCTTCTTGAATATTGGTATTCTCGTTGAGTATTTCCCCAACCGTTCCGTCGGTTGCTTGCGGGGTAGGCAACAATCCAGATTCGCTTTCTTCTGTGCGACGCACCAACGTCGTCTGCTCCCACAACCTGCCATTCCGCATCATACCCGATTTCGGCAAGATCACAGAGGACTCGGTCAAGCCCAAGTCTAATGAGGTTTGGGACGTTTTCAATGACCGCATATCGGGGTCGTAACTCCCCAATAATACGATGCATCTCTGACCAAAGACCCGATCGTGATCCTTCAATTCCCGCTTGCTTGCCGGCAACACTGATGTCTTGGCAGGGGAACCCTCCAGAGATGATGTCAACTGATTTGAGATTATGCTTTCCACAGTCTCGGATGTCTCCATATCGAATAACATTGGGAAATCTTTTTTCGAGGACTTGTCGGCAGTATCCATCTATCTCAACCTGCCAGAGTGTTTCAATTCCTGCCTGCTCAAAGCCGAGGTCGAAGCCGCCGATACCTGCAAAGAGACTACCATGAGTCAGCACGACCCTTCCTTCTCCCGCTGCTGCCGCTCGTACTCTTCCATCGGGGTTTCATTGTGTGGGGTTTCCATTGACGCCAGGGCGTTCTCAAACTTCATAGGTGCCCCTTTGCCGCCTTTCCTTGTGCGGATTCCCCCTAATGTTCTAATGTTGCCCCGCCAGAAAGGGTTATCCAGGAGTATCCAATTCAGCAATTCCCCGATAGTATCAACATCCCAATTATTTATTGTTTGGAAAAGATAGAGGTTTTTTGAACCCTCTTTTACACAATGATCAAAATCTTTTTTAAGTGCAGATTCATTCGGGAAATTCTCTGCTTGCTGTTTTAAAAATTCATAGGACAAATCAGAAAGAATGGTGGGAACGTTAGTTACCACTTCTTTTTTCTTCTTTGGGAGTGTAATAGAAGGTGAAGACTGAAGACCGGAAACTGCAAGAGAAGAGTTGCCCTTTGGTACTTCCACCCTTGAACCATCTTCAACCACCCCTGAACCACCCTTTGTTTCTCGACGGGAAGCAGCGCCTTTTTTCCCACCCTCAGAGGACTTTTGACGCCATATTTCCTGTTTTTGACGCTCTTTATCAAGTCTTGGATTGTATCGTTTGCCATTTTTTAAAATAGTAAACTTAGCCCAGGGTTTAGCCACACTGTCAAGGGTGGTACAACGGTGCTTCAACCACCCTTCAACCACCCCTCTGTCATCTGGGATTCCCCCCTCAAGCCAATCCGCAAAAAGCAAGTAGATATAAACCCCGACTTCTTCCATATTCATGTTCTGGACATCAAAATCTGAAATGAAGTCCTTGGGATATATTTGGAAGGCAGGACTTTTGTCCATCGTATTATCTCACAAAAATGCCCAAGCCCCAGGGAGAACGCAGAACTAACACAAGGAGAGTAAAGCACCTGGAGCAAGGGCAGGTTTGAGCATTATGATATGCTAATTCTACGTTCATAACCTAATGTACCTTCCTTAACCGTCGTTGTCAAGGGGTATTGTCGGCCTCGTTTCCCCAAGCATCCCAACCGGCCACTCGCTCCCTTGCGAATAATTCTATGCGGGGGAGATCGCCTAGCAGATCTACAATTCTGTCTCTTGTTTCATCTGGCTTTCGGCTATGCTGACGAACCGGCGCATATATAATCTGTCGAACGCTTTTGGATTGGCGTACAAGAGTTCCCTTTTTAGCGATTAGACATATTTCAGCATTAGCCCTTGTCCATCCGCCACAGCCAATAAAGTCCTCGAGAGATTCATAAGGGAGAAAACTCTGTTGCTTTTCGTTGAATCGTTTTTTCCCCTTAACCCAAACAAATCCGCAAGTAGAATATTTAAACCCCCAAGCGTCAATAACTTCAAAAACCCGATCTAGAATTGGGAAGGTTATCCACAAAAACAATAGACAGTTCTCGCTTGCGAGGTTTTGGACGGGGAGAGCACAAATATCTTCTATGGTCATTGTGTTATAGTGTCGGCTTGCATTCTTTTTGCCGCCACTCCAATACTGCCAAGGCGGATCGGCATAGATAATCTGGTACTTTTTATTGGGGGACTTCAAGGATTATCCCGCTACGATCCAGGCCCAGCAGAGGAAACATATAAACAACGCCAACACAGATTTGGCTATGGGGGTGCACGTTGGTATTGCAGCCCAGCAGAACCCGGTTGCGAGCACCGCTATCGGCAAAGCCATCGCATCAAGAAACAGGTGCCAGTTCATTTTGCCTCCATCATGTTACAGGTTATCGCCAACTATATGCCCGCCCCCCTACCCATTAAGTTATCGGGGGATTCCAAGAATTAGGATATGGACTGGGATTCATTTGGCATCACCTCACTTTCTGTTTTGCCCTCGTGTGGAAACACTTCTTGCAGGGCTGCTTGTGCATAGGCTGGGTTTCGGATATGTTAAGCACCTGGTTGGTGACGGTACGGCAATTCGGCACCTTGCCCCTGCTGTCGTAAACGTGGTACGTCTTACCGTGATAGTACCAGCAATATTTGAGGGGACTATCGGGCGGGGCGGTCATAATTGCTCCATTGCCATGCCACACCCCAAGCCACAGGTTATTGGTGGCTCTTTCGCATAGTTACCAGCACTCGGTGGCAATTCGGTCAAGAAGATACTTCCGAGCACCTTCCTTTCGAGGTGGTGTTCAAGGTCGCACATCCTTTGAAAGACATCTGGGAAATCAATCCTAATCTTATTCCAGTACCCCATTTTACCTTTTACACAGCCAATACAATTGTTGTGATTATATCCCATATCATACATCACCGGGATTTTCAAACCATCGGCCCAAATGATACCAAGACAATCCTGCTTGGTTAATCCCCGCTCAATAAGAATCCAATTTGTTCTCAGTTCGGGGTTATTATTCTCGAATCTTTCAGCGCGACCCTTTTCATCCAAGGTATAGCCAAGAATATGAATATCATCTGGTTGCTGGAAATTCAACCGGGGTTTTTTCTTTAACTCAACAGTGCATTTAGCCCCTGCTGGGCCAACTAAATAACGCCCTTTATAACATACGTCGAAATGGTCTTTATATTTCTTATTTCTTAGAACCTCTATGGGTCGCCCGAACCATTCCTGGCAATCTTTTAAGAACCGCTTATTGTCGGGATGCTCTCCACCAGTATCACAATAGGCAATCACAACGTCATCGTACTCTTTGATGGCCAGTTTTGCCGCCACAGCCGAAGCCGCCCCACACGAGAACCAAACCACAATCCTTTGGTTATCGGCTAGTGGGGTCATCGCGGCCCCAGAAATTCGGGGGTGTCGCCCTTTGCTTCCAGTAGCCAGGCGAAGTGGCAGTGGATTTCATCAACATCACATTCAACTCTTGTTTCTTTCTTACCCTGTACAAGTTCGTGCATATAAATTTCATCTCCAGGCCCATTACCCTCATCCAAAACTAAATTCACCCCTCTCTCGCACCATAAACATTTTAGCCTACAGCACTCCTCCACGAATTTACGGAGAAGGGCTTTGGCCTCATCATGTTTGACGAGGCGTCCCATAAGAAGTTTGTTTAGGATTTCCTGCGTCTGTTTTTGTAGGTCATTCATTGGCGGCCTCCAGTTCTTTGAGAGCGGCTCTGGCGGAGGCTCTCATTTCGTACAATAAGTCATAGGCATTTTCTAGCCCATATATGTGCCCCTTTGTGGAAATTTCAATTTCGGCAAACTTCTTTAACATTCCCTCCAACTTCTCCACCCGCTCCCGCTCAACCTTTCTAACTATTCTCATCAGCCGGTCAACACAGGTGCTACATAGTACCGCCCTCCTGCCACAGTCTCTGCACTTTCCCCGTTCCCGCTCCTGCTGTTTAATCTGCTCGGTGACGGTGGTGATGACGGCATTTACCTGTTTGTTTCTCTCTTCAGTGGTAACATTTGAAATACACTGTATCGAGAATGCTTTATTCACCAGTTCCGTCAGGATGTCGTGTGTTTTGTCTGTCATTTTACTTACATCAGCCATTTGATTGTCCAGTCTATTATGATAATTATGAGCGCCCCCATAACAACGCCCGCCCGAAAATACTTGGCTCTCGCTTTTCTGCAAAGCGAACAATCACATGGAGATTTCGGCGTGGTCATAGATTATCCTCCTCCTACTTGAACTTCGTTCTGAGGAAGTTCACCCTTTTCCGGAACACTTCTCCCCGTCGCTTGAATCGCCACCAGTTTTTCCCGGCACAATATCGGGGGTAGGCCCAGAAATAGGCTTCTCGCTTTGAGTACCCAAGTCGAGTGAAATACTTGATATTGTCCTCAAAAAGGCAGAGCGCAAGTACGGCTTGTCCCTCGAAAGTTCCCCTATTGATCTCAGCAAGTCGCCGATATACAGCGTAATCGCGTATTCGGAAAAGTCGTTGTTGGAGCTCGATGAGAGGCATTGTGATAAACCGCCCAGAGATTCCAAAAGGTCCAATACTATTCTCTGCATGGTTGGTATCTTTTCCAAGGCTACTCTCCCCCAGGGCTATAGTGGCGAGAGTATGACCTCTGCCATATTGTTTCCCTGTTTTGTAGCACTCCGCCGCCATAGCCTTCTGGCTGCTGTCGGCACCCGCCTCGATCAACCGGCCCTTGGCATTGTATTTGCCGTTCCACCACTCCTGTGGCATCTGCTGAGCGTACATACTGGCGCAAAGGAATAATATGAGGACAATGGAGCGCATGAGGAGTCACTCCCCCCACCCTTCATCATTGTAAAATGGCGGCGCTCCATCTGGCAGATCGTCATTGGTTTCGACAACCCTTTCACTATCGGCGTATTTATCCCATTCGGGCGCACGACGGGCACGGATGTCTGTGTATTCATCCCAACTACTCCAATCATACAGGCCGTCCTTAAAGGCCCTATACCGTGCCCTGCTTGCCGTTTCTGCGAATACCAGCAGTGTCCCATCCAGCGGATCGCAGGAAAATACATAGAATGCTTTCATCGCCGCTCCCTGAAGCATCCCACTACTGCCATGCCGCACGAGGCCAGCAACAGCCAGGCGAAGAAAATCGCTAGGGCGGTCATTTCAGCACCTCCAGTTGGGTAAGGAGGGCGTCCAACAAAAGCGGCTTCTGTTTTAATTCCCCCTTTAAAAAATTGATCCTATCAGGGGACAATAAACATAATATCATCGGCAGCAATTTCGCTTTTTGCTCATGCAGTTCGGCAACGGGAATGGCGGCTTCGGCAATATCATTTATGGGGTACTCTTCACTTTCGGCAAATATCTTCTCTAGGGCTTCTTTCGGGGTCAGGGTGGTCATGGCTTGCCTCCGAATCTCAGTTGATAGTCTTGAATAATTAGTCTCCGCGTAAACTTCAACAACGTTACTTTATTCCCTGCAATGCCGAGCCTTGGCGCTCCCTTGAAGTCAATCATGGTGTCTATTGTGATTTTTACTCCCTCCAGCACTTCCTCTCTGGCGGCCTTGATGACGGCTTTAATACTCTTATAAATTTTGTCAATATCACGAGCAGTTAATGTCTGGCCTTCCTCTAATTCAAGTTCACACATCTTCCCGCCTCCACTTTTCGGCGATCTTATCTATTTTACTCTCCAAGTCCTGAATGCGGCAACAGACCGTGTAAAGTGCCCAGCGTAAGTCCTGTTTACTCTTTACATTCTTTATTTTAAGCCACATATCCCGGCTGTAATCACCGGAGAAGATTTTCTTGGCTGGCCCACCAGTGTTGATTTTAGTCACTAGATCACCGCCGATACGTCTTCGATTGAATGGGCCAGAATTGAAATTCCCCCGGCGTCTTCAATTGATTTCAGGAATGCGGCTTGATGTGGTGTCGGCTTCCCGCCCGGTCGCTTGACCTCAATAGCGAAGAACTGACCGCCCTTGAGCATCCCCAGGATGTCCGAGACGCCCCTTTCGCCAAACCTGACGAATTGCTTTGTGCCGTCCTTTTTGGGATAGTACGCCCCGCCAGTATTCTGACGCCAGGCCAAGGCAACATCCTTGTTGTATCCAAGGTAGCGTAGTATCTGCCGCTGGATGTCGGACTCTTTCATTCTTCTATCCTGGGGCACTGCAAATCCTCAAGGTTAGATTCATGGATGTTGCCGATTTTGCAAGGATACTTTGAAATCATGTCACTCAACAAGGGGCGCATTTTGAATCCCCTGTTGTCCCTCCATTCTAGACACCATGCGGCCTCTTGGCTATCCCAGACTATTACACCGATACCCCGCCCTGGATAGTCGCTTTCAAAGTTTCCTAGTGGCGAGTCAGCCTTTAGGATGTCGCCAGCATACAAATTTTCAGCGGCGTTCCCCATGCTCTTTAGGCCGGTATATTGACCGAGCGAGTCGGGGTCTATAATATACTCTATCTTCCCGACAATGATGTGAGCATTGAGCATTAAATCGTAATAATAATAGCCATATCTCCATTCACCATTGTCCTCATCTCGGCCCCGGAACCTTATTTCACGCATCGGTAGCCTCCTTTTCCTTCTCGGCGTCGGCGATCAGCCCCTGGACAAATTTGATCTGCCCCCGGTACCAGGCAAGGTCGTGTGGGCTGCTCTCGGCCTCTCTTTTTATGCTGTCGGTAATTTCCCCGGTCAGGGCCGGGCATTTCAGCAATTCAGCCAATTCACTTATTTCTGATGGGGTTGACGCCGGGGAAGGTGTCGCATTATCTTCAAATTCGGCATCGGTTGTTTCTTGCTTGGGCTGTTTATCCTGGTTCCTGGCAGCAATTTCAGCGATTATCCTATCTTTCATTTCGCAAGGTTTTAATGTGGCTATTCCCCAATCAAGATAACCTTGGGGAATATTGCGATATGTCTTTGGGTCAGCCTTTGGCCCCACAGCACTTTCTGAGTGCTTCCCCCTGCTTGGATACTCATCCCTGTTGTGGTTATCAAGAATATCGCCAGCCGCCTCCTCATCAGCATAATCTGCGGCGGATTCCCTACCCCCGGTGATTTCAGCCGACAGGTCTTTAGCTAGTTGTTGCGGTATCCCCGCCTCAGCCTGTTCGTCAAGGCTAATTGCCGTCTGGATTTCGGTTGATATGGGCGTCGTTTTCAACGTTTGCCGGATAACCGTTTTAAGGGCCATTGCATCATAGGAAGTGTCCCAGGGCGAGTGTTTCCCCTTCTTTACCGAGGGGCTATATCTATCCCGGTGGGAATCCACCTGTTTTTTAGTCATCACCTGGAAAACAAAAGTGCCATCAGATAGATAGACAATGCAATAATAATGAGTGCGCTCATCGGACTCGTTCTTGGGGATATGTGTTATATGAGAATTAGTTCCATATTCATAATAGAATTGATCCCCCTCACAGGCCCACTTGGCGTCTATCCTGCTGATCCTGTCGCTGCGATACGAAAGGGCGATTAGACCCTTGTAGCCAACCTGGAAATTGGCCTCTGTGCCATAGGGAACCATATAGGCATTCCCAAGGACACCATCCATTTCAAGCCCTAGCTGAGCTCCTTGGATTACGCAGGCAACGATGGACAAGGCGTTACAATTCTGAAGGCCAGGGTTTTTCCTGACCGTAGTTATGGCCGTCCGGTAAAGCCGATCTATCGGCATCTGAAAGGGGAGAGCCTTGGCGATTTCTCCCTTTGCCCGGTCAAGCAAGACCTCAAGCGTTACTGGCTTCCCGTCAACTACTGCGATTGCTGTGTTACTGGGCATTCTCTTCTCCTTGTGCGATACCTTTTTCCAATTCTGTGATTAGACAATCAGGGCAAGGCTCTACATAAAGAACAATTGGGTCTTCCCCTGTCCTTCTTTGCTCTCCCGGCAAAGCCGCCCCACAAACATTACACATCAAGGCTGTATCAACGAAGACTGTTGCTTCTATTTCGATTGAATTAATCATGATCCCCCCTATCTATAAGTTGTTTTAACCACCGGGAATATCCTGCACCCGGCTATGTTTCTTACCCCGGCCTTGATCTTCGCCCTGATTGCAGATTCGTTCGCCAGTATTGCCCAGGCCGGCAGTCTTGATACGTCCGTCACTTCAAAGCTATAATCGTCCCGGATAGAACTCGAACCGAAATCCCCACGCACCATTGTCTTGACGGGGGCGGCGGGGCCTTTCAATTCCTGTTGTTGCTCCCTTATAGCATCTAGCCCCGGCCCGGCGCTATGCCCCTCAAGGGCGGCAGCCTCGACAGCATCCTCTTTCTGGGCCTCCAGCGCTGCGATTTCAACCTTGCGTCGAGCCTCTTCCTCTCTTCTCAATTGCTCTCTGCGTTGGATATGATATTTTGACACTTGCGGGTCAAGCGCATTGATGCCGGTATCGGCCATCCCCTTGGCTTTATTGAAGACCCGGTCGATCTCCCGGCCCCTTTCAAGGTGCGGCTCCTTTAATTCTTTGCGCCGTTTCTCCAGTTGCGACTGCCCCTTCTTGAGCACCTTGACCATATCAGTGGCCCGCTCCAGCCCGTTGTCATCCGCCACCACAAAGTTCTTGGCCGATTCGACTATTTCAGCGAACTGTTCTTTGATTGAATCAATTAAAGATTGATCCTCAATGGAAATCAATGCTTCAGTGCTAGGCATCACGTCAGTCATGGTCTACCTCCTGTAGGTTTGTAGTCCGGGTAAAGCAACTTCGTCAGCCCGGCAAGGGTGAGTGGGTCGGGCGACCCTTCAATTGTGCAGTCGGGGCAGGGCTTCATCGGGGAAGGTACGTTAGCTTTGTTGAGCCAGTTATAAATATGATAAGTCCCTTTATCGTGGTCAGGAATCTCCTTCGTCCCCCCGCACGTCTGGCAGGTGCCTTCATCCTTCTCAAATGCGGCGTCTCGCATGATAAGTTTCATCGTTCTCCTTTCAAAAGTTCCCACAGGGGACAGCCGGATTGCCCCTTACACCATCCCTTGTAGGTCAAAAAGCATTCGGAAGGGCAGGGTTTGATACCTGCATAGAGGCCGTGGATACGCTAGCAACCGCCTCTCCCCCCTAACCAGTTCCCCCCGGAACTGCTAGCGTTTGGGAGCGTCTACTTTTCAACCTGCCATCAAGGTCTATTACGCCTACGATGACAGTCGCTTCCGCCACCTTCCGAATTTCAAATAACGTTGGCAGGGTTGCGTCGAACAGTGCGAGGAACACGACGCCCGCCGATAAAACTCACGACCTGAACGAAAAGGCCGCCCCGCTTCGTAGTTTTAACCCTGCCAATTTCAAAGACGTCGGGGAGAGCGTTGCATCTTACATCACGCCAAAACTTGCCGGTTAAGGCGCTTCTCGACTCCCCCCTATTGTTCGCCTGACTCTCGACGGTGGGGCGAACAATTCCGAATAACTGGGGCCGACGCCGAGCCGCAGCCTCGCCGCAGCTCTTCTATACCGTTTGTCGCTAACCTTAAACAACACGTCAGCCCCAATTTACTATTCCCAGAATTGAGAGCAAACCACAATAGGTAATCATTGTTCCAGCCGGTCATGTATCTGGCGAATGGTCTCTTTGGGAATCCTTATGCACTCAACCTCGATCTCGTCCTCGTGAAATACTACCTCGTAACTACCCACCATAATCGGCGGTAGCTTTGGCAATGCTCTTAGGTTTTCACGATCCCAGAAGAACAGACCGTCGATACCGTCTATCTCTATGACGATTGACATTGATATATCTTTCCTAATTCGATCAACGGTAGCGTATTTTCCCACCAAATCTTCCGTAGATTCCTTACGAGAATCTGAAGCATCCCCATCCCAATGTCCGGTAATCTTCACCCTGTCGCCCTTTATCAACTTTCTACGTGGCATGGTTTTCTCCTTCATCATCCCCGTACAGTAAAAACTTAACCGTCACCCCGAAATGCTCAGCCAGGCGTTTCAGCCGCTTCCAGCTGGGTACCCAGTGGTCGGCTTCCCAGCCGCTGATGGTGACCCGGTGCAGGTTAAATATGTCGGCCATCTGCTGCTGAGTCAGGTGATCAACAAGGCGGAGTTTGCGAAGGCGTTGCCCGGTGGTCATTGCTGTCCCCTGTCCCGCAACCATCCCTTGAGCGCATGAACCACCTGCTTACTCAAGTTCCGGTCCTCATGGAGCGCAATCTTTCGCAGTTCGTATTGTACCGACTCAGGGCACCGGAAAGTGACGTTGACAGCCTTCTCCTCGACGAGGTCTGGCTTTTGCTGCTTACCTTTGGTCATCGGCTAGCTCCTGCAATTCTTGGACGTTTGAGATTCTGTTCACTCTATTTTTAGCAGATTTCCCCCATAGAACCATATCTCGCATATTGTCGGCATGGGTTCCCATATACAGATGATGAGGATTCACACAATTCCGATTGCCACATTCTCTTTTGTGTAATATCATTTTCCCCGTTTCAATCGGGCCAACAAATAATTCATATGAAAAGCGGTGAGCTTTCGCTGTCTTCCCGTTGAAGTCCAATTGCCCATATCCCAATGTAATAGCACCAATCCACAACCAGCAGTGCTTTGTAATCTGAACCTTATCAAAAAAGCGGGCCACTTCTGCTGTTGTAGGCTTCCTCATCATCGGTACGGGTCTCCCTCAATAACTATCCCGAAGTGCCGTTCAAATCGGTTGATAATAGTCAGGCAGGAAGGGTAGGTTCCCCGCCCCTTAATGAAATTGGTCAGGGTTGACCTATCATAAACCCAAAGGCGTGCCATGCCAGCCAAGGACTCCGACCTTTCCTTGGTTATGAAACCCTTAAGATTACGGAATTTAACGAGCGTTCTCCCGTTGACTGTATTGCTAAACAATGTTGTTTCCCCGTCGGGGTGTAAGTTTTCTGAATTGTTGTCAATCATGGCAGGGGAAGGTAATGAGAGGCTACGGTTGGATGCAAGGGAATTCTTCAGCGGGGGCAGAATAAATGGCGCTTCAGGACGGGGGAGGGCTAATTAATGGCGGTGGCGCCCTTTCGAAATGGCTTCACGACGAGGGGCGAGTTTCTATCCTTGGGCTTCTCGTCGAGAGACCGATGGCGCCTTTCGAACAGATGGGGGAAAAAGCAAGGGGCCAGATTTCTCCGGCCCCTTGCTTCTTCAATGTGCGTTATCTAGGTTAGCTACGCTTGGCAATCCCCAGGCGCAGGGCGATTACGGTTACAGCCCCCACAAATTGCTGAGTCAGCTCCCAGAACCCCACATCCACATCACCGCCCAGATATTGGGCGAATGCCACGATGGCGTACATTGTCGCCAGAATATAGGTTTTTCGACCGCTTAGTATGCTCATTATCTACTGTCCTCCTTTTGTTTTTAAGTAAGCCAACAGCGCACCGCCCGCAGCGGATAGACCGGAAAGAGCCGCAGTGATGCCTATGTAAAGATTCCGCACTTTATTTATTTTGTGATGGAGCGTCCCATCTTCATCTTCAAGTTCATTGAGCCGCCGCCCATGTTCCTCTTTGATCCATTGAACATCAGTATGAACTTGGATAAGCTTCTCCCTATCTTTGTCGGTGAACGACATTATAACTCTACCCTCATTGCCTGGCTAACCGTCCAGGGGCTTGCTACGCCCTTTGAATATCTTACATCCGGTGGCCCGGTCAGGCGGATCCGATGGACAATCGGTTCATTGTCGTCATCGTTGAATATTACATATAGCGGATAGAGGGATTCCTTGCAATAATCCAGCATTTCCTGATAGTCCTCAAATTCCGCCTCAGTCATCGGGATATAATTTAGCGCCCAGGAATCCCGCCGTCCGTAATACTCTTCTGCCTGTACACGCCCGGCATCGGTTTCCTGTTGAGTAACACCGGGATAGGCCGGAATAGGTTCAAATCCGCCTTCAGCCAGCAGTTGAAACTCATAGATTTTGCCTAAGATTATTTGCCCGATTTCGGCATCAGCCAAGGCGGTATCGGCGTCGGCGTTGATCTTGAAATACCAGTAAAGCCTATCGGCAACGGCGGTAAATTCCTCGTAGTAAAAGCCTTTGGTGCCGTCTACCGGGCAATCAATGTATTCGCAACCTGAAATTGTACCATGCAGGTTATTACTAGAAGCATCCAGCCATAAATTCTGGTCATCGCTGATTCCGTCGTGGCTATATTCCGCCACACAGCCAATTTGGACATTAACTACGTCATCAACGTACATATTGCCAGAGGAGGCACTATTTATAAAACTGATGTATGTTGTTGCCTGGGTAGATATATATTCTACTTGGACATAGACCCAAGCGTCCCTGGTTGTATAACTATCTTCTCCAAGGTCGTTGTTATTAGGTGAAGTGCCAATCCTCAATTGTGTAAACCCACCTGTGCCAGCCGGGACATAACACCATGCCGATGCTCTAAATCTCTTACCAACTGTTGTGCCGCTGAAAGCATCCCCGCAATAACTACTCCCGGCGGCAAGCGCCATCTTTACCATGTGGGTTCCGGCATGGACGGCGGCTGGGGTCTCGCCAGCCGCCGTTACCGAAGATATTGCACAATTTGTAGATGTTAATCCCGCAACGCTATTCCCTTCCGTGTTTGAATCAGACCACGCTTGTCCTGTTGGAGTTATATCCGTCTGATTCGCTCCAATGTCCGCCGCCGGGATCGGGGTATGAGTCCAGCCGTTGTAACGGGCAAGGACTTCAGCAGCGGAAAGGGCACGGTTCCAAATACGGACAAGGGTGATGTCGCCGGGGAATGGGTTAGAAGAAAGATCATTAGCTCTGATTCCGATTGCCAACGGTTTTGTGGCGTCATCTATATCTCCCACGCCAGCGATTGAAATGGCACTACCATCTGCTAAACCCGCAGCATATATCTGTGCATTTCCATCACGATCTGCTGTATAAATTACATGGTGCCATTCTCCATCATTTAAGACAGTTGTGGTATCAGCGTTGACCGTAGTAGTATCATCATCAACTTGCCCCCTGACAACCCCATCAACTTGAGCTATCATCACATATCGCTTATCTGTCCCGCCAGTGCTTCCCTTTTCGATAAGTCTACCGCTTGATGTAGTTCTGAAAATAA
>SDBU01004896.1_pt1 | contig 16222 bp, 11 predicted proteins | sample 2277071 | NCBI WGS metagenome assembly SDBU01 (sample SAMN10397929, study PRJNA504765) | marine sediment metagenome | isolation source: marine sediment core GS08_GC12, 126 cmbsf | place: Arctic Ocean: Gakkel Ridge, Loki's castle | collected 2008
ACTACTCTATTTTAAGAGACGTTGCCTTGACGCGATTCCGATCCTCTTTCAGCATTCGGAGAATATTACGAACATCGTCATACTCCGGATCGAGCTTCAGCGCCAGGTTCCAGTTAATCGTGGCACGCTGCACATCGCCCAACCTGTAATATATCGAACCCCGACGGGCATATGCAATGGCTAGATCGGGGTTGAGCTGGATAGCCATTTCCACCTCTTGAAGCGCATCCCGGTAGTTCTCCTCATAGTAATGTTGGAGCGATGATGAAAGGTGCCGCATGGTATAATTGATGTTTGATTTCATCATCTGAATGCGCAGCTGCATGTTGCGCACCGAATCAGCCAGGAACACGCCCAGCTGTTCGAGCATCGCCACCTGGTTGTACAGGTTGTCGAGATCGAAGGTGGCAATGCGCAGTGAATCGCGCAGGGATGCCAGCAGAAAGTCCGCCGCCTGCAAGGTGGAATCCAGCTGGCGTGCCAGAAGTACCTCCTGCTCTTCGGGTTCGATCCTTGGCCCCATAGCCGCTACCTCGTCCCCGACCTCGCGGGCCGCCGGCCGTCTCTCAAGGCGGGGCACGGATAGATCCAATCCTATTACTATTGCGGGTGCAACAACACTATCCGCTATGCTACCGAAATTCGGCAGGTTTTCCAGGTGCACAAAACCGACCTGCAGGCGATAGTCGGAAGTGATTGGGATGCGAACTCCCATGTTGATCCCGTGGCCATCAAATTCCCCCACCACATCCAGGCCGCCTTTGCTGGCGAACAGGGGCGTTTTTAACAGAAAACCGGCATACACACCCAGCATTAATTGGCCGGAGGACCCGGTACCGCCCAGTAAAAAATCGCCGCCGGAGGTATCGGTAGCCGCCGTGGCTCCCGCCAGGGTGCCGGTGCCAAAGCCCATGTAGGAATTCAGCAAATAGCGCCCCACCTTCTGCTCACTGGAAATAACGCCCAGGAAAGAGAGCAGATCGGGGTTCATGCTCAGTTTACCGTCGGACTGGGTAAGCACAATGTCCTGCATGCCAAGGGAGAAACTGATATTCCCGTAAGACCATAACCGCTGCTGCAGGTGGAAGCCGATTTCCATCGTGGTGTCAATAGTTGATATCCCCGACATGCCCAGACGCGTGTTTCGAGAGATTTCCGAGTCAAAATAGATCCCGGTGGCGCTGCTGTAGGGCAAGACATTCGCCACTTCAGCGACAAAACCTGCGCTGAACAGATAGGGCGAGCGGACAACCGAGCTCATGGGAATCCGCATCATGACTCCCGGTCGGCTGTAGGACAACCGTGAAACACCCTGAGCCGACTCCCACGTAAGGGTGACGAGAATGGCAAGTAAAACGACCGATCGGTATCTACGGGTTTCGTACATAGGCAATCTAAAGGTGGCTCAATTCCTTGATGGTCAGCTCCGCCAGGCGCTGGTAATCACTGGCCGGATACTGGCTGAGAATGGTTTGAAACCTGGAGCGTGCTTCCTGGGTTTTCCCCTGTCTCAAATAAATCAGCCCCTGTAGAACGACCACGTCATCCCCCAGCTCATGATCTGCGGCCGGCACCTTTTCCAGGGCCAGCAGGGCCTCATCGAACCGACCCCGGTGATAATAGGCGTCAGCGCACCAATAGGCCGCGTGGATACGCTCTTTCGGACTGAAAGCCGCTTCGTCAATAGCCTGGCACAGCCTGATCAGGTCGTCAAGGTGCCCGGCTCGATAGGCCTGAATGACGTGGCGGAAACCGGGATTATCCGGCAACGGGGACCGGGCCGTCTCTCCTGGAAAAGGTTCCGCCTTATCCGGAGCACTCTCCACCGCCTGAGAAACTTCGCTTGCCCTGCGATCAGACTGGATCTTCCTGATCAGGGCCCGCAGCCGCTCGTTCTCCAGCCGCACAGCTTCCACATCCTGGTCTAATGAATTCTCGAGCGAGTTGATCTTCCCGCCCAGATCATCCAGGGCCGACCGCAGCTCCCGGGTCGATTCAATGTAGGCCGCACCGGGGGGTTCTTTCCCTATCATCAGGCCAACATCACCCCTCGCGGGCAGGGAGTCCGCCCCAGCGGCGGAGTCCGGGCGGCTGGGCTCAATGATAATGCCCAGGTCTATGAGGTAGACATCCTTATCCTGCTTGTCCTGGGCCGCCAGAGTACCTCCGGGGCCCAAAAACAGACCGATTGCCAGCATCACCATAAGCCAGCCGGCGGGTGACGCGGCGGCGACTGCTTTTCTCCAGCTCTGATACTCCATGCCGCCTACTGGTAATCTTCCCAGTCAATGGTATATGAGTAACCGATGAAACTGCCAAAGGATTTGGCCACGGGCAACTCGAAGGTCGCGGTAGCGCCGGGCAGCAGGGAGGCGTCCGAAGTGATGCCCGATTCAAAGGTGTGGAAGGAACCCTTGACGAACGTGGTCAGGGTCTTGGTGTTGCCGCTCCAGTCCCTACGGAAAACAAAATTCACTTTCACGAAATCGGCCCTACGGCCACCGATATTCTTTGCCTCGCCCCGCAGCTTCAGGTTTCCCGAACGGTCCTTGGATTCAGCGATAGTACCAATCAGGACCACATTGGGAGCATAGGCCGTCTTTGCGGCCCTTATAGCCGGTTCGGTGGGCCTGGTTGCAGTAATGGAGCGCTCCACCACCCGGTTGGCGGCAGTGGGGGGTGGTGCGGACAGGCTTTCCGTGGTCTCAAACGCAGCAGACCCTTCAAACGGCTCCTCGGGAATATTTTCCACGATGCGGACAACGGAAGGACGCTCTACAATAAGGTAGCCGATAAGGGTTTCAATCTTGAGTATCTTCTCGTCCTGGTAAACGATTTTGCCTAAAATGCTGCTGCCGTTGTCCAGGATGATCTCTTTACTGTAAATGGACAGGGGATTGGCCCACATGATACTCTTGGCCTGTAGATCCCGGAGCTCCGAAGCCAGGTGTTTTACGTCAGCACCCAGTTTCTTGACCTCAAAGTTGAGCTCGTTGAGGACATAGCCCTCGGTGGAGCCGGGAGCAGCCGGCGGCTCCCCTTCGGTCGGAACGCCAGGGGGCGCCATCTCTCCAGGTGGTACCTCGGCGACCCGCGCAGAATCGCCTTCCGCCACCTGTTCGGTTTCTATGGCGGCCTGTTCTTTGGCAGCTTCCTTCCTGGCGCGGCGACCGGCGCAACCATCCAGGACAGCCAACGCCATAACCAGGATCAGCAGCTTTAGGTAGATGTTTTTCATATTATACGCCCAATATATTACCCCGGATTATACTATAAGCAAAGCAACTTTCCCAGTTGTATGAAAAATGTAGTTGTAGCCTCATCGAATGTCAAGGCTTTTCAGCAGAATTGCCACTTTTCTTGAAGTAATACTTTCAGCGTGTTTTGAGCCCAACCGGCACGATTATCGTCCCTTTTAATGCCCTATGATACATACAAGTTAATGCGCCATTGTCATCCTGCTGTGATTTAAGGCACAAATCGTGCCAGGAAAAGGGCGATGTTTTCGTTTCCAGGACTTCTCCCCCGAAACATTCAGTTTTCCCATCAGCAAAGGCTGATAGTGATAACCCATGCCGATGCTTTTACCTCACCCCCTTCGCTGGCGCGAAGCCCCCTCTCCCCAGGGAGAGGGGGAAATCCGCCAGCTGGCGGATGGGGGTGAGGTCCTCCCCACACCAGCTTCGTCGCCGCTTGGCGTCACCCACGCATTGAGAGCACGGCGCCCGGCCCTCCATATACCAAAAGCAGAAAGCCCTCCCAGCGGAGGGAGGGCTTTCCGATGCCTAACTCAAGGTGATTGATCAGCGAGACTAGAACCTCACCGACAGACCCACATTGAAGGACCGCGGCTGGCCAAGATAGACTTCCGCGTCATCCGCCGTATGGTTCTTGCCGTCACCGGCAAAGGCATTGTACTGGCTGTTGTCCGCGGCATCCTGCACGTAGATCGCATCCAGTGCGTTGAACATATGGCAGTAAACCTGGATGCTGGTGCTTCCCAGCTTGACCGGGAGGTCATAATAGGCGTGCAGATTCAGTTTTGAGTAGGCCGGAACCTGCCAGTTTTGTTCCCGATCAGCAGTACCGTCAGCGCCAACTTCCCGGTCAGCCGGATTCCAGTTAGCCCAGAAACGGTCGTAGTAATTGAATGTCGCCAGGACACTCAAGCCCTTGATCGGGAAGACCGAGGCCGTGAACGAAAAGATGGTCTGCGGCATATCACCGACCATCAGATCTTTCACTGCGTAAGTGTACTCAGCAGTGGTGTCAGCCTCGAGATCCTTAAAAGTGCCCTCGGCATCATCCGTATATACCCATTTGCCGAATGACAGGGCGCCATCCAGGCGGAACATACTCATGGGCTGACAGGCAACCTCCACCTCCAGGCCCATGTGATGCTGGTTCAGGCCGGTGAGGAATATCAGGTCAGTGTCACCACTGGTTCCCTGGCCGGTAGTAACGGCTCTCACCAGGTTACGGTCCAGCCACCTGGTGTCGTAGAGGTTTACCTTACTTGCCAGCTTGTCAGCCAGCACCCTGAAATTCAGGCCCAACTCCGTGCTGATGAATTTTTCATTCGTCGGATCGGGAGCCAGGGCAATTTCAGTATCGTCGATGATATTATCAAAGATGGGGACCTTCTCGACATAGCCGAAGTTGGCAAAGACGTCCAGATTATCGGCCAGCCGATACAATCCGCCACCTTTGAACTGAATGGCGCTGATCCAGTCGGCTTCGATTTTCAGCTCACCATCAGCGGTGGCCTCGACAAAATCAAATAGATAATTGGCCGCTTTCTTGAAGTGGTCAACCAGGGTGTACTTTATCATGGAAAAGCCGCCCATACCGTAAAAGGAGAAGCCGGCGGCCTTGTACTCCGTCTGGGCGAACAGGCCCAACCAGTCAATGGTGTTGGTGTTGTTGTAATCGATGACCCCGCCAAGGTCGACCTTGGCAGCTTCAATCGTATCATCGAACTCGTTATTGAGCTTGTAGTACCGATCGGCGAGGGCGGCTGTGTTGGAGTACTTACCGTTGACGGCATAGGTTCCGCCCAGCAAGTCGCGGACTTCGCGGTTGTGTTCGATTTCCGCCGTACGCCAGTCGACACCTATCTGCAGTTTTAGAGCGTCACTCATATCATAGTTCAGCTTGGAGATAGCTCCCAGGGTCCACTGCCGGTTGATGCTGTTGCGCAGGAAACCGACCGACTCCCCAGCCGGCTTTTCAGCACCTTTCCGCGATTCCGCACTCTGGTTCATGGCGATGGTGGCATCCCAATCGCCGGCCCGGGTAGGTTCGGAGTAATCCCATATCAGATCGCCGTAAGTTCCGGTTCCACCACCGGAACCGCCGGAAAAGTAGAACACCGACGATAACCGCATTTTCTCGCTCAGGGTCAGGTACCAATTCAGGTTGACCTGCGGCTTGTGGTAGTAGTTCTCGCTTTCATTTAGGTAATTCGGGTCGTGGCGGTCCACTTCCTTTGCGCCGTACATATAATAATACTGCTTACCCGTGTAGCTGCTGTCGATCGTATTCCAGTTCTCGTTGTAGAGACGGCCAGAAGAAGCTTCCGGAAACGCCGCAACAGCATCGTCCTCAATGGCATCATCGAAGAGTTCTCTCGCAAAAACGCTATCGTATGCCGCGACATTCTGGGCATACCGCATCTGGCCATGCCGTTGGGGCGCGCCCAGGGCATAGAACTCGAAGCGGTTGTTGTCGCTGGCGGCGTAGCTGGCGCCGAAGTAATAGGCCCAGGCGTCGGTCCAGGTCTTGTCGATGATCCCGTCACCCGTCTTGCGCACGATCGTCCCGCCCAGCGCCAGTTTGTCACCTATAATTCCCGTATGATAGCTGGCGGTGGTCTTCAGGAACATGCCCGAACCATATTCCTGCTTGAACAGGCCGCCCCGTTTCGCAGCCATCGGGTCAGTCAGGATGTTCATGGTGCCACCGATGGAAGGCGCTGCCAGGTTCACGGCGCTGAGGCCACGCTGCATCTGGATCGAGGAAGTCGCATCGGCAACTCCGTCCCAGTTGGACCAGTAGACCCAGCCGTTCTCCATGTCATTCACGGGCACACCATTGATCATGATGGCTACGTTACGCTGGTTGAACCCGCGGATGTTCACGCGGGCATCACCGGCGCCGCCGCCCTGTTGCGTGGCGTAAACGCTGGGCGTGGTGTTGAGCACCAGCGGAATGTCCCTGGAGCCGAGGCGCAGGCTCATGTCTGCCTTCGTAACGTTGGTGTACGCCACGGGTGTTTCACGAGTCGCCCTGCTGGCCAGCACCTCCAGGCCCGACAACCTGATTGCCGTCGCTTCCAGGGCAAAGTTCAACGTCACATACCCATCCGCGGGTACGTCGGCGGTCTGGCTTACGGACTTGTAACCAATCACCGACGCCGTGATGGTATAGACACCGGCGGGCACGTTTGCGATGGTGAAGTCACCGAACTCGTCGGCCGCGGCGCCGAGGGTGGTCCCCTCGACAATCACATTCGCCCCGGCGAGGGCGTCTCCCGTCTCCGCGTCTATTACCCTACCCGTTACCGTGCCCGTCTGGGCCAGCAGCAGGAACGGCATCGCGAAAACGGTAAGCAATGCAGTTATTCCACGATAGTTCATGATTTTCTCCTGAGTGTTTTCGTTAGTTGGAATGTATGCTGTCGACTGGGTAGAGACCCGAATTGGCTCACAACACACCCTCGTCCCTGTATGTAGTATTGTAGTCTGATGGAAGTATCTCGTTAGCTGAAATACTAGCTCTCCCGATGATGACCGAATTTAGACGCAGGGCATGATACGGCACAAGATATATTGTATTCAGGAGTTCCCCCGAAATAATCGAGTGGAATGCAGGACCTCTCATAGGGGTGTCTTCGGCTAGAAACCGGGCCACCTGTCGGCTTACTCAGACAGGGTCAATCGTTGTATCCGGGAAAACGCCTGGCGAACAATCATGGATTACTCATATGAACCGGTTATTTTCCCGGTTGGGCTTGCCAGGCCTGGGCCAGAGCGGCGGCCACCTGCTCCAGCTCCCGCTGGTCAGATTCACCAAAGGCCGCGGGTGTGTCGCTGTCCAGGTCCAGGACACCGACTACCCGCTCCCCGGCCATAATGGGCACTACGATCTCCGACCGAACCGACAGGCTGCAAGCGATGTAGCGGCTGTCCCGGCGCACATCGTCAATAACGATGGTTTCCCGGCTGCTGGCTGCCGCACCGCAGATGCCGCGGTCCAGCGGGATCCGGGTGTGGCTGGTGGGCTGCCCCCGGTAGTGGTCATCCTGCAAGGTCAACACGCCCTGCCCTGAGCCTGGCGAAGGGTCACCCTCCAGCAGGTAGACACCCACCCAGTCGTAGGCTAACTTCATGGCCTTCACTCCCACGACGGCGGTTTTGACGGCCTGGTCGAAGTCCGGCTTTGACAGGATTGTTTCACAGAGATCAATGGTTACGCTTTTGGCCATAGCAGGCGGGAATTTAGGCACTATATCGAGGAGAAGGAAAGTTGATGGTAGTCCGTGGTCAATAGCCCGTTGTCCGTTGTTGAACGCTGGATGCTATGGACCTGGGGATGAGGTGAATAACCGCTGAGCACGCAGAGTGCGCAGAGACTTATATAGAAGCGATAAAAAATTTTCTTTAGCCTCTATGATCTCTGTGTTCTCTGTGGTAAAAAACTCCGCGGTCTCTGTGGTGAATATTCTCACCCCAGCGCCTTCGCTACCATCTCCAGGCTGACCTTATACCGGTAGTTGATGCCGAAGTGGCCGTCCGAGAACTCCTCGTAGTGGTAGGAGGTGTCCAGGGCTTTGAGGCGCTCGATGAAGATGCGCGCCCCCAGGTGCAGGGCGTACTCGTCACGGTCGCCGGCATCCAGGTAGAGCAGCTTGAGCCCGCGCAGGGCCTCGGCATGCGGTTCGTGTTCCACCATGCGCACCGGGTCGTGGGCCAGCCAGCGCTGCCACACCTCAGCGACCAACTCTCCTTCCGGCAGGGTAAACGGCAGGCACAGCTCGGCGCCGTCCGGTGAGTAGGCGGCGGCCATGGCGATGATGTTCAGGGCGGGGATGAGGGCCCCTTTCTTGGCAGCACCGGCGAATTCCTTGAGGAAACCCTCTACCCCGCCGTACTTGTTCAGGGCATCGACCGCCCTGGGGAAGTCCCGCAGGTAGGCGTACTCAAAGTACATATCCCCGCTGTGGCAGGCGGCCGCGGCGAAGAGGTCAGGGTGTTTCATGGCCAAGGTGAGGGCGCCGTAGCCCCCGCTGGACTTGCCGATGATCCCGCGGCGTTCACTTTCCGCTAGAGTGCGCAACTCACCGTCTACGAAGGAAATGACCTCTCCGGTGAGGTAGTCCTCGTAGGGGCCGGTGGCAGTGGAGTTGACGTACTGACTGCCCCCCAGGCCGGTGAAGCAGTCGGGCATGACCACGATCACCGGCGGGCAATCGCTGCCCACGATCAGGCCGTCTATCTGTTCAGGGAGGCTTTCCTCCCACACCGCGAAACCGGTCATGTTCAGGCCGGTGCCGGTGAAGCCCGCCAGGGCGTAGATGACCGGGTAGCGGGTATCACCCTCATCGTACCCCGGCGGCAGGTAGACCGGAAAGCTGCGCACGTGGGGATCGCCCAGGGGGTTGCCCTTAAGCAGGGCGCTGTACAGGGTCAGGTGTTTAACGGTGCCGTGAAGGGTGCGGTTGTACATGGGGCCTCAGGAATGATGAATGATGAATGATGAATGATGAATGATGAATGATGAATGATGAATGATGAATGTCCATTATCCGTGGTTAGTTGTCTGTGGTCCGTTGCTGATAGCCGATGGCTGATGGCAACAGATTTTTTTCACGAGGACGCGTCAAAACCACTCCCGAGTTGGCGAATCCAGATTCGGAAAAAGCGATCAACAATGACTGGAGAACTGTCATCATGGTCGATAATGTCGCGCTGTAAAAGTGCTTCAATAGCCCTTTGAACGTTTGAGGGGCTTCCTAGCCCATATCGCCCTATAAAGTCAGCTTCAAAGGGTTTAATTTTATCAGGTTCACCTGCCAGGCCTCTTAAAAAGCGCCGCTGGTTCATGGTAAAAGACTCCCAAAGAGCTGTGTAGGCCGAATTTTCGCGATCAAGGAGGATTTTGACAGCTGTTGCAGTCACGCCTTCGGTTACGTTGTCATTCTCTTCACATAATTCCCAAACAGCGTGGCACAGATGCTGAGTATAGAATGGATGGCCCTGAGTCAGATCATATATAGACCGAATATGCTTGTCAGCGATCTCCTTGCCTGCATCCAAGAATCTTTTCCTTATGAACGGGCGCCAATGCTCCTCTTTAATATTTCCTAAGGGATAATGCCCGGCGATACGATAAAGCGGGCTTGATTTATCAAGAAACATCTTTTTTATCAATTGCTTCCTACTGCCGAGAAAGATGTATGAAACGCTCTCATGGGTCTGGATGATGCTACGAAGGCGTCGTTCAATAATATCATCACCGTATTCAAAAATCTGCTGAAATTCATCGAAGACAACCACGGTATTCTGTTTGCCTTGTGCTGCAATTTTCGCAGGAGCTGCTAATACCTTTTCCAGGGGGGCGCTTTGACGGCTGTCTTTTCTGACCCCAAACGTGATAACTGGTTTGCCCTCATCATCGAAGGTCATACTCGGCGCAAGCAATCCAAAAAACGTTTTAACTGTTTCAAACATTTTTTCCGTAGTTGTGCTCATTGACTGTACGATTGCGTTTGCGGTAGCGGTTGCAAAAGATAATTCACCATCTGTTGGCCACAGGTCTACATAGGCAGTCAGATATTGTTTTTTGGGTAGTTCTTGTAGGGCCCGCAGGACCAACGATGTCTTTCCAGTTCTTCGTTCTGAATAGACGAATAAATTCTGGCCATTCTTCATCGCTCTTACAAGGTCTGAAAGTTCATCCTTGCGGTTACAGAACGCATCCCCACTGATGACTCCGCCATATTTGAACGGGTTTTTCATTTTATCCGTCTTGCACAGTGTACCACGTACTATTAATCTCTTCTGTGCAACTTCATTCAAGATAACATTTGAATTGAAGCTGACAGACCCAATATTACGCATGTTGCGTAACGCATAATGAGTAATTTAACACCATAGAGCCGCGCAATAAACAAGATTATATCTGGATTCGAGCCAATATAGCTCATATTACGCATACAGCGTATCGCATAATGCGTAATCTGGTTTGGGTCAGACTGATCGCTGACCGCTGAAGGCTGAAGGCTTGGGAAATGGAACCGGATAGGGGGCGGTTGTACATGGGGCCTCAGGAATGATGAATGATGAATGATGAATGATGAATGTTGAATGATGATTGTCCATTATCCGTGGTCAGTTGTCAGTGGTCTGTTGCTGATCCGCTGATGGTTGATGGCTGACGCCTTAAAACCAGGAACTTGAAACTTGAAACTTGAAACTTGAAACTTGAAACTTGAAACTTGAAACTTGAAACTTGAAACTCGTAACTCGCAACTCGCAACTCGTAACTCGCAACTAAATCACCCCCATACCCCCGGTATGGTCGTGCCGCACTCGGGGCATTTACCATCGGGTGTAATATGGTTATCCAGGATGTAGTAGCCCACGCGGCGGATGAGGGTGGCGTCGCAGTTGGGGCAGCAGGTGTTCTCCATTTCCGGCGCCTCGCCGGGCAGGTTGCCGCCGTAGACGTAGTTCAGTCCCGCCTGGCGGCCCAGGTCCCAGGCCCGCAGCAATTGCCTGACGGTGGTGTTCTTTCCGCTGAGCAGCTTGTAGTCCTGGTGAAAGGCCGTCACGTGCCAGGGGATGTCCGGCGAAACACCGGCGATAAAGGCCGCGATGGATTGCAGCTCATCGTCCGAGTCGTTCAGGCCCGGGATCACCAGGGTTACAACTTCCACCCAGAATCCCATGTCCCAGGCGCGCTGGATGGTATCCAGTACGTTGCGCAGCACGCCGCCCAGCTGGCGGTAGGTGCGGTCGTTCATGGATTTGAGATCCACTTTGAAGCCGTCGGTGTGGGGACGGAGATAGTCCAACACCTCCGGGGTGGCGTTGCCGTTGGAGACGCAGGCGGTTTTAAGGCCGGCCTTACGGGCCTGTTTGAAGATCTCCACGGCCCACTCGGCGGTGATCAGGGGCTCGTTGTAGGAGCTCACCACGGCTTTGGAGCGGGCCCGGGCCGTTTCCACCACCTGCCCGGCGGTGATCTCGTCGGGAGGGATGCCCGCCCGCTCGTCCCGCAGGGCCTGCGAGCTGAGCCAGTTCTGGCAGAAGGGGCAGTGCAGGCAGCAACCCAGCATGCCGAAGGTGAGGGCGTTGGCGCCGGGGAGGAAGTGGTAGAAGGGCTTCTTCTCGATGGGGTCGTTGTGCAGGCCCGCCACGTAGCCGTGAGGCGCCCGAAGAGCGCCACCCTCGTTGTAGCGCACCTTACAAATCCCCCGGCGCCCGTCGGGGATGCGGCATCTATGCCCGCAGGCCAGGCAGCGGACCCGGTTCTCTTCCAGCTGCTCAACCAGCTGCGCGGGCCGGGTCAGGCGGTCGAGGGTGGCCTGGAGAGAAGCAGCGGCGGGGCGAGTATTTCCAATGACTGGCATTGTTTAGGTGTCCCTGGGCGTGTCATAGGATAGCAGCTGGAAAGGGGAATGTCAAGGGCAATGAAGCCAGCGGAACTACCCTCGTATTGACGAATCATCGGCCTGACACCAAGTAGATGACCAGCCGGGAGAAGCCCCGTCATGGACTCCTCATTCCCGGCGCCGACAAGCAAAAGCCCCACCCGATCCGTCGGTTGACGGACCAGGTGGGGCTTGAGCGATTGCCAAACCGGATAGGAAGCGGGTGTGTTTACTTGATAAGCACCATCTTCCGGGTCTCGGTATAGGACTGGCCGGCCACGATGCGGTAGAAGTACACGCCTGTAGCCAGTGAGGTACCCCTATTGTCCCTACCATTCCAGACCACCTGGTGATAGCCGGCGGGACGGTGCTCGCCCACCAGCGTGTTCACCACCTTGCCTGTGAGGTCATAGACCTGCAGGGTCATGTGCCCGGCTTCGGGCAGCTGGTAGGTGATGGTGGTGCTGGGGTTGAAGGGGTTGGGATAGTTAGCGCCCAGGGCGTACACATCCGGCAGCTCGGCGCCAGCCTCCACTCCCAGGAACGTGTACGTTATTCCCGGCGACTTAGCCGATTCGTTTCCACCGAAATCGGTGGCCGAAACGGCATACGAGTACGAACCGGCGGTGGTAACATTATCGCCGAAACTCGTTGTCGCGGAATTGCCCAACTTGACCAGTGCGCCGGTTCCGCTGGCCCGGTAGATGGAGTAGAACTTGATCATGCTCTTCCCCGTCGAGGCCGGGTCGTCGATGGCCGGCTGCCAGCTCAGGGTGGCCTGCAAGGGCGTGGCGCCTGGAGCAGCCACCAGCCCATAGGGCGGCACCGCCGGGGGCAGGTTGTCATGCGACTGTGCAGTTTGCCAGTTGGTGTAGTAGCCAACATCGTTGCCGAACTCATCCAACCCTGCCAGGAAGAAGTTGTGGTTTACGCCATCGGCGAGGGTTTCCACCACTATGCCCATGCTATGTGTGTAATTCACGTTAGGCACACTCTTGAGAATGACAGGGGTCTGTGAAGGATTAGTGGGATTGTCCGCCAGCAGCACAACAATTTGGTTGATCTGGCTCTTCAACGCCTCGTCGTTGATCGAATAAACGAGGAAGACCTGACGGCCGTGATCATTATCCACATCATAGGCGCTGTTCAGGCTGAAGGCCCCCAGATCGATCTCGACAACCATGTTCAACTCCCGCTCGGCTCCTGCGGCGATGGTGACCAAGGTGTCGATGGGTCCCATGTCCCAGGTGTGCAAACTCACCCGGTATTCGTACCCGCCGACGAGGGGCATGCGGTAGTGCCCGTCGCGGCCGGTTTCCGCCCAACTGCTGAAATTAACCGTCTCATCGGTGGTAGACGCGTCCAGGTGCATCCACTCCATGGCCCCGCCGAAGCTGTTGGTAACGGTACCGAACAGCCAGGCATCGACCTCGTGCAGCTCGAAATTCTGTCCGGTTACAGCATCACTTGGAGCGCTGATACGTACGTTGCGTCCGGATGGCTTGGCCAGGTGGTCGCGCTCATGGGGATTCACCCAGAAACCTTCCCAAACGACGGAATTGCCCCAGTCGTCGGTGTACGACACATAGTCCAGCGCGGAAGCGACATTCAGGGTATAGTTGCCACTGGCATCGGTGACGGCCCTGGTAAACTGGTCGTAGGCCGCACTTACCCATACCTCAACGTTGGGGGCAGGTGTAATGCCATCGGACCAGCATACGGTGCCGGAAATGGTGGCATCGGTGACATAGGCATACAGCGTATCGATGACCGGGTCCATGCCCACATAGGCCTCGAACTCGCCACCCTGGGGAACCATATAGGTAGGAACCAGGTCCTCAGCCTTCACGTGGCCTCGCCACCAGCCGGCGATGAGGTTTACCGAGAAAGAGCCGTCCTCGGCGGTTACCAGCTCTACGGACGAAGAAGGACCATCGCCTTCCAGGTAGATGCGCACACCTGGAATGGGAGTTCCGGTTTCATCGGCCAGCACCCCTGCGAAAGGTATATCACCCGGCTCCAGGATAAAGTTCAACCCCCCAGCCGTTCCGCCGGTTACCAGGTAGGCTTCGTGGAACATGGGAGTTGGATATTTTCCAGGGTAGTTGCCCAGAGGGTCGAAGGCTATTACCACATAGTTTTCCCCGATGTCAGGGGCGTCGAGAGCGATGGTGTAATTCCCGGAGGCGTCGGTAAGGGTAAGATACATGTTGTCCGGAGGACCATCTTCCTTCTCCATCGCAGACTTTGGGAAAGCAGCCACGATAATATTCTCCGCATTCGCACCACCTACGCCGACATGACCGGAGATGGTGGTGGTGGCGCTGGTTGAAGGAGCTACCGTCAGCTTCGCCTCGCCGGCATCAGCAGCGGTGGAGCCGTGAATCCAGATAGTGGCCCCTTGCAGCTGAAAGATCACGCTGGGATCATCACCGCCGCCCATCTCGCCGGTGCGCAGGGTGTCGGACCAGACGCCCGCAGTGGGATCCTTGTCATCTGAATCGCCGTCCTGGAACGTGAGAGGCTCATCGGACGGTACCAGGTAATCGAGGCCGGCATCGAACGTGCCGTTGCCATCGTCCACGTACATCTCGATGGTCACCAGGTCGGCCGAGGTGATGGTGGCGATGATGGTGTCACCGATGGCATAGCCGGTGATCGGGGCGCCGGCCAGGTCGGTGAAACTCATCGACAGAACTCCCAGACCCTTGGCAAGGGACATGGTGCTGCCGCTATTGGCTCCCGTCCAGCTGTTGTTGGCAATGGCCCGGAGCCATTCGTGCTTGCTGGTGGTGTGTATCTGTGGTTGTGCCTGGGGTTGTCTGGCATCGGCTACTGCCTGCCAGATTTCCAGATTCCTGGCCAGCTGATCCGCTGCCAAGACCTCCTGGTTGTTATCAATCGCTTTTGTCCCCGCATCATTATTCTCGCCCAGCAGGACGGAGAACGTGAGCACAGGAACAAAAAGCAATAATCCTACTATCTTTTTCATTCCATTATCCTCCCTTGGATGTTGTGTTACCAAATGCCCGAATATCAAAACAGCTATATTCAGGCCCCAAGTGTTTTCGGTGTGTAGCCAGTATACGATCTAACCGGCATTGAATTCCGTGAGCTGCGACACATAAACGCGATTTTTTTCGATGAAAGTGGCTCGGGATGTATTGAGCCATCGGCAATCTCCGGAAATGCCGAATTGTAGTCTGGTATTGTAGCTTCAGCTGTAGGGTTGGGGAAAACACGGCAGAACACAGGTCTCAACATAATCACCAGCACAAATCCTTTCACATCGCGGCTTTCGAGCACCAGGTAAACTGGTCAGTCTGACGTGGGCGCTCGACAAGTGAGGAGAAAGGTACATACTGGCCGGGTCGCAAACAAGAATTTCCAGCAATCTCAAATTCCGACATTGAAGTAGAAAAGCGTGGGGGATATTTTTCCGAATGGATCCCTTCCCCGGAAGGGGGCCCTTTCCCGAAGGGAAGCCTCCGGCTCGGGCCGGGAAAACCCCCTCTCTGTCGACGGAGAGGGGGACAGGGGGTGAGGTTTTCCCGGTCAGCCCCGGCCGCGCCCTTGCCCAATCAGCCGCTATTTCTTCTCGCCGGCCTTCTGCTCGGTCTTCTGACTGGTCTTCTGCTCGGTCTGCTTGCGCTTGCGCCTACGGGTCCTGCCGTAGGTCCCCCGGCAGATTTTCCCCCGGCGCGTACGTTGGTCGCCTTTGCCCATCAGTTGCTCCGTGTAGTTTGATTGATATGCACCATTGTTTTTCCGTGTAGTATCATGTCAGGCCCGCCCCTGCTCCAGCCGCTCCGCCACCCACAGCTTGATGATGGACTGCCGCGGCACACCCAGGCGCTTGGCCTCCTTGTCCAGCGATTGGACCATCCACAGCGGAAAGTCCACGTTCACCCGCTTCTGCTCCTGCTCGGGCCGGCGGGCTTTTGAGATGTCCGGATGCGCGGTGATGTTCTCCCCGGCATCGAATTTCCTGTCCAGTTCCTCAGCTTTCATAAAGTTCCACCTCTTCCGGTCGTGATCGCCGCCGAAGGGGGATCGGTGGGAAGGGGTTACATCCCGCGCAAGCGACCCAGTCTGGCGGTTACTTTCACGGTCGTGGTTGTATAGAAGGGCGGGAAACCACGGCTTACTTTTTCAAATTTCGGGTAGAGAACGATATCATACCCGGGATTGGCATTCATCAGATTATGCAGGGCATAGGTGGCGGCAGCCCTGTCCATAACGGGGCCGACAACGGCAGTGACGAGGTTATTTACGGTCTCGACAACTACGGTGCCGAGACCATTGATGGTGGTAGCAACAGTGGATTTATACGTACTTGAAAGCGAGGGCCCGGTCGTCGAAGTAGTTGAAGGCCTGATGTCCCCGGTTTCCTGTTTGAACAGTCGCTGGAAATCGATGCCCAGGTACCTGACAACCGTAGCCTCTGCTGTCAGCGGTTCGGAGATTTCAAGATCGGCCAGGGTCAGCTCCAGCCGGCTGTCCAACTCGTTCATGCGATATGCATGGAAGGAGCAGGCTGTAAGTACTAACAGTCCTATCACCGGA
>SDBU01004897.1_pt1 | contig 16221 bp, 11 predicted proteins | sample 2277071 | NCBI WGS metagenome assembly SDBU01 (sample SAMN10397929, study PRJNA504765) | marine sediment metagenome | isolation source: marine sediment core GS08_GC12, 126 cmbsf | place: Arctic Ocean: Gakkel Ridge, Loki's castle | collected 2008
ATGCGAGCTGTCTCAAATTTTAATTCCGGTTTTCCTAATATGCGTGGATATATCACACCTCATGCTGCTACTCTGGCAGAAATCTTACGTGACGATGGTTATGCAACTATGGCTGTGGGTAAGTGGCATTTGGCTCCTATGGAACAAGCCTCGGTTGCGGGACCGTTTGATCATTGGCCTCTTCAACGTGGATTTAATCGATTCTATGGATTTATGCAAGGAGAGACTGATCAGTTTTATCCTGAGTTAACTTATGATAATCATCCTATTGATCCTCCTTATGGACCTGAAGAGGGATATCATGTTACTGAGGATTTGGTTAATAAGTCTATTCAATTCATTCGAGATCAGAAATCTATAAGACCTGATCAACCTTTTTTTCTTTATCTAGCAACTGGTGCAACTCATGCACCGCACCAAGCACCAAAAGAGTATATTGAAAAATATCGTGGAAAATTTGATGATGGTTGGGATATTGTTCGAGAAGAAAAGTACAAAAAACAACTTGAAATGGGTATAATCCCTCCCAATACACAGTTAGCTCCTCGAAATCCAGGAGTGGAACCTTGGGAAGATTTGTCAGATAACATGAAAAGATTCGGTTTAAGATTACAAGAAGCTTTTGCAGGATTTCTTGATCACACTGATCATCAAATTGGGAGGTTAATCTCCTTTCTTGAGGATTTAGACGAGTTGGATAATACTCTCTTAATTTTACTGTCAGACAATGGTGCAAGCATGGAAGGAGGCCATACTGGTGTCATGGACGAATTTAAATATTTTAATTTAGTACCAGAGGATGTAGATGCTATCCAGAACAGATTGGATGATATTGGTGGTCCGCGTAGTCATACTAACATTCCGTGGGGTTGGGCACAAGTAGGAAATACACCTCTTAAGTGGTATAAATCACATATTTTTGGCGGGGGTGTTCGTGATCCTCTAATTATTCATTGGCCAGAACACATCAAAGATAAGGGTAGCTTCAGAAATCAGTTCCACTATATTACAGATATTGCACCCACTATCCTTGATATCCTCAAAATTGAACCAATTTCGATATATCGAGGATATAATCAAATTCCAATATCAGGTACATCAATGGCTTATACTTTCAATAATCCAAATGAAAAATCTCAAAAAATTATTCAACATTTTGAAATGTTCGGTCATCGTGGTATCTGGGTTGATGGATGGAAAGCTGTAACAGTTCATAGGCAGGGACAACCATATAATGATGAAGAGTGGGAACTTTATAATTTACGGGAGGATTTTTCAGAATACCATAACCTAGCTATGAAGTATCCTGAAAAGTTGAGAAAGTTAATTGACCTCTGGTGGGTTGAAGCTGGTAAACATGGAGTACTACCATTGGATGATAGAAGAGGTGAGTTATTTGGGGTTAATTTTGACCCTGGATCCCCTCATTCAAAACGAGAATATGTATATTATCCACCAATTGCTCATTTACCTTCAGAAGTGTCTCCAGCTGTAGGAAATCGAAGCTGGATAATGACAGCAGATATTGAGCGCTCCGATAAAGATGAAGGGGTTATAGTTGCAATGGGGACACAAAATTGTGGGTTCTGTTGGTATATTAAAGATAATATCTCTGTATTTGATTATAATATATTTACTGATCATCACATAGTACGTTCCGAAACTGTAGTTCCTACAAACCAATGCTCAATTGGAGTCAATTTTCTTCGAGAAGGAAGGAAGGGTACGATTAGCCTAATAATAGACGAAAAGGAGTGCGGTTCAATTCAAGTTCCATATGTAATGCGGATGATTTCATCTACCGGGTTTGATGTTGGGAGAAATAGTTTATCTCCAATCTCAGATGACTATAAAGCGCCTTTTGAGTTTACAAGTAACATAAAAAGGATTAAAATTAAATTACTTCGCTATCGAAAACCATCAGATATACGTGGAGATGCTAAAGATAAATTCCGTGCAGAAATGGCTAAACAATAATCCTTTTTTTTTTTCAAAATTTACGTAAATAAAATACTATTTTAAGCTTTATCTGAAAAACAAGTTTAAATTTACAATCTAAATAAACAATTTTGATTCAAATTGCTTCTTTTCATACTGATAGGGAGGTTACTAATCGGAAGTTGAAGAAAAATTCTAAATTTTTAAGCAATAATGTTTAAATTAAATATAATCATTGATTTATATCAAACTAAAAAATCAAGAAAATAAGATAAAAAAAAATTAAATGATTTAAATGAAAGATTATTCGAATTGGAAACCAATATTAGATTATGAAAATGATTCTCTCTGGGTTAATCCTAACAGACCTTGGTTAAAACATAGGAATGCTGCTAAAACTCCAAAATTACCGAAGACTATAAAAATTGAGCCAATTCCTTTACATGAGTTTATCAAATTAAGGATAAAAGATCATTTAGACAAAGTGTGTGTAGAGTTTAAAGAAGATGATATAACCTATACATATAATGAGTTGTTAAATTATTCAGATAGAATTGCAAATGCCTTATGGGAATTAGGGATTAAAAAGGGGGATTCCGTTGGAATATTCACACCGAATAATCCTGAATTCATTTTTTGTAGTATGGGTATTTTAGAAACGGGGGCATCTATTTCACCAATAAATAAACTTCTTAAAGAAACAGATGTTTCTCATATAATTCGAGAAGCTGGAAACATAAACACTATTTTTGTCCATATAGATCTGCTAAAGGAGGTTAAAAAAACAATCAAAGAAGGCGCAAAATTAGATAAAATCATTTTACTCGGAACTAAAGAAGGAATAGAGGGTTACCCTTCTTTTGATGAATTTATAGAAAATAAAGCTCCTAAACCTCCTGATGTGGATATTGACCCGGAAAATGACATAGCTGCTATGTTATTCACTGGGGGAACAACAGGCTTACCGAAAGGTGTAATGTTAACCCACAATAATTTAGTAATGAATATTCTTCAAGGTTTATATAATGGGGGTGAAGCATTTGAACCTCTAATTTACGGAAAACTAACAGTACTCCAAATATTACCATTATGCCATGCTATGGGATTTGCTGGATTTATCCGTTCGTTATGTCTGGCAATTCACATGGTAATGATGCGTTTCGAGCCTTCAAAAGTTTTAGAAGCAATAGAAACTTACAAAATTAAATTCTTTGGTGCAGTTCCTGCAATGTATCAGATGTTAGTAAATAGTCCCGATTTTACCACTCGAGATATTTCAAGTCTACTTGGTGCAAGTTCCGGTTCTGCTGCATTAGCTCCTGAAATTAATAAGAAATGGGAACAGGTTACACACCTTAAAGTTGGTCAAGGGTATGGTCTCACTGAAACAAGTCCTTTTACGCATGGAAATGCGGCCTGGATGCCAAAAGTTAAACGAAGGAGCATCGGGGCTCCAGCAATTGATACTGATTCCATTATTGTAAATACTGAGACGTTAGAAGAAGTGAAAATAGGGGAAGTTGGGGAAATCTGGATCAGAGGGCCACAAATTATGAAAGGATACTGGAGAAGACCAGAAGCTACTTCTAATGTACTAGTAAAACGAAAAGACGGTAATGTCTGGTTTCGTACAGGAGATCTTGGAAGAATTGATGATGACGGTTTTTTTTATATTGAAGGCCGTTCAAAAGACATGATTAAATATAAGGGATATAAAATATTACCACTTGAAGTAGAGCAAAAATTATATGAACATCCAGCAATTCTGGAAGCAGGTGTAGTGGCGACCCCAGATCCAAACATAGGAGAAACAATAAAAGCCTTTGTAGTCTTAAAGGAAGAATACAGAGATAATGACATCTCAGAACGGGATATTATTGAGTGGTCTAAGGAACGTATGGCAGGATATAAATATCCCCGTATTGTTGAATTCATTGACGAATTACCAAGAACCCCAGTTCGTAAAGTAGATAGGAAAAGGCTAAGAAAAATGGAACTAAAAGCTCAAACCCATTAATTTTAAAATTATTTAATACCTTTTTTTATTTCTATTTTTTCTCAATCAAATTTAGCAAAATATACTAAATTAGATAATTAAGGATGAAACCATTCATTTTACATTTTTCAACAAATTTCGATTAAAATAAAAATAATAATAATTTAATGATCTAAATCATAAATTATGAAACTTAGAATAAAGAAATAAAAAATTGAAAGATGGAGATTAAATATGGAAAATAGAACATATCCCGAATTTAGTTCACAATATCCACTGCTCCTTACAACATTTATGAAAAGACCAGTGAAAGTTTATCCTAATGAGATTGGTGTGGTGTATAGGAATCATATTTCTGGTGAATATCAGCGTTTTACTTGGCTTGAGTGGTATAATCGTACATGTCGTCTAGCAAATGTATTAAAAACACTGAATGTGAAACCTGGTAAGCCTGGTGAACCTGGTGATAGAATTGCAACTATGGCTCTTAATAACCATAGACATTTAGAGCTATATTACGCAGCTCCTTGTAGTGGAGCAATGTTGCATCCAATTAATGTAAGACTCGCACCAGATCATATAATATATACTATCAATCATGCGGAGGATAAGGTAATTTTTTTTGATGATATTCTTTTACCCTTATTAGAATCAGTATATGATAAAATAAAAGATACAGTTGAAAAATTCGTATATATGTCGGATAAACCGGGATTGCCTGATACAAGGATAGAAAACCTCTATGAATATGAGGAGTTGTTAAAACAAGAATCTGATGAATTTGAGTGGCCTTATTTAAGTGAAGACAATTATGCTACCCTCTGTTATACTACTGGAACTACTGGTCTTCCAAAAGGTGCCATGTTCACTCATAGAGCATTGTATTTATTGACCTTACACATGCTCGCCCTTACTAGTTTTATTAACGATCCTTCACGTGTATACCTCGGAGAAAATACTATTCCTATGATTATCACACCTTTATTTCATATTCATGGGTGGGGAGCACCTTTCAGTCATGTTTTTCGAGGTGTTAAAATAATACTAAATGGTACTTTTACAGTTGAAGGATTTTGCGAGCTAGTTCAAACTGAAAAAGTAACCACTGTGGCTGTTGTTCCAACGATTTTAGCTTTGCTTCTTGAGTTTAAAGATTTAGATAACTATGATTTGAGTAGTTTAGTGCAGGTAAGTGTAGGTGGCGGAGCTTTGCCTTTGGGGTTAAAAAATAAGATCGAGAAAAAAATTCCGGGATTTACTGCAAGCTCGGGGTATGGGATGACGGAAACTGCCCCTACTACCGTTGCTGCCTTCGTAAAGAAATACATGAGAGAATGGCCAAAAGAAAAACTAGACGAAGTAAGAGTAAAAACAGGTTTATCTATTCCTGGACTTGAAGTAGAAGTTATTGATGAAAATGGAAATCCAATCCCACATGATAATAATGCTCTTGGCCAAATAGTTATCCGTGGTCCTTGGGTCATGGAGAAATATTACAAAAATCCTGAAAAAACTGCTAATGTATGGTATGATGGGTGGTTCCATACCGGAGATATGGCTAAAATTGATGAAGAAGATTTTTTAATTATCGCTGATAGGATGTCAGATATCATCAGAAGCGGAGCAGAGATGATTCCTACGGTATTACTTGAAAATTTAATTGCCATGGCTGATTTTGTGCTTGAAGCAACTGTTGTGGGCGTTCCAGATGAAGTATGGGGAGAAAAAGCAATGGCGGTTATGAAACTTATACCTAATTCTAACAAGAATGAAGAGGACTTGATAAAATTTCTTATTACTGAAGGAGTAGAGAAAGGAAAGATAACAAAATGGATGCTACCAAAACTAGTAGCAATTGTTGATGAGATCCCTAGAACGAGTGTTGGGAAATTTAATAAAAGGGAGATAAGGAGGACTTTAGATAAATTTTTAGAGAAAGCTAAAGATATGAAGCAACCATAACATTTATTTTTTCAACCACATCAAAAAGCATAATAAGGTTTTGAATAAATGAGCTCTACGAGAAGAAGATTGAAAGAAGGATTTGTACAAGTTTATTTCGGACGCGGTAAGGGTAAAACTACAGCCGCAATAGGGCAAGGCGTACGTGCGATCGGGCACGGCTTTAAAGTTTTTATGATACAATTCATGAAAGGTAATTATAAATATGGTGAAATCGAAGCAATTAAGGTGATTTCTAATTTTGATCTCAAACAATTCGGGAGTCCTGAGCTCATTTCAGAACCAGGGGAATTCGATATTAATGAGGGAAACAAAGCACTTGAATTTTCTAAAGAAATTATCATGAGTGATGAATATGATATCGTGATTCTTGATGAAGTTGGGGTTGCTATATCTATGAATGTAATAACCGTTGAACCTGTATTAGAACTAATTAAAAGCAAACCAGAAAAAGTTGAATTAATCCTTACAGGTGGGCCTAAGATGCACCCTAAGATAAAAGAGATAGCTGATTTAGTGACTGAAATGAAGATGATAAAGCATTACTATTCTTCAAAGGGTATAACAGCTCGATATGGAATTGAATACTAAAATGCATTTTTTAAAAAATATTCATGATGAAAATGACAACAGAAAGGACTATGGCGGCTTGTGGGTTGATTTGCAGCTCATGCCCTGTTTACCTTGCACCTGATCATCCAGAATTAGCAAAAATATTGGTAGAAGATTTTAAAGGTAAGTGGGAAAATGTAAAGGCAGAAGACTTTCATTGTAAGGGGTGTTGGGGAGAGGACAATGAAATATGGTCCCCAGATTGCGAGATTCGCAAATGTTGTGCTAAGGATAAAAATTATCAATATTGTTATGAATGTTCAGAATTTCCTTGTCAAAAACTTAGAAAATCGGCAAATAAAGGCAATAAATATGAAGAAGCATTAGAAAGACTTAAAAATATGATAAAGAAATAATTTAATTAAAGAATTACATAAAGACGTAATATTCCGGCATATCTGGATTATATTTTTTAATAATTGAAATTAAATCGGATTATTTTTCCGTGATGAGCATCAATTAAGATTTTTTCTCCCTCAGACCCATCTATAAATTCAAAAGATTGGCCTGATGAAGGAAAACCCTTTGGAATGGTAAATTTAAAATCTTGTTCGGATATAAGAGGATTCTTAGTAATATAAAGAAAATGTAAAAAAAAGTGAAAAATTTACATAAATATTATTGTACCCTCTCCCGTAGTTACTGTCTCATCATTTTGGTTTTTAACTGTTGTATCACAGATGATGAATTTCAACTTACCCTCCTTTTTCGTAAACATTTCTTTCACCGTGGCAATTGCGGTTAACTTATCCCCAAAAAACACAGGTTTAACAAATCTAACCGTTTGACCCCCGTATAGAATACCTGGTCCAAATAACTTAAACCCCAGAACCGCTGATATTAAACCAGAACTCAAAGCTCCATGTGCAACTTGTTTCCCAAACATTTGAGTTTTTGCATATTCAGGATTAACATGTAGTGGGTTGTAATCCCCAGTTACTTTGGCAAACATCATAACATCTTCTTCGGTTATGGTTTTGGTAAATTCTGCAGAATCACCAACTTTGTAGTCCTCATATTTTACTGGTTCTAAATCTGACATGATTTAAATTAATGAAAAGATGGATAAAAATATTAACATTGAATATGGAATAAAATCTCTGAGCATTTGTGTTTTATTTCACTTTAAATGCCTTTATTTATAGCATTTCTTTTTCAATTTATACGGCAGGTCTTATTAATCAATACCGCATCACCCAACAAGATATAGCTATTTTAGCTCTTTGCAGCCAGATTAGTTTTATTTTATTCCAAATTCCCGCAGGACATCTCACTGATAAAATCGGAAAAAAAACAACCTTAATATTTAGTGAATTATTTGGTTTATCATTTTTTTTCTTACTTATTATATCCTTCTTTGTATGGTCAAGTGGCTATAAATTTTTAATACTCCCTCTATTAATTACAGGAGAAATTATTTGGGCTGTAAATCAAACTACATTTATGCCCTCAGAAGTTATATCTACTACAAATCTAGATGAAACCAGAAGAGCAGAATCATATGGGATATTAGCACTTATTAGAGGAATTAATGTAATGCTTATAGGTATTATTGCAGGGCTCTTAATAGTAAAGGTGCATTATATCGTCCCTTTTATCTTAACAATAATGGGAATCATCTTTAAGATTTGGTTTTTAACAAAATATTTTCATGATTAAACATCAGAAGATTGACAAAAATATGGAAGAGATACAGACAATCAAAAAACTCATATGATTTGTTGCATTTCTCACACTTACATAAATTTTTATTAATAGACTTCAAAATTATCGTAAAAATTTGAAAAAAAATTAAAGTGAGTTAAATTAGTATATGATCGAACACAGAAATTCAGAGGATATTGAAAGAATAAAGCGTAAAAATCTTTTGGCGCTATTCTTTATCAATTTAATTCATGGTACGGGATTTGGTATGTTCAACGTGATTTTCCAACCGTTCATTTTAGACCTCACAGGCTCTATAATGATTACTGGAATTTTAGTCACTGTTGGTGCTATCATACAATTCTTACCAATGCCACTTGTGGGTAAGTTATCAGATCGATTTGGAAGAAAGAAGCTGATGTTAAGTAGTATGCCATTTTATGTTTTTGGATTAATTTTACTCACCATTTCAAATTCAATTACCTTAATATTTCTAGTTACAGGGATGTTATTATTTTTCTTTGGAACAATTCTAAATAATCTCAGTAGTTTGATTTTAGTATCTGAAAACAGCAATAAATCAAAGGGTTTGATGTATGGGCTTATTCTTTTCTCTTTTTTCGGAGGTACAATATTGGGATCATTTTTTGTATTAATAGGGGCTGCTTTTGATACTCGCTTTTTCTTTCTAATCTTCATCGGAATTTTAATAGCTGAATGGTTTATTACCTTAATATTCATATCTGAAAAATATCAGCTTGATAAAAGTCCAAAGATAACATCTATAAAACCCAATGAGTTAGATCAAGGTATTTGGAAAAAATTGTTTAAGAATCCTAAGAGTAGAGCCATCTTGATATTTTTTACTTTAGATTTATTTGTTTATAATATCGCTCTTTCTATTTATAGTGGTGGTTTAAAAGACTTTTATCTTATTACTAGAGAGGAACTTGCATTGATAACAATAGTGTTTAATACGTCTAATATGATTTTTCAAATCCCAGGAGGGCATATTGCTGATAAGATTGGGACAAAGAAATCCCTGATTTTAAGCCAATTTTTTGGTTTGATCTTTTTTGCCATTAACATTTTAGCTTATTTTATGTGGGCTGGAGGGTCCACAGAATTTTTATTTCCGGCTTTACTTATTAGTCATATTCCATTTGCTATGAGTGTATGCACATTTATACCCTCAGAACAGATATCATTAACAAGTTTAGATGAAACAAGAAAAGCAGAATCATATGGAATAGTCGGTTTTATGAGAGGAATTGGTTTTATCCCAACAGGATTTATAGGAGGATTTTTAGTTGAGAGTGTACATTATGTTGCCCCTCTCATTATTTCCTTTTTTGGAATTTTTTTTGAAATTTGGTATTTATCTAAATATTTTCATGATTAAGTCTTAGGTTTCAACTCGTTAATGATTTGAAGAAAATTGTGAAATAATTCGATAGTGATTTATAACTTTTTTCTAAAACAATAACAAATTTAATTCTTTAATAATTCAATTCTTTGAATTTCGATTTATAAAACCAAGAAGAAAATATTGGTGGAATTATGGGTAAATTAGCAAGAAAAGTTGCGATTATTGGGGCAGGGATGTCTAAGTTTGGGAGGCATTTTCCTCTCAAAAGGAATCCTGATTTATGGGTTGATGCATGGCTTGATGCCGTTAAAAGAGTAGACAATGGTATAGAGCCTAAAGATGTTGATGCTTGTTATGTTGGGAATTATTCTTCAGATCTATTCAATCACCAAGGACATCTAGGACCACAAATGGCAAACTTAGTTGGATTATCTCCTAAGCCTGCACCACGTATGGAGGGGGCATGTGCAAGTAGTGGTGTCGCTTTTCGTCAAGCGCTTTTAGCTATAGCCTCAGGCGTTCATGATGTGATTGTTGTTAGTGGAGTTGAATGTATGAATGAAGTTTCAACGACTCTTGTAACTGATACTCTGGCTACCGCTTCCGATAACCTGTTTGAATATCCTGCTGGAGCGACATTTCCAGGTTTGTATGCTGCAATTGCTTCCGCGCACTTCAATAAATACGGTACTACTCATGACGATTTGAAAAGAATTTCCATAAAAAATCATGAAAATGGTAAAGAAAATCCTTATGCTCAAATGCAAACTTCTATTCAGGATTTAATGGCTAAGAAAATTAGCAAGCTCGAATCTGAAGGGAAAGATGTACCTGACTGGAAAGATGAGATGGACTTTTTAAATAGTTCATCTAATCCTATGATTGCTTCTCCCTTGAGGTTGTTTGACTGTTCATTAGTTACTGACGGTGCTTCATGTGTGTTTTTAGCTGCTGAGGATGTCGCAAAAAACTTTACAGATACACCAATTTGGATAACGGGAACAGGCCAAGGGAGTGCAGCCTTATCATTGCATGATAGAGAAGAATTAATGAGTTTTATTGCCGCAAAAGAAGCAGCACGACAAGCTTATGAGATGGCAGGTTTAAGACCAAAAGATATACAAATAGCCGAAGTTCATGATTGCTTCACAATTGCCGAATTGATAGCTATAGAAGATTTAGGTTTTTATGAAAAGGGCAAAGCTGCTGAAGCTATAAGAAATGGTGAGACTAAAAGAGATGGATCATTACCAATTAACACCTCGGGGGGTCTTAAGTCAAAGGGTCATCCTGTAGGTGCTACTGGCACTGCAATGGCAGTTGAAATCTTTAAGCAAATGAGGGGTATTGCAGAGAGAAACAGACAAGTGAAGTTTGATGTAGAAAGAGCATTGTCGCATAATTTAGGAGGATCTGGAGCTACATGTGTTGTTACTATTTATGAAAAATAAAATTAAAAGGTGAAATGTAAAAATGTCAGAAGACAAGGAAATTACAGTCCAAAATTATTTGGAGTATATAGATAGTAAGAAATTAATGGGTTCTAAATGTAAAAAATGTAGCGCTACGTATGTTCCTCCAAGGAAATTATGTATCAAATGCAACTCAACTGATTTAGAATGGTTAGAGATGACAGGTAAGGGAAAACTTGCTGCATTTTCGTGTATTGGGGTAGGAACAACATTTATGGTAAGCAAGGGTTATTCGATGAAAAAGCCATACTGTTTTTCTGTAATAGAACTCGAAGAAGGTCCAATGATTTCAGGTCAATTAATAGGTGTTGATGAATCTAATCCAGACACAATTTCAATTGGAACTCCTGTAAAAGTTTCATTCATAGAAACCGAATTAACAGGTGAAACAAGAGTAGACTTAGGCTTCGAACCAATATAACCTCAAAATTTATTTTTTTTTAATATTTTAAACATTGATATCATATCTTATTCATCTTTATCAAGATTTTAACTGATCATTGGTAGTAGTTTTGATACATTTTCAGCAAAATTTATATTAAAATAAGAATGATTGTTCACTTATATGTATAATATTTCAGAGGTGATAGGATAATAGTATGAATAATCAAAAAACAATAAGTTTTAATTCTCCTCTGGGAAGACAGGAGAGTGATTCTTCTGGTTCCCCAGTTGGGGTTGTAAGGATGGATGTCAGCGAATCTTATGCTGGTGTTGGTTTACTACTTCAGAAATTTATTAATAATTCCGATCAAGAGAGTTGGGATCAGATAAAAACTAAAATCGATTATACCTATAATAGCCTTGATTATGCTCTAACTCCTTTGGAGCAGTCGACATCTTTTATTGCTCAAATAAAGGGAAAATTAGAAACAGGTCAAAAACTTTTATTTAAGCCTAATCTTGTAGCTCCTACATGTATAGACTCACAAACTCATGGTCCTTCTCTCGGAAGTAATACTTGTACAGATTGGGTATTTATCGCAGCCCTAATGAGATGGTTTCATGAAAAGGCTGGAATAAGTTATTATAAGATGTCACTCGGTGAAGCTGCAACTGCGGTTGCCTCAGCGGCCAGCATTTATTCAAAAACTAATCCAGAGGAAAGAGAGATTACTCCTGAGGCTGTTATTGAGGGAAAATCAGGTAATTTTTATGGAGGTTGGGGATTTTATTTTGTGCGCAAGTATCTGTTCGAATCATTAAAAGAAGGTGAGACCGATAATCCTCTTAAAGGGCATGAAGAGAGCATTAACGGTACTTATTTACCTCCAGGACATGTTTCTGATAAATTAATGGTCTATGACTTGAACCGTATTTATGACGATCCAAATAAGGGTAAAAAATGTGAGATACCAGACGGGGTCAATTACAAGTCAATTATGCTTCATAAAGCCATAATCGGTGGTAATCCAGATGATCCAGATGATATGAAAGCTTATCCCGGATGTATTTTAATAAATGTACCCAAATTTAAAGTTCACTCCATTGCACTGTTTACGAATATCATAAAGAACTTGGGTATAGGGCTTTATCCTATGCAGTATGCAAGTGAAGGGAATTATAAATGGGATTACGCTGGACCTCACGGTACTACTGTAGTTGGAATGAAAACAGGCATCCCACATCAAGTCTGGGTTCCTGAAATCGATCATGCAAATTCCCTACCCAAGAAAGACTCTCAAGGTAATTATATCATAAAGAAGACTGGTGGGATCATTGCCACGATGATTGATATCATTAAAGCAGTGAGCAATCTGGGCATTTTAATGTTTCATATTGTTGATGGTATTGAAGCAATTAATGTCGATCATCAAGGAAGTGGATTAAAAACAGCAGAGGGGATGGTTATGGCAGGTTTGAATCCCGTTGCAACTGATCTCTTGTGCGCTCGTTATATGTTTTCCAACGTCCCACTCATTGAATCTCTTGAAGTTAAATTGGAGGGAGGAACTGCTGGTGGGTTTCCCCAGAATGTACCCATACCCTCAGTTGATGGTACAAACATTATTTCAAAAGAAGGATATGATTGTCCACTGGCACGAGATTTTACTTTTGAACGCGCTGAAAAAAGAGGTTTAGGCGAAATGAGTTATTATGCTACGGGTTATGATATTCAAACTGATTCCCCAATAATATCCTTGAAGGGACACTTAGGATCGGTAATAAACGACAATTTTTCAGATATAGTAACCAGTACCCTTTTTTACGATACCTATAAAATGCCATGGGATCTTCAACGTACGGCTTTAAACTACTTAGCTGCTGTTGATGAATTGGGAGGTACAAACTTAAAGGAAGAATTTATTCAGCATTTTGATGAAGATGATGATGGGGTGATCTCTTATGAGGAATTTGGTAAAAGGGGATCGACGACAATTATGCTCCATTTTGCTGCTGACTACGTTTCTTCAATGGGGAAGGAAAGACTAGGTTATCTAAAAGGATTCTTTAAATTAATGAGTTCAATGTATAGATATAGTAACAAACAGAATAATCCTTATAATCTCGATATTATGGGGGAGAGATCACTTGCTACAACTTGTGCTGTTGCTTTTACAGTTTCTCGAATGCCCATAGAAATTCCTGATCAATTCGTCCCAGGACGTATGTGCGGAAAAGGAAAATGGCCAAGCACTCAGTTTGCTCGGTTTCTTCAAACCGGTAATATGATATATGGTCCAGGATTTCCCCTTTCTATCGGTGTTCCAGGTCTTTACGGTAATGCTCTATTTTATGCTGACTTGACTCAGAATGGGGGAAATTATGCGGGTAATTTACGTAATCAACCAGATCCCGGAACAATTAACAGATATATTAGAGAAGTGAAAAGAGGTAGGGTAAAACCATTAGATTTTGTAGTCTATGTACCTGCAGAGTTTGTTAAATTTACTGGGAAAAACATACCAAACATTGAGACTACGGACGATCCAACGAAAATATTCACTGCAAGTTTTCAAAATAACAATGAAATCTGGTCGTAAATTTGGAAAATAAGTTTTCTATATCATAGAAAAAGCACTAATGTATAATTTAGGATTTAAAACGGATTTAAAAGGTGGGACGAGAGTAGACTTAGGTTTCGAAACTGCATAATCTTATAATTTATTTTTCTTCTTTTTATCTTCAAAATGCTTTTCCCATGTAAGTACTTTCTCGTCTAACTATTTTGAGTTTTGAAAATAGTTCTATTCTAATTGGCACATCAGTAAAACTTTCGAACGTATATGAAATTTAATAGTTTCAAATTTAAATTAGATCTATCGTTTTTATCTAATAATTTATCAACAATATAACAAATTCATATAACTCTAATAAAAAAAAATGAATACTTTAAGTAATTATATCAATGGAAAGTTTGTTGATTCTGAGAGCAGTAAATTTATCGAATTTATGAATCCTGCTCTAGATGAACCATTAGCTAAAATCCCAATATCAACAAAAGAGGAAGTAGGGTTAGTCGTTAAAAATGCTAAAGACGCTTTTCTCAAGTGGAGAAAAGTACCTGGGATTCAGAGGACTCAACCTCTTCTTAGATTACTTGGTTTAATTAAAGAAAATGTTGATGAGATCGCGGAATCTATAGTGATCAACCACGGAAAGGAGTGGAATGCGGCTGTAGGCGAGGTTATACGGACTTATCAAATGATTGAAACCTCACTTGCAGTACCCGAATATCAAAAAGGTCAGTTTATGGCGAATATTGCCACAGGTATTGATGAATATTCGATTCTTGAACCCTTAGGAGTTTTCATAATGATTCCACCTTTTAATTTTCCTGCTATGGTTCCTTTCTGGTTTTGGCCTTTTGCGGTTGCCGCGGGGAATTCCTATATCATAAAATCAAATGAACAAACACCGTTAGCTCTGCAAAACATCTTTAAATATATTGATGAAGCAGGGTTTCCTCCTGGCATTATCAACTATATCCATGGAGATGTAGAAGTAGCCAATCACTTAATTGAACATCCTGATGTTGTCGGTGTATCGAGTGTAAGCTCGACTCCTGTAGCTCAAGCCATATATAAAAAAGCAAGTAGTTTTTGTAAACGAGCCCAATGCCACGGAGGGGCTAATAATTTTTTAGTAATTACAGAAAAAGCAAATATTGAGCAAATTATGACAAATCTAATGAATTCACTCTTTGGAAATTCTGGACAACGTTGTTTATCTGGGGCAGTAGTCATGATCGTGGGAAAACAGTCATTTTATGATAAATTTAAAGAACAGCTCTTAAAGGCCACTAAAGCACTTAAGTTAGGTTATGGTATGGAAAAAGAAACTTTTATGGGTCCTGTTATATCAAAAAAATCGCTTAATACCCTTCTTGATCAAATCCAAAATGGAATTGATGAGGGTGCATCACTTATCTTAGACGGTAGGGGCGTAAAAGTAAGTGGCTATGAAAAAGGATATTTCTTAGGACCTTGCCTATTTGAAAATGCAAAACCGGGGATGAAACTTTACGACGAAGAAGTTTTCGGACCCGTTGCTTGCATTGATCTAGTAGATAGTTTGCAAGATGCTATAGATATTATCAATCAGAACCCAAAGGGAAATGCTGTGACAATTTACACTGAAAGTGGGGAAGAAGCACGGTTTTTTCGAAGTGAAGTCCATAATATACAACTTGGTATAAATATTGGTGTAGTAGCACCTCTTGCATGGTTCCCCTTTGCTGGAGCAAAAGACTCGTTTTTTGGTACCCTACGAGCTCAAGGATATGAAGCTTTAAAGTTCTTTACTCAAGAGCGTGTGATAATTGAAAAATTCCATGGTAGTACAAAGATTGAATGGGATTAAGATTAATCGATCAAATCTATAAAAAAAATGTAATTAAATTTTTTTTCTTCTTCTTAATAAGATAAGGCTTTTATAATAATCTAATTTTTTATTAAAAAAGGATTCAATTTTAGAAATTAACTAAAGGTATTGATAACAATGGAATATGAAACAGCTTTTACAATGGATACTTCAAGTATCAAGTATGGTCCAGGTGTGACTAAAGAAGTAGGATATGATATGAAGAAATTAGGTGCAAGTAGGGTTATGGTTGTTACTGATCCAAACCTTACCGATAGCGAACCTGTTTCTATCACAATCAATTCTCTACACGAAGCAAACATAGAATTTGTCTTATTTGATCAAGCCCGAGTTGAGCCTACTGATACTTCCTTCAAAGAAGCTATAAAATTTGCGAGTCAAGGCAAATTCGATGGGTTTGTCGG
>SDBU01004898.1_pt1 | contig 16221 bp, 13 predicted proteins | sample 2277071 | NCBI WGS metagenome assembly SDBU01 (sample SAMN10397929, study PRJNA504765) | marine sediment metagenome | isolation source: marine sediment core GS08_GC12, 126 cmbsf | place: Arctic Ocean: Gakkel Ridge, Loki's castle | collected 2008
TCCCGCTCGATGAGTTGATTGGCAAACTCAGAGAAGCTGTGGGACAGCCGGAGAGCATGGATTCTTACAGGGATCAAGATTACTTCGGTGAGCAACCAGATTGGTTTTCGCCTGATAAGATTTCGCTCTCTCTTGACGAGGATAAGATGGAAGACAAGGATAGGATGACATTGGTTACCATCCTAGAGGAAGCGAAGAACGTCAAGAAAGGTGAGATTATCGAGCTGGTCACATCATTCCTGCCGGCTCCGGGGATCGATGTCCTGAAATCCAAAGGCTACTCGGTCTGGACGCGAAAAGAAGGTGACGGTCTGATCAAGTCATATTTCCTCCAGAATACTGACTGAGAGGTCGTTGACGACGACCGACATAACGACTGCTTGCAGGCGATGGCTCCATTCGCGTGATGGCCAGCGCGAAGCGCGTCCATCTGGGGATGGGACGGACGCCGCCCCGTTAGCCGGCCCCACGGCCATCTATCCTCGCCCTCACTGACCCTCCCTACCACTCTTTCCCAAATGGTGCTACAATCTAGAGCATAATCGACAAAGTCCGCGCCACCAACGCGGACCCGTCCTCACCGATAGGGGGACGGCCAGACCACACCCACCGAAGCGAGAAGATCAGCACCCGCAGCCCCGACATCACCGCATCACGCAGCCTGCAGGAGGATTATGCGGACACGTTCGGCAGAATCATTAGTTATGCGGCAAATCGAGTGAGGAGGAGAATTGGAAGCGTCCGTTTACGTCGCAACAAGTCTTGATGGGTTCATCGCCAGAGAAAATGGCGATCTGGATTGGTTGTCAGGGGCTGATATCGAAGGAAGTGGTGAGGACTATGGTTTTCACGAATTCATGGATTCCGTCGATATCTTGGTCATGGGGCGCAAGACGTTTGAAATGGTTGTTTCCTCAGGTGAGTGGCCTTACGGAAATCGGCAGGTTGTTGTCCTGAGCAGCCGACCGGTACAAATACCGAGCGACTTAGCCGGAACCGTAGAGTTACAATCGTGCTCTCCTACTGAGTTGGTCAGACAACTCTCCGAGCGTGGAGCGAAGCATTTGTATATTGATGGTGGCAAAACGATTCAAGGTTTCCTTAACGCCGGTTTGATCCACCAGATCATCATTACCAAGATTCCAGTTCTTATTGGCGAAGGAATTTCATTGTTCGGACCGGTTTGTAAGGACATAAAGCTCCGACACATTGAAACAATCTCGTTTGCACATCAAACTACGATATTTGCCTCGTCTTCTCACGTTTTATCAATATCAATCACTAACGCCGGGTATAGTAGGGGGAACCATTTTAATGGTATCAGTATTTATCACTTTAGCAAAGCGGCGTTTACCTATTTTGATAATGCTGCCTATCTTGATATGAGCTGCGGGGCCGGTCAATTTATTGCCATCTATGCTGACGGCTCCTTGTTCAATTAATCTGTTAGCCTCGCTACGGCTTTTGACTTTGCCAGTTACTACAAGTAGTTTGCTGATGTCAACGCTTGTGAATTCCATTTGCTCGGGTGATAAATCCTTAAAATATAAATTTAAAGGAAGATCTTCTATCTTGTCTGGTAGCTCCTTGTTCTGAACCTCCTTAGAAAAGCGCTCCTCAGCTTTAACGGCAGCCTTTTGGTCGTAGAGTTGGATTATGATTTCTCTGGCCAGGCGTTTTTTGAGCTCCATCGGATTAATGGTTTCGTGTTCAAGTTGCTGCCGGAATTTATCCAGTTCCTCATCGGGGACGTCGGTTACCAGTTCGAAATACTGCAGGATAAGGTTGTCTGGAATGGACATCACCTTGCCGTATATCTCGTTTGGTGTTTCAGCAACGCCGATATAGTTACCCAGGCTCTTGCTCATTTTCTGGCTGCCGTCGGTGCCAATGAGTAGCGGTGTCATAAAGCATTGCTGCGGAGGCTGCCCCATCATTGACTGAAGCTCTCTGCCGACGAGGAAATTAAACTTCTGGTCAGTGCCGCCAAACTCAACGTCAGCCTGGATAGCTACCGAGTCATAGGCCTGGAGTAGGGGGTAGAGCAGTTCAGTTAGAGCAATAGGTCGCCCAGCATTATACCGGTTGCTGAAGTCCTCCCGAGCTAGGAATTGGGCTACAGTGAACCTGCTGGTAAGCTGAATAACATCAGAGAGGGTAAATTTATCAAACCACTCGCTCTGCCACCTCACCTCTGTCTTTTCCTTATCAACTATCTTGAAGAACTGCTCCATGTAGGTTTGGGCGTTAGCTACAACCTGCTCTCTGGAGAGCATAGGTCGGGTGACGGAAACGCCACTTGGGTCGCCAATCTGGGCTGTCCAATCGGCAACAATGAGAACAATTTGATGTCCCAGTTCCTGGAATTGGCGTAATTTCCTTAGGGCTACCATATGACCCAAATGGATGTCTGGGAAACTGGGGTCAAAACCCTCTTTTAGCCGTAATATTTTACCGGAGCGCAGAAACTTCACCAGTTCCTGTTCCACTATGATTTCGGCTACCCCCCGCTTTAGCAAATAATTGAGATTGGTGTCCATGATTAGTGACTACCTCGCGAAGTTAATATAGCTCTGCCCTGTTTGATGTCCTCGGCTATTTGTTTCTTTAGCTCCGCGGCAGTGTTAAATTGTTTCTCATCACGAAGACGCTCTATTATATCAATTTTCAGTTCTTGGTCGTACAGGTCCCCGTGGTAATCAAGGATATGGACCTCGACCGTACGCTGGTTGCTACCAAAGGTAGGGTTTTTGCCGATATTGGTCATTGACTCATAGACATGGTTGCCAATATATACCCGGGTAGCGTATACCCCGTCTACGGGAAGGGCTTGCGCCGGGTCTATGTCCAGATTGGCGGTGGGGAAGCCTAGCTGAACACCCCGGTGCGCCCCGGGGATAACACGCCCGCTCACGCTGAAGTACCGGCCTACCAGATTATACACTCTTTTCATGTCTCCGTCAGCGAGAGCATTCCTGATAGCGGTGCTGCTTACCACTTCGCCGTTTATCATTAGCGGGGGGATTACCGTTACCGTGAAATTCATATCTTGCCCCAACGCGCGCAAGGTGCTAGCGTTTCCCTCTCTGTTTTTGCCTAAGGCAAAGTCAGGGCCAATTATCAGTCCCTGCATTCTAAGGTATTTTTGTAGTAAACTGACAAACTGGTGAGCACTAAGCTCGGCCAGCTCACGGCCAAAGGATAAGACAATGATTTCGTCAACTCCCGCATCTTTAAGAAGCTTGATTCTTGTGGCGAGGGGTGTTAGGCACGGCAACTCGGCTTGGGGTAATAACACCTCTTGGGGGTGCTGGCGAAAGGTTACCACTCCACTAAGCAGATTCTGCTGCTTGGCGTACTCTGCTAACTGTGAAATTAAGTGCTTATGACCGAGGTGTACCCCATCAAAAACACCGATAGTTAGCAGCATTCCCTTGTTAGGGGATAACTTGGCTAACTCTTTCTCTATTTGCATAACTCCTGCCCTTGGATTTACAGTAACCAGTTAAGAAACAATAAAAAGGGGGTCTAACAGAGACCGAGTTGTTATCTGGTAGCCGAACAGCTTAATACTAGCACAGCCCTATTCAAGCGTCAACCAATTCCCCCTGGCTAGTTAGTAAAACTGCTACGGCGTCTGAGGTATCATCAGGCATTACGTGGTTGCAATTTTCACCGAGTTTGATAGGTTACACTAGACTGTGGGCTTAGGTGAGTGTCGTTGACTTTATGGGTGCTACTGGCTATTGCTATTTCAAATAAGGCTCACCCGTGCCAGCAACACACTACGTGAATTTTGCATGTTGTGGCGTGGCATGGAGAAGCTTGTCTCTCAGTTCCTGGGGTTTATATGCTCTCGCCAGTGCCTCCTCAATGGTGACCAGCCCAGCTTCGACCAGTTTTCTTAGCGCCTGGTCAAGGGCTTGCATACCTTGCCGAGAACTCACCTCGAGCAGAGACGGGATCTCATAGGTTCGTGACTCGCGGATAAGGTTGCCAATGGCGTAGGTGCTGAGCATTATCTCAAAGGCGGCAATCCGACCTTTACCATCGACTCTGGGTAAGAGGGTTTGTGATAGCACTGCTTCCAGTACCAGAGCCAGTTGGGACCTGATTTGAGGTTGCTGATATGGTGGAAAAACATCAATGATGCGGTCGATGGTGGCTGCGGCACCTATCGTGTGTAGTGTGCTTAACACCAGGTGTCCGGTTTCAGCAGCCGTAATGGCTGTGGACATAGTCTCTAAGTCGCGCATCTCACCGACTAGAATAACATCAGGGTCTTGGCGTAAGCCGTGTTTCAATGCGGAGGCAAAGGCCCGGGTATCATCACCCAGGTCTCGTTGGGTAATAAGGCACTGCCTATTCTTGTGTAGAAACTCAATAGGGTCTTCGATGGTGATAACCTTCTTTTTTTCTCGTTCGTTGAGGTAATTGATCATGGCCGCTAGTGTCGTTGACTTGCCGCTACCGGTGGGTCCGGTCACCAGAACCAATCCCCTGGGTTTAAGGGCTAACGTCTTACACACCTCGGGGAGTCCAAACTGGTCAATAGTTGGCACCTCTACTGGCACGCAGCGCAGTGACAGGGAGATACTTCCCCGCTGCAAGGCAATATTAGTCCTAAACCGAGCCACCCCGGGGAGGCCATAGGCGAAATCAAGCTCAAGCTCGTCATAAAATCTTTCCCGTTGCTTTTCGGTGGTGATACTTTGAAAAGCCTCCTCGGTATCATTAGGCGTTAGCGGTGGCTCACCTTCAATGGGAGTGAGTATGCCATTAATGCGTAGTGTCGGCACTGCCGGCACTAGTAGGTGGATGTCAGATGCCCCTTGCTCTATTGCTATCCGGAGAAGCTGATGAATATCCATTGTCTAAATCCTCACACCTTATTTTATCTCTAACTCTCTTGACGGGGCTGGCTCCATAAGCTTGCAGAAGATATTGACAAGTTCGGGGTCAAACTGGGTTCCAGCACAGCGTTGTAACTCAGCAAGTGCCTCCTGTGACGATAGGCGCTTCCGGTAGGGTCGCAGTGAGGTCATAGCGTCATAGGCATCAGCTATTGCCAGGAGCCGAGCCTCTAGTGGGATATCATTACCTTGTAAGCCAAAGGGATAGCCAGTGCCATTGTAGTGTTCATGATGATGTAGGATAGCTGGCAAGCAGTTAATTAGGTCGATAATATGCCTGAGTATCTCGACCCCAAGTTGTGGGTGCTCTTTGACTGGCTCCCACTCCAACTCGGTTAGGGGCCCGTGCTTATTTAGAATGGAATCAGGGACACCAGTTTTGCCAATATCGTGGAGGAGAGCGGCCGCCCGGATTGTGGCTATCTTATCTTTAGGTAGACCGAACGTCTCTGCGGTAGCTACCGCATACTCACTAACCTTCTTGGAATGGCCGTAGGTGTAGTGGTCTTTGGCATCAACAGTGGTAGCCAGAGCGTAGATTATACTCATGGCATCTCGTTCCGTGTCCGAATGGGCACTGGCAAGGGGGACTCCTGGTTTTACCATGTCTGTGGGTAGACAGGTTCGGTTTCTTCCGGTTTGTTTGGCTTGGTATAGTGCGGCATCAGCGCAAGCAATAACTTCCTCTTTCGTTACACCGTCGGCCCGCCAGCCCGCGATACCAAGGCTGACGGTTAGTGGCATTGCCTTGGAACTCATTCTCGTTTCTATCGTTTTGCGGATGCGCTCAGCCGCATTGTAAGCATCATCGATCCGGGTCTCGGGCAGGATAATGGTGAATTCCTCTCCGCCGTAGCGAAATGCCATGTCCAGGTTTCGTATTGAGGCTTTAATACGGTCGGCTATTTTTTGCAAAATCTTGTCACCAGCCTGGTGTCCGTAATTATCGTTATAAGTTTTGAAAAGGTCAATGTCCAGCATTATTAATGAGAATATGGTACCAAAGCGAGAGCCTCGGGCAATCTCTTGCTCCAGGCGCTCGTGAAAATGGCGATGATTATATAAGCCGGTCAGCCCATCAGTATTGGCTCTTATTGTCGCCTCAGTATAAAGTTGCGCATTTTCAATTACAATGCTGGCTTGTGATGCCATGCTTGTCACCAGTTCTATATCCTCGGGATTGTAAGGGGTGCCGGAATGCTTTTTGCCCAAGCCGAGAATGGAAATTAACTTACCCTGGCTTTTGATGGGGTAGAGTAGTCCTAAGCCGGATGCCGCCAGTTCTGCCTTTTCTGTTGTCCACAATCTCTTTAGCTGGGGGATGCTAGCCATCTGTTCCAGGTTAATGGGTTTGCCTTCTTTTGCCAGCGACACTACAATCGGGCTGTCAGCACTAAATCTGAGCTTATCATCGGTCTCCTCTTCCGCTTGTGGGTAGGTAAAGAGAGGGATGAAATCGCCGCTGCTTGTCTCCGGGAATAACAGCCTGGTTTGCGTCAGGCGAAGCGCCTTGCTTATCGTGGGTAGCATTTGATTGGCTACCTCATCCAGGTTAAGGATATTGCCCATATTACTACTGAAGTTGAGGAGTGCCTGGCGGTAGACATAGGTTTCTTGATGAAATAGGCGGTCTACCTGCTCCTCAATAATATACCTTAGCGGTCGAGCTAACAGTAGCAATAAAATAGCGAAACCAGCTGCCGACGATATAACAACATGGGGTTGCGGGTCGGGGAGGAACTTGAGTACAAGCAACATTATGCCTATATAAATTCCAACGAGACCGGCAAATAGGGTCAAGTATGCCAGCCCCCTTCGGGCCACAAATCTGATGTCAAGCAACTGAAAATTAAAGATGGCATAGGCAATTATTAAGGCGTTGGCGAGGTTGCCGATGTGGTCTGTGGGTAAGCCAGCTAGAGCTGGCAAAAGGGGAGTGATATAGCCGAAAACCACACTTAGGCTCCAGCCGGTCATTAAGTACATTGTCCTGTTGCGGTCAGTGGGGTCTGTCGAGCTACGGTACCTTTGCGTCAGCATCCACATTGTGATAGCGAGAAAAGGCATGAGGATAGCCATTAGGATGTAGACCCAGGGTCCAATATCATGGTATAGGTATCCATTAACGAGCGTGGCACTGTTGACTATATAACCACCGAGGCTAAGTGGCAGAACAATTAGAACAAGTGCATATCCGATATATAATCCGATTCCCCCCGGTTTATTATTGTAAGCCCGAACGAAATGGTAGTAACAGACTGCCACCCATGGTATCGTAGCGATGACCATTGCGTTCCAGAAGACTAGGTGCTGGGAAGAGGCGGAGTTATTATAGACGAGCATGAAAGAAGTGAAACTCCATACACCGGAGGCAAGAAGAAATAGAGCAAATACCTTATTTACTCGTCTTTTAGCTTGTTGTAGGACTAATATGACTAAGGCGGCATAAGTTAGAGAACTTATGAGCGGTATTATCGCCCATAGATTCATCTCGAAATTCCTCTCTTGATATAATGTAGTAACAATCATTATGGCTGATGGCTTCAGTGTTGTCAATAGGAATTTAGTTATACTTTACATAAAATAGCAGGTGGCAAGAAGGAGCCACCTGCTTACCGGGAGGGCTTAGTAATTCAGTCGAGGTAAGACCGTGTTGAAGTATCCTCTTTATTTACTCTGAATAGATTCTAATTGGTGTTCCTTCTTATTAACGAGTACCCTGGCGCTACCATTAAGCAGAAAATCTAATATACTATCCGGTGGGTTGATGTGTGGTATCTTCACGCGAGCGGGGTTGGCACCATTCGCCAGTTGTGTCAGTTCACAATTCTGGGAGGCATTCTCCGGCAGTAGTGCAACCTCCAGCGGTTGCAAACCAAGAAATGTCTCCAGCTCAGAATAGGGTTTGCCGAGCTTCTTAAGCTGCTGATGTACTGAAGTGCCACTTGCTCGCTGGTTGCAGGACCATTTTCCGTTTGGCAGTAGCATAGTCGTTTTGTGCTGGTAACGCTATATCTGGCAAACATCTTGCCGCAAGAACTTGTCCTGGGTCATACCTGACCTCCCGTTTTGACTATGACACATATGTTGGTTGATGGGAAGATGTTGTATTCTAGAATAATGTTGCCGCCCCGCGTTAATTAACAATTCTCAAACGTGATGGGGGCAAGAAGGTGGTGGGTATGGACAAATCAACTTTGATATGCTATCTTTAGATTAAAGGTAAAGAAGCTATCGGGGATGGTTTTGAGGGCCGATGGAAAAAATTGTGGTGATGATCGTTGACAAACAATCCTTTTTTAGAGCAGGTATGCGCCAGGCTGTATCGCCTCAACCTGACTTTGAGCTAGTGGATTGTGCCCCGGGTGAAGACCTGTTGGCACAAGTTGAGGCTAATTCCCCCCAAGTGGTGCTACTAGATATTGACTTTCCCTCGCTGAGTGGGCTTGAGCTGTGCCGGAAGATTGTGAGGCACCACCCTAACACTCGGGTAATAATACTGACCCCCAACCCAAGTGATGAGCAGCTATTTGAGGTTATTAAAACTGGAGCCGTGGCCTATCGGGATAAAAACACCAGTACTGAAGAGCTAACGGAGACGATAAGGCAAGCACACCGTGGTCAATATCCCATAAATGATAGCCTGGCCACCAGACCCAGGGTTGCTGAGCATGTGCTAAAGCAATTTCAGAGTATGATCTCAATGGGGAGGGGCATGGGGACAGTTACTGCCCCCCTTACCTCCAGGGAGACACAGATTTTGAACTACATTGCTGAGGGTAACTCAAATAAGCAAATTGCCCATATCCTTCAAATCAGCGAGCAGACGATTAAGAACCATGTTAGTGCTATCCTGCGTAAGCTGAATGCCAACGATAGGGCCCACGCCGTGGTGCTGGCCATACGCCATGGCTGGATTTCCGTTGAGGAACTGCCCGAGCCACCGGCCAACCGATGAGCTATAGCTTTCCCTAGCTCTTAAGCCACTCCCTAAGATGAGATTGTTTAGCAACCTATCCCCCCTGATCCCCGCCTTATTATTCTTGTTATCGGGAAGGGGAGTGTTAGAAAGAGAAGGATGTCACCCCTCTCTAAAGTCTCTTCCTCCTCTTCCTAATAAGGAAAGGGGGACAAAGGGGGTGAGGTGGATAAACAACTTCTTAAGATTCCGCATGACTAAACTCCTACCCCAATCCTACCAGGGCACATATTACTATATACCTATTTACTACTTGCCGGAACAAGGTACAATTAGGATACGGGATGCCGAAAAATGGGGAGAAGCGACAGCCATGAAGTTAAAGGATGTTAAGCAGCTATGGGGTCGAGATTTTGAGATTGTCAAGGAGGGGCTGGATGAATCCCAGGTAGCCTCCGTTGTCGCTGAGCTTGTTGGCGAGCGTGATATGTTGCTGCAGCGTCAGGAACATCTGCTCTCGCTGACCAAGCTGGCGGAAAGGACGATAGCTGAGGCTGATAAGCTGGCGGAGGATATCAAGAGGGGGGTTGAGGAAGAAGCTAAGACTAAGGCCACTAAGGTCCTGGCTAAGGCTGAGCAAGAGGCTCAGGAAATTATGGCGCAAAAACGGAGTGAGATTCTGGCTGCTGCCAATGCGGAGGCTCAGGCTATTAAAGACAGCGCTCAGCAAGAAGCAGAACTCATTGTAGCGCAGCATAAGCAGCGCGTTCAAGAAGAACTTAAGGAAATGGCGCAAAAGCTGCATGGCCAGCTTGTCTCCGAGTTGAAGAGGGTGACGGAGCAGGCTGTGGCGTTGCAGGGGGAGTGGGAGAGTAAATTATCCCAGCCAGTTATTGACAGTCTACCATCTGGTGGCGGTGAACCGCCGCTTTCAGGGCCGGGCGTCCCCGAGGAAGGGGAGAAAGTAGCTCCGCCAACTAATCTTGAGGCAGACCTTGAATTTGGGCATGATGTCCTTAAGCAACTGGAGCAGGCGTGGGTAGATACTGATGCCAAGGCTGGCTCTGAGGACAAATCGGCAGCCACCCCGTCGGAAACTGCCGACCAGCCAGACACGGTGATGATGGGCGAGGCAATCACGGCATCAGGCGAGGAGGTAGCCCCACTCACCTACGAAGGAATGGTAGCATTAGACATTCTGCCACCACTTACCCCGGTTCAGCTTGTGGAGATACAAAAATATCTTCGAGACTGGCCGGGCATAGAAATCACTGAGCTAAGCCCTCATAACAACGGCTATTCAATTATCGTTATCCTGTATAAGCCCCTGCAGCTTATTGATATACTGAAGCAGTTGCCTGAGGTAAAGGATGCCAGAGAATGCGCCGCCGAAGAAGGTGAGATGCCCGTTGATACTGCTCCAGATAAAGATGGGCTGAGAAGGATTGCGGTAACTGTCTGCGCCACTTAGAACCCCCCAGCTCTCCCGACATGGATGTGATAAGACCTGTCTTGTATGATAGAGCTGACCTGCTTCTATTATTGCTGCCAGAGATACCCCTGTTGACAAAATTGAAATTTAGCTATATCCTATTTGGAGGAAAGGGCGTAGAACAGGGGGACTATTAATGACTGTTTCACTGAGTTTTGAGGGCAACAGCCTTAGGATTACCAGTTCTAGTGGTAAGAAGATTGAAAAATGGGATAGTGTTAGTTTTGACCCCCAGCTAGTGAGGGAAGGCCTTATTACCAATCCTGCAAGCTTGGCTCAGATTATAAAGCAGGCTCTGGGTGAGGGGAAGCTATCAACAAAGAATGTTCGCTGGTCACTACCAAGTGTAGGTAGCAGCTCACAGGTAATAACCCTGCCGCAAGCAAGCAAGACAAGCTTGGAGGTCACTGTCCAGCGAGAAGCGAGACGGGTATTGTCTGTGTCACCGGAAACCAGTTACCTGCACTGGCAACTATTGCCCAGTTCTGGGGGGGAAAAGAAAGTATATGTTGTGGCAATACCTAAAGACGCGGTGCAAGGTCTAGTGCAGACTTGCCAGCTTGCCGGGGTAACTATTGGGAGCGTAGATTTAAAGTCATTAGCCCTGGCTCGCGCCGTCAACCAAAAGGACGCCATCATTGCCCACGGAGAGGTTAATTCTGTGGAGATGATTATCATGCTTGATTCTCTACCAAGTCTGATGCGTGGCATCTGGCTTCGGGAGAAGGACATGGATACCGGTAGGGTAACTGCCCTTCTCCTGCAACAGCTTGCCAGTACCATTGAGTACTACAATGATATGAACCGTTCCAGCCCGCTACCAGCCAGTACCCCTATCTATCTGACTGGCGAGGCGGCTCTTAATCCAGAACTGGCTCAGCGGGTAAGCACTCTCAGCGGTCGAACAGTAGCCCCTCTTGAGCCACCGCTCTCCTACCCGGCCCATTTCCCAGTCGCCCTGTATATGACCAACCTTGGGCTTATCCTCAAATCATCATGAGGTCAAGAATACAATGTTGCTGCCTGGCCTGCTCCTAGCGCTGTTTACTATTCTTGGCTTAGTTTTGGGGAGCTTTCTCAATGTATGTAGTGACCGCTTGCCCGGGGGCAGGTCAATAATTAACCCCCCTTCCACCTGTGCCGCCTGTGGCCATCGGCTTGGAGCCAGGGACCTAGTGCCTCTGTTTAGCTATCTATGGCTGCGAGGGCGGTGTCGCTACTGCCATACCCCAATACCCCGCCGGCTCCCCGCCGTGGAGCTAGCCATGGGGATAGCCTTTCCTCTCCTCTACTGGCACCAAGGCTTAAGGCCGGAGCTAGGCTTCTCCCTGGTCTATGTCTGCCTGCTTACTCTCATCTTTGTCATCGATATTGAGCACCAGCTAATCCTGGATAAGGTGGTCTACCCCGGAATGGGGCTGGCATTAGCCTTTTCGTTCTTTAATCCCGCCTTGGGCGCAAGCACCGGCCTGCAGGTAATAAGTTCTGTCTCCGGCGGCGCTACGGGACTGGTAATTATGCTCCTGCCCTTTCTCATCGCTCGTGGTGGCATGGGCCTGGGTGATGTCAAGATGGCGGCGTTGGTTGGGCTGATAACGGGTGGTTTCCCTGGTTTCCCCAAGGTGTTTATTGCCCTCTTCCTGTCTATCATGGTTGGAGGATTGGTAGCCGTAGCCCTGCTCACTCTGGGCCTCAAAAAGCGACGACAGCCTATTCCCTTTGGTCCCTTCCTGGCTATTGGCACTATGGTAACTATAGTATGGGGGAGTGAAATTCAACAATGGTACCAGCAAATCATGGCCTAGTTGACAACGCCCATTTCCCTATTTATACTGTCGCTTGTCAGGCGTTATCATCATTTGGGTGCTGCAGGGTAGGTTGAAAGGAGGTAAGTCAGGTGGGAGAAATGGAAGATAAGGTTAGGCAGGAGGCTGCCGAGGCGGCGGGGACTATTGATGATTACAAACAAAAGATTGCCCAAGTTATTGAGGAGGAAAGGGAGAAGGTAAGAAAAGAGGCTGAGCAGGATTCAGCTGGTATTATTGCGAAAGCTCGGAAGGAAGCGGAGCAGATTATTAGAGAAACAAGGAATAGGGCGAAAAAAGAGGCCGGTGAAGAAAAGAAACGAGAGGTAGAGCGGATTATTCGGGAAACAAAAGAGAGGTCAAGTAAAGAGGCCGCCGCCGAGTCAGCGAGAATTGTAGCCGAAGCCAGACAAATGGCGCAGCAGATTATCGACAGAGCCAAGGATTGGGCAGAAAAGGAAAGGAGCGACACGAGGGAGGAATCAACTAGACTTGTCGCCGATGCTAAGCAAAGAGCGCAGCAGATTACCGATGAAGTCGTAAGAAAGGCCGAAGAGGAATCGGCTAAGTCCATGGCTGAGTTGCAGCAGAGGGTTGAGGAAATGGCTGTCGAGTTAAAAGAGGAAGCTGGAAGAAAAGCTGAGGAGGAATCAGCCACAGTTATTGCCCAGTCACGAGAAATGGCGGAGCAGATTACCAAGGAGGCTGCGGAGAGGGCAAAGAAAGAAGCCAAGGAAAAGAAAAAGCAGGAAGCGGAACGCATCATTCGGGAAGCTAAGGAGGAATCAGAGAAGATAGCGGCTAAAGCGAGGCAATCTGCGGAGAGAGAGGCAGGCAAGACAATAGCTGACTCAAGGGAGCAAGCCGAGAAAGTAGCTGGGGAGCTAACGGAAAAGGCGAGAAAGGAAGCGGAAGAATTGGCTAAGGCTACCGCTGAGTTTAAACAGAAGGCGGAGCGGGATATAAGAGAGATAAAAGAGAGAGGTGAGAAGGAAGCGGAGCAGGAAATCAAAGAGGCAAGAGAGAGGGGGAAGAAGGAGGCGGAAGAGGAGTCGGCTAGAATTATCGCTGGAGCCAGACAAAAGGCAGAGCAGATTACTATTGAGGCTATAGAGAAAGGGAGAAGAAAGGGGGAGGAGGAGCTAGTCAAGGCTATCGCTGAAGCCAGACAAAGGGCGGAGCAGGAAACCAAAGAGGCTAGGGAGAAGGGGAAGAAGGAAGCGGAAGATGAGTCGGCTAGAATTATCACTGAAGCCAGACAAAAGGCAGAGCAGATTACTATTGAGGCTGTAGAGAAGGGGGGAAAAAGGGGAGAGGAGGAGCTAGCCAAGGCTATCGCCGAGCTAAAAAAGAAGGCGGAACAGGAAATCGAAGAGGCTAGGGAGAAGGGGAAGAAGGAAGCGGAAGATGAGTCGGCTAGAATTATCGCTGAAGCCAAACAAAAGGCAGAGCAGATTACTATTGAGGCTGTAGAGAGGGGGGGAAAAAGGGGAGAGGAGGAGCTAGCCAAGGCTATCGCCGAGCTAAAAAAGAAGGCGGAACAGGAAACCAAAGAGGCTAGAGAGAAGGAGAGGAAAATAGAGGATGAAGAGCTGGCCAGGGTTATCGCTGAAGCAAAGTTGAAATTGGACCAAGAGGTAGCTGCGGTTATGGCAGAGGCTAAACAAAAGGCGGAGCAGATTGTTAGCGAAGCCAGGGACAAGGCGAGGGTGGAGGCTGAGCAGGTGGCCAGAGTTATGGCTGAAGCAAAGCAGAAACCAGAGCCGGCTATCAAGGAAGCTGAGAAGGAGCCCGAGCGTCTAGGCGAGGCAGTGCCGCCAACTGTCGTTGCCGAGGAAAAGATAGAAGAGGTTGGGCCCGTAGTTGAGGTAGAAGCTGGTGGCGCTCCGGCAGAAGCGGGTGAGGCTGAGATTTATCAGGGGAGGGTGGAACTGGAGATAACGGCGCCAATAGACTTTGCGCAGTTGGTGAAGTTACAGGCACAGCTACGGGAAGTTGCTGACCTGAGATTAGTTTCATTTGGAGGCTCTGCGGCTGGAGGCACTGCGATGACTGTTCTCGTTGACAAGCCACTGCCTCTGATTAATATTCTCAGGGAGATGTCACCGGTAGAAAGTGCGGTTAAGAAGGGTAACAAAATCCAGTTGGCGCTAAAGGCAAGACAAGCCACATAGACTTTCATTGCCGTCAGTTACAGCAGACATATATTTTTCTGAAATCCAAGATAAGGAGTGGAAATCACCCGTTTGGGTGATATTTTGTTCCAATTTAACGTGCTATCCTTGATAAGGAAAGGTGTTGTGGAGGGAGGAGACGCGGTAGCGTCGACTTTCATAGCTATCTTTGCCTTCCTCTGGAAGGGTAAGGCCTTACCCACTTTGGAGTCTGATTATGAGATTGCGGCTATTTGCCTTGCTAATAATATCAATAATGTTGCTTTCAGCCTGTGTCTCGGAGGTGGCACCACCGCTATTACCATCCCCAACCCCGCCGCCATCTCCAGCGCCAGCCCCATCCCCCTCTCCTTCCACCTCCCCCTCTCCCTTACCTCCGATGCTACCTCCCCCAACGTCGAAACTCCCGCTAAATGTTACTCTGCAGCACCTCGGTGTTAAGTCTAACCAGGCTGCGTCTGGCGCCGCCAATGTCTATCTTCTGGTGGTGGTAACCGATGGCTACCAGAAAGCCGTTGACCGATTCCTACCTGCTGGTGGCACCTTCAACTTGAATACTTATCAGACTATTGAGCTAAACCGGAGGGTATTTAGTACTGACTCGGCGGGTGACTCCTTGAAGGTGTCTATCCTGGCGTATAAGCAGAATGACCCACGCTGGTTGACCTCCATCCTTACACCTGCCCTTAGTGAAATCGAACGGGGTCTTGCTTGGGGCGACTATCGGAGCGCCCAGGAAATCCTGTCAACCGTTGATAAGCACATGGAGAAGTCAACTATTGATTTTATCAATGGTGGTGACAGTCTTATCGGATACTATGAAGATGTCTGGGGGACCAATGAATCCCTCGGTATCGGTCGGTATAGTGGTGTCGGCTCCGATGATTTCCGCCTGTGGTTTAGCATTTGGTCAGCGGAACAACCCAAGTCGCTGCCACCATCAACACTCTTGCCCGATGTTACCCTGGATGACGTGAACATGGTGTCTACGGTGAGGACGGGACAGACCCGGACCGACATCATTAGGATAAAAAATGAGGAGCTACATCCGGTCACCATCACTCTAAAGGGCACGTCGCTAATTGCCGGCAATTTTTACAATAATGCTATTGAAGTACCCGCCGAGGGTTATTTCTGGCTGGAGAACGATGTTGTTAGCAGCTACCATGGCATTGACGATATAAGCTATGACCTCTACTTCCGGGAGACCAAGCTTGATTGGTGGACAGGAGAATTAAAGGTAACCTCTTCCATTCCGCATATTGCTCTGGTGGAGTGGCGCAACTCTGATAGCTCGACTCTAGTTGAAAGAATATTAAAGGGGACGCCAGTAACCCTTTATGTTGAAGCTCCCGGATATGATGGGGCAACCCTTACTAGCAGTATCCGCCGGGTTGAACCTGACGGCGGCTATAGCTACGAAGAGACGGTAGATGTAATCGTGATTCATGGTCGGGGTATTGGTAGGTGGACGACCAAGTGGCAGCAGGTTACCGAGGGCGATCCAAGGTACGTGTTCGGGGTAAAGGATGTCTACTCCAATGAACTGACCGTCGTCCAGAGATATGAGCCACCGCCTGATGTCAACATAGATAATGTGAACATGGCTTCTTTCGTTAATGCTGGCGAGGTGCGTAGTGATACTATCACCATCAAAAGCCGTGAGTCTGAGCTGGTTGTGGTCAGGCTGAAGGGCTATTCATCAATTGACGGTGAGTTCTATAATTCGGCGTTTAGTATTCCGGCTGATGGCTATGCTTCAGTGGATATTCAATCTAGCTTTGAAACATCCGGTGTCAGATCTATCACCTACAAGTTGTACCATCAAGGTGTTGAGTTTGATGCTTGGTCCGGCTTGTTGGAGGTTTTGTAAGTCACTAGCGAACACGCCCAAGATGCCATAACTTCTTCCGAATCT
>SDBU01004899.1_pt1 | contig 16221 bp, 9 predicted proteins | sample 2277071 | NCBI WGS metagenome assembly SDBU01 (sample SAMN10397929, study PRJNA504765) | marine sediment metagenome | isolation source: marine sediment core GS08_GC12, 126 cmbsf | place: Arctic Ocean: Gakkel Ridge, Loki's castle | collected 2008
CGCCCCTACTTTTTGCCACGGTCTCTAGCGCAGGGGCTCAGGCTAGCGTCCGCGAATCCTCTTTCGCCATTGGTGCTCGGCGTTGCTCTGTGCTGGGGTGGATGCCGCGGCGCCGGCCACTTGCGTTTTGCCCGTGCCTTGCATAGACTGGCACTCGATCGGCGACGTTTGCTGGCCATCCTCATTCTTCCACGCAAAGGGAGCACGGCAGATGAACCCTTACCTGCGAGGTAAGCCTCTTCCACAGACCCACACGCGCCCCACCCGCCTCAGCACGATCCTCTTTGGCGCGCCCTACTATCCCGAGCACTGCGATCCGAGCGTGTGGGAGCGCGACGCTCAGCTGATGGCCAAGGCCCATTTCAACACGGTGCGTATGGCCGAATTCGCCTGGGATCGGTTGGAGCCACGCGAGGGCACCTACGACTTTTCGCTGTTCAAGGAGGTCATCGCCCTCTTGGGCGGGTACGGCATCCGCACCATCCTTTGCACGCCCACGCCCACGCCGCCGCGCTGGCTGACTCGCGCCCACCCAGAGGTCCTGCGGGTCATGCCTGATGGTCGGCGCTGCACTCATGGGTCGCGGCAGCACGCGTGCTACGCGGGCGAGGCCTTCCGCCGCCACGGCCGGCGCATCACCAGGGCCATGGCCCAGGCCTTTGCCCAGGATCCCAACGTCGTCGGCTGGCAGACGGATAACGAACTCAACTGTGGCTTCTCTGAGTGTGTTTGCCCCAACTGCCAGGTCGAGTACCGGCGCTTCTTGAAGCGGAAGTACGGCTCGATCGACGCGCTGAATGGCGCCTGGGGCACGGCCTTTTGGGCTCTCACCTATGGCGATTTCGACGATGTCGAGATCCCCTACCAGCGCCGTCCGGGCTCTGAGAACCCCTCGGCTCGCCTGGACTACTACCGCTATCTCTCCCACATCGCCGTGCGCTTTCAACGAGAGCAGGTGCGCGAGCTGCGCAGGGCGAACCTCGATTGGTTCGTGATCCACAACGGCATCTTCCAGCACCTCGACTACTACGAGCTCAGCAAGGATCTCGACTTTTTGGGGTTCGACAACTATCCTGCTTTCAGGCTCGACACTGCGCCCACCAAGGCAGAGGGTGCCGCCTGCATCGCCTCGCGACTGGATCAGGCGCGAAGCTACTCTGGCAACCTGATCGTCCCGGAGCAGCAGGCCGGGGCGGGCGGGCAGAAAGCGTATCTGCACGACAACCCTCGCCCCGGAGAGATGCGACTGTGGAGCTACCAATCCCTGGCTCACGGAGCCGACGGCATCTTGCACTTTCGCTGGCGCACCTGCCGCTTTGGCGCCGAGGAGTACTGGTGCGGCATCCTCGACCACGATAGCGTCCCTCGGAGACGCTATCGCGAGGCCCAGCAAGAGGGCGCCGAATTCGCCAGGCTTGCCGCCGACCTCCTGGGCACCCACGTGCACATCGATGTGGGGATTCTCCACAGTCCGGAGCAAGATGATGCTCACCGAGCCCTGTCGTTGGGTCTGCCCACGCCTTTGGAGGCGGCAGAACACCTGCACCGGGCCCTCTGGATGGGCAAGTTCGCCGTCGGCTATGTCAATCCGGCAGATGGCTTCCACGGACTGAAGCTGCTGGTGTTGCCACACTTGGCCATGTGCGACCAGGAGCTGGCGAGCAAGCTTACCCACTATGTGGAGAAGGGCGGCACCCTACTGATCGGTGCCCGGAGCGCCACAAAGAACATGGACAACGTGGTCATCGAGGAGACACCGCCCGGGTTGCTGCGCGATCTGGCCGGCATCACCGTGGAGGAGTATGGCAAGCGCCCTGAGAGGCACTATCGCATAATCCTCGAACAAGAGGTCATGCCGGCTCTGTGGTACGAGGTGCTGCAGCCCACCGTGGCCGAGGTCTTGGCCACCTGGCGCGGCGGACACATCGATGGCCAGCCGGCGGTCACTCTCGCAACGGTCGGCGAGGGGAAAGTCATTTACGTGGGCACCTACCTGGCTCGCGAGACGGCAGACTGGATTGTTCGTCTGGCGGTGCAACAGACGGCGGTGGAGCCCCTGCTCACGGACGTGCCACCGGCAGTGGAAGTGACCATGCGCGAATCGGAGAGGGGCAAGCTCCTGTTTCTGCTCAACCACGGCGACCAGCCCCACACCCTCCGTGGCCTCCCCGGCGGCCTGGACATCCTCCACAACGAGCCTGTCGGCGAGGAGCTACAGCTTGCGCCGAGGCAGGTTGCCATCATTGCGATCGGAGACTGAGACTGTCAGATGAGCAGGACCTTGCGTGGCGATCAAGGATTGGCGATGGGAGCACTGGCCGCCGGCGTTAGCGTTGTGACCGGCTATCCCGGTTCTCCGGTAACGGGAGTGTTCGATAGCTTTCTGACCTGGAGCCAGCCCACTCAGGCTCATGTGCACTGGGCACCAAACGAGAAAGTGGCCATGGAGGTGGCCTTCGGCGCGTCGCTGGCTGGGTCGCGGGCTTTGGTGGTGCTCAAGAGCGTGGGAATGAACGTGGCCCTCGATCCATTGGCCACCATGAGCCTCAGCGGATGCCACGCCGGGCTGGTGATCGTCTTGGGAGATGACCCCGGGGGCTCGGCGTCGCAGAACGAGCAGGACTCGCGATGGCTGGCCCGCGTCGCCGAGGTGCCGCTGGTCGAACCGGTGGGCGTAGAGCAGACGGCGTCGCTGGTGCGACAGGCCTATGCCTGGTCCGAGCGGGTGGGCACACCGATCATCGTTCGCGTCACCCGGGCACTGGCCCTGGCCGAGGGCCCCGTGACCAGGCCCAGGGACCTGGCACCCTTCGGGGCAGGCTTCCTGCGCGAGCGCAACCGCTGGGTCGTGCTTCCCGCCAGAGTGGTGAGCGCTCACCGCAACTTGCACCAACGCCTGCGCCAGATGGCCGATCTCTGGAACGCCTCGCCCTACGACAAGAGCAGTGGGCGCGGACATATCGGCGTGATAGCTGTCGGCTATACGTATGCCAAGCTCATGCGCGCCCTCAGCGAGCCGCCGCCGAACCTGCGCATCTTTGGCCTGGCCAGCGTGTGGCCCCTCCCCGAGCGGACGCTCATCCGGTGGTTCGACGGGGTCGCACGGGTTCTCGTGGTGGAAGAGGGTGGCCCGTTCGTCGAGCAGTCAGTGCGCGCCCTGGCCCAACGAGGGCGTCTGCCAGTAGAGATCCTGGGGAAAGAGGATGGTTCGCTCCCCGCAGAGGGCGAGTTGGCCGAAGCAGACCTGGCCCGTGCCCTCGCCGGCCTGGACGGCGCGATTCGGCCAGAGTTGGGAGACGCGGGAGACGCGGTCGATAGGGCCATGCCCAGCAGAGTACCACTTTGCGACGACTGTCCCTATCGCCCGGCGTTTGAGGCCCTTCTGTGGGCGATGGAGCGCCACGGGGGACGCCAGACGCACATCGTGATCGGTGAGACGGGATGTATGGTGCGCGCCAATCTGCCCCCCATGGAGCTCTTTGACGTCAAGTACTCCTTGGGCTCTGGGCTGGGCCTGGGCATGGGCCTGGCGGCAAGCGACAGGGAGCATCGGGTGGTAGCGTTGGTCGGTGATTCCTCCTTCTTTCATACGGGCATCAACGCCATGCCCCTTGCCGCTCAGCTCGATCTTCCCATGCTAGTGGTGGTGCTGGACAATGGCACGACCGCCCTCACCGGCGGTCAGGCGCACCCGGGCAGCTCGACTGACGAACGGGGCCGGCCCCGGACACGTGCCAACCTGGCCCAACTGATCCGCGCCTGCGGCGTGGAGCCCCTCGAATGCACTCCGGATGACGTGCCGGCCATGGAGGCGGCTTTCAGCGAGGGACTGGCTGCGCACGGAATGCGGGTTGTGATCCTGCGAGGTCCATGTCCCAGGTACGCGGGAGCGTAGCGGGCAGAGCTTCGTGTGTGCGTGTGTGTTGCTTCGTCTAGGCAGAGTGTTGTATACTGGGGTCAGGAGTAGATCTACGCGTCGTAGCGGCTTGTGCCACCAGAGATGCATCGCAGGGCCGACCAGCTTGAGGTTGGCCTTTTGCGTTTGGGGCGGCGAAAGAGGGAGTGTCACATGAGACCGTTCACATTCGTGCATGCGGCCGACCTACATCTCGACAGCCCGTTCGTGGGGATTCAGCATGTGGATGAGGAGATTGCTAAGGGACTTCAAGAGGCGACGTTCAGCGCCTTTGAGCACATTGTGGACCTCTGCATCGAGCGCCACGTCGATTTTCTGCTGACAGCGGGTGACATCTATGACAGCCACGACCACCCAAGCCTCCGCGCGCAGATCCGGTTCCGAGATGGGCTGCGGCGTCTGAGCGCAGCGGGAATCCCGGCCTTTGTTGTGCATGGGAATCACGATCCCCTGGACAGATGGAGTGCGACTCTCCAATGGCCGGAAGACATGCACATCTTTGGGGGAGAGATAGTCACTCGTGTCCCTGTAGAAGCACAAGGGGACATGATCGCCACCGTGTACGGGATCAGCTACCCCACTCAAGATGTGCGACGGAATCTGGCCACGGAGTTCAGACGAGATGAGGAGGACGTGTACGCCATCGGGCTGCTTCACTGCAACGTCGGGGAGAACACGGGGCACGAGCCCTACGCACCTTGCTCTGTTGAGGATCTGGTTCGGGCTGGCATGGACTACTGGGCCTTGGGGCATGTCCATAATCGCAGGATCATCCGAGAGGATAAGCCAGTGATCGTATATCCAGGGAATCCTCAAGGCCGGAACGTGCGGGAGGTGGGCACTCGAGGTTGCTATCTTGTTCACGTTGACTCGGATGGTCGGTGCACGCCTGAGTTCATGCCCGTAGATGCCATTCGATGGTTTTCCGAGCATCTGTCCATCGAAGATATGAAGGACGACGAGGGACTTCTCTCCGCTATTGACACCCTTTGTCGGTCGATCCGCGAACAGGCAGATGGCCGTACGTGCATATGTCGCATAAGGCTTGAAGGGAGGGGCCCCGTTCACCACACCCTGAGCAGACAGGGGGTCCTGGCCGATGTTCTGGATCGGGCGAGGAGTACTGGCAAGATCGCTCACCCTATCGTGTGGGTGGACAGGATCGAGGACGACACCCGGCCCACCATCGACGTGGATGCCCGTCGGGCTGGGCAGGACTTTGTAGGGGACCTCCTCAGGTTGATTGACCGGGCTCGACGTGACCCAGAGCTTAGAGATTCTCTGCTCACGCCTGAGCTGCGGCTTCTATTTGATTCCTCCAGCGTGAGCAGGTTGCTGGAGCATCCCACTGAAGAAGACTTGCTGGAGTGGATCGACGCAGCCGAGACCCTCTGTCTGGACATGCTTGTGAGGGAGGAAGACTGATGTGGCTCAAGGCCCTGCACATGGACGGCTATGGCATCTTTCGCGACTTTGCGTTTCCGCCAGGAGAGGGATTCTCCCGTGGCCTCACTGCAGTGTTGGGAGCCAATGAAGCAGGCAAGAGCACTGTGCTCTTTTTCATCCGAGACATTCTCTTCGGTTTTCCAAGGCGGGGCACGCGGAATCGGTATCCGCCTCTGCGGGGAGGCCGGCACGGCGGAAGGATGGTCCTGTGCGATGAAGATGGTGGTGAGTACGTGATCGAGCGGCACGCGGGGCGCAGAGGCGGCCCCGTCTCTGTGACGCTGCCGGATGGATCAATGGGTGCGGACATCCACGTGAGCACGCTTCTTGGCAACGCCTCTCGAGATGTCTTCGAGAACGTCTTCGCCTTCAGTCTGGCAGAACTGACGAACCTCAAATTTCTGGCGGACGAGAGCGTTAGCGCCCGAATATACAGTGCGGGGATCGGCGCAGGAAGCGTGGCTCTGCCAGAGATAGAGAAGCGGCTCGATGGAGAGCGTGGAAAGCTGTTCAAAAAGGACAAGAGAGGGCGGCAGGACATCCGGGTGTTGGACGACGAGATCAAGGCGAAGATGAAGGAGCAGGGAGACCTTTTGAAGGATCTGTCAGGCTACGACCAGTTGAGAGAAGGTCTCGACCAGCTATCGCGTGAGATAGAGAAGACACGGAATTCTCTGGAGGGTGCACGCGCACGCCAGGCACACGTCGAGAATCTTGCTAGAGCGTGGGGTGACTGGACGGAGTATCAGTCGGCGATCGAACATCGCCGTAGGTTGCCACAGGTCACGGACTTCCCATCAGATGGGATCGACCGCTTGAATCGTCTACTTGATAGAAAGGGAAACCTGGACGACAATCTGCTGGAGCTTGGACAAGACAAGCAGCATGCCCAGAAGAGGCTGGGCGAGATCCGAGTCGATGAGGCGCTTCTGGCCCAGGCTGCCAGGATCGAAACCTTGCGGCGTGGCCTGGCGAGATACGAATCGGCGCACAGAGACCTGCCATTGCGAGAGGCCGAGCGAGCCGCCGCAGTAGGTGACCTTGAGAAGAGTCTGAGGGAGCTGGGGCCTGGCTGGACCCGGGAACGCGTCACTGGATTCGACACGTCTCTTCCCACGCGAGAAGCGGTGCGTCAACATGAGGCGGAGGTCAAAGCAAGCGAAGAGGCGTTTCGCGACGCTCAGGGCGACACGAGGGCCGCCAAGAGGCGGCTAGACGAGCTTGTCGAAGAGCGCGATGGTCTGAAGGAAGCATTCGACGGTCTGGCTGCGCCGCAAGACAGGGACCGCGGCGGCCTCGAGAGAAAAAGGGGCAATGCCAGACGTCTAAGATCCAGTCTACCTCACTACTACCGATTGCTCGAGAGGAAGCGCAACTTGCAGGCGCAGTTGGCCGACCAACGGGCCCGTCGTCAATCGCTTGAGACACGCTCCCAGGAGGAGGGAGTGACACTGCCGCTGTGGCCATTGTACCCTGCGTTCGCGTTCCTCGTGGCGATAGCGGCGTGGTTGTTTGGGACGAACCTAGTTGGGCTGGGTGTCCTGGTCCTAATGGTGTTGGGCGCTGTCGTCGGGGGTTACCTCTGGTTGCGTGCTCAGTTGACGAGGAGTTCAGAGAATCGAACCAGGCGCGTCCTTGAGGAACTGAACACTTTGAAGGCAGGAGTCGAGGCCCTTGCTCGTCAGCTTGAGGAGACAGGTGAGTCGATCACCCGGTCAGAGGGTTCGTTGTCAGAGATCGCCAAGGAATTGGGATTTGAGGGCATACCTGACGAAGGTGAGGTTGAAGAACTGGCCACCGACGTGGAGAAGGCCCTTGAAGATCTAAGAGAGTGGGAAGCAGCCAGACAGAGAGTGCGTGAAGCTGAGAGCGCTGTGGTCGAGCAGCAAGGCTCGGTACAAGAACTGGCGAATGTGGAAGAAGGGAAGCGACATGACGCTGAGAACATGCGGGAATCGTGGGAGGAATGGCTGAGAGAGCGGGGAGTCCCGGCCGGTGTGAGGCCTTCTACCTGCCTCGAGCTGCTTTCGAGAGTCGAGAGTACGCGCGATAAGCTGAAGGCCATAAGGGGGCTTGAGACGCGCGTCAGAGATGTCAGTGCCGCCCTGGAGGATTTTGAGCGGACAGCCAATTCACTCTTCGAGGCGTCTGGCCGGCCCAAGAGGACAAGGCGGGATTTCCCACGGGTGGTGGATGAACTGATCGATTCGTTTGAGAAAGCTGAAAGGGATGCGGAGGATGCCAGACGGCTTGCGGAAGAGATTGATCGAATCGGTGGCAAAGAGAGAGCGCGCGAGACCAGCCTGGGCAACACACAGAAGGACATAGACTCACTGCTGTCCGCTGCCGGCGTCCAGGACGAAGAAGCCTTCAGGAAGAAGTCAGAGGCTTACCGTGAACGCGAGGAGCTCCTATCTGTTATCTCGGAGCGAAGGAAGAGCCTGGAACGGATTGCAGGACGTGGGCAGGCACTGCAGAGCTTCACGGCTGAACTGGAGCAGACCACACCGGAGGAGCTGAAGCTGAAGGCATCGCAGCTCAAAGACGACATTGAGACGCTGGACCGCGATTTGGGCCAGAGGCAGCAACAGTGGGGCAGGGACGACCAGAACGCCAACCGACTGGAGAGTGGCGAAGAGCTTGCCAAGAGTCAGCTTGACCTCAATGTCTTCAAGGAGGCACTAGCTGCAAAGGCACGCGACTGGTCTGTGCGCACCGTCGCTCTGGCTTTCTTGAGGGAAGCCACGAGGCGGTACGAGCGTGAGCGCCAGCCGGCGGTCATTCGCGAGGCCCAAGAGTACTTCTCGCGCATTACTGAGGGACGCTACCCTCGAATCATCTCTGTGCCTGGCGAGAAACGCATCGTGGTCGAGGAGCGAGACCGCCGACAGAAGCAACTCACTGAGCTGAGTAGGGGCACGACGGAGCAGCTCTATCTTGCGCTACGCTTCGGGTGCGTGCAGGAGTTCGCTCGCCACGCCGAGCCCCTGCCAGTGATCCTAGATGACGTCATCGTCAATTTCGACGCGCGGCGTGCAAGACAGGCGTGCCATGCGATCCGGCGCCTAGCCGATAGCCACCAAGTGCTATTGTTCACCTGCCACCCAGAGACAGTCGATTTGCTGCGCAGGGAGACCCCAAGTTGCAGGATCCTCGAACTTGGTGAGGTCGGATAGTCGCGACGCTACATTCGTCAATACACGCGGGGCACTCTGGCATAGCAGTCATATCGGAACCCTGCGCAAGCAGTGCGATGCACTGCGCGAGTCGTCGGGCGCCCGGCAAAGGACGCGCCCAGGGGCATGCGGAACGGCGCAGGTGCCACCACGGAGAGACAGCGGTGAAAGCAAAGGCCACCGTGCCCATGCGCATTGATCTGGCAGGGGGCACCCTCGACGTTTATCCCCTCTACCTGTTCGAAGGAGGCGGTCTCACCGTCAACGCGGCCATCAGCACAAGGGCCTGCGCCAGCATAGCGACCCGAGAGGATTCTCGCCTCTTGATCGCTTCAAAGGATCTCGGTCTTGGCGAAGAGATACCTTCTCTCGACCAGATGGAATTCGGGGGGCGGTTGGACCTGGTGAAGCGTGCCCTGCACTACTACAGGCCCGAGACCGGGCTGAATGTCGTCGTGCACAGCCAGGCGCCAGCGGGGTCTGGGCTGGGGGCCTCGTCGGCCTTGCTCATGGCGCTCTCTCACTGCCTCAACAAGATCACCGAGCGCGGTCTCAGCCCAGAGGAGATCATCGATGTGGGCGCCAACATAGAGGCCCAAGCCATCGGCATTCCCACAGGAAAGCAGGACTACTTCCCACCCACTTATGGCGGCGTATGCTCCATCTGGTTCGATGTCGATGGCTGGCGTTTCGAGTCTCTCTCAGAGGGCAACCGCCTCATCGATCTGCTGAACGAGCGCCTGATCGTCTCCTACACCAGCATACCCCGCCTCTCTTCGGTGACCAACTGGGCTATGCTGAAGCGGTACATAGAGCGCGAGGGTGACACCGTCGCGCGCATGCACGAGATCAAGGCAATCGCCCTGGCAATGCGCGACTGCCTCGCCGGTTCGGACCTGACCACACTATCCTGTCTTCTGGACGCCGAGTGGCAACTGCGCAAGGGACTGGCAGACGGGGTCACCACGCCCGAGATCGACGCCATGATGGCCGCCGCCAGGGACGCGGGAGCCCTGGCCAGCAAGATCTGCGGTGCAGGCGGTGGAGGCTGCATGATCACCATCGCCGAACCAGGAGGCGTCTCGGCCGTGCGCAAGGCGCTGTCCGCAGCCGGAGCCCAGGTTATGCCCGCGCACATCGTCGCCGGCGGGCTCGTGCTGGAGGAGTAGGCTGGCGCCCACCCTCGCCTAGTAGGTGCGGTCGTACACCGGATCCCTGCCCACCCAGTGCCCCGATCGGACGGCGGGAATGGCATCGCGCTCGGCGGGTGTCAGCTCGATGCCCAGGCCACCTATGGTATCGTTGAACTGTTCCAGGTTCCGCGCGCCTATGATTGGACAGGTCACGCGTGGCTCTGACAGAACCCAGGCGAAGGCCAACTGCGCGGGCGTGGCTCCGCGTTGACGGGCGGCCTCCACGAAACCTTCGACGATGTCGAGGGCATCCTCGGTGAAGTAGCGTTCGTAGTAACTCCGGAAGGCCTCCAGACGGGTGCCGCCGGGCATGGATTGCCCACGTCTGTACTTGCCAGTGAGCATTCCTCCAGCCAGCGGGTTGTAGGTGATGACCCCCAGGCCCTCGGCCTCGCACAGAGGCAAGACCTCGCTCTCGATGGCCCGATTCAGCGCGTTGTACACTGGCTGGATGCTGACAAAGCTTGCCCAATGGTTCCGCTCAGAGACCCGCAAGAACTTGCACAGTTGCCAGGCGGCCAGGTTTGAGCAGCCCAGATAGCGCACCTTGCCCTGACGTACCAGATCGTCGAGTGCCCCCATCGTTTCTTCCACGGGCACGTTGGGATCCCATCGGTGAATCTGATAGAGATCAATGACCTCGACCTGCAGGCGCTTGAGGCTCGTCTCCGCTGCGCGCTGGATGTGTATGCGAGAGAGCCCACCGTCATTCGGGCCCGGCCCGGTGACCCCGTAGACCTTGGTGGCCAACACGATGCCCTCGCGTGCGCCCCGTTGTTTCAGCCAGCGGCCGACCACCTCCTCGGCCACGCCGGCCGAATAGACGTCCGCTGTGTCCAGAAAGTTGCCCCCCAATTCCACGTAGCGATCCATGATCTTGAAAGACGTCTCCACGTCGGCCTCTCGGCCAAAGGTCATCGTGCCCAGGCAAACGCGCGACACCTTGAGACCCGACCGCCCCAGTTTCACATACTCCATCGGGTGCCCCCTTTCGCCGTTTGAAAAGCTGGCGACATCTAAGCACATCTGAACCACCACGGCAAGTGAAGCTACCAGGCATCAAGACCGCGGACAGGAAAGGGCCCGCTGTTAGAGGTGAAAGATCTGACTATGTCTGAATCCGACGATGCCTAGCCGAATACTCATGTTTCGCTTTGCTGCTCTGCGATCGGGTGACGGCGTCAGAAGTGCAGGGGCGGGGCATGTCCCACTCCTGCCCATTCACCCGTGCTGGAAGAAGTGCCATCCGCCCAGGTCGGGCGGGTTCCCCGGATCGTCCTCCAGAAGCTCCCCATAGTTCTCGGCCACCTTGCGGTAGGCATCGGCGCGTTCCTCTATTGTCTCCGGGCAGCAGCGCTTGAACCAGGGGATTGTGTAGGTCAACGTACCTATCTTCTCGCTCACCGGCAGGCTGCCCGGCGGCTGGCAAAGATCCCGGTCGGCGTGGGCGATGCGCGTCGGCACACCGTGACCATACACGTCGCAGGTGTTGAATAGCGGATGGAGATGGAGGGGCCTGTTCACCCCAGGAGTGCAGATGGATCCCTCAGCGCGGACGGCCTCAGCGAAACGGGTGACAGACAGCCCCCCCAGCTCCTCTGGCCTGTAGAGACCGCGAGGGCTGTACCATCCTGCCATGTTGCTCCCGGAATCCCTGGGAGGGCGGTGTGCTCTCAGTCCCGGTACTCCCGCCAGCAGATCCCAGAAGTAGTTCATCGCTTTGCGGATCTCTTTGCATCTCTGGTCGTAATACCTGAGTTGGACGCGACCCAGGGCAGAACTGAGCTGGTGCATCCTGTACTTGTATCCTCCCAGGGGCAGCCCTCGGAAGGCCTTGAGGTACTCTGTCTGGATGCGATCGTCATACCTTCCATAATGCCCAAAGGCTAGGGCCCGCTCGTATATCTCCCGATCGTCCGTGGCCAGCATCCCAGCTTCGCCCACGGCGAAGGACTTGCCGCTCATCAAGGACATGGCCGCTACGTCGCCAAAGGTTCCCACCTTTTCGCCCTTGTACAGTCCTCCCTGCGCGTGAGAGACGTCCTCGATTACCTTCAAGCCGTGGCGTCGCGCGATGGCCAGGATGGGGTCCATATCCGCGGGATACCCCACGTAGTGCACCACCATGATGGCCTTGGTGTGGTCGGTGACGCGGTGCTCGATGTCCTTCGGATCGATGCAGAGGGTCTGGGGGTCTATCTCAGCAAAGACCACCGTAGCCCCCAGCGAGAAGCATTGCAGCACCGATGCCCAGTAGGTGACACTGGGGCAGATGATCTCGTCCCCAACGCCGATCTTGCATCCGAACATGGCCCCGTGCAGCGCAGCCGTGCCCGAGCTGAACCCGAGCGCGTACTTGAGCCCTTGCCACTGGGCGAATTCCTTCTCAAACTGGATGGTAACGTCCGTGCCCGACATACCGCCTCGCCTCAGCACCTCCAGCACGGCCTCTTCGTCCTCGTTGGTGATGATCGGCCATCTGAATACGTCGCCCGGGTCTGTCCGAACGGCCTTGGGTCCGCCGTGGATTGCCAGGTTGCTTCTCGTTGCGGTCATCATGCCTCCTTGCTCACGCTCACAGAGGTTCAGTGGGCAGAGCCTTGCCTCCCTGTTCCTTGCTGTTATTGGCGGCTTCGAGAAAAGAGACGATGCCAAAGGTCTCCTCAATGTCAATCGGACAGATACCAGTCTTGAAGAACTTCACAACTCTTTGCAGCATCAGGGAGTAGGCTGGCGGTGTAGACTGCGCGATGACGCATATGGTGCTGGCATCAGTATGAACGACGCAGCCGGACGCGCGCTGGTCAAACCTGGTCCCTCTGACTATGCCGGTCCGGCCATCATTCCATTCACCTACTGCCACGTCCGTGTCCTCGTATGGCAGGCATCGAACTGCCTTGCATCCTGCGCCCATGAAGGAAAAGAGGATCTCGACGCTGTGTATCCCATACCAGAAGAGGCCTGGATAGTCCTCAAGTATGGGCGCTGGGCCAAAAGCGTCGCAGGAAACGACCCGTTCGTTTTCCTCCACGATACCCCAGATACCCGCAGCATATCGCAGAGAGGAGCAGGACATGATCGGGGTACTGGTCTCATCGGCCAGCTTGATGATCTCGCGCGCATCGGCGGTGGACGTGGTGAAGGGCTTGTCTATAAAGACCGGTTTGCCCCTGGCCATCTGCCGGAACTGCTCCAAGTGTTGCCTCCCATCTACGCTCTCGAGCAAGATGGCATCGACATCTCCGGCCAGGTCTCGGATGCTGTCGTACAGGCTGATCCTGTACCTACCCTTCAACTCCTCAGTGAATCCCTGGACGCGATTTCGGCTGAGCGAAAAGAGATCAGAGCCCCCCGGGTAGGCGGCCACGACCTCGGCACCAGGTACGTGGTACTCGTGCTCCTTTTCGTTCAGTATCGCGGCAAAAGCCGGACAATGAGAGGTGTCCAGGCCAACCATGCCCACTTTCATTGTAGCTCCCACAATCCTTCCTCCTCGTATCATGTGTGTGGACGCTCCCAGCCCACCGTCGGGTTGACTTTTTGGACATTCCTGGCCCAGGGAGGGAAGCGCAGCATCTCCTTCCTAGCTCGATGTGGGTGACCTCGTTTTTCTACTCAGCTCGACTTCTGCTCGGGAACTAACCGCAAAGCGTTCCCGGCGTAGATCTTGCCCAACACCTCATCGGGCAAACCAAGTGAGTTGAGGAACTCTTGCATCCGGTTGTCGAAGCAATCGCGACCGTAGAGCAGGCGATCTTGGAACTCAAGGAGAAACTCTCTGGCAAAGGGCGAATCACGGGTCAAGGCATTTAGCCCAGAACCCGCCGAGAGGTCTGCGTAGAGGTTAGGATACTGGCGAAACATCTGGGGCAGTTTCCCCCCGGGAACCACCTTGCCGGTGGGGTAGGGAACCTGGTCATACAGGTCGTCGCCAGAGATGTGCGCCCAAAAGCCGGGAGCGTGGCCGATGAAAACGGTCTCGGCGCACGCGCGCAGCGCTCGTTCAAAGGCCTCGATGCCCCCACCATACCACCAGTTTGGGCGGGGATACTTGCTTCCTGTGTCGAACTCGTAGTCGATGTGCACCGTCACGGGCAATCCCTTCTCGCCGCAGAAACGGAACATCCTCAAGGCGTCGGGATTATCGTACATCATTCGCAATTTGAGCTCACCGTAGAGCCTCACCCCATAGATCTCTATGGCTGCGCCCAGTCGGTCGATGGCGTCGGCACGCCTGGGGTCCGGCGCGTAGCCAAGAACGAATCTGTCGGGCGCGTGCTCTGTATAGCGCAGACCTCTGGAAAAGGGTATTGCCCCCCAGCCATCGCGCAACGAGGTATGGTTGTGTTCGGGGTCGTACTCGTCGGGCGGACATTCCCAGGTGAGAAGCCAGGTTTTGTCGATGTTGTACTGAGCTATGTTTTGCAGAAACCTGTCGAGGTTGTGGCCGTGCCAGTCCGGATGATTGTGTGCATCGATGATCATCATTCTCTCCTTCCCGGGACACAGGATAGTAGAGACGCGTGCCGCAAGTCAAGCTGGTAGAAACATGTGTCCCTGAAAGCCATGATGTCGAGAAGCCAATAACTGGCTCTGTCAGTGTCTTCGGCCCTACGTTTTCATCCCTTTGGCGTGCCGCACAACGGCATGGGTAGGTCCCCTGCTGTGCCTCTGGTCGAGGGGGCAGATGGGACAACCGACATAGCTCACTCGGGCTTGCAGCCTCTGACCGCGTCTCGCCACGGAAGGAGCCCACACTTGGCGCCCCCCCCACGCATCCGCTATGGGGATTCTCTCACATCAACTCGAATCGTTCTCATGCAATAGTGAGGATCAGCTCCGTTCGAATCGCCGCCTTTTGGATGGCGCTCTGGCCAAGCTTTGCTACTACCCCGAGTGGAGGCTCTTCCGAGGCTTTTGTAAGCGGTAATGTTGACCTTCCACCCTGGTCCGGCTATACTTCCTGGCAAGCCCAATCTGACGCGAAGGACAGCATCTGCCATGCCCAGAGCACGCCCCGTCACATCCATGAGAAGGCAATACCTGCAGATCAAGAGGAACCACCCCGACGCGATCCTGTTTTTTCGCCTAGGTGATTTCTACGAGACCTTTGACGAGGACGCCCGAATTGCGGCCCGGGAGCTGGATGTCGTCCTCACCTCGCGCAACGTGGCTAAGGGACAGCGGGTGCCGATGGCTGGCGTTCCCCATCACGCCGCGGAAGGGTACATTGCCAAGCTGGTGGCCAAAGGGTACAAGGTCGCCATCTGCGAGCAGGTGGCCCGTCAACTTGTCGATGGGTTGATGCCGCGCGAAGTCGTGCGGGTGGTTACCGCAGGCACGGTCGTGGAACCGGTGCTGTTGACGGACAAGCGGAACAACTATCTGGCAGCCGTGGTGTTCGACGGGAACCAGGCTGGGATCGCCCATGCTGACATCACTACGGGCGAGTTTGCCACCACCCAGCTCAAGGAGACGGGCGCCGATCCCAAGGCCCAGTCGGCAGCCATCCGAGAACTGGACCGCCTCTCCCCGGCCGAGATCGTGGTCAGCGACGGGGGCGATAGCTTCTTGGGACAGGCGGAGAACAGGGGCGTCGAGGCCGCCCTACGCTACCCCAAGCTGGCCACGCTCCAAGTGCCGCTCACACCCTACGACGACTGGCGCTTCGAGTCGGGCAACTGTCGCCAGGCCCTGCTCGATCACTTTGGGGTCTCTACCCTTGCGGGTTATGGGTGCGAAGATCTGCCCCTGGCCGCGCGCGCCGCGGGCGTGCTGGTCCAATACCTTCGCCAACACCAGCCCTCTGCCCTGGCTCAGTTGACCGGCCTGGCCACCTATTCGGTGGATGCGTTCATGACCTTGGACACCGCAACGCGCCGGAACCTGGAATTGACCGAGACGATCCGAGAACGTAGCACCAGGGGCTCTCTGCTTGGAGTACTGGACGAGACCCTGACCCCCATGGGTGGACGCCTCTTGCGCCGCTGGCTGACTCAGCCCTTGCTGGACATCGACGCCCTCGAATCGAGGCTCACCGCTGTGGACGCCTGCCTTCGCGACACATCCCACCGGGCCGGGCTGCGTGCGTTCCTGCGCGGCTTTGGCGATCTGGAACGGGTCACCAATCGCCTGATCCAGGGCATTGCTGGGCCCAGGGACTTGATCGGTCTCAAGTCGGCCCTCGAGCGCATGTCGGACATTGGCCGGTGTGTGGGTGAGCTTGTGGCCGAGAGCGAGATCGATCAGGCTCAAGAGACCTACCCGCTGAGCGGCAAAGGCCTGAACCCATGTCGGGAGGCAGTGGAGCTCATCGAAAGGGCCATCGTCGATGATCCTCCGGCCACCCTGGCCAAGGGAGGCGTCATCAGAGGGGGCTACTCTGCCGAGCTGGATGAAATCGAGGCATCGGCAGCCGAGGCCAAGCGGTGGGTTGCCAATCTGGAGCGGGTCGAGCGCGAGCGCACGGGCATCAGGAGCCTCAAGGTGG
>SDBU01004900.1_pt1 | contig 16220 bp, 17 predicted proteins | sample 2277071 | NCBI WGS metagenome assembly SDBU01 (sample SAMN10397929, study PRJNA504765) | marine sediment metagenome | isolation source: marine sediment core GS08_GC12, 126 cmbsf | place: Arctic Ocean: Gakkel Ridge, Loki's castle | collected 2008
TGAATTTTTTACAAAATATCTGTTTGTGCTAAAATATTACCTAGTTATGTAAATAGGGAATATGGTTACCGAAGCAATTAAGATTTCTAAAATAAACCAACATCGATGCGTCTCAGTACTCACCAGGGAGCATACGCTTAGGTGTTGGTTTTGTAGTTGTACAGGCCCTGTCCCATGAAAGAGGAGAATAGCCAATGAATAACAAAGGTTTGGATTTGCTAAAGGCAAAATGCAGTGAAAAGAATCTCCAGAAACTGCTGGATTTAAATAATGAGAACCTGGTCAGCTTCGTTACAAAATACGTCGAGCTCTGTAATCCCGCCTCTGTCTATATTTGTAATGATTCAGAGGAAGATAGACTGTATATAAGAAACAAGGCACTGGAAATTAGAGAGGAAAAGGCGCTTGCCATCAATGGCCACAGCATACATTACGATGGATTTTATGACCAGGCGAGAGACAAGGCACAAACCAAGTACCTCCTTCCAAAGGGTGCATCGCTTGGAGAGTCTCTCAATTCGATAGACAAGGAAACAGGTCTGGCAGAACTGCGTGAATTTCAAAAAGATATCATGGCAGGGAAAGAGATGTTTGTGCTGTTTTTCTGTCTTGGGCCAACTAATTCCATTTTTTCCATTCCCTGCGCACAGATAACAGACTCAAGCTACGTTGCCCATTCCGAATACATACTCTATCGCCAGGGATATGAACAATTCAGGAGAAGCGACAGTAGCGAACAGTTTTTCAAATTTGTCCACAGCGCCGGTGAACTGGAAAACATGGTCAGTAAAAATGTGGATAAAAGGCGTGTTCTAATCGACCTCGAAGATAAAACCGTTTACACCACAAACTCTCAATATGCCGGCAACACGGTTGGACTGAAAAAACTTGCCCTCAGGCTCGCCATTGATAAGGCAGCACAGGAGGGCTGGCTTGCCGAGCATATGCTCGTTATGGGCATTCATGGTCCCGGTGGCAGAAAATCATACTTTACCGGAGCTTTCCCCAGTGCCTGTGGGAAAACATCCACCGCCATGCTGCCGGGAGAGTCAATCGTTGGTGACGACATCGCTTACCTCAGAAAAAGAAACGGGAAAATTTATACCGCCAACGTTGAATCCGGCATATTCGGCATCATTAAGGACGTCAATACGAAAGATGACCCGGTAATCTGGAAAGCCCTGACCAAGCCCGGAGAGGTAATCTTCTCAAACATATTAACCAATGAAGAAGGTGGCGCTTACTGGCTAGGCGATAGAAGGGAAATACCCGAGAAAGGAATAAATTACTCCGGCCAGTGGTATAAAGGTAAAAAAGACGCAAAGGATAAGGAACTGACACATTCACATGGAAACGCTCGATATACCCTCCGACTTGACAGCCTGGGCAATACCGACAGTGAATCGAACAATCCCGATGGAGTGGAACTGCAAGGCGTCATCTACGGAGGGCGGGATTCCAGCATATGCCCACCGGTACAACAGGCATTCGACTGGACCCATGGCGTGATAACGATTGGAGCAGCGCTGGAATCAGAAACAACCTCCGCCACCCTGGGACAAGAGGGTGTGCGCCAGTTCAATCCCATGTCCAACCTGGACTTTGTGGCAATTCCAATAGGCAGTTATGTAAACAATTACCTTAAATTCATCGATGGACTGGACTCTGTTCCACCCATATTCGGTGTAAACTATTTCCAGAAAGACAAAGACGGTCATTACATGACTGGCATGGATGCTAAACGGGTCTGGGTAAAATGGATGGAACTTCGGGTCAACAATGATGTGGAAGCAATTAAAACTCCCACAGGATATATACCGTTATATGAAGACCTGAAGAAACTGTTCAAGGAAGTACTGAATCAGGACTATTCGCCTGAAGCGTACGTGGAGCAATTCACCATAAAAGTGGACGAGAACCTGAAAAAGATAGACAGAATCAAAGAGATATACACTACCAAAGTGGAAAAAACACCCGATATACTATTCAATGTACTGGATGAGCAGAAACAACGGCTGGAAGAGGTAAAAGCAAAACATGGAGCCTTAATACCACCCAGCGCATTGTTATAGAAACGATATTTTGCGGGATAATGACATTATAAAGAGAAGTGCCTGAACTAATCAGGCGCTTTCTGAACCATAGCGAGTAAGGGGGAAATAAAAATGGCAAACGAAGCATTACATTCTTCAAATCTTGGAGATATTGAATTTTTCAAAAAAGGCAAGGTACGCGAGATATACAATCTACACGACAAGTTCCTGATGATTGCCACTGACAGGATATCCTGCTTTGACGTTGTTTTACCAACGCTGATTCCTCAAAAGGGAGCGGTATTAACCACACTGTCGGTATTCTGGTTCGGCTTCACCACTGATATAATCCCTAATCACTATATAAGCGCCAATACAGATGACTATCCTGCAGAACTACAGCAGTATAAAGAAACCCTGCAAGGCCGCTCAATGCTGGTTAAGAAAGCGAATCCCCTGCCCATTGAATGCGTGGTCAGGGGCTATCTCTCCGGTTCCGGCTGGAAAGAGTATCAGCAATCGCAATCCATCTGCGGAATAAAGCTGCCCGCAGGACTAAAAAAATCGGACAAGTTGCCAGAGCCAATTTTCACTCCTTCCACAAAAGAGGATGTGGGCCATGATATCAACATAAACCAGGAATATGTTGAAAAAGAACTGGGAAAAGAACTGGCGGACAAGGTAAAAAACACCAGCCTCGCCCTCTATAAAAAAGCGAGTGAATTTGCCCTGTCAAAAGGGATAATTATTGCCGATACAAAGTTCGAATTTGGCAAGGTTGGAGATGAGCTTATCCTTATAGACGAGGTGCTGACTCCTGATTCATCCCGCTTCTGGCCCGAGAATGAATTTGCCCAGGGAAGGGCGCAGTCCAGCTTTGACAAACAATTCGCGCGTGATTATCTTGAGACCCTGGACTGGGATAAAACAGCGCCCGGACCGGAACTGCCAGACGATATAGTTAGTAAAACAACACAGAAATACATACAGGCTCTAAAGCTGATTACAGGAGAAGGGCTGTCTTCTTAGCGTTGACTTATTAGGCAGTAAAGGGTAATCTAAGGGCCATGCCAGTTGGTGCCCCCTCCGAGGGGCGTTTTTCCATAGTTAAAAAGATACCCTTCTTTTATGGTTGGATTATCCTTCCCGTTGCCGCGCTTGCCCTGTTCATGTCTGGTCCAGGGCAGACCTATACCATCTCGATATTCATAGACCCGATGATAGCCGAGCTTGGCTGGTCACGCACCATGGTGTCAGGACTATACACGGCAGGCTCGCTGACCGCAGGGGCTGTCATGATTCTGGCGGGGCGATTGCTGGACCGGTATGGCGCCCGGGTAATGCTCACCGCGGTAGCCGCCCTTTTTGGACTGGCTGCCCTGTGGATGAGCCAGGTGAGTAATCAGGTAGAGCTATACCTGGGATTTGCAGCCATCCGTTTCATCGGACAGGGCGCGCTCATGCTCTTTTCTACCACTCTTATCTCCATCTGGTTCGTCGAGAAGAGAGGGAAGGCGGTAGCCGCAGGAGCTATAGGTATGGCAGCCTCCCAGGGATTGTTCCCCACCATAGCACACAGGCTGATAAACAGCATAGGATGGAGAAACGCCTGGGTTTCGTTGGGATTCGCTCTCTGGACATTGCTGCTCATTCCAGTAGCATTGTTCATCCGGCGCTCCCCCGAGTCCGTCGGCCAGTTGCCCGATGGCGGAAAAAAGAACACCAGCAACACATCGGGCGAAAAGGACATAGAGAATAAAACCGAGGTCTCCTTCACGCTACACCAGGCAATGAGAACACGTGCCTTCTGGCTGCTGCTTATCAGTGGCACTTCTCTACCTCTGCTGACCACCGCCCTGTTCTTCCACCACGTATCGCTAATGGGTAGCATGGGCATCAGCCCTGCCGCCGCCGCCTCTGTATACATAGTAATCGGGCCAATGAATTTGCTGGGAACATTCACAGCCGGCTTCATGGCAGACAAAATACCCAACAGGTACCTGCTGGCAGCAAGTCAACTAATGATAGCAGGTACAATACTGTGGATTTTCACCATCAGTTCAACCTGGCAGGCACTGGCTTATGGAGCCATGATGGGACTGACCATCGGCTTTTTCAGTAACATCAACACGGTTATCTGGGCAAACTACTTCGGACGGCGCTGGCTGGGCAGCATCCGAGGGGTAGCCGCCATGTGTATGGTGACTACAGCCGCACTGGGGCCCCTCCCGTTCGGTTACCTTTTCGATACCACAGGCAGCTACTCGCTTGCCATCCTCATTTCACCGTCAATGCCTATTATTTGTTCAATCACCGCCTTTCTGGCAAAACCACCACGGGTTGATATGATAGCGAAAGACAGCTATGACACTGTGTAAACTTGCGGGATAAGGTGCAAAATTGGTCAATCATGACCATGGAAAAGGCTGAGTTACCAATAACTGAGACAGACAAAGTAGAGGGACTGACTCTCTCCAATTGACTTAATATACAGCAAAGGATAATTTAGCGATATGCCAACTGATACCCCTTCAGAGGGGCGTTTTTCTATAGTTAAAAAGGTTCCCTTCTTTTATGGATGGGTTATCCTTCCTGTTGCCGCACTTGCCATGTTCATGTCGGGTCCCGGGCAGACCTATAATATCTCAATATTCGTAGACCCTATGATAGCCGAGCTTGGCTGGTCACGCACCATGGTATCGGGACTTTATACAGCAGGTTCACTGACGGCCGGAGCTTTTATGATTCTGGCAGGGCGATTGCTGGACCGATACGGAGCCAGAATAATGCTCACCGCCGTAGCCGCCCTTTTTGGACTGGCTGCCCTGTGGATGAGCCAGGTAAACAACCAGGTAGAGTTATACCTTGGACTGGCAGCCCTCCGGGCTCTTGGACAAGGTGCTATCGGTCTTTTTTCTACCACCCTTATCGCCACCTGGTTCGTCGAGAAGAGAGGGAAAACTGTGGCGGTAGGAGCTATAGGAATGGCATGCTCCCAGTCAATATTCCCCATCGTAACACACAGGCTGATAAACAGCATCGGATGGAGAAACACCTGGGCATCCCTGGGATTTGCTCTCTGGACGCTGCTTCTCGTTCCAGTAGCATTTTTTACGCGGCGCTCTCCCGAGTCCATTGGCCAGTTGCCTGATGGAAGAAAAAAGAACAGCAGCGATATACCAGGCAAACAGGGCAAAGATAATAAACCCGAGGTATCCTTCTCTCTGCACCAGGCAATGAACACCAGGACCTTCTGGCTGCTGCTTATCAGTGGCACTTCTCTACCTCTACTTAGCACCGGTCTTTTCTTCCACCACGTATCGGTAATGGGCAGTATGGGCATCAGTCCTGAAATTGCCGCCTCTGTGTACATAGTAAAGGGACCAATGATTCTGCTGGGGTCATTCACAGCCGGCTTCATGGCAGACAAGGTCGCCAACAGGTACCTGCTGGCAGCGGTTCAACTAATGATAGTAGGCGCAATGCTGTGGATTTTCACAATCAGTTCAACCTGGCAGGCACTGGGTTATGGAGTCCTGATGGGATTCACCATCGGCTTTTCCAGTAATGTAAACACGGTTATCTGGGCAAACTACTTCGGACGGCGCTGGCTGGGCAGCATCCGAGGGGTGGCTGTCACTTGTATGGTAGCTGCAGCCGCACTGGGGCCCCTTCCATTCGGCTTCATTTTCGACAGAACAGGCAGCTACTCACTGGCTATCCTTATTTCATTATCGCTGCCACTGCTTTGCTTAATCACCTCGCTGATGGCAAAACCACCCAACCATGCCGACACTTCAGGCGAGTTTTCCGTTTAGAAGCCGAAGTTGAAATTATCGGGGTCAGGCCCGATACGATGATTCCTGTTCAGTCCATCGATAATATCCATATCCCCCTGCTCAAGGCTGAAATCGAATATTGAGATATTCTCCTTTATCCGTTCGGGCTTTGATGACTTGGGGATAGTTATTATGTCATGCTGTATCTGCCATCTCAGGGCAACCTGGGCAGACGTTTTACCGTATTTCTGCCCCAGTCGAACCAGTGTCTGGTCATCGAGCACTGCTCCCCTACCCAGTGGACTCCATGCCTCAATTTTAATATCGTGCTGGGTACAGAAATCCCGAAGTTCTTTTTGTACCAGGTATGGATGCTGTTCAATCTGATTTACTACCGGTGTGATTTTCGCTGACTTGAAGAGAGTTTCTAGGTGATGAACCTGGAAATTGCTTACGCCAATAGAGCGAATAAGTCCATCCTGATGCAGTTTCTCCAGTGCTTTCCAGGTATCAATATATTTGCCATTTACTGGCCAGTGGATAAGGTAGAGGTCGATGTAGTCCACGCCAAGGATGTCCATGCTTTTCTGAAAGGCTCCAAGCGTTGAATCGTATCCCTGGTCGTTATTCCAAACCTTGGTGGTCAGGAATATCCGCTCCCTTGGGATTCTGCTTTCCTCTATTGCCTGCCCAACGCCTTTTTCGTTGCCATAGATCGTTGCCGTATCGATGCTGCGATACCCTTCATTGAAGGCAAATTCCATGGCTTCCCGCACTTCTTTCCCATCCTGCATCGCAAAGACACCCAATCCAAGCTGCGGTATCGATTTTCCATCTTGGAACGTTACTCGGGGTATGCTATTCATCCTTACCTCCTCTCATACAGCCTCATACTGCAACCATGAAACGCTACCGACAAAATGACGTATTAGAAGAATACGTCCGGGTCGGGGCCCGTCCTCTGGTTCCTGTCGAGGTTATCGATGGACTTCATATCCTCTGCATCAATACTGAAATCACAAAGCGACATATTCTCCCTTATCCGTTCGGGATTTGCCGATTTGGGAATAGCTATTACACCATTCTGAATATCCCATCTGAGTATGATTTGTGCCACGGACCTCTGGTGTTTCTTTGCCAGCCCTTGCAGGGTCTGGTCCTGTAAGAGAGCCCCCTGCCCCAGGGGACTCCATGCCTCTACTCTAATATCGTGCGAGGAACAGTAGCTTCTCAGTTCCTCCTGCGTCAGGTAAGGATGGAGCTCGATCTGGTTTACCACCGGGACAACAGTAGACGAGCCGAGCAGGTCATCCAGGTGATGTGCTTGAAAGTTGCTTACGCCGATAGCGCGAATAAGGCCATCATTATACAACTTCTCCATGGCTCTCCAGCTATTCTTGTAGTTATCTTTTCCAGGCCAGTGTATCAGGTATAAATCGACATATTCGCTATCCAGTCGCTCCAGGCTCTGCTGGAACGCCTGTAGAGTAGATTCATATCCCTGGTCGCGATTCCAGAGCTTGGTTGTCAGAAATATCTCTTTCCTGGGGATGCCGCTATCTTTGATTGCCTGGCCGACGCCCGTCTCATTTCCGTATGCTTTTGCGGTATCGATACTGCGATATCCCTCTCGCAGTGCACATATGACAGCCTTACGAACATCATCGCCATCACTCATCTTTAGTACACCAAGGCCAAGCTGTGGCATCACCACTCCGTTATTCAGTTTCACCTGTAGAATATCACTCATTTATATTTGCCCTCCGTTATAAAAAAGTTTCAAGTGAAAGTACAAGCTACCCGGGATAAATAAGCTCGCATTATGTCTATTTTAAATTAGCTCCCTGCTATTACGTCAGGCTAACCCTTCGTTGGCAAACACCGACAGTATCTTCCCATAGTATACCTTGTTGTAGTTTCCCTGCGGGAAACAGCGCGTCGCCACATCCTCAGGGATTCTCTCAGCTTCAAAATCGTTGGTATAGATGACTTGGCACTCGTAGTGCAGGATACACTCATCTATCATCGGAGTACTGACATTTCTGCCAGCAATGGCTGTTAGGCCAGTTTTAGCAAATTTATTCACATCCCTGCCGGAGTTCTTCCCGCAGAACAGCACGGCCTCACTCATCCCTTCGGCAGGCACATTCACAGTGAATTGCTCTGTCTGTTTCAGGAAGTCGTAGGTTAACCTTGACGGTCGAACCATTACCAGGAACATTGGCAGTGACCAGACAATGCCAATCGTGCCCCACCCGATGGTCATTACATTAACGCTCTCATCCTTCCTCGTCGAGGTCAGCAATAACCCATCTTTCTTGAGGGCATCAAATGTGTGTTGCAGATAATCGGTATAGCCTACTTCTATTTTTTTTGTCATTTATCCTCCCTTATATGTTTACTGATTTTAGCGAATCCAATTACAGCGTTCAATAATATACATTTCACGCTCACTATAATTCTAACAATCCACACAAAAACGGCGGTGTCTCAATCTGCCTGATTTAACGTGACTCTTAGCCTGCCCGAAGCCGTAACTTCGCGAGTGATTATTATATAGCAATCAGTAATCCATAGTCCATTAGCAATCTATGCAACCCGGTAAACTTTGACAAATGTCAGTGTGCAGTTTACTATCATCGGCTAAACTGAAATTTAAATCGTAAGCAAATACAATACACTGGAGGCAGATAATGACAAACCAGGAACATAATCCCAACAACGCAGCTGTCATAGAGAAGACAGGTAAGAGAGCCAACGAGCTATTGGATGAATACCACGGCTGTTCCCAATGCATTCTTGTTGCCCTACAGGAGGCATTCGGGCTTGAGAACGATATGCTTGTGAAAGCATCAGTGCTGCTATCCGGTGGAGTTGGAGGGACCCGGGTGTCAGCATGTGGCTTGATTAGCGGTGCCTGTCTCGCTCTTGGCATAAAATATGGACGTGATATCTCCATGCTTAAAGGTCCGGCGGATAAGGCTATAGAGCAGGAACATGCGGGGCTCGAGCCTGCAGGAAAGTTATGTAAGTGGTTTGAGCGTGAATTCGGCAGTATGAACTGTAATGATCTTCGTTTCTCTCACCTGGGAACCGAGCTGAATAACAAAGTCCCTTGGCAAAAACAAATGGAAGATGACCTGGGCATACGTGCTTATTGTTGTGAGCTGGCAACAGAGACTGCCAAAAGAGCAGCTGCCCTGATGATTAACCCGAACCTGGGTATCCTGGAACTGGACCAGCTTTAAAAGGCAGAAACATAAAGCTAGCCAATATGAGAATAATCCCTGCCTGTGCCAGATAGGCAGGAGCTCAAGTATTTTCGGGAGCGCTCTATTTCTGGTAATCCCGGGCAGCAAAGGTATTGGCGGCTTATATCTAAGGAAGACAAATCTCTATGAATGAAATGTATGTGCTATGGATAATCACCGGCCTGGCTCTTACTATGTCATTTGTTGTCAGCAGGCAGAAGACCTTCCAGGCACTTAAGATTGCTTTTAAACGTCTATTAAATATTTTGCCGCCCTTCCTGGTGATGATGTTGCTTGTATCTGCGGTTCTCTACTTTGCTACAGATGAGATAATTGCTCACTACCTGGGTAATGAAAACAAATATTTCGCCGTGCTTATTGCCTCGATAATAGGCTCAGTCACCTTTCTGCCTGGCTTTATCGCTTTCCCGCTTGCCGGACTCCTGCTCAGCAGGGGAGTGATGTACATGGTTCTAGCCGCCTTTACCACTACTCTCATGATGGTGGGAGTAGTGACCTATCCCATAGAGAAAGCATACATGGGTACCAGGGCAACAATCATGCGTAACAGCCTCAGCTTTCTTATCGCTCTCATTATTTCAGTTGCAGTGGGCATAATGTATGGAGAATTACCATGAAGCTAAGTAAACGTAATGCCGTCATACTTGTTGCCTACGCCATCTTCCTGATGGTCTCATTCCTCATAGAGTTCGAACCAGGACAGCAAATCGGGCTGAATTTCAGCGGTTTTGCGCTGACTATGCTTCGCATTGTGCCATTCGCCTTTATCATTATCGGCCTATTCGAAGTCTGGGTAAAGAGGGAAACGGTGGAGAAACACCTCGGTGTAGAATCGGGTATCAGGGGTTACCTGTGGGCTATCCTGCTTTCCAGCACAACGGTTGGCGGGATTTATGTTGCTTTCCCTGTTTCCTACAGCCTTTATAGAAAAGGGGCACGCCTGTCGGTAATCTTCACCTATCTCAGTTCAGCGGCCATTACTCGAATTCCCATGGCTGTCTTCGAGGCCTCCTTACTTGGTGTAAAGTTTACTATAATCAGGTTCCTGGTCTCGTTACCGCTGATAATACTGAGTTCTATATTGCTGGAGAAATACCTGACCCGACGTGGCTTTAAGATGAGACCTCCTGACAAACAAGCCATATCAACCGCGAAATAAACCAAAGTGGTATAATACATTAAGTCTATGAGGAAGGAGTTTTTATGGAAATAAGGAAAAAGGTACAGTGGGTTTACAGTTCACGCGATAACATTGAACTGGAGAGACGGTATGACCAGTGGGCGAAGAAATATGATACTGACCTCGAAGAGGGCTTCGGCTGGCTTGGGCCACAGCGAGCTGTCGAGTTTTTTACTCGCTATGTGCCCGTAGAGGCCAGAATACTGGATGCCGGAGCCGGTACCGGACTGGTAGGTAAATTGTTAGCTGAACAGGGCTATGAGTACATAGTGGCTCTGGACCTGTCTCCAGGTATGCTGAAGGAAGCACGAAAGAAAAAAGCATATCGAGCATTCTACCGTATGGTGATGGGCGAGTCGCTGGACTTCCAGACCAATTCCTTTGATGCCGTAATCAGCATCGGTGTGCTCACTGTAGGACATGCGCCGGCAAGTTCACTTGATGAATTGATTCGCATAACAAAGCCCGGTGGACACATCGTTTTTAGCCTCCGTCCCGACGTATACAGGGACAACGGTTTCAAGCAAAAGCAGGATGGTTTGGAATCGGAGGGAAAGTGGAAACTAATAGAGGTAAGCGAGGAATTCCAGCCTCTTCCCAAGGGTGAGCCTGAGGTAAATCACCAGGTCTGGGTATACCAGGTAACTTCTCCATAGAGCATGAAATAATTTGCTCCCGGTAAAGCGTGTTTCAGATACGCCACGCCAGTCAACCTGCGAGCTCATCATCGTAATATAATGTTTTTTCGTTAATGGCAGTAGTAGCCGCTAGTGCCACAAGGGCAACTGCCGCGAAGATTAACCACACGTTGTGGTAGCTGCCCTGGATATCAAACAGCCTGCCGGCAATAAAAGGGCCAGCTACGTTGCCAATCATACCAATACCAATGAGGCTGCCAAAGATAGTCCCATATTGCCTTGTGCCAAATATCTCACGGGTAAAAGCAGGGCGAGTCGCATTAAAACCACCAAACCCTGTGCCAAACAGTACCAGAAATCCAATAACGCCGGGAATGGCATATGCACCAGCCATCTGAAACGACAGCAATCCCAATGAAATCATGGCAAACATAACGATCGTCATCATAGAAACCTATAATGAAGGTAGCAGCAACTATATACCATCCATAGAACGGGCGGAACTGTCTGAAAGAACCGGGCATCGCCATATTCTAGCACGCATCGGCGATGTGCCTCCAAGAGTGGCAGAGCATGCTACTCAACCGGCGAATTCATTATCGTAATATGATTGTTTGTCGTTAATTGCAAGACTAGCCACGAATGCCACAAGGGCAAGTACCGCGAAGAGCACCCACACGTTATGATAACTGCCCTGGATATCAAATAACCTGCCAGCAATAAGGGGACCAGCTATAGTACCAAACATACCTATACCGATAAGGCTGCCAAAGATAGTACCAAACTGCTTCGTACCAAATGTCTCTCGAAGAAAAGCGGGGCGAATTGAATTGAAACCACCATACCCTGTGCCAAACAGTACCAGGAAGCCTATGACGCCGGGAATGGCAAAAGAGCCAGCCATCTGGAACGACAGCAATCCTAACGAAATCATGGCAAACACGATGGCCATCAACCATTTCCTGTTTACGCGGTCGCCCAGAACGCCGAAGCCCATCCTACCGGCGATGCTTGCCAGCGGTATCCCCGCTGCCCCCAGGCTGGCAATGGTCGTGTCCATGCCAACGTCAATAAGATACGGCATGACATGAGTAACTGCTGTTGCAACTATTGTGTGCTGGCAGACAAACATAACCGCCAGGAGCCGGAAGGTGCGCGTTTTGACAGCCTTTTTTATTGTAATTCCATATTCCTTAACCTCGGTGGTACTCTTTCCCGCCGATACCTCTGCTACCTGATCTCCGTCCGGAAGATATCCATACTGCTGTGGCTTATGCCTCAGCAGCAATGCAAGGGGCAATACGATAAACAGAACACCAAATGCGAGACCCTGAACCGTCGTACGCCATCCATAGGCATCCACCAGTCTTGCCATCATGAAAACTACCAGTCCGCCTGCTCCGAATCCACAGCTGACAATACTCATCGCAAGGCCCACTTTTCTGCGGAACCATTTCGAGACAGCAGTCATCAATACAGAAACCATGCAGGAACTCATAGCAGCTGAGATGAGTATGAAGGAAATATAAAAAGTGACAAGGGAATCAATCCGGCTCAGCATAAACAGGCCTAAGGCGGTCAGGCAACCCCCGATAAAGACTATGCGTCTTGGCCCCCAGCGGTCGATTAGCATACCAACAACCGGTGCTAACAGTCCTGTTTCTACGCCACGTAATGAAGCGGCAAGAGACACCTGGGCGTAGCTCCATCCAAACTCTTCAACTATCGGCTTGAAGATGGTGGTAAAGCCGTAAAATACTACTCCAACCACGTAGAAGCCGATGATAAAGGTAGCCGCAACTATGTACCAGCCGTAGAATGGGCGGAACTGTCTGATGGAATTAAGCATCGTTTCTTATTCTAGCACGCGCCAGAAACATGCCGATATATGCGGCAGATAAGTGGTTTATCCTGTGTAATTAGTGTTCCTTTTTTCGCCTGTTGCTTTCAATCTGACGCAGGGTTTTCTCATCGGTACCAAAATGATGCGCTATCTCGTGCTGAACCACTTCAGCTATCTTTCGCTCTATCTCTTCACTGGAACGACACATGGCCTCAATGGGCTTCTGGAAGATATATATTCTGTCAGGCAGGACCATTCCATAACGCACACCACGCCTGGTCCGGGGCACACCCATGTAAAGTCCCAGCAATTGCTCGTAATGCCTGAGCCTGGCTTTATTGAGTTGGCTGGTGCTAGCCCTGTCTTCCACAGCGATATCAACATTCTCCAGCCTGTCACGGAACTCAGCCGGTAGTTTCTCTATTGCTCTGAAAACAAGCTCATCGAAGCTCTCTCTATCCATATCAGTCCTATTCGCAACTATTACACTCCTATTCTATCCTACTTAGTTCAGTGACGTAAAAAACAGTAAATTTTGTTTGTCTAATTCCTTTACTACGAGTCGCAGTCTGAACCATAAACTTGACAACTTTTCCGTTTTAGAATATTGTATATAATGCTTATCATAATAGTCTACTTAGTCTACAAGGAGGCAGGGCAATGAAACTTTCTACCAAAGGACGATATGCGACCAGGGCAATATTAGACCTGGCAATTAACCAGCAAGGGGGCCCAATCCTGCTAAAAGATATCGCCCAGAGGCAGCAAATTTCACTATCATACCTGGAGCATTTAGTAACCCCCCTGATAGCGGGAGGGTTAATACGTAGTACCCGAGGTGCCAAAGGCGGAGTCTCGTTGGCCAAGCCTCCTGAAGAGATAAAATTGAGCGAGATTATTCAACTTCTTGAGGGCTCACTTGCCCCCTCGGAGTGTGTTAATAATCCGAAGCTGTGTCCTCGCTCGGAATTATGCGTCGCCCGGGATGTATGGACTGAATTGAAAAAAGCAATGACTGGAGTTCTGGAGTCTACAACCTTACAGGACCTGATTGAGCGGCAAAAGGAAAAAGGGAAGCCTGCAAAGACCATGTATTACATCTAAGTTTTCTAACAAATAACTTTCACTGCTTAAGCAGAAGGAAACCAGGCAATATGATTGACAGGTATTCACGGCAGATCATTCTCCCCGAAATCGGGCAAGAAGGGCAAAACAAACTAGGCAACAGCAGCGTAGTAATCATTGGCTGCGGAGCACTAGGAACGATTATTGCCAGCTCTCTGGTACGTTCTGGTGTTGGCAAAATCAGAATTATAGACAGGGACTTTATTGAATACCACAATCTACAACGCCAGATTCTCTTTAATGAGGATGACATACGTAACCAGATTCCAAAGGCAATAGCCGCCGAGCGGCATCTTAAGAAAGTAAACTCGTCGATTGAGATTGAAGGAATAGTTGCTGACATAAATTACGCAAATATTGAGAGGTTCATCGAAGGCGCGGATGTAATTTTAGACGGGCTGGATAATTTTGAGACCCGCCTTCTTATCAACGACGTCTCCCTGAAACATAACATCCCCTGGATTTACGGTGGAGCCATCGCTACCTCCGGAATGACCATGAACATCATCCCACATGAAACTCCCTGCTTCCGATGTCTCTCAGCAAATCCTACCGGGACGCAAACCCTGACCTGCGACACGGCAGGGGTAATTAGCCCCGCCCCCTTTGTTATCGGCTCCCTGCAATCTGTTGAGGCAATGAAGATACTTGTCGGAGCTAAGGAAATCAGTCGTAAACTCATAGTCCTTGATGTTTGGAGAGAAGAGTTTGACAGTTATAAAATTGCCCGCCGTGCCGATTGTCCAGCCTGTCGAGGCGAATATGAGTTTCTGGAGGCGAGATTTGGGACACGGGCGACCTCTCTCTGCGGGCAAAACGCGGTGCAGATTTCAAATCCCGAGGCAGGGAAAATTTCATTTGAAAATTTGGCAGCACGCCTTGAGTCTTTAGGAGAGCTAAGTTACAACGAGTTCATGCTCCGTTTTCGAGTAGATAATCACGATATGGTTATCTTTCCCGATGGGCGGGCTATCGTAAAAGATACAAATGATGAAGCGATGGCAAGAGGGCTCTATGCCAAGTATATCGGTACATAGATTTTGTTATTAACCTGAATAATGTATCCTGAAACAGGAAAAAAAAATAGGAAAAGGAGGAAATCAAGATGGCAGAGATATTTAAAAAAGTGGAGAAGGTCAAGTATAAGACGGTAGAGATACCGAAACTTACCAGGGGCATAGCCAGTGACTCTACCGAATTAATCGGTAATACTCCCCTGGTCAGGTTAAACCGAATAACCGAGGGAATGAAGGCGGAAGTAGTAGCCAAGCTTGAATCGTTTAATCCCTTAGGGAGTGTGAAGGACCGCATAGGAATGTCGATGATTATTACTGCCGAGGAGAAAGGGCTCATCAGCAAGGATACGGTAATTATTGAACCCACCAGCGGGAATACTGGTATTTCCCTTGCTTTTGTCTGCGCTACCAGAGGATACAGGCTCATCCTCACCATGCCTGACACGATGTCCCTGGAGCGGAGGCAGCTTCTGTCCGTTTTCGGAGCTGAACTGGTGCTGACACCCGGAGCCGAAGGGATGCCCGGGGCGATAAAAAAGGCGGAACAACTTGTGGCAGAAAATCCTGGTTATTTTATGGCCCAGCAGTTTCAAAATCCGGCAAACCCGGAAATACACCGGCTGACTACAGCCGAGGAGATATGGAGAGATACTGAGGGCAGGGTTGATATTTTCGTTTCCGGTGTGGGAACCGGCGGTACGATTACCGGGGTAGCTGAGGTTCTAAAGAAACGGAAGCCTGAATTTAAAGCCATTGCCGTTGAGCCTGTTGACTCCCCGGTTCTATCCGGCGGAAATTCGGGATCTCACAAGATTCAGGGCATCGGAGCGGGCTTTATTCCCGATGTTTTAAAAACGGATTTAATCGATGAAATTGTTCAGGTGAGTAATGAAAACGCTGGAACGATGGCCAGAAGGCTGGCCAGAGAGGAAGGGATACTGGCCGGAATATCCTCGGGGGCGGCAACATGGGCAGCATTGGAATTGGCCAAAAGACCGGAAAATAAAGGTAAGCTTATTGTGGTGGTTTTACCCGATACTGGTGAGCGTTATCTATCTACCTGGCTTTTCCAGACGAAACAGAGTACATAACAGGAGGGAAAGATTGGCTTGCTCAGGACACTGAAGAAAGAAAACCGCCATGTGGCCATTTGCAATAATTTAGTGTTTGGAACCGGAGCAGTAGTTTTAGATGATATTACCATTGGAAACGAAGTTAAGACTGGCACAGGCCCAGTAGTTATCAAGTCAGTTCCGCCCGGGATTACTGTTTTTAGCGTACCAGATAGAGTAGTATATGATGGTCACAAAGCATTGGCGCTAGCCCATGGTAAC
>SDBU01004901.1_pt1 | contig 16220 bp, 10 predicted proteins | sample 2277071 | NCBI WGS metagenome assembly SDBU01 (sample SAMN10397929, study PRJNA504765) | marine sediment metagenome | isolation source: marine sediment core GS08_GC12, 126 cmbsf | place: Arctic Ocean: Gakkel Ridge, Loki's castle | collected 2008
GTGGTTGGCTTTCAATTCTGGGATGAATAAATTGTTTTCAAGCGCAAGGAGGCAATATTCGGCGTTGTGGTTGGCTTTCAATTCTGGGATGAATAAATTGATGCTCGATCTCCATGTGGCATTCGTCACGTTGTGGTTGGCTTTCAATTCTGGGATGAATAAATTGATAGCGTTATTGTTTCCACCGAGATTGTAGATGGTGGGGTGGTCCAGCACCACCGCCGCAATGTCCTCAATGGGCACCGTCACGTCCGGTTCGCTGTCCCGCCGGATCACCAGCTGCTCCAGCTTGGTCGATAAATAGGCCGGGTTGCCGAAGTGCAGGGTGCGCTTAATCATGGGCGGGCGTAATTCTACCTGTAGGATCGATGCTGACCTTTAGCCCCCGCAAGGTTGAGATACTCTTGCGCAGCACCCCCGGTTCGTTACCCTCCTCATCTTTCAAAATGGCCACCGTATGCTGCCGTAGGATGATTATCCCATTGGCATCAAACTTCTGCACCCGGTAGAGTTGTCCCGTCGCCGCCTCGGCCAGGTCGGGGCGGCCCCAATCCAGGTCATCCTCCTCAACATCTACGAGCACCATGTCGTTGCGCACTAAAATCATTAGGAAGGTGAACCCTTCCGACGGGGTTTTGTCGATAAGGGGCTGGCCCAGCCGCTGGCGGGTCGCCACCTCCAACAGTGATACCACATTTCCTTCCTGTTTGCCACGGGCGTCCTGAAAGATAACCACATGGTGGTTATTCCCCGGCTCCACCCACAGGTTCCGCCTCGGATAGAGTTGCCGCATGGTGTTGGAAGTCACCGCCACCCGCGCCGATTTGATGGGATAGGGTGCACCCTCTAAAGGGAGCGGATCTTTAAAAACCCCCTTTGGCAGTGTGAATTTCCCCACGATGTCCGTGACCCCGAATTCGGCTAAACGGTCCTCTACAGCCCGTTGCACCCCCCGATCCACAATGTGGCCGATCATGTGAGGTTTAAGGGCTTCCAGGGATTTGCGCATAACGAAGGACTTGTTTCCATTCGGGAGCGTAATCTCCCCGTAGTTGGTCTCCTCGTGCAGTTTACCCCGTGGGCGATTCTTAATGCGGTGGGATACCAGGATAGCGTTGATGGATGACATGGAATCTTCATAGAAAGTATCCCAGGGTTTGGGAAACTTTTCCCGGTTGGCCTCCCGATGGTATTCGTTGTACAGGCTTAGCCGGTGCACATGGCTCCGGGTGGTGCAGGCCACCACCAGGGCATCCACGGCGTGATGGCGATGGTCATCCCGGTTCTTGACATCAATCTCCTTGGACAGGATTTTATGCAGGCCCCAGAACCCGCGCAGCCGCGCCGTGGCCCGGCCGGGCGATGCCTCTACATTGTCGCAGATGCTTTCCAAATAGGCCTTGGCCTCCCTGCTGAAATAGGCCGTATCCACCAGTTGCCGGTTGACAAATTCGCCCTCCAGCTCTTTCTGGGTAAATTTCCTATGCTTAAGCGGCATGGCCTTTTTCACACGCGCCAGTATTGCTTGGTAACGCTCGTCGTCATGGCTGTACGCCTCGTAAGGTGTGCGCTCTCCCTTCGCACGGTTCTCGGGCTCCCAACAGATGGTTTTGTTGGCCATTGAGTTGTTCCCGCTCCGGCTATAAGGCAGTATATGCTCAATCTCGAAGTCGCCGCTATAGAGGCCGGGTAAGGATATTTCCCTTCCGGTGTAGGGGCAAACCTTTTTGCACTCCTCCCATAAAATGTATTTCTGAACATCTTCCCTGGAGGGGCTTGAAAACCCCAATTCTTCCCGCAGCTCTTCCCTGATGCGGTCGGCCTTTTCTCCCGTTGCCTTAATATCCTTTGTAATTTGTTGCCGCAATTTTTTCGGTAATTTCAAGTCCCGAGCCAGCTCCACCCGGATGCGGTCAGGTTTCCCATAGGTTTCGAGAATGGCGTTGACCACCCGGCGCAGCTCGTACATGGCCTGCTGCACCAGTGGATTGCGTAGTTTCTCCGGTTCGGGCAAGTGGGATGCTCCCGTGGGATACTTGGAAATACGGCTATGGTGGTACCCTGCCGATTTCGCCGCGTCGCTATACACCTGCCCCGCATCCAGGTAGGGTATTATCTTGGTCATGGCCTTATGGCTCAAACTGCCGTAACCCGGTTCCAGGCTGATCTTCAGCAGTTTTTTGACCTGCTCAGCTCCCAGGCCCCACCGGTTTTTAGCATAGGTTGCCAGCCACTCGGGGTCATCGGCGAAATGAAGTGTGTGCCATATCTTGTGGCCTTCGCTATCGGTTTTCTCAGCCCATTGCTTTTTACCAAAAACTTTCACCAGTTCGCTACAGGTTCGGTTCCCCTTTAGCTTTTTCTGGTCCTCCAGATTGAAGTGGGCATCGAGGGACAGGTTGCATATCTTGTTTAATCTCTTCTTGATATCATCAAAGGAGGCGTCTTTACGCCCCTCAAGATAATGAATCAATTCCGTCCGCTCCTCCGGTGTGAGCGGCTCGCTGATACGCCTGTCCTCCGTTACCGTAAGCCTGGTCACCTGCTCCAGAATACGATAGGTCTGGAAGGTTGGCGAGCTGGCCGGCGCCCGCCGTTTGCTGGGCTCCAGTGTGCAGTAACCGATTGTGTGTTTCTGCGATTTGAGGGGGCGCTGGTAGAAAATAATGTCACGTATGTCTTCCTTCAGTCCGACTGTCAGTGCGCTAGGCCAGTGCCGGGCCTGCACGATCCAGAGCTGGTCGAACTCATCGGTATACATTTGCCGCAGGGTGTAGCGGTTGCGCCGCTGCTCTTGGTGCGGGTCCAACCGGGCAAGGAATTCCCCAAGGGTGCGGGAGCCGCTTGCTTCTATAGCCTCGGCTGTGGCCGTGATGCCGGTCTTTCCCCCGGTACCTTTGAAGATTTTACTATCCTCGCTTGTATCAGTCTTGCGGTTCGATTTGAACCCGCGTCGCTGATTGAGGTGATACAATGCCCGCCCGAACTCGTGGAGGGATAACTTTTCATTCAGCCCGCGCTGACGAACCTCGTACGGATCAATCTTGAAAAAGGAGTCTTGGCCCTTCCGCGGATCAGGCATGAGTCCTGCCCGTATTAAAATCTCTTTCAACTGGTTTCGTCGCTGCCGATACCGAGCGGTATTTACCCTAGCTCCCCGCGCGTCCCTGCGCTGCTTATTCCAGGGTTCTTCTCTATCCCCCTCATTGAGATGCGCGACACCTTCCTGAAAAATCCTTACGCCGCTGGCGATGATTGTATGCGTTTTATCGTCAATGAGTGCCCACCCTATGGAATTGGGCCCCAGGTCCAAGCCTAATGTCCTTGCCATGATTGCCTCCTGGTTTTAATTAGTTCTTAATTGCAGTAAATAAAGCTTGCAAAGAATATACATTACGATTACATTCAACGGTACTCTTTTCCCAGAGAGAGTAACCACAATAAGGTCTATGATCGTCAGATCGTAGACCGCAGATGAATGTAATCCCCCCCGGCTCGTTTTCGGGGGGTTTTTCTTTTATTCGGGAGCTGAAACCGCCGTACAAAATACGGTCGGGACAGGAGGTTCCCAAGAAAACGCGGCCCTTAGGTTTCTGTTCCAGTAAATTCAGCGCCATGTCGCGCTGCCATCATGTGACCATTGGATTGTTACTGGCGGGACAGGCTGCCCTGGCAGCCCCTGACACCGTGGAACAGCTGCAATTGCCACTCTCATCCCCGGACGCGCGAGTGCGGATTGAGGCCGGCCGGGAATTTTCCCTCAGCTCCGCCAACGCCACAATTTGGTTGGAAGGCCGCCGGCTGGACATCTTCCGCTTTATCATCTCCGCCGCCGATACCGGCCGGGTGATAGCCCGGCTTACGGCCCCGGTGTGGGAACCTGTGGCTGGGGCCGAGACGCCCCCTGCTCTCCCGCCCTCGATCAGGCTTCATTCACCGCAGGTTTGGGGCACTACCCGGGTGGTATTGCTGGACGTGAACCCCTGGCGGGTGGTGGGCGGCGGACTGCAGGTGCTCCGGGGTGGCGTGCTGGAAGTGAGTATCCGCCATCGGCCGGTGGACGCGGTGCGCGACAAACGCACCGCCAGGGGGCCAAGCCAGGTAGCCAATCGTTTCCTGGTCCCGGCCCCCCGAGCCAGACCCGGGCCTCCCCGTGGCCGGGACGGCCAGGGCCTGCGCAAGAGTGCAACTGCTCTCCCCACCGCCGGCAGCTGGCTGAAAATTCCTATCACCAGGGATGGGCTGTATCGCCTGACCGGGGCCTATCTCTCCAACACCGGACTGGACATAGCCGCCATCGATCCCCCCTCGCTCAGACTGTTCGCCCCCGTGAACCTGGGGCGGACGCTGCCGGATCAGGTAGGCGCCCCCCGCCAGGAAAACCTGGTGGAAGTACCCCGGCAGGTGCGGGATGGCAACGACGGCAGTCTGGAGGCGGGGGACGACCTGGTCTTCTACGCCCAGGGGCCCCGCGGGGTGGACCTGTCAGCTGGAAATTTGGTGTATACCCAAAATCCATATACCGATACCGCCTTCGTCTGGCTGTACGTGCCGGACTCCGGTGGCGATACCTCCGGTCTCTCCCTGGACGCCGGGTATAAATTTGCTGATAATGATGATATAATCTCTCATGGTCGCGCCCTTTATCGCCACGAAGTGGATATCTTTAACGGCTTCGAGTCCGGGCCGGTATGGCACCAGGCAGCGCTAAAGCCCGAAGCCCCTTTTACCATATTGATGGACACTCCCGGCCTGCGTGAATCCGATACGACTTACTTGCGGCTGCGGGTGCGCGGGGGTTCAATAACTTCCGGTATAGTCCGTCACCGGTTGCAGGTGACCTTTAACGAAATGTCGCCGTGGCGGTCCAGCAGCTGGTCGGCATACGGCGATCAATTCTTTTCCCTGCCCGAAGACCAGACCAGCGCCTTTGCCCGCAGCGGACAAAACATCCTGATACTTGCCAATACATCTACCAATCCGCAGGATGAAATCTGGATTGACTGGGCCGAACTGGAATACGGGCTGGACCTGGGGGCGGTGGATGACCGGCTGGCCTTCCTGATCCCGGCGGTGGCGGGAGCGGTCAATATCGCCCTGAGTGATTTCAGCGGCCCGCCGTTGGTCGTGGATATCACCGACCCGGCCCGGCCCGAACTGTTGCCCGCCAAGGCCGTGGCCGGCGGCTGGCAGTTCACCCCCATCGATCTGATCGGGCCTCGCCGCTATCTTGCTGGTGGGGAAAACGGTCTGCTGTCACCGGGGGTCCCCACGTTGCACACCAACCTGAGCTTCACCGACCTGCGCACCCCCGATCATAAAGCGGATTACATTGTGATCACTCCCCGGGAGTTGCGGCCGTGGGCGACCCAGTTGGCGGCTATTCATGCCACAGAAGTCCGCGAGCAGTACCGTCTGGATACGCTGGTGGCCACCGTAGAAGAGATCTATGAGGAGTTCTCCGGGGGGGTGGCCGATCCTTACGCTATCAGGGCTTTCCTGCGCTATGCCTACGAGAGCTGGCAGGACACGCTCCCCACCCTGGTGGCCCTGTTCGGCGACGGCGACTATGACTACCGTAATATATCCGGACGGAGCAATAACCTGGTGCCCACGGTCCAGCTGGATGGTCGAAATGATATCTATTCCCGTTCAGCCGACGACCGTTTCGTCTATCTGGATCCCATCTATACGGACAACCCGTTGCCCGATATGGGCATCGGGCGCATCGCCGTGTCCACACCCGAGGCGGCCACCGCTGTGGTGGAACAGGTGCGCCAGTACATGGTCACCCCCGAGCCGGGCGCCTGGCGGCAGAGGATCGTCCTGGCGGCGGACGACCCGGCGCGGCCTAACAACAATGAACCCAATTTCATCCTGGATTCTGAGGATTTTGCCGACCTGGTACCCCCCTTTCTGCAACTCCAGAAGATCTATCTGACCGAATATACCAAGGTGCTGGACCCCTCCACCAGCACGATCATCAAGCCGGACGCCACCGCTGACCTCATCCGCCAGATCAACCAGGGCCTCACCCTGATCAATTACATCGGGCATGGGGGAGCTACCCAATGGTCGCAGGAGGCGCTGTTGAAAATGGAACGTGACCGGGTACTCCTGGAGCCCGGCCGCCGCCTGCCCGTATGGTACGCCGGTACCTGCTCCTGGGGCCGCTACGACCAGCTGGATACACCCAGCATGAGTGAGGTCATCACCGCCAGCACCGATATCGCCGGGATTGCCGTTATTTCCGCCACCCGGGCGGTTTACTCCACGAGCAACACCAAGTTCGTCACTGCACTTTTCAAACAGACCTTCCCCGATAGAAAACCGTCCTCCCGGCGTATCGGCAATATTTTCCAGTACAGCCGGGGAGTGGATCTCAGCGAGGAAGACAAATTCCACCTCTTCGGCGACCCGGCCATTATCCTGGCCTTCCCCCACTCCAGCCTGGCGATAGACCCGGTCACGTCAGATACGGTGAAGGTATTGGACCGGGTTAGTTACGGAGGCGCCACCAGCGGAAACCTGACCAACGGCCAGGCCCTGATAACAGTAGTGGACGCGCCCCGCCAGGTCGAGCGGAATTACCTAACCAAGAAGGGTTCGCCCGACACCGTTAAATATGAGTTACCCGGGGCGGTCCTGTTCCGGGGATCAGTCGCTATCATGAGTGACGGTACATTCAATGGGCGCTTCAGAGTGCCCAAAGACATCAGCTACAGTGAAAGCGCCGCGACCATCATCGCCTATGCCTGGTCAGACCGGAACGGTCCGCTGCAGGAGCAGATCGGCGCCAGCTCAAACCTGTTTATCCGGGGCTCCCGATCGGATATTACGGACGACGACGGACCGTTGATCACCGTCTATTGGGAAGGGCGTCCCCTGTATGACCAGGACGCGCTGCCGGTGGCGGCCCGCTTGGAGGTGGAACTGAAGGACCCCTTGGGGATCAACCTTACCGGTGAAGTAGGGCATGCCATTCGCGTCTGGATCGATGATGAATCCACGGCCCAGGTGATGGACCCACTCTTCAACTATGATACCGGCAGTGATACCACCGGCCGGTTCGCCTTCGATCTTGATCCCGGCCTGACCGGCAAACATGAGATCACCATCGAAGCCTGGGACAGCGCGAATAACAAAACGGTAACTACCATCGTTCTCTACCTGACACTGTCCGAGCAGTTGGATGTGGCCGACTTGTTTAACTTCCCCAATCCCTTCCAGGATCGAACTGAATTCGTCTATACTCTTTCGGTACCGGCACAGATCGCAATTACGGTCTATACCCTGAACGGCGTGAAGGTGGTTGAATTACATTCGCCGGGTGAACAGTCCAACGGGTTTCAGCGTCTACCGTGGAACGGCCGGGATGCCTTCGGTGACCGGATCGCCAACGGCGCCTACCTCTATCAATTCAAGGCCGAGACTTGGGACGGGGCCATTATCACCCGTTGGGGCCGATTGGCGCGGCTGCAGTGAATCTGGTCCTGGCATCCGGCTCCCCCCGGCGCAGGGACCTGCTCTCCCGCTTGGGGATTCCCTTCGAAGTTGTCCAACCCCGGATCCCGGAGGAGCTGCGACCCGATGAGGATTCCGAGGCGGCCTGCCGGCGCTTGGCAGCCGATAAGGCCGAGGCAATTTCCCGGTTACAGCCGCAGGACCTGGTGGTGGGCGCCGACACCCTGGTGGTGTTGGACAACCAGGTGCTGGGTAAGCCTGCCGATCTGGCGGCTGCCCGACGGATGCTGGAGATCCTCTCCGGCCGAACCCACCTGGTTCTGACCGCTCTTTCCCTGGTTTGCCAAGCCCGGCAGCACCGCTCCCAGCTGCTGGAAACCACCGCCGTGACGTTCCACAATCTGGACGCTGAGGATATCGCTTACTACCTGGAGGTGGAACCCCCGCTTGACAAAGCCGGCGCCTACGGCATCCAGGATTGGAGCGGGGTGTTCGTGAGCCGGATCGCCGGTTGCTACCATAATGTGATGGGGTTCCCTCTGGCGCAGTTTTACCGCCATCTGAAAGCCGCCGGGCTGCTGGCGCAGTTGCGGTCGAGAAACAACTTGTAACCCCAAACTCATACTACTTAAAATCATAATTCTAATGGATAACCAAGAACCCTTTTTCCACGACCTGAAACAACTGCGGGTGGCCCAGGGCATCACCCTGGAGGACATCTCATCCAAGACCCGCATAAACCAGCGCTTCCTGGAGGCCTTGGAAGCGGGTGAACTCACCATCCTGCCCCATACCTATATCCGGCTGTTTCTACGGAGTTACTGTCAGGAGATCGGATCCAACTTTGAGGAGGTGGCCCAGCAGTTGGAGACTTACCTGGGTAAAACGGTCACCATCCCCACCCAAACGGACGGTGAACAAGAAACCGGCGTGAGCCCCAAGAAACAGGTCAGTGAATCCGACTTGGATCGTTCTCCGGCCACTTTGCGGCGTGATTTTATTACCGGGGCGGTGATCTTCGTCTCCCTGGTGGTCATTACCGTTTTTGCCCGCCGGGCCTATCTGGACCCGGTCGAAGACCAGCCGGCACAGCCCGCTCCCACCCGCACGGAGACACCGGTGCCGCGGCCGGAACGATCCGTGGCCGAACCGGCCGCACCCGAATCCCCACCGACCCGTAGCTTGACCGTGGCCCCCAACACCAGGCCGGTAGTACCGGTGGAATCCACTTTGGAACTGGAGGACCGGCTGTTCTCCCAGGACCGGCTGGTGGCCCACCTGCTGGAACGGGTACTCCTTACGCCCCCGGTGCGACTGACTTTGATGGCCCGTGACAATATTGTCCTGCAACCTTACTCCAGCGGGAAAGGCGCCACCGCCTTCAATCTCACCGTGGCCGAGGCCCGCCAGTGGACCATCAAAGAGGAACTGGTTCTGCGCACCCCCTCCATCCACCTGCTGCGGGGAGACCTGAACGGAGTGCCCATCGATTTCGGTGAAGCCACCGGCCTGGGGATGCTGCGGGTCACGCCCAGCGGAGTATACGAAGTCTCCGGTTACGCTGCGCCGGAGTAGCCCCCCTCCCTCCACTTTTACCCCCGGCTATTCCAGCCCGCCGCCAATTTTGCGGACCGCTCCGGCCGCCCACCCGTCGGCGCCGTCATAGGCAGGCAACTACCACCATTGTACCTTCATCGGCTGGGTACAGCCCCAAAGTTCCCACTGCCTCAATTTTTCTTGACATTGCCGAGTAAATGACCTATGTTTGTGGGTAGAAGTGGGTTATATTCCCTAAATTACAGTTACTTTATTGACGGACTCATTCGTCCCCGGACATGCAGGGGTAGGCAGTTTTGGATACAACCGGAAATTCATTTACAGGTAGTTACAGCTATACACTGGACGCCAAGGGGCGGGTAAATATCCCCTCCAAAATGCGCCGGGCACTGGGTCCGGCCAACGACGGCACTTTTGTGGCCACCCGCAGTGGCGATCCCTGTATCGTGCTATATCCTATCCAGGTGTGGAAAGACAAACTGGAGGATAAACTGCTGCGGCTGAACAAGGGCAGTGCCCTAAACCGCCACTTCGCCCGCAACCTGCTTAGGCATGCCGAGACATTGCAGTATGACAGCCAGGGCCGGGTGCCGCTGCCCGCCGGTCTGGTAAAATTTGCTCAAATCGAGAAAGAGGTTGAGATCGTGGGAATGATCGACCGGATAGAGATCTGGTCTCCCGGACGGCTGGCCGAAATCGAGGCCCGGTTCGCCGATCACGATGAGGAGTTGGAAGCAATCGCCCGTGAAATCGATCTATGATTCATAATGAACTCGGGCCCTGCCCTCGGAGCCGGTCCGCATTTGCCGGTGATGGTGGCGGAGGTGCTCACCCAGTTGGTGACCACCCCGACGGGGCTGTACGTGGACGGCACTCTGGGCGGAGGTGGTCATGCCTCGGCCCTGCTCTCCCGGCTGACGATGGACGGTCGGGTGCTGGGAGTCGACCTTGACCCCGGGGCACTGGACGCAGCCCGGCGGACACTGGCCGGGGCCGGCGAAAGAATCAGCTTGCGCCAGGGGTCTTTCACCCAAGTGCCCGCTTTCCTGGAGGAACTGGGAGTGACCACCTGCCAGGGAGTGCTGCTCGACTTGGGGATCTCCACGCTAACCCTTGAAAGCAGTGGACGCGGCTTCAGCTTCCAACGCGAGGAACCGCTGGACATGCGCTTCGACCCTGATCATGGACGGCCACTGTCCCAGGTCCTACCGCGGCTCAGCCAGTCCCAGCTGGCCGGCATAATTTATCGCTACGGGGAAGAGCGCCGCTCCCGCGCCCTCGCCCGGGCGATTCACGGGGCTGCCGAGGCCGGCCGATTGGTCACTTCCGGTGACCTGGCCGCGGCAGTTCGCTCAGTAGTCAAAGGTCAGCCGGTCAAGACCCTGGCACGGGTCTTCCAGGCCCTGAGGATTTATATCAACGGCGAGCTCGACAATTTGCAGGCCGCCCTGGAGTCCCTGCCGCAGATACTGGAGGCCGGACGCCGGGTGGCGGTCATCTCTTATCATTCTCTTGAGGACCGGTTGGTCAAGCACTTTTTCATCCGGGAGTCGAAGGCCTGCCTCTGCCCCCCCCAAATACCCTCCTGTCAATGTAATCACCAGGCCACACTGAAGGTGGTCTCGCGCAAGCCAATCACCCCCTCCGCCGAAGAGCAGGCCTTTAACCCCCGGTCACGGTCAGCTAAACTACGCGTGGCGGAGCGCCTGTAATGGCGGGCTCCAGACGGCGCGCACGTTCCTCCGGCAGTCGCCCGGCGAGACCGATGTCGGGTCCGTCTTTGCCGGTGTTCTTTTTCTGGACCTTCTTCCTGGTAAGCACAGCCATCGCCTATCTGTGGATTTACAACCAGACCGATGTGGTGGCCGCCCGGTTGGCGGAAGCCCGGCAAGCCCTGGCGGTGCTGGAGAATGAAAACCGTGAGCTCCAGGCCTCCATTGACAACCTGGCCCGTATGGACCGCATCACCCGCATAGCACGCACGCAGCTGCAAATGCACTTGCCGGCGGCCGAGTCGCTGATCGTTTACCTACCCGAGATTCCCCAATGACACGGCTGTTCGCCCAGTATCAGCCCAGAATCACGCTGGTCAACGGGGCGATAACCGTTTTATTCCTGAGCATCGTTGCCAAGCTGTTCTTCATCCAGGTCCTGCGCCATGAGGACTACCGTCTCCGGGCCGACCGTCAAAGCACCGCGCTGGAGACTCTGCCGGCCATCCGGGGAGAGATTCTGGCCCGGGGCGGCGAATCGTTCACTACCAATACTATTCATTATTCCTTCGCCGTGGACCCCCAGGTACTGGAGGGAGCCGATTCGCTGGCCTACCTGTTTGCCCAAATTTTTAACCGTCCGGCGGACCGCTACCTGGGCTTGATGAACAGCGACCGGTCTTTCGCCTGGCTGGAACGCAATGTTCCCTCCTGGAAATCCAGGCCTCTGCTGGAATTGGATTTCCCGGGACTGATTGTCCGCCCCGAGGTCCGGCGGCGTTATCCCTATGCCCGCCTGGCTGCGCCGGTGATCGGCTTCACCGATGTGGACAACCGGGGCATCGTCGGCATCGAGTTGGAGTATGAAACGAGTCTCGGGGGCCGTGACGGCCGCCAGGTCCAGCGCTTCAATGCCAAAGGCGACCCACTGCATCGCCATCGGCCTGAGTGGACCCCACCGGTAAACGGCGCTCATGTCCGGCTTACCATTGATATCGATTATCAATCCATCTTCGAAGAAGAACTGGAGCGGGCCTACGAACGGCTGCATCCCGTCGGTCTCCAGGGGGTGCTGCTGGACCCCCACAGCGGCGATATTCTGGCCCTGGCCCAGTATCCCGGTTTCGACCCCAATCGGGCCTGGGAAAGCCCGCTGGCCAACCAGCGGCTCAAGCCGGTGAACGATATGTACGAACCGGGCTCCACCTTGAAAGTGGTCACGGCGGTAGCCTCACTGGAGGAAGGCCTTTATACCACGGATGATCTGATCGACTGCGAAAATGGGGAATTCCAGTACGGTGAATTGCTGATCAGCGATACCCACCCCCGGGCCGAACTGACTTTGGCCGGGATCATGGCTCACTCCAGTAACATCGGCATCATCAAGATCGCCGAGCAGCTGGGTGCTGACCGGTTATACCGGTATTTTACGCGCTTTGGCCTGGGAGCACGGACCGGTGTGGGCTGGCAGGGTGAATCTCCGGGCCTGTTACGGGAACCGGACGCCTGGAGCGATATCTCAACCGGGGAACTGGCCATGGGGCAGGAGATCGGCGTAACCACTTTGCAGCTGGCGCTGATTTATGCCGCCATCGCCAATGGGGGCCTACTGCTCCGTCCCCGGCTGGTGTACAGCGTGCCGGCGGACGCCTCTAAAGAACCATCGCAGACCCAACCTCAGGTGATTCGCCGGGTGGCCTCCCGGCAAACCATGCGCCGCATGCGGGAGATCCTTTTTTATTCCGTGGAGCAAGGCACCGGCAGCACGGCCCGCATCGCCGGTTACCAGATAGCCGGCAAGACCGGGACGGCGCAGAAATTCATCGACGGGCGCTATTCCGAACGGAAGTTCATGCCCACTTTCGCCGCCATGATACCGGCGGACAACCCGCGACTGGTGTGCGTGGTGGCGGTGGACAGCCCCCAGTACGGCCAGCATTTCGGCAGCGAGGCGGCGGCCCCCATCGTACGCAACATCTTCCAACGGATCCTCCACCTGGATAACGACTTTTACGTCCCACCGCCGGCTGTGGCCGAACAACGCCCGCACCCGATACTGCTGGCCACTGCCGGAGTCTTGCCCACCGCTCCGCCGCCCGGGCAAGTCCCCGACTTCCAGGGCTACAGTCTGCGAAGAGCGTTGCGGCTGGCTCGCCAGGCGAATGTCCGGGTGCAGTTGGAAGGCTCGGGGCGGGTGGTGCGCCAGTCGGTCCCGGCCGGTGCCCGGGTGGACGCGGCTACCCTTTGCCGGTTGACCTTGGCGGAGGAGGGCCACTAGCCGTGATTACCCTGACCCGCCTGCTCCAGGGTGTCGCGCTCCGGCGCCCGGCCCCCGAAATTTCCGTGACCGGACTGACCCACGACTCCCGCCTGGTCCGGCCGGGTGATCTGTTCGTGGCCCTCCCGGGGATCAATTCCAACGGTACAACTTTCGCCCAGCAGGCGGTGGCCGCCGGGGCGGCTGCCGTGGTTGGACCGGCGCCCGATCCGGGCACACTGCCACACTACCTGGAAGTCGAATGCCCCCGGGAGGCTCTGTCACGCATCGCGGCCAACTATTACCAGCATCCCAGCCGGAAATTGACGGTGGTTGGCATCACCGGCACCAATGGAAAAACCACAACGGCCTATCTGGTGACCGCTATTCTCAACGCCCATAATTTTCGGGCGGCGGTCATGGGGACCTTGGGTTTGCGCTGGGCCGGTTCCTGGAAGCCCACCGGCTTCACCACACCCGAAGCGGACCAGCTGCAAAGGGTCCTGGCGAACCTGGTGCAGGAGGATGTCACCGCCCTGGCTATGGAAGTATCCTCCCACGGGCTGCAGCAGCACCGGGTGGACGACGTGGACTTCGATGTAGCCGTTTTCACCAACCTTACCCCCGAGCACCTGGATTTCCACCAGGATATGGAACATTACCTGGCGGCTAAATTGAAACTTTTTGCACTTTTAGCTGCGGATCGCATGGCCATCGTCAACCTCGACGATCCCCACGCCTCGGATTTCATCCAGGCCGCCCCGGGGCGAACCTTGACCTACAGTCTGGGATCGGAAGCCGATGTCGGGGTCAGCGAGATGGGGCTCGGTCTGCAAACCACCATTGCCAACCTCACCTGGCAGGGTGAGACCATCGCCATCGAAAGCAGCCTGGTGGGCGCCTATAACCTGGAAAATCTGCTGGCTGCTGTTACTATCGGCCTGGCGCTGGAGCTGCCGGTGGCGGCTATCCAGGACGGCATCCGGGCGGTGGGGGTGGTGCCGGGCCGGCTGGAGCGCCTGCCTTCCGAGATACCCGGTAATGTCTTTATAGATTACGCCCATACCCCCGACGCCTATGAAAAGGTGCTGGGTACCTTGCGGCAATTGGCGCCCAAGGATAGCCGGATCACCACCCTGTTCGGGTGCGGCGGCGACCGGGACCGCAGTAAGCGGCCCATCATGGCGGCCCTGGCCGAACGGTACTCCGATCAGCTGGTCATCACTTCCGACAACCCCCGCACCGAGGACCTGGCGAGCATCAACGCCGATATACTCTCCGGTTTGAAGGCCCATAAACATGTGGTCATCGAGGATCGCCGGGCGGCCTTACTGCACGCCCTGTCCCAAATGTCGCAGGCTAGTATTCTGATAATCCTGGGCAAGGGCCGCGAGAATTATGAGATCATCGGGACAGAGAAGGTCCCTCACGACGACGTGGAAATTGTGGAGAGCTACCGGGCGTGAGGATCGAGCTGGCCGCAGCGGAGTCCTTCCGGCAGGTGCTGGCCGAGCACCTGGGACGCAGTGACATGCCGGCCATTTCCGGCATCACCATCGACTCCCGGCTGGTGCAACCGGGCGACCTGTTCGTACCCATTGTGGGCCGCCGCGTGGACGGCCATGACCTGGCAGGCGCCGCTGTCCGGAGCGGGGCCGTGGCCGTCATGGTGGAGCGGGAAATTGAGCCCCTTCGGGGTGCTGTGGTCATTCCGGTGGCATCCAACATAAAGGAGTTGGGCCAGCTGGCTCGGATTTGGCGTTCCAAGTACGAACTGCCTTTGGTGGCCATCACCGGTTCCAATGGCAAGACCACCACCAAGAACCTGGTCGTGGAGGTGCTGGCCCGCCAGCACGCGGTGCTGGGCACCGACCGCAGCTACAACGGTACTATCGGCCTGCCCTTGACCCTTTTGCGCACCGGCCCCGACACGGAAATAATCGTAGTGGAACTGGGATCGAATCAGCCCGGTGAAATCGCCTATCTGGCGGACATCGCCCGGCCACAGATCGGTCTGATCACCAATATCAGCGAAACCCACCTGCAGTTTTTCCATACCATGGCCGGGGTGGCCGATGAGAAATGCGCCCTCTTCCAGGCCCTGCCGGCTGACGGCGTAGCCCTGGTCAACCGGGACGATCCCCGGGTGGCTGCCATGGAAACCCCCGCTCGCCGGATAACCTATAGCCTATCGCAGCCGGCGGACGTCCGGGGCCGCTACCGGGAGTCGCTGCAGGGGGGCGATCTGAGCATTGACCACCTGCCGAAAATCCGGATGTCACAACCCGGTCTACACCTGGCCCAGAACGTCTTGGCGGCAGTCGCTGTGGGCCTGGAATTGGGGGTGGCGCCACCACAGATCAAGGAGGCCATCGAGGGCTTCAGCATCCCCTCCGGCCGCGGGGAGGTCATCTGGCACGATGGCGTTACAGTCATCGACGATTCCTACAACGCCAACCTGGCTTCCACTCTGGCGGGATTGCAAACCTTGATGCGGTTGCCCGCCAAAGGACGGCGCATCGTGGTCTTCGGCGATATGTTGGAGCTGGGCCCGATTTCGGAAGAGCACCACCGCCAGGTAGGGCTATCCGCGGTGGAGCACGGCGTGGATGAATTATTTTGCTACGGCCCCGAATCGAGGGCTGCTTTCTCCGCCGCCCATTCGGCCGGGATCGCCGTGCACCACTACACCGATAAAGGGGAGTTGAGCGCTGCCCTGGGCCGGATCGTAACCGCCGGAGACGTGGTGTATATCAAAGGCAGCCGGGGGATGGCCATGGAAACAATCATCGACGAAGTATTCAGCGGGTAGCATGCTCTATCACTTCCTATTGCCTTTGCGGGATTGGTTCTCAGGGTTCAACCTGCTGAGGTATATCACCTTCCGGGGCGCGGCGGCGGCGGTGCTGGCGTTGATCCTCACATTCTGGGTGGCCCCGGCACTGATCGCCTGGTTCACCCGCATGCAGATCGGGGAGGACATCCGCACGGCGGGCCCCGTCGCCCACAAAACCAAAAAAGGCACCCCCACCATGGGCGGGGTGATCATCCTGCTGGCCGTCTTGGTACCCACCCTGCTCCTGGCCCGTTTGGACCAGCCTTACGTGCTGATGGCCCTGCTGGCACTGCTCTGGATGGGGCTGATCGGGCTGTGGGACGACTATCTCAAGGACTTCCGCAAATACCCCGGTGGGCTGATCGCCCGCTACAAACTGGCCGGACAGGTCAGC
>SDBU01004902.1_pt1 | contig 16219 bp, 20 predicted proteins | sample 2277071 | NCBI WGS metagenome assembly SDBU01 (sample SAMN10397929, study PRJNA504765) | marine sediment metagenome | isolation source: marine sediment core GS08_GC12, 126 cmbsf | place: Arctic Ocean: Gakkel Ridge, Loki's castle | collected 2008
TATAGTCTGTGCCCACTGGGGTGGTGGCCTACCCTTCTATGCTTTAATGCCTGAAGTAAAACAGGCTATGAACAATGTCTTTTTTGATACCGCAGCTTCACCCTTTCTGTATAGTCCTCAGATTTATAAGCAGGTTATCCAGCTTGTTGGTGCTGAAAAGATTCTCTTCGGCAGTGACTATCCTTTGCTGGCACAGAGCCGATTGCTAGAGGAGATTAGGTCTCTGGATTTGCCTGAGGCAACAAGGGACTTGATTCTATCGGGTAATGCCCAGAGGCTGCTGGGTATTAAGGGCAAATAAGGCTTGAGCTATGGAACAAGTTCGCTCTTTTATTGCTATTGAGCTACCCGATGAGTTAAAGCAAGGGCTTACTCAGCTTGAGGCTCGGCTGAAAATGGGTAAGCAACCTTGGGTGAAATGGGCTGACCCATATAGTATTCACCTGACACTAAAATTCCTGGGTAATATTGCTGTAGATAGGATTAGTGAAATAACCAGGGCGATGGAGGAGGCTGTTCAGGGAGTCTCTCCCTTCCACTTAGAAGCTAAAGACCTGGGAGTTTTCCCCAATTTGAGGCGAGTTCAGGTAATATGGGTGGGGGTAAGCGGGGAGGTAGATAAGCTTAACCAGCTTCAACAACACATTGAATCTAAATTGGCTCGCCTGGGCTTTACTCCTGAGTCACGACCATTTACACCCCATTTGACCCTGGCTCGCCTTCGCGACCGAGCATCATTAGATGAACGGCAAAGATTGGGGCAGCTTATAGCCAGCACCAGGTTTGAGGCAGCTTATGCCATTAAGGTAGATGCCATCAACCTGATGAGGAGCCAGCTAACCAGAGAAGGCGCTATTTATAGTCGAATTGGCTCAGTTGAGCTAAAGAAGCCCTTGTCAACCGCCACCGCTTAGTGTATACTACAGAAAACTTAATTTCGGTTGGGAGGTGGACCTCATGGAACAATTCAACAATTTCCCCAAATGCCAGAAGTGCAAGACTGGAGACCTGGTGCCCTTATCTGACTTTGGTGGTCAAGGGGCAGCTATTCACTACAAAGCTTGGGTTTGCACCAATCCTGATTGTGGCTTCAACCTGAAAATCAGGAATGGTGACGTCTATATTAATGAACCCATTATGAGCGGGGCGCTCCACACTGCCCGCTCCCGCTAAAATATTCAGTGTTTACCCGGAAGCTCTAGATTATAGTGGTGAATGTCCTTCCTCGGTTAGCTAAACTCAAAGGGAGAGCACTTGACCTTTTATTCCCACAATGGTGTGTGGGTTGTGGTAAGGGGGGTGATTTTATTTGCCACTCCTGCCGCCGCTCGCTACCTCGGATTATGCCTCCGCTTTGCCCCAGGTGTGGTAGACCCCAATCCAGCGGCATACTTTGCCCCAGCTGTGTTAGCTGGCGGGCAGAGATAGATGGCATTCGTTCCCCATTTCGATTTGACGGAGTTTCCTTATAGCGAATAGGTATAGCTCCCTCAATTGTTATACCCTCACTAGCTAGGTTCACTCGGATACTCAGCGCTTCTAGGGCTAGACGCTTCGCTTCAAGGGATAAGCCGACAAGGTTAGCCTTCACCAGTTTAACAGCTTCACTAATACTATCTGCATCAACTTGAGCTTGTTTGGCTGATTCTATCCTTGCCTTGACTTCTACCTCACGCTGCTTAAGCCCCTCACGGTCACGGTTTACCCTATCATTCTCTTTGATAATAGTCTCCTCTGGAAATCCCTTGAGAGCCCACTGAAGTAGTTGCTGCTGTTCTTTATCCAGTTCAATCAGCCTAGCTTCTATCATAGCTAATTCCTCTAGCTGGGAATCAGCCTTGCTTGCCTCTGCCCTTAATGCTTCAATCCCTGCCAGAATCACATTAGAATTGGAAAGCGCAGCTTCTACCTCTCGCCAGATTAAATTCTCAAGGTATTCTGCCTTCCAACTGTGATTAGGGCAAGGGCTGGGGTTTATCTTAAAGCTACTGCTACACCGGTAATACTGGTATTCCTTGATTCCCTCTCTAGTCTGATAGCGCTTAAGTGCCCCCTGGTAACGCCTACCGCAATACTGGCAAAACAAATAGCCTCGTAGGAGATACTCACGCTTGACATTCCTTAATGCTAGTTCTCTATTTCGCTTCAATCTTGCTTGAGCATTGTCAAAAGTCGCTTGGTCAATAATGGCTGGCGTTGTCTTAACCTGTGCCCCGCAATAAGCAGAATTGGTCAACATCTTATAGACTGTCGCCCTAGCCCAAGTAGGATTACCTGTTGGTGATGGTATGCCTAAATCCCTGAGCCTGTAAATCACTCTGTCCAATGGCAGATTCTCACTGGTAAACCAATCAAATATATCCCTAACTACCTTCGCTTGTTCCCCATTAACCCGCCTTATACCCTCACCTTCCCCACGTCCAGGGATGTAGTAATATCCCCAAAGGTAACTAGCTCTCCCATTCGCCAGCTTGCCCGAAGCAATTCGTGCTTTTCGTCCCCTTGAAGTCCTTTCCTTTATTTTGTCTGCTTCCCTCTTGGAAGCCCAACCACGAACGTAGCTGAGGAGTTCTCCGATTGCCCCATGCTCAATTGGCTCAGTTACACACAAGAGTTCCACATTTGCTCTCTGGCAATCACGGATTAGGGTTACAAAATCATAGCCGTCTCGGCTAAACCGGTCGCCATCATAGATTATGACAGCCTGAATTTCCCCCGAGTTAAGCCAACCCCTGAGCCGAGTAAGGTCTGGCCTATCAAGCGTAAGTCCTGAATACACTTCTTGTATAATATGCTGTTTCCCGACCTCATAACTCTTTTCCTGCGCCATCTTTTTGCAAGCCTCTAGCTGACTTTGGAGAGATGTCCCTTCCCGCTCTTGGTCTTCTGTTGAAACCCGACAGTAGATTGCAGCTTTCATTGCTTCACCCCCTTTCTTCTGCCTTCTCGGTCTTGGTCAATTGAGTTAGTTGTTTCAATGCTAAAGGCGATGGTTGGCTTTTGCCACTTTCCCACCGCCGCACTGTGTAGGGGGCTACTCCCAGCAAAGCAGCAAATTTGTCCTGCGATAGTCCTAACCGCTCCCTTAGTTCTTTTACATTCATACACATATGTTAGCACATCTTTTAGGTATTGTCAAGCCCTATCAAATTAGTTTCCCTTTTATTTCTAATAGAGTAGGGAATAGTAAACGGGTATTTAAGTAAACGGGTAACTAGGGCTGTAAGCGGGTATGTAAGCCGTATTTCACCATCAGATAGCCGTTTACCGTCCCCCATACCCCCCTTTTGTATCTGGCTAAAAATCTTCACCGTTTACGCCTCATCTCCGAAAAATTCGTCAACTGGCTCAAAAAGCAATGTCTCATCATTAAACCTCAGCGGTAGTGGTATCGGTTCGGCAGGGGCATCTTTTATTTTTACAAAGTGTAGGTTCTTAAGGCTTGTATTCGTGGTGAACTTGCCAAAGTTTCCCCTTTCCTGCTTGCCTCTCTCAAGTAGCAATACGCTAGTCGCACTCTCAACATATTCCGATGCTCCTTTTATCTCAAAAAGCAGGTCTTCTGGTTGAACTTTTATGCGTTTATCGGGCTTTCGGATATGATGTGAGCCGATAACTACAACACCCGTTTTGTTTTGAACTATCCGCAGATTCTCAATAAAGGTGCTAACATCTTTGGGGTGGGTGTAGTCCCCTGGCACTAGTGGCCTCAATGGGTCTATACCAATTACATCTAAGCCGTCAATTTTGGCTATTAGCCAATCTATGCCTTTGCTATTTAGTCTAAAGGGCATACGATGTTCCCAAAAAATGTTATCCTCAGCACCGGGGAAGGATTGCCCTATGGTATTGAACCGCTTGAGTAGTTTTCTGCGGTCTCCCTCTAGTGATAGATAGCCCACCTTGCATTTTTTAGTCTTGCGACTCATAAAGGGCATTCCCGACGCTAGGCAATAGAGAATGTTCAATAAGAGGAATGTCTTGCCTATGCCACTTCTGCCAGTTACAAGCATATATGCTGAGTTTGAATCGGGTAACAGGTCTTGTATTAGGTCGTCAGCTTCTGGCTCATTGGCTATTGCGTCCCTCATATCTTGGAGACTTTTCATAGCGGGGATGCCGTATTTAGCTTCTAATTCCCCTTGCGTCTTATAGCCAGGGGACTTGCCAGAATCTTTTAATTCAAAGCTCCCGTCGGGTTGAGGATTATAGGCATCTTTAAGGTAGGCTATCAGGTCTTTTGTCCAGATATACCCCTTGCTTTCCTTCGTCTTGTGTTCATTAACATCATCTGCTTTGATGATAGCTGGAAGTTTAATAGTCATTGCCCACCCCCCTGATATGAAGTGCGTCTTTGTCGGCAGATGGAGCAACGCTTAGGTTCATTAAGCCCCCGGTCAGCGTAAAATCTCTGCTCGCCAGCCGTCCAAATGAACTCTTCTCCACAGATTTTGCATTGAATTATTTTATCGGTAAATCTCGGCTCGTTGCTATTGGTCGTTTCGCTGCTCATCTCTGTTCACCCTTCTCTTTTCTCTCCGCTCAAACAGAAGCATCATCAACCGCTTGAAAGACAAATTAGGTTCTTGAGTATGCTGCCAGTTAACTTCTAACTTAATCGGTCTATTTCTTTGGCTCTTACGTGTATTATTCTTAACCGTCTGTCGTTCCATTCAATCGCCCCGAAACAATCTCGCCTTTAATTCTTGGTATGCGTTATGGTAGGCCAAAGCATTAACGTTAGCTTTACCCTCTTGCCATTTAGAAATTAGTTCAGGCTTGGGGGAATCAAAAATGAAGATGCAACGCCGGGGATTCTGGCGGTCTATTTCTGAAAGGTGTGCACCACAGCAGTAGAGGTAGCTCGCTAAAGCTATATCTGAGGTAGAATAAGTTTGTGTCCCCATAACCATCTCCATCTCAGTGATTGCAATTCCACAATACCAGAGAAGGAAACGGCTGTCGTTGTAGTGGGGATGTTAGGGGATACTTGGGTATGCTTGGGTATGAAAAGGAAGGAAAGGGAACGATACTCCCTATTTAGGAGGTTTAATCTCATCGATATGAAGATTCTTTAAGTCTTCTCTTGTTATAGAATTTCTAAATTGAACGGACTGTTCTGAGACGTTAAAAAAAGCCCTTTTAATGTCCCCCTGAAAGCCTAGATTTTCTACTATCTTATGAAGGTTTTTAATTCCTGCTATATGTACTCCATCTTCAATCTGCTTCTTCGTGAACTTCTGATTTGGATGTTCATAAAGATAGGTAAAAACATTATCATTTTCGCTATCAAAGCTAGGCTTTGCTAACAGATGAACGATGTTGTGCACCGTATCGTTTAGGAAGATTTCCCTTGCTTTCGTAAAGGTTATGGAATATACGATTTCGTCTCCAGGAAGGTCTTGCTCTTCATGTCGCATACTTGCCCCCCCCCAACCTCTACTAGAGTCGACCTTCAGTATAGGACGGCTCGGAGTAATAGTAAGATGTATAGGAATCGGTGCTCTATCTGCATTCACTTCCTGGTTTGACAATGCCGCCCGCTTTCTGTTAGGGCGGTTGAAGTCTTCCCCAATAAGCGTGCCGAGACTTGGCTCCCCACTCATACCCAGTCTTCTCAATAGTTCTAAGGTGGCTTCGGTTCTACCAACTTGCTGGAGCGTCTCAACGAAACCCTTAGCATCTCGACCGATTTGCTCTATGACTGAGCCGAGTTCTGATTCTAGGGCCGTTTCAACCCAGAACCCAGCGTACCACTGGTCGAAACTGTCCAGAATTGTGACCGTAAAATGCCGTTCGTTTTTAGTCAGTTTTTCCCACGCACAGCCTTTTAAGGCGGTAATGCTAGCCAATACGCATGCAGCATCAGGAAAGTTCTCCAGCTTTATCACTTTGTCTCGGTTCTGAAGCTTCTGAAGCATCTCCCTTAGTTCTTTGGGGGCGATGTCCAGTAATCCATTGCGGTCGTTAATATTAACCGTGCGGCGCCCTACGGGTGAACTTATTCTAGTTTGTTGTATAGCAGCCACAACCCGCTCTAGTTTATCATTCCTCTCCATATTCCATATCCATTTCTTTAGCTAACTACATTATACCAGCCAAGAGTATGATTACCAAAGGGAATGCAATGGCTTAGTAGTCCAAGGGTCTAAATCATATCTGAAGGGTATCAGGACTATGGGGAAAGGTTTTGAGAAGGGATTCGGCTCTATGGTCGATTGTAGATGCCACTGTCGGCATCGAATAGTTCTCCGAGAGCTTGACGGATGAACCTTAGGTCAATCGCATAGTCTCCTGTAAGCTGGTAGTCATAAATAACAAGTAATTTAATCCCTTTAGTGGGGAGAATGTCTTCTCGCTTTCTGTCATACTTTTGCCTCTGTTCTTTACGGGTTTCTCCTGTAGCGGTAATTCTATTATCACGAAAATCAAAGCGGTTGCCGTAGTGCTGCCCTTCCCTGAATTCCAAGACTACCTTAGAAACAGGATAATAGGCATCTACAGGTAAAGTTGCTCCTTGAGGTCGTTTCAGAGTAGGATTTCCTCGCAGGAAGTCAAATCGGCAGTTCTCTTTGTATTCAATGCCACCGAGAGCAGCGCTCACTAGCTTGGCACAATAACGCTCTTGTTTTCTTGGCATGACCGGCACCTCCCCAGTGGTTTTTGTTCTCTGTTATCGGTTCGACAACCTTTGAGAAGGGATTTGGCTCTTGGCTTGGAAAGCTTACTTAAGCAGCTTCTTTACTATCTCATCCATTTGGGCAAGCTCACTACTTAGTGCTTCCCTAATCTTACCCCGTTGATACCCAATAGATTTACCCTGGTATTGATTGCGCAGGACTTCCACTTTCTTATGGTATTCCTTAGATAGCTCAGCAAGCTTCAGATGTTTATCATTTGAGGCATCAAATTTCGGTATAGGTAGTACTTCAAAAGGCCTCCTATGTATATGCCTTTCACCCCAAGTGCCCCTAGGTTGATAGGGTTTAATAACCTCATTAACGTATGCCGAATTCAAAACAGCACATAAGTAGTGTGCCTCATTTTCTAATTCGGTCTGGAACTGGTATGTAACTGACTCCGCCACAAAACCCTGAGTACTAATCCCTTCTGCCTGAAGACTTTTTGCACCATTTGTATCAATAACACAGGACGCAAGGTTAGTGCCTGAAGTATTATAAAGAACGCTATAGAAACCTGTGGGATGTTGAGCGGTCATTAGCTTCCTATAGTCTAACCGCTCGTATATGTCCATTTGAGAACCCTCTTTCCTTTTGCTATTCCAAAGAGACTCAGCCTTAGAAAACCACTCCGACGCTCCTGAACAACCCATGGTTAGAGCATCACTGCTTCCCACAATCTGGCCCTTACCCATAGCAGTTGTTAGGGGAAGCACCAACAAGCTCAGTTTCATATAACCAAAGGGGATTAGGTTTCCAGCCAAAAGAGTGGCATACAAAAATTTTGACTCCACAGCGCCTTCCAGTGTATTACCCTTCCAAGGCTCTTTAGCAACCTTATCAATGCCCGATTCAGTTACCAAGGATGGTTTGGCTTGATTTATTACTCCCAGCCCCTTAGTAACTGCTGGTTGGACAAACCACATAAAGCGGGGAACTATTGTAGCGCCCTGTTTGAAGCGGTTAAAATAATGACTCCTCATTGTCGCAGGTAGGAAAAGTTTTTCAATCGGTATTTGCCCATATTCAAAACCTAACTGTTTCTCAGCCTCTTTCCACACGGCGTTTCTAATTTCTAGTTGTCCACTTACAGTCAATCTCTTAATGTCCTTCAAATCTTTGTCAAAAGCCTTCTGAGCAACAATCACACATGAAGGAACATTAAACAAAGGCGATACATCTTCTAGGTCTATGAATTCCCTTAGCGCTAAATAGACAGGTGATGATAACTCGCTTGATATTGTCTTCTGGAATTTCTCGTGCTGCTTGGCACCGGTTACTACGCTTCTAGGCATCACGAAAGCTATGATTCCCCCAAACTCTAAATATAAGTCAGAGCTTAGGACATAGAATAAGGTTGAAGTGTCTATGTGTGTAAATAGCTTCACATCTTTGCCGTCAAGCAGTTTATAATCTAATACCAGCTTCTTGATTTGCTTTTGATAGTTAGAGTCCTTGATATAGCGGTAGGCAAGCCAGGGGGGATTACCCGCAATAAGGTAAAAGCTCTGTTTCCCAAAGAAAATAGGTCTTGAAAAGTTCTTCAGGATGTAAGCCCAAATAGTGTCTCTCCCCTCGGTAACTAGTTTCCTCATTAAGTTCAAATTTTGATTCCAGTGCCATGCCAATTTGCTAAGACCTTTGGTCTGCAAATATGCATCAAAACCTTTGGAAGCCTCATCTGGTTTCTCAGCATAGAGTCTCATTTCATCTATTACTTGGTCTAGGTCTTCGGGGCGCTCTGCTGTCTCTCTGGGAATCTCAAAGGTCTCTCCCTCTGCTACTTGAATGGAGATAGTTTCTCCCATAAGTGTGGCTTCAGTTTTAGTAACAAGGGAATCAGCCAAATATATTGGAACTATTACATTCTTGGAATACCCTGGCAATTCAGAGACCAGTGCCAAAATATAGTTTACCCTAGCAATAGTTACTGCGACGGGGTGGACATCCATTCCGACAATATTCTTCGCAGCTTCATCAACTAGAGCTGTACCTTTTAATCCACCTGCTATAAGCCTTCGGATAGCCGTAAAGAGGAAAGTTCCAGAGCCACACGCTGGGTCTAGCATACTCAGGCCTTTTTTGAAGTCGGCTTCTTTTAGAATTAATTCGGCAAGCCAATCAGGAGTATAGAATTCCCCAAGGTCGTGCCTTGTTTGTGGGTCAACAAGTCCCTGATAAAGTTCTTTAAGCAAGTCCTCATTTATTTTGCTGAGGTCATATACTGATAGATGTTGTGCTAATCCACTTAGTAGACTGTAAGTAGATTCTAATAGGCTTGGGCTCAGGACCCAGGAAAAGAAGTCACTTTCCACCACATTGAGGAATCCTTGGCTGCGAAACCGTTCGCCCGATATTATTCCAAGCAGTTCAGTTTTTGTCTTAGGCCTAACCTTAAATAGTGCTACATAAGCTATAATTTTGGCTAGAAGCGTTAGATAACTATGCCGTACGAAAAGTGCATCGCTGGCAACGCTACTGCCATACACTTTGGCAAGCAGCCTATCCCACTCATTGAACTTAACCTTAATAGAAGCATCATGTATGTTGGCTTCGAACATCTGCCTCAATATCTCGGAAGATGACACGAAGACCGGACTTCTACTACCGAATCTCTTTACGATGTCTGCGGAAGTTGGTGGTTGGTCTTTAACTGAGAACAAGAAGCTATCCAGCCATATAAATACTTCTCTAGGAGACAACTTAATGAAATCAACTTCGTCTATCTTTTCTAGGATGCCTTCCTTTAGGTTATATGTCTCAAAAAGTGTCCCATCTGTAAGAACACCAAAATAGTTTCTACCTTTTTGTAACGACTTGAGGTATTTGGTTAGTTCCTCAATGCCTTTAGCTCTTTCGTCCCCCAAATCCCTCTTAAACTCAAAGACAATATCCTTATATAAAGCATCTATTCTACCTATGAAGGTTGTGCCTTTGACATTCTTCTCTAGCTCCACTTCCACATTTGGGACATCAAAGCACTTCGTAATAAGGGCTACAAAAAGGCTCCTTCTGTAATCGTGATGAAGTTTTTTTGCCCTTGCTTCTGCGATGTTGCTCAGATAATCATTTAGCTCTTTGGCAAATTCGTCCAGATTCACCCGTATTCTCTCCAACTCCGCTTCGCTGCTGTAGTATTAACTACTTAAGTCCATTATACATCATAAATCAAACACATTACACAGGATACAAAGGAGCAGCTAGGGTATTTGTGCAGCTCTTAGAGTCTATAAACAAGGGACTGAAGCTCTGGTAAAATCGTTGATAAACAACGGGATAACAGCGGAGAAAACTAAAGAAGTCTTCCCTACACAGCAAGGGAAGAACAGGGAATCAATTAAACCTCAGAACAGGTTGGGAACAGGGTAAATAGATAGACCACAAATAAGCCTGAAGAACAGGCTAATAACAGGCTTGCTGTTAAACAGTATAATAACAGTAAGAAGTGGTGGTTGATAAACAAGCGGAGAAACACCAGATGTCCTCAAAACAGGACAATAACAGGCCCACTGAAGAACAGAGAGATAACAGTGAAAAGAGGCGGGGCAAGTGAGCTAACTGTGCGTTGATAATTATCACTGTAGGTGATATCATCGCATTTAATAAGTACAGGAGGGCGTTATGAAATTAAGCGAGGTGTATTCCGACAAAGTAGACTCGTGCGTTAGTGCAATTAATCATCTTGGATATGATGTTGCAAAGATTATTAAGAAGTATAAAGGAGAATTCTTCCCTGACGGCCCCGAAAAAAGCATCTGTTTTACACAAGTTATTAATAAGGACCTGAGTGATGAAGTGTACGATTATCTAAAGATAAAGTGTAACTTAAGCCATTTTAAGGATTCAAGACAATCTTACGAATACGGCATAGATTTAATACTTGGATGGCTGATTGAAGACGCCGTACTTGCGCTTTTGAAAGAAAAGGGTAAGAAAGCCGTCTTGTCCGGTCACGACCGATACCGGGAGTTCCTTTCTGCCCGAAAGATATCGACACAGCCAGACATAAGTGTTCAGTTTAATACTGGAGAAAGACCACTAGAGATTTTTTCTGATTGGACAAGTACATGGCGTAGTAAAAACCATGCAGACTTACGAGATAATAAGTATGCCAAGATAAAACGCGAAGGGGCTATTATGCTGGGGATTGCACCCATTACTTCAGAAGGCTTCCTAATTGATTTCTCAAACGATGAAGAAGGATTTCAGGAGAACTTTATAGCTGCATACAGAAAAATGGGATATACCTTCAAAGGTATTCGAAACATACTGAGACCGTTAGAAGAAGTCATTGCTGACTTATTATCTTTGTAGTTGGTGACCATTCTTCGTTGATGTTGCCAGCTGATTCTCTTCGTTGGTATTAAGGTTATGTCTCAGCTTTGTTAGAATTTACACTGAAATAGCTACACTCTTCAGCGACGGGACAGCTATGACACCTCGGTTTCGTTGTGCACACTAGAGCTGCGAAGTCGAGCAGTCCGTAGTTGTACTTCTTAGCAAGTCGTGAGCTTTTGGGTACTAAAGTTGCTGCAGATGACAGCACTCGTTTATCAAGGTTTGGCCGTCCTTGATAATCTAAAGCAAAAAACCTAGTTAAAACTCTGCCAATATTTGAATCTACTATGGGAACAGACTCGTCATAAGCAAAACACTGTACGGCGTACGCTATGTACGGGCCGACCCCAGGGAGCTCAATGAGTTGGTGAGCGTCACGAGGCACCTTGCCGTTATATATTTCTAACAGCGCTTTAGCTATTTCAATAAGTTGCTCGGCCCTTTTATTGTGAAGGCCAAGGGATTCAATATCGGCCGTTAACTCTGGCTTAGAAGCTTCTGCGAGCAGTCTAGCCGAGCTGTAGGTTTTTATAACCCTATCGTATATCTGCTCGACTCGCCAAGCTGGAGTTTTAGATAATAGGATTTCGGCTACTAATAAGTGTAAGGGATTTCTAGTTGCTCTCCATGGGAAGTAGCGGTAGTTGTTTTTCCCCCACTCCAGCAATCCGTTTACGAAAAACTGCTTCTTTTGTTTCATTGTCACTATATTCATACTCGTCTAGAGCAATCATAACGGACTCAGCTACAGCTTTGGCCAAGAGAGGTGGCACCGCATTTCCGATTAGTAATCTATTGTCTGTAAAACTGCCATAGAAGCGAAAGGTGTCGTCGAAACTCTGTGCTCTGGCACCCTCCCTAAGGCTCAATGCCCTGTCCACCAATGGATGAACACACTGTGCGGAAGATGGTGTAGTGAAATTTCTCGTGATTGTCGGGGCAGGTTCGTCTGCTGCAATCCTTCCGTACGAATTTGCAAAACCACTAGTAGGGCGGAGTTCCTCGGGTATTGAGTCCCAAACATCGAACGCACTTTTTCCTTGCGGAACGAATGACATCAGTTTAATTATCTTATCGTAGTGATGAGGCGTAATGTGCTCATAAAGTACATCCGAGCCATTGCGCCTTGCAGCTTGATAGTCGTTGTTTGGATGTGAAGCATATTCGGTAGAAGACGCGCCAGCTTTTATCAAAGGAAGGTCACTCGTTGCGTCCCGAAATGTCAACCAGGGTGAAAGTCCCAAAGAAATAAGGTTAGTATTGTTTGGTCCTTGATGCGTAGGATTGGGAAACGAATAGTCTATGGGTAAGCGGGTTGCCACTAGGAAAAACCGCTTTCTTTTCTGTGGGACACCGTAGTCGGCTGCCTGTAACACTCTTTGCCACGATTTGTAACCAATGTTATCCAATACTCCTACGACTTCGTCGATTAACCTTCCGCCTACAAAAGAAACAAAGCCCTCCACATTCTCCAAGACGACAAACTTTGGTTGTGACTCCACAACTAATCTGATAAACTGCCTAACCAAAGCGTTTCGAGGGTCGTCGAGAGCCCTCTTACCTGCTGTAGAAAATCCTTGGCAAGGTGGCCCCCCTAACAAAACATCCAACTCCGCTTTTTTGGCGATTTTTAGTATTTCTTCTCCAGTAACATCTGAAGCGTCCTTGAGCAGGAATATCGATCCTGGATGGTTCCGTTCAAAAGTGACCTTGGCAGGTTTCCAATTGTCCAAACCCAAGACAACATAAAATCCGGCTTTTAGAAATCCCGCAGAAAGTCCTCCACTACCAGCGAATAAGTCTATTGCAGTTTTCCCCATTAGATCCCCCCTTAACTGAGATTTGGTTACCTTTATTATAATACATCCGTTGTACGTACGTCAAGTCCCTAGTTTAAGTTTTTTGTCGTGGCCTCTACAAGTAGACAGTATTACTTAATTGCTTCCCACAGGTTGACATTTAATGTTATAAGTGGGTAGACTTCTTTCAGTAAAAAGAAGAGGAGGTTTCCTATGGCTAGACGAGAAGACCTCAAGAGATTTGACCTCGCGTTTGGCGAGTCGCTATACGAGTCCTCGAGAAAAGCTATAGCGAACAGAAGTTTCTCCCTGAAGGTACGGTTAGCTGCCAAACAACTGACTGACTCGTTCGAAGACTCTGCCGATGGTGTAACCGAAAAAATAAGGCGGCGTCTGCCGGAACTGACACAAGCAAAACGAAAACACCTCGCAAGGCGATTGACAATAGAGTTTCAGGTAGAGGACTTGTATAAGGTCGACCAAGTAACTGAATACTTGAGGAAGCAGGGACTAGAGCTGTCGAGGCAAGACATCGTTAGGTTCGCACTGATCGAGTGGCCGAATCCAAAGTAGCAAAGACCTAGCCCGCTGCGGGCTGAGTCATTTTTTAAATTATTAATTCAGGTGATATATATTTCGCAGGCGTGGGCTGAGCCGTAGGCTGAGCAGGAGGGTGAAGGCTGACCGCTCCCTTTCTTCTATCGGTGAGCCTGAGTAAGGGGTAGGGGTTGAAGCACTAGCTATATTTACCAGTCCAGCCCGTTAATACTAATGGTTTTATACCACCTTGTGTGTCAGTCTTTTCTTTCTTAATCACCCGTTGAATCGTCTTATAGGATATCTTAATGCCATAATCTGTTTTAAGCTTGGTCGCAATCGCCTTGCTCCCCATATCCTCATTTGCCCACCGTATTATCAACTCTTGAGGTAACTGCTTATGTTTAGGCCCCCTTTTACTATCAGTTCTCATAACGGTTCTGAATGGGGTCGGCGGTTGAATTATGTCCACTTCAGTTTTTTCGCTCTCTAGAGTGGACATATTTAATACCACGCCCCGTGGTATAGGGTATAGCTTTTTATCTCTCCCTTGATGCTTCTGTGGTGTCTGGTGAGGCTTCGGTATCCACCCTGGGCGCTTCTTCACGGGTAGTAATTTGGCTTCTTTAAGCAATAGTTCATAACAGTCCCGGCAATAGCGTGGGTCGGGTGATTGTTCTTCCGCAGGCTTACCTACCACGCAAGCACAACAGAAAAAGCCACCAGTTCTTATAATCTCTAAATCACACTTAATGTCAAAATATTTCTCGCTCATTGCTTAACTCCTACGCTAACAGGGATGCAGAATGGCAGACTTTGTGTTATATTTTGTGGTGTGTTGTGTTCACTTGGTCTTGACGGAGTAATGCGCCAGGCCATCCATCAGCTAAAATATAGAAACCTCAGAGCCCTGGCTATGCCCCTGGCTAAATTGTTGCAGGATTATCTCCTCACTAACCCTATGCCCGGAGAGGTTCTGGTGCCGGTGCCACTCCACCAGAAACGAGTAAAGGAGCGTGGCTACAATCAATCAAGCCTGCTGGCTAAAGAGCTAGCCAAACTCACCAGCTTGCCTATAGTTGACGACTGCCTTATCCGACAGCGGCATGCTCCTCCCCAAGCCAAAACTTCAACCGTAGACGAACGGCGGAGCAATGTTGCCAATGCTTTTACCTGCCGCGACCACAGGCTACGGGATAAGCAAGTACTGCTCATAGATGATGTTTCCACCTCCGGGGCTACCCTTGACGCCTGCGCTGCTGCCCTAAAGGCAGCCGGAGCTACCTCAGTGTGGGGGCTGGTTCTAACCAGAGAGATTTGACACAACCAACGAGGAAATGGTATTACACAATCAATGCGGAGAAATCTATTCTTATACCTGACTCTGGCTTGCTTTTTCGGTCTTATCGCCATATTTATTGTTGATGGTTATCTGGGCATCTACGATACCATTTATGTAACCGCTGGCGAACAAGAAGAGAAAGTAGAACCTGACTTCTGGCTGCGTCAAGACAGGTCTTATTCAGTATGGGTAAACCAAGACGAAAAAGTATTCTTCGACTACGAAGTGGATAATCGCCGGTTCTCCAGCTATTCGGCTGAGATTGAAGTATCAGTGTGGCACAGTCAGGAGAAGGTGCTTAACTTAATATCGCAGCCAATATCAATAGCTGCCTTTGATAAGGAACAACTGGAGTGGGTAGTGGATACCACCGAGCTTCTCCCCAGCGATATCCCACCAGAGCAAAGTTATGAGTTTACGGTAATCATTAACCATGGAGAGACAGAACGGCGGGTAATTTTATCTGTTAACCCTTCGCCCTTTCCCAAACTACCGTCCCGATAAGATAATACCAAGGATTTGAGGTGGATATGAAGCTAGAGTATGTATTATTCGGTTTTGGAATCCTGTTCTGCCTCGCTGGTGTTGGCTATCTGGCTGCAGAGTATGTGAAATACCTGTCCGAAGTATGGAAACTGGTTTCTCTGTTATTAACAGTAGGTATGTTTGCTTTTCTGAGCAAATATTTTGAAGATATAGGATGGTAAATTAAGTGTTGATAGTAGTAGCGGTATTGGCTTCTTTGGTCTTCATTGGCTGGCTTATTTACCGTGCGGTAAAGCAAAAACCGGTTAGAGCACATACGGTAACCCGTGTTCTTGCCTATGTGGCTGGCGTCTTTACCTTCGCCTTCTTTCTGGGTATGGATATACCGCAGCTAGTTAAGGTAGTGGTGAGTATTTTCCTGGGGATGGTTTTGATAGTTCTGGCTGCCTACCTTCAGCGACGCCGCCAACCGGGCAAGCCATAGGTTTACTTGCTCGGGGGTAAATACTACGACCAAGGAACTAAGCTACATCACCTTTAATACCGATATGGGCTGGGTAGGAATGTTGGCTTCGGCAAAGGGGCTGCTAGGCACTACCTTGCCCCAGCACTCAGCTCAAGAAGCGTGTCAGCTATTAGGTGATAGTGTAAGCTATGCCACCTGGTCTCCTCGCCTGTTTGATGAGTTAATGGAACGCCTCAGGATTTACTTCAGCGGTCATAGGACAACCTTTTCTGATGAGCTTGACCTGTCGGGAGCTACCCCCTTTCAACGTGAGGTATGGAAGATAACCAGGCTCATCCCTTATGGCGAAACCAGAAGCTATGCTTGGGTAGCTGAGCAGATTAAGAAACGGCGGGCGATGCGGGCGGTGGGGCAAGCCCTAAGTAAAAACCCTCTGCCAATTATTGTCCCCTGTCACCGGGTAGTAGCCAGTGATGGCAAGCTCGGTGGCTTTAGCGGGGAAGTGGAGATGAAGAGGTATCTTCTCTCTCTGGAAACCTCAGCAAGTATTATGTAAAGTATTACTCTATAT